>WNGG01010344.1_pt1 | contig 10122 bp, 9 predicted proteins | sample 5400661 | NCBI WGS metagenome assembly WNGG01 (sample SAMN13153372, study PRJNA577476) | soil metagenome | isolation source: 100 cm soil or saprolite under Garry oak tree replicate 1 | place: USA:California | collected 2016-06-15
GGCCGCTCGCTCCAGGTGCAGGTCGCAAGGATCAGGCATGTCATCCAGCATCGCCCGTGTCACTGCCCGCATGCCGCACCATATCACGGATTTAACAATTATGCAGCACAGTCGGCACGAAAGAACCCCAGGTCACCAGAAACGCAACTCAACCGCTTCCGGAGATCTGGGCCTGTACTTGCCCCCAGAGGGAAGAGGCGGCTGGACGAGGCAGGATCTGGTGAACCAAGCGGATCAGGCACATGAACTGCCCGATCCGCGCTCCGGTCTTGCGGCCGAGGAAGCCAAGAAGGTGGCACTCGCGCTCGAGCAGGTTACTAGGGCGGACCTGGCCAAGGTGCTCTCGTCGATACCGGCTTCGTGGCCAGTGTCTGATGACGACCTGGAAGCTCTCGGCTGGTTCCTTGAGCATCGTGCCGCCGCCGTGGCAGCGCGAGTCCGGAATCTGGCCTGAGGTGGGGATGAGGGCAAGATGAATCGTTACGTCTACTCGCTAGTGCGTTGCGTCCCGGATCCGCGGACGGGTGAGTACGTGAATGTCGGAGCGATCGCTGGCGACCCCCTGACCGGGGACTGGTCGATACGCCAGGTCAGCAACGAGAGCAGGGTACGGAAGCTGGCAGGACTCCTGCAGATCGATGCGGTGCACCGCTTCATGACCGAGGTCGGCATCCAGATAGACGACATGCGGACCGGCATGGAGGAAGACGATGACGTTGCGCCGCTCGACGAGTCCTGGTTGCAGCGGCTTCACTACGATCACCGGAACGTCGTCCAGCTGAGCGTACCTACGCCCATGGCCGCGGACAGTGCCGAGCAGGCGCTCGACGCGCTCTTCGCTGGCCAGGTGACAGATCCGCAAATGGAAGCGCGCGACAGGATCGTCACCAAGTGGCGTGTCATCTCAGATGTCCGTGAGGCGTACCGGCAGGCCCACGTTGATGCCCGGCTTATCCAGCCCAAACCTGAGCTTTACGTCGGTGCACACGTCCACACCGTGCTCGACTTCGCGATCGTGGCAGGGCGAGCCCTGCAGGTGACGCAAGGCTGGTCTTTCCGGCGTACGCGCGTGGACGAAGTATCAACTCAGGTCAAGGCGTGGGCATTCGCTGTTGGCCTGCTTCGCGCTCGCGAAGAGGCGCGATTGGTGAGCGCGCGGGAGCAGGTAAGCAGCATTGATCCGGATGTGGACCTAGAAGTGGTGATCGCTCCGCCGGAGACGGCTGAGCAGGTGCGGGCATATGACGAAGCGCAGCAGGTCTTTGACCGGCTTGGTGCCTCAGTCCGCGATCTGGAAGAGGTAGGTCTAGTCGGCACCCGGGCCGCCGAACTAGTCGCCAAGGCTGGTACGACAGCTAGTTAGCCGCGCCGGGTCAAGGAGTAACCAGGTCGCTGACTGCTTGCCGGGGCCCGGCTTCTCAGAAGGGCGGTTCGTCGGAGTAGCCGCCGGGGCCGTCGGCGGCCCACGGGTCGGACTCCTCGCCCCCGCCGCCGTAGCCGCCCTGATCCCGCCGGCCGCCCAAGCGGCCGCCGCCGGAACCGCGCTGGTCCAGGCCAGGCTCGGTGTCAGTTTCCGAAGTCGTCTGCACGGCTGTTCGAAGTGGCCTGCACTGTCTGAGGGCTCCCGGTAGGTCGTGCCGGATGGGGTTGGTGGTCGTTGTGCGGTGTGGTGCTCGCAGAGCCGGCGCTGGCGGGAACCGCTGGTCACGGTGCGGCCGACCTCGTCCCAGACGGTTACGTTAACGGAAGCAAACGGGGCTGATCACGCCCTGATGGGCTGTGGCTGCCTACCCTAGACGGGACGAGGCGGTCATCGTTGAGGCACTGATAAATGCCGTATTCCGGATCGCGGTAAGGCGCTCGGCCAGTGCCCCCCTCGTCGAGGTGGTCGAACTGTCGGTGTCAGTGCCGGTGGCGGTCGAGCGTGGCCAGGATCTGGCCGAGCACTGCCGTTGCAGCCTTGCGGCGTGCGGGCTTGGTGGACCAGACGGCCGGCAGCACGACGCCGAGGAAGACAAGCAGCATCAGCAGGCCCACCGCTAGGGCGATCACGACGATTGGGCGCTGGGCTGCCGTGAGCGCCGCCAGCAGACTCACGGCGGTGGCCCCGCGACCCATGAGCGAGCTAGATTTCATAGAAGAATGCTGCGGCCTGCGCGCCGCGACGAGGCCCGACAGCGGAGCATTCCGGAGGCTTGCCGGATCCCGGCAGGTCGGCCCGCATCCGAATGGCCTGTCGTGCCGGAGCGCACCGGACTCCGCAGCCGCCAGGGAGGGAGATCGGGCAGTGGGGTCGTCCGCGAAATCCGCGCCGGAGCCGCTCTTGCGCTTCTGTGTGAGGCTGAAGCGGCTGCAGGAGGCGTCCGGGCTCTCGCAGGCGGCTCTGGCACGCGAGCTCCACCTGAGCGAGAAGACGATGTCGGACATCCTCACCGGCAACATCCGGCGCATCCCGCCGTGGGACCGGGTGCGAACGATAGTAGAAGCCTGTTACGGGTCGGCGGATGCACGCAGCCTGCCGCCCGATCTCGCTGATCGCCAAGCGTGGAAAGGGCGCTACTCCGACTTGGAACGGGACCTCGAGGCGACGGCCGACGCCCCGGATCGAGCCGGGAGCGAGCGCCCCGCCGATCCGGTGCCGGGCGACGGCTTTCCGCTGACCTCGGGCGGGCACGGCCCCCGCGTCGGCGACGTCGCCCCGAAGTGGTTCGGCATGCACCCGGCCATCCAGGTCGCCCGGCCACCGGCCGAGTGGCTGCCACCGTATGTGCGCAGAGACCTGGATCCGGAGTTGGACGAACTCCTGCGCCACGGCGGCCTGGTGGTGATTCTCGGCCGGTCCGCGGCGGGCAAATCCAGGACGGCCTTCGAGGCGATACGAAGAGGACTCGCCGGGCACGAACTGCTCATTCCCCGCGACGCGCAGGCGCTGCGGATACTCGCCGAATCAGGGATCACGCTCCGGAACACAGTCATCTGGCTTGACGAAATGGACAGGTTCCTGAGATCGGGGATCTTCGACCTGCAACTGGTCAAGAGGCTGTGCCCGGAGGGGGACTCCGGTGTGGTGATCGTCGCGACCATGCGATCGCAGGCCATGTTGGAGCTGACCACCGCGGCGACACCGGCGGAACGCGCGCTCGCCTATACAGCACGCGCGGTCCTGGATTCGGCGGCCATCCGCAGACTGGACCTGACGTTCAGCGAGGCTGAACGGCAGAGGGCGGATGCGCTCCGGCATGACGCCCGGATCGCCGAGGCGCTCGATCACGGCCATGCGGACGCGCTCGCCGAGTACCTGTGCGCCGGGCCGGCCATGGTGACCCGCTGGCGCCACGGCAGGGACGCCGATGAGGGCGCGGCGCTCGTAGGCGCCGCCCTGATCTCGGCCGCGGTGTGCTGCCGCCGGGTAGGTTGCGAGGCACCGCTTCCCCGCAGCGTGCTGGCTGAGCTGTCTACGCATCTCCTCGATTCCCGCGACGCGCAACGGTACGGGCCGGCTGTTGTCGAGGAGGGCCTGGCCTGGGCGACCGAACTGGTACGCGGCGCCAGTTCGTGCCTGGTCCGCCATGAAGGTGACCGCTACCGCGCCTTCGACTACCTGGTCGACTCGCCCGGCCGGGCAGAGGAGATCGAACCGGTCCCGGATCTCGTCTGGGACGTGCTGCTGCACCGGCTCGACCCCGAAGAACTGAACTCCGTCGCCTTCGCCGCGCACAGGTCCGGCAAAGAGGACGTCTTCCGGAGGATGCTGGCACGCTGGGCCGATTCGATGGACGACCCGGCGGTGTGGTCGCTGACCGGAGCGGTCCTGCTTTTCAGCGAACCCGACGACGGAGTCGGCGAACAAGCCGACGTCGGCCGTCCCGGCGTTGTCCGGCACCCGGAGACGATGTCCAGCTTCTTCAGCGGACCCGGCGACGGATTCCGTGAACGTGCAGCCGAGGCCGAACCCTGGCTCGTACGCGCCGCCGACGCCGGCCATCCCGCCTCGGCCCGGAACCTGGCGATAATGTTCGACTTGCTCGGAGCCGGTGCAGCAGCCGAACAGTGGGCCCGCCGAGGGGCGGAACTCGGGGACGGAGAGTGTATGGTCCGCTTCGGGGAATTCTGCGCGGGCCGCGGGCAACTCCGGGAAGCCGAACACTGGTACCGGAAGGCGGCTGCAAGCGGGCCGGTAGAAGGCAGACGCACGCCGATCGCCGCCAGCGTCAACATCAGCGACCTGGGGCCGTATGAGAACCGGCTCATGTTGCGCAGGGGCGACTATGCCGAGGAGATCTGCGCTCCGCTAAGCGCCATCGGCCACCTAGCCGCGCTCCGTGCCATGCGGGGCGACTTCGCCGAGACCGAGCGGCTGCTGCGACGGGCAGCCGGCCATGGTCAGATGGACGATCTACTTGCGCTCGCATACTTCCTGCTGGAGCGGGGCACGTTTCAAGAACCGGGTGATTGGTGCAATCAGGCTGCGCGGCTCGGCCGGTTCGACGCCGTCTTGCGGCTGGCAGAAGAGCTGTTCGAATCAGGCAACGTCCTTCTTGCGCAACGCGTACATGCTTGTATCCCGGAAGCCTGGCGCACCCAGGCAGGAGCGTTCCTCGGTGGGCTCGCATCATCGGCGGGTGACTACCCGGACGAAGAAGCGGACGGCGCGGATGAAGAGCCCTACCTGTACGGCGCGGCCGATGCGATGTTGCTGGCCTTGAAGGCCGTGGCAGCGGTTGACGAGACAAATCTGTGTGTCCGCATCCTCGGCGTCATCGCGATGCTGTCCGATCGTGGCGCCTGTCGCGAACTCGTGCACCTCGCCGGCTCGGAGGGCGCGCTTCGCGAGGCCGCCGTCACTCCGCAAGCGATCGACGAGGCAATCGGCCGGCTGACGGACGCGTCGCTCCTCACCATCAGCGACGACGGTTCCCTCGTCACGGCGCATCGCTTCGTCATGCGGGTTGTCCGGGAACATTACGCGGACGAGGGTAGCCTGACCGCTGTCGGGGATACGGCCTGCGCCGTACTACTCGTCGCCGCCAAGACGCTGGCCGATCCTTTTCAGAACAGACGGCTGGCCTCCAACGTCGTACAACACGCGATCGCGCTGCACCAACACCTGAAACCCCACCTCGCGGGCGAAGACCGGGCGTTGGCCGCGAGCATGCTGAACTTGCGCGGGTGGGCGCTGAGCTGCCTCCTCACGCTCGGCGTCAACACGCAATGGCTAGAGTTCGGCAAGCAACTCGTCACCGACAGCGAACGCATACTGGGCGACACGCATCCAGAGACGTTGCGGGCCCGTAACGACCTCTCCAGCGCGTACCTGGAAGCGGGCAAGGCCAATGAGGCGATCACCTTGCTGGAGCGGACTCTTGAGGACGAAGAACGGGCAAAGGGCAGGGCGCATCCGCGCATGCTGACCGTCCGCAGCAACCTCGCGGCCGCGTATATACACACCGAGCGCGCACAGGAGGCGGTCTCGCTCCTGGAGCGGACTCTTGCCGACCGGACCCGCATACTCGGCAAGGCACACCCTGACACGTACGGGACCTGCATAACCCTTGCCGTCGCGTACACAGAAGCCGCACGGGTCACAGATGCGATCACGCTCCTTCAGCAAAATCTCCCCGCCGCTACGCGCCTGCTGGGCGAAGCGCACCCTATTACGCTGAACCTTCGCGCAAATCTTGCTTCCGCCTATCAAAGGGCGAACCGGATCGGCGAGGCGATGCCCATGCTGGAACAGACGCTCGTCGACCTCGAACACACGCAAGGCGAGAGGCATCCACACACCCTGACCGTCCGGAACAACCTCGCCAGTTTCTACCGCAAGGCAGGACGGTTGGAAGAGGCGCTACGGCTGTATGAACGCGTTCTCGGCGAGGCCGAAGAAATTCTCGGCCCTGATCATCCAACCACCGACGTCATCCGCAGGGGCCATGCCGCCGTCAAGCAAGAGGTCGCAGAGCGAGGGAAGCAGCCACACAGCTAACACTGGAGGCGGACAGACGTAGCGAGTGGCTTGCGTCAATAACCGGCTACGGCCGGACGCCGCCGACGGTCGGCTACAGGTCTTCGACCAGCTTCGCCGCCTCGGACCCGGGCGGGTTGGTGTAGCGCTCGTTCGCGTGGCCGAGGCGGCGTTCGAGCTCGGCGCGGTTGTGCCCGGATTCCTTCGAGAGCCGGTAGGCGAAGGTGTGCCGCGCGTCGGGGTGCCGGTAAGACTGCTGACATCAGGTACACGCGATGTCGTTCACCCTGCTCAGCGTACGAGGTACTCCCAGAGCTATCGGCCAGCCGCAAGGTGACGGCTGGGTTCAGTGTGTGCGCCGGCGGGGACGGCACCGGGTCGCGATCGAGGGCGGCCAGCCGGACGGTCATCGCGGGTTCCAGCCGGCAGCCGTGCTCGCCGCAGGTGGTCATGATGGGCAGCGCGGCCAGCAGGCTGGTGCCCCGGTCCGGGTCGGCGGCGCACGCCGGGCAGGCCCGGAGGTCGGTCCGCCATTGCTGGTCGCGCACTGGTATCCACGGCAGCCAGTGCGGGGCCGTGCTGCGGCCTGCCTCTCCCGGGGCCAGGAGCACCGAGTCCTGCCGGACGTAGGTGTCGAAGGCCTCCTGGCCGACGCAGGGGTCCAGGGTGTCGGCGAGCCAGGGCACCCATCCGGCGATCGTCGTCATCCGCAGCTCGCCGGGATCGGCGCCGGTGCGCTCGGCTAGCGCCTGGAGGATGGCGGCAGGCGGGTCGAAGTCCAGGTCGGCGGCCCGGGGGTCATCCAGCAGCGCCGAGGCCTCTCCGAGGTTGTGACGCAGCATCTGGCCGGCCGTCATGCCGTACAGGGCGGCCAGCCGGCCGAGCCAGGAGGTCAGCGCCTCGCCGGGGCCGGGGGGCGGGTGCACTGGCCAGCGCCGGACGCCAGGGGCTGGGGTCATGCGAGCTCGCGCTCGAACAGGCGGCGGCGCTCGGTCGGCCCGGCGTAGTCCGCCATGAGCAGCGTGCGCTGGCTGATGGCCTCCTCGCCGGAATCGATCGCGGCGACGGCTGCCTCGGTGAGCAGGCGGGCCAGCTCGCCGATGGTGCCCTCGCTGCGGGTCAGCAGGTAGGCGGCCATCCGGTGGTGGCAATGCGGGAGGGGCGGTGCAGCGGGAATGACGCGGCGAAGCTGGCCAGCAGCGAGCAGGTGTCGTCGTCGGCTTCCCAGCGGGGCAGGATGAACGGGGCGAACCTGTTCTCCAGCTGGTCGTCGGCGCGGATCGCGAGGTAGGCCTCGCGGGTGCCGGCGCCGACCAGCGGGATCCGCAGCTCGTTGCCCAGGTACCGCAGGAGGTTCAGGAACTCCCGGCGCCTGTCGCCCCGGCCGCTGAGGACGTTGTGGAGTTCGTCGATGACCAGCACCCGGACCCCGGTCGTCCGCAGGACGCGCAGTGCGAGTTGCTCCAGGTCGGCCAGCCGGTACTGCCTGGCCGGCAGCGGGGCTCCGGTCGCGGCCAGCAGAGCGGTGTAGAACCGGCCCACGGACGGGTCGGAGGGCATCTGGACCACCAGCACCGGGATCTCCTCCCGGTCCGGATGCGAGACGGGCGGGTGCGAGCGGCGGAACTTCTCGATGATCATCGACTTGCCATTGTTCGTCGGGCCGGTCAGCAGCAGGTTCGGCATCCGCTGCCTGGACGGCCAGGCGAACAGCGTCTCCAGCCGGCTCAGCGCGCCGGTGGCACGCGTGTAGCCGATCCACCGGTCTGCCCGCGCGTACTGCAGCCGCTCCCCGGCAGGCAGGCGCGCGATCTTCTGAGCAGCCGGGTGCAAGTGTGACAGGTCCAGGTCGCCGTCCGTCACCACTGCTCGATCACCTCGAACGGCCTGGCCTCCGCATCAGCGCAGTCCTGTTCAGGCGGGAGCGCCGGCGCGGGCTCCGGCGACGGCGGTGCCGCGGAGCGCCGTTCACGGTCGCGGCGGGCCTTGCGGGTGGTGGCCGTGGCGGCGTCGGTGATCTGGCGCATCTGTTCCACCATCGCGAACAGGGCGCTCTCGTCGACGTCGGCGCGGCCGAGCTCGCGGAGGCGAGCGACGGCGGCGTTCTGCTCCCACGCGCTGATCGGCGGCCGCGACAGGGTCCGGTACGGCACCTCGAGGTAGGTACCGCCGTCGGGGTCGAGTGCCCAGATCCGGCTGATGTCGCGGGGATCGCGGCGCAGGACGAACCGGCCCAGCTGCTCGCGGCGCGCGATCCACGGCTTCAGCGCATCGGAGTAGTACTGCACGTGGTCGATCACGAACCCGGACCGTGTCAGCGTCCGCCGGATCACCGGCAGGAAGTCGACCAGGAACGCGGTCTCGCTGGCCACCGTCGCCGGCTGGCCGGTCTCTGTGGCTTTCTCGGCCCAGACCGCAGCCGGGGTGCGGCCGAGCGTCTCGTGGATCTCGCCGTGGTAGCAGGCGACCGCCAGGGCCAGCCAGCGCTGCAGCTCGCGCAGCGTCAGGGCGGCTGTCGCGCCGCTGTCGTAGCCGCCGCGGTCGGCGGTGCTGGAGAACGTCGTGCCTGGCAGCTCGTGGACCATCTGCATCATGGTGCCGATCAGCCGCTCGATGATCCCGCCGAAGTGCGGCTGCCCGGGCGGCCGGTAGCGCAGCCGGATCCCGTGCTGCTCGCAGCCGCGGCGCAGGGCCTCGCTCTTGAACTCGGCGGCGTTGTCGACGTACAGCTCGAACGGCTTGCCGCTCATCGGCCATGCCGCCTCCGCCTCCAGCCGCTCAAGCCAGGGCCGCTTGTTGGCGGCCGCGTGCGCCAGGCACAGCCCGACCGAGGTCGCCGACGGGGCCTCCAGCGTCACCACCATGCCGAGCACGCACCGGGAGCACACATCGATCGCGACAGTGAGGTACGGGCTGGCTCTGTAGGTGAGTTTTGGATCCAGTTATCGGTGAGTTGTGGATCCAGTTGTTGATCTTGGGGGGTCTTTTGTTGTTGAGAGCTGACTCCGCTTTCTCGCGTGCGGGGCCTTCCCTGGGTAGTGAGGACGGCGGCCCGGCGCCTGGCGGAAGGAACCGGGTGTGGTGGTCAGCTGGTAGCGTGGCCGGCTCTGGCGCGGGTTTGCGCGAGGCGGTAGGAGTCGGTACCGGTTTCGATGATGTTGCCGCCGAAGGTGAGGCGGTCCACGATGGCGGCGCAGAGCCGGGGGTCGGTGAAGGTCTTGGTCCAGCCGCTGAAGTTCTCGTTGGAGGCGATGGCCATACTGTTGTTTTCCTCGCGCTCCGTCAGAACCTGGAACAGCAGCTCGGCGCCGCGCCGGTCGAGTTCCATGTAGCCCAGTTCGTCGATGCAGAGCAGGTCGACGCGGCCGTAGCGGGCGATGGTCTTGGTCAGCTGCTTGTCGTCGGCGGCCTCGACTAGCTCGTTGACGAGCTTGGCGGCCAGGACGTAGCGGACCCGGTAACCCGCCATCGCGGCCTCGGTGCCCAGGGCGATGAGCAGGTGGGACTTGCCGGTCCCGGAGTCGCCGATCAGGCAGAGCGGTTCTCCTTTGCGGACCCACTCGCAGGTGGCGAGGGTGGCGAGCGTCTCGGGGGTGATGTTCGGGTTGGCCTGGAAGTCGAAGGTCCGCAGTTCCTTTTGCCGCGGGAAGCAGGCGGCCTTGATCCGGCGTTCGGAGCGGCGGCGCCCCCGGTCGTCGCATTCGGCCATCAGCAGTTCGGCGAGGAACCCGCGGTAGGTCATCTGTTCCCGGGCGGCGGCCTCGGCGAGGTCGGTGAACTGGGCGCGCAGGGTGGGCAGGCGCAGGACCCGGCAGGCGGTGTCGATCGCGGCGTCGGCGGCGGGTTCGGTCAGGCCTCGGTGGCGCTGGAGTGTCATGACGGGTCTCCCTGGCTGGCGGGACGGGTGGCGGGTGGTCGGGGACGGCGCAGCAGCTGGTCGTAGGCGGCTACCGACGGCAGCGGCCTGGAGTCCGCCGGCAGGGCGGCCAGGCGCCGCCCGGTGAGTGAGGTCACCGGGGACGGCTGGGGGATCTCACCCGGTTGTGCCGCGGTGACTGGCGGGCCGGCGTCGGCGGCCGAGAGTGTCAGAAAGTTTGTGCGGGGAGGTGGTAAACAGGAGCGTTTCCGCAGGTCACTGGGGGTGACCTGAACGAGGGGAG
>WNGG01025363.1_pt1 | contig 10122 bp, 9 predicted proteins | sample 5400661 | NCBI WGS metagenome assembly WNGG01 (sample SAMN13153372, study PRJNA577476) | soil metagenome | isolation source: 100 cm soil or saprolite under Garry oak tree replicate 1 | place: USA:California | collected 2016-06-15
ACCATGAGCATCAGCATGACGGCGTCGTCCGCCGTGTCGTCGGTGAGGACCTCAGGTGTGTTCGTGACGACGAGCCCGCGGGCTTTGGCCGCATGCACGTCGATGTGGTTGTACCCGACGCCGAAGTTCGCGAGGATCCCGGCGCGCAGCGGCTCCACGGACAGCACCTCCGGGGTGATCCGGTCCGTCACCGTGGGAAGGAGCGCGTCGGCGCCGCGCAGGGCTTCCTGCAACTCGGGCGCCGTGAACGGGTGGTCGTCGCGGTTCAGGCGGGCTGCGAACTCCCGCTCGAGCCGGTCCTCGACCGGCCCGGGGAGCTTGCGCGTCACCACGACGGTCGGGCGGCTGGAGGGAGCGGGAGCGGGCCTCACCGCGAGACCAGCACGCGCCGGGTCGGTCTCCCCGCGAGTGCCTGGGCGACCGTGGAGCCCAGCTCCGCCGGGCTCGGCGCGACGGTGAGGCCCGCCGAGCGCATGATCTCCGCTTTTTCGGCCGCCGTGTCGCCGAAGGCGGAAATGATGGCGCCGGCGTGCCCCATGCGCCGGCCCTTCGGTGCGGTGAGACCCGCCACGTACCCGATCACCGGTTTCGTCATGTGCTCCTTCACGAACAGCGCCGCATCCGCCTCTTGCGGGCCGCCGATCTCGCCGATCATCATCACCGCGTCCGTCTCCGGGTCCGCTTCGAACAGCGCCAGCATGTCCACGAACGAGCTGCCGTTGATCGGATCGCCGCCGATGCCGACGCTGGTGGTGACGCCGACGCCGAGCGCTTTCATCTGCGAGGCGGCCTCGTAGCCCAGCGTGCCGGAGCGCGTCACCACGCCGACGGCGCCGCGGAGATAGATGTGCCCGGGCATGATCCCCATCATGGCCTTCCCGGAGCTGACGACTCCGGCGCAGTTCGGCCCGATCAGGCACGTGCGGCGCTCCTTGGCGTAGCGCCACAGGTAGCGCTTCACCGTCATCATGTCCTGCGCGGGCACGCCGTCCGTGATCGTGACCACCAGGCGGATTCCCGCATCCGCCGCTTCCATGATCGCGTCGGCGCAGAAGGGTGCGGGGACGAGCACGAGGCTGGCTGTGGCCTCGGTCGCTGCGACGGCTGCTTTCACGGTGTTGAACACGGGCCGGCCGAGATGCGCCGTGCCGCCCTTCCCGGGGGTGACGCCGCCCACGACGTTCGTGCCGTAGGCGATCATCTCCTTCGCGTGGAAGGTGCCCTTGTCGCCGGTGAAGCCCTGGATCACGACCCGCGTCGTTTCGTCGAGCAGGATGCTCATGCCGCGAGCCCCGCGTTGCGCGCCGCCACCGCCCGCTGTGCCGCTTCCGCGAGCGTTTCGGCAGTGATGATCGGCAGGCCGCTCTCCTGGAGGATGCGCCGGCCCTCCTCGACGTTTGTCCCCGCCAGCCGCACCACGAGCGGCACCGGCACCTGCACCTCGCGCACGGCCTGGACGACCCCCTGCGCGACCCAGTCGCAGCGGTTGATCCCGGCGAACACGTTCACGAGCACCGCCTTCACGTTCTGGTCGGAGAGCACGAGGCGGAACGCCTTGGCCACGCGCTCCGGCGAGGCGCCGCCGCCGATGTCGAGGAAGTTCGCCGGCTCGCCGCCCGCGTGCTGGATCATGTCCATGGTCGCCATGGCGAGGCCGGCGCCGTTGATGATGCACCCGATGTCCCCGTCCAGCGCGACGTAGTTCAAGCCGTGCTCCGCCGCCTCGGCTTCCCGCGGGTCCTCCTGGGCGTAGTCGCGCAGCTCGGCGACGCTCGGGCGCCGGAACATGGCGTTATCGTCGAAGCTCATCTTCACGTCGAGGGCGAGAACCTGGCCGTCCTTGGTGACGACGAGCGGGTTGATCTCGACCATGGTGGCGTCGAGCTCCCGGAACGCCCGGTAGGCGCCCAGAATGATCGAGACAGCCTGGTTGACCTGTGGAGGGGCGAGCTCGAGCCCGAACGCGAGCTCGCGGCCCTGGAACGCCCGGATGCCGACCGCCGGCTCGACGACCTCCCGCAGGATCGCCTCGGGCTCGCGCTGGGCGATCTCCTCGATCTCCATCCCGCCGTGCGGATGCGCCACGACGACGATGCGCTCGCGCTTGCGGTCGAGGACGAGACCGACGTACAGCTCGCGCTCGATCGGCAGGGCCTGCTCGACGAGCAGGCGGTGCACCGGCAGGCCCTCGGGCCCCGTCTGGAAGGTGACGAGGGTCTTGCCCAGCAGGTCCTTGGCGGCCTGCCGCACCTCGGCATCGCTCGAGCAGATCCGGACGCCGCCCGCTTTGCCGCGCGCGCCGGAGTGGACCTGGGCTTTCACGACCCAGCGGTCGCCGCCGATTTCGGCGGCGCGGTACACCGCCTGCTCCGCGCTGTAGGCGACGCCGCCCTTCGGGACCGGGACCCCGAAGCCGACCAGCAGCTCCTTCGCCTGGTATTCGTGGATGTCCACGGGTCAGGCTGGCGTGGCGGCCACGGTGGGAGCCGGCTTCCGGCGCGCGGCGATCGCCGCAGCGGTCTGGACGATGTTCTCGGCCATGCGGGCCGACGCGGCGTCGATCATCCGCCCGTCGAGCTGCGCCGCGCCGCGGCCCTCGCGGGCCGCTTCGTCGAGGGCGGCGAGAATGCGGCGGGCACGCTCGACCTCCGCCGCGGGCGGAGTAAACACGTCGTTCGCGAGGGAGATCTGCGACGGGTGGATCGCCCATTTGCCCTCGTACCCGAGCGCGGCCACGCGGCGGGCTGCGGCGACGTACCCTTGCGGATCCCGGAAGTCCCCGTACGGCCCGTCGATCGCCCGCAGTCCGTACGCCCGGCAGGCGGTGACGAGGCGCGCCAGCGCCGCGTGCCATTGGTCGCCCGGGTAGTCGGGATTCAGCCCGCCGATGCTGACTGTGCGCGCGCGCAGGCTCGCGGCGAGGTCGGCGACGCCGAAATGCATCGCCTCGAGCCGGCGGCTCGCCTGCGCGATCGCCTCGACGTTCGCCATGCCGAGCGCGGTCTCAATCAGGACCTCGATACCGATGCGGTGGGGGATGCCGCGGGCCGCTTCGATTTGCGTCAGCAGCGCGTCCACCAGATACACGTCGGCCGGAACCCCGACCTTCGGCACGAGGAGACAATCGAGGCGGTGGCCCGCCTGCTCCACCACGTCCACGACGTCGCGGTACATGTAATGGGTGTCGATGCCGTTGATGCGGACGCAGACGGTCTTGCCGTGGTCGCGCCACTCGTGCTCGAGCAGGGCGGTGACGACGTTCTTGCGGGCCGGCTCCTTGTCGGCGGGCGCGACGGCGTCCTCGAGATCGAGAAAGACGTAGTCCGCCTCGCTCTCGAGCGCCTTCTTGAACAGCGCCGGCTGTGACCCCGGCACCGCCAGCTCACTCCGCTGCAGCCGGGGGCGCGCCGGCTCGTAGCGGGTGAGGCTCATGTCCTCACGGCGGCCCGGGGAGTCGCCGCGCCGCCGGCGCTGGGCCCCTGCGGCGCACCCGGCGATGGCATGCTCGCGCGGGCGGGCAAGGGTGCCGCAGTGCTGCGGTAGTGCTCCGCCGCGGCGGCCACGCCCGAGCCGGCGGCGATCTTGATTCCCACGTCGCGCATCGCCATCTCGGCCCCCGCAATCGCGCCCAGGAGCATGAGCTCGTTCAGGTCACCGAGATGGCCGATCCGGAAGAGCTTCCCCGCCAGGCGGCCGAGCCCCGCGCCGAGCGCCAGGTTATAGCGGCGGAAGGCGACGTCGATCACGTCGACGCCGCTCGTGCCCTCGGGCACCATCACGGCGCTCACCGTGTCCGAGTACCACCTCGGCTCGCGGGCGCAGAGCTTCAGGCCCCACGCCCGTACGGCGGCGCGAACACCCTCCGCGAGGCGATGGTGCCGGGCGAAGATGGTGTCTAGGCCTTGTTCGGAGATCATGTCGAGAGACTCGCGCAGACCGTACAGCATGGGGAGGGCCGGGGTGTAGGGGAAATAGCCGGTCGCGTTCGCCTTGATCATGTCCCCGAAGTCGAAGAACACGCGCGGGCACTTCGCGTGCTCGCGGGCCGCGAGGGCCTTGGGGCTCGCACACACGATTCCCAGGCCGGCCGGAAGCATCAACCCCTTCTGGGACCCGGTGATGGCGAGATCGACCCTCCACTCGATCGAGCCGACCGAGCTCACGCCGTCCACGTAGAGGAGCGCCGGATGTTGCGCCGCGTCCATCGCGCGGCGGACGGCCCCAACGTCGTTCGTGACGCCGGTCGCGGTCTCGTTTTGGACGATCAGTACACCCTTGATCTCGTGCTGTTTGTCTTTGGTGAGGAGGTCCTCGATCCGCTCGACCGGCGCGCCCTCGCCCCACTCCACGTCGAGGATGTCCACGCGCAGGCCGTGCCGCTGCGCGAGGTCGATCCACAAGTGGCTGAACTGGCCCAAGCGCACCGAGATCACCCTGTCGCCCGGCGACCGGGTGTTGACCAGCGCCGCCTCCCAGCCGCCCGTGCCCGTGGCGGGAAAGATGAAGGGCTGCCCGGTCGTGGTCTTGAAGATCTTCTTCAGGTCGCGTAACAACCCGGTGGTGAGCTCCGGAAATGCCGAGGAGCGGTGGTCCTCCATGGCGCGATGCATCGCGCGGAGAATTCGGTCGGGAACGTTGGTGGGACCGGGTACGAAGAGAAAATTGCGGCCTGGCATTGAACACGTTCCTTACGAAAGGGAATGACAGAGCGAGAACCCTAGCTTCTCGCCCCAACTTATCTCGCGGTAACGTATTCCGCAGTCCCGGCACGGCAATCACACGGATGGGTGGGGTCCCCCCCCCGCCCGTTCTGGGAGTGACACTCAGAGCCGGGAGATGGGATGCGGAAGGGGTTGCGGAGGGTGCTCAAAAGCCCCCTGAAGAGGCCCGACGTGGATTGGGTGGACGCCCTGAAGGGCGCCCCCCCCTCAACGATCTATTTCAACATCCCCTTAGCACCCCCTGCCGGGCACCGGTCGCATCCGCTGCACGCGACGAGACGCTCGCCGAAGTACTCCAGCAACCGCCTCCGCCGGCACGCTCGGGACTCGACGTACGCTCGCGTTTCGCGCGTGCCCTGTCCCCACTCGAAGTCCGCCGGCGTCCAGAGAATCAGGCACTCGGCGGGGCGGCCGTCCCTGCCCGCCCTCCCCGCTTCCTGATAGTAAGACTCGAGCGTCCGCGGCGGCCCCCAGTGGATCACGCGGCGCACGTCCGACTTGTCGATCCCCATGCCGAAGGCGCTCGTCGCTACCACGACCGGGGCACGGTTGGCCAGGAAGTCCGCCAACACCTGCCGCCGCATCGCCCCGGCCAGCCCCGCGTGGTAGGGCGCGGCGCGCACGCTGCGCAGCAGCAGCGCCCGCGTCACCAGCTCGGTGAGCCGCCGCGTCGGCGCATACACGATGCTACTTCCCGTCGCGCGACGGATCAACTCGTGGACGCGGGCGAAGCGCCCCCGATCGTCGCGCACTCTCTCGACCGCGAAGGTCAGGTTGGGACGATCGAACGACGTGACGACCACCTCCGCCCTCGGCAATCGCAGCACGCGGAGAATCTCGGCGCGCGTGGCGGCAGTGGCGCTGCCGGTGAGGGCGAGGGTGGGGGGATTCCCGAGGAGATAACGGTACTTGCCCAGGCGGCGGTACAGCGGGCGAAACTCGTTCCCCCACTCGACGATGCAGTGCGCCTCGTCCACCGCGAGCAGCGAGACCGGCGTGCGCGCGCGGGTCAGATGGCGCACCAGCGCGCTCAGTCGCTCGGGAGCACAATAGAGCAGCTTCAGGCGGCCGGCGAGGGCCGCCGCGAGGATGGCGCGCTGCTGGTCGGGCGCAAGCAGGCTGTTCAGGTAGGCCGCCGCGATCCCGCGATGCCGCAGCGCGCCGACCTGGTTCTGCATCAGCGAGATGAGGGGTGAGATCACGAGCGTGAGGCCGTCCGCCATGAGCGCGGGGAGCTGGAAGCAGAGCGACTTCCCGGCGCCGGTGGGGAGGACGGCGAGAACGTCCAGCCCGGCGAGGAGCGGCCCGATGACTCGGAGCTGATGGATGCGGAAGCTCCGGTGGCCGAAGTGCTCGCGCAACGCGTGCCGCGCCGCGTCGAGCCCACCGCAGAACGTGGTCATTCCCCAAGAAAACGGCGCGCCGCAAGAACGCGGGACCCGAATCGCCCGGAGCCTGGCACTTCCTACGCGGCCGGCAGCCGGCGCTCCTGCGGGGGCGGTGGTGCCAGGCACCCCCAAATCTGTTGCTATCTCGCCACGAACCGGTAAACCGCGCCTCCGGTCCGAATGGCTAACGACAAACGCAAAAGGCAGTTAGCGCGACACACCCGGCGCATGGGCTCTGCAGTGGAGGGCTCCCGGACCCTGGGCCAGGCACGGCGAGAACATGCATAAACGAATCCTTCGGAGCCTCTTGTTGTCACTCTTGCTGCTGGCCGGTTCGGGGCGGTTGTACGGGCAGTCGGCGGGGGGGGTGGCTTACGATTGGCTGCTCGTCGGCACCGACACCGGCAGTGATGAGCAGACCTACTACTCCTCCAAGGTCACCCACACGCCACAGGGCACCGTCGTGACCTGGGTCAAGCTCACGTACTCGAACGGCGCCACCGAGCTTCTGGGCAGGGTGGAGTATGACTGCCGTGATCGGTGGCGCTGGCTCACGGCGGTCGTGTATGATCCGCAGGGCAACATCACCGCGTCCGTGATGGACCCGAGCTTCGCGTCCGAGTGGGGCCGGCTCGAGCCGGCGACTACCGGGGAGCTATTGGAGCAAGTCTTGTGTGGCCGGCGAATGTGAATCTGGAGCCCTGATCGTCTCGGTCAGTCTCACTCTTCGGGTTCATCCGCGGGCACTTCGCGCACCAGCACCAGAATCGCCGCTTGCGGGGCGACCAGGTATTTCTTCCCCTCGAACGTGATCTCCACGGCCGCCTTCCGAAAGAACAAGGCGTAGTCGCCGACTACGGCTTGCATCGGCAGGTATTTCACTTCGGGGCCGTGGATCTTCCACGGCTCGTCGTCCATGCTTGCCGGCTCGGTCATCGGCGTGCCCGGCCCGGTCGCCACGATCCGACCTCCCTGGACCTGGCGGCTCTCCACCGCGGTCGGAGGCAGGTAAAGCCCGACGTTGGTGCGCTCTTCTCCTTCCTCGGGCGTGATGAGGACGCGGTCGCCGACCACGATCAGACGCTTGGGACTCTCATCCGACATGAGGGTCAGTATACGCCGTAGCGCGGGCGGCGTCAGCCCCAGCCGCTGACCCCCTTTGAGGTGACGCACGTCACGATGGCGGCGGGCGGCGAGCGCTATTAATCCGTCCTGCGCCCGGTCCCGCAATTCCCGAGACGCTCTCCTCAAGGAGATGAGCGGTATGCTTTTGTTGCTGCAGCAATCTCTGCCGGCAACGTGGCGCGACACGTTCCAGTTGCTTGCTTCCGGCTTCACCTGGGTCCTCGGCTACAGCAAAATCGTATTGGACTTCGCGCTCTCCGGCGGCAGCGTCGGGGAGATCGTGCTCAAAGCCGTCCTGATTGTACTGCCCTGCGGCGTCCTCGTCCTGGCGATGCTGGGCACCATGGCGTTGTTCTACACGCTGCCGTTCCGGTCGGGGCGGCCGACTCTCCTCACGGCGCTGGTGATGTCGTGGTGGGACGCGGTGCGCATGACCTGGTTCTACTGGGCGGGACTGCTCCGCTTCGGCGTCCTGCTGCTGGGATGGGTCTGGGGCCTGGTGAAGCTCGCCGGATCGCTGGTCCTGCGCTTCGTCAAGTTCGTCTTCACGCGACCGCTGGCCCTGCTGGACTGGGCGACGCACCAGTATTTCCGGCCCGGCGTCCCGTGGCTGGCGTTCCTCTTCATCCTGTTCTGGTCGGCCCTCGAGGCGACGATCTTCACGTTCACGCTGCGGCCCACGGTCAGCGAAGTGATGGCGGACCTGACCGGCGCCGAGCTGACGGGGCTCTCGGTGAGCCTCATCCTGTGGCCGTTCCTCTTCATCCTCATCTCGGGCAGCTTCGCGGCCATTCAGGCGCTCTCCGACGCCATCGAGGCCAAGAAGGTGCCCCAGATCGTGTCGATGGCGCTGGTCGAGGGGTTCGTGATGTTCTTCGAAGTGATGTTCCTGTATCGCGAGCTGATCGACGCGATCACCCCGTGGATCGCCCAGCAAACGGGCTTCCAGCTCGGTTTCTTCACGACGCTCGGGTTGGCGTCCTTCGGGTGGATCGGCGTGCGGGCCATGACCTGGTTCCTGTTCGGGCGGTTCGGGACCCCGGCGCTGCTGGGCATCCTGGCCCGCGAGAACATCGCCGGCGCGAAGGCGGTCGGCCCGACCGCGGCGGCGATCGAGCCGGACTTCTGGCGCGGCCCGATCCAGGCCCTGAAGGCCGAGTCGGAGTGGTTCAAGAAGGAAGCGCGCGAGCTGTTCGAGCTGATCTCGCTCCCGGTGCTCCAGCTGCTCGCCGCCGGGGCCAACTTCGCGGTGGTGGTGATCATGGGGCGGCCCACCTTCACGCTGCCGTTCCGGAACCTGGACCAGGTGCTCACGAGCACCCCGATCGTCAGCCCGAGCGGCAAGCACGTGGTGCCGGGGGGCGTCGCATGACGTCGCGGCGTCGCTACCCGGTCGCGCTGCTCGCGGCGGTCGCGACGGTCGCGGCGGCCGCCGGGGCCGCTCCGGCCCAGGAGCGGCCGGAGCATGGCAAGCCCGGGAACTCGACCCTCATCGTCGGGATCGACGTGAGCGGGTCGTTCAAGGGTCAATACGACGACGCCACCGAATTCGCGTCGTACTACATCTACGCGCACCTGCACGGCCTGGGCGGCCTGCGGACGCCCACCGCGCTGTTCGTGACCTCGATCGGCGGCGAGCGCCCGGGCGAGCCGAAAGCGTTCCATCCGATCGACGACTTCGCCAATAGCAGCCGCGAGCAAATCGCGTCCGATTTGCGGGGGTGGTTCCCGCCGCGCGACGCGTTCACCGACTTCAATACCTTCTTCAAGCAGGTGGCCGTGCTCGCCAAGGAGCGCGGCCTGATCCTCGCGCCCATGAGCGTCGTGGTCCTGAGCGACGGGACGCCCGACGCGCCCGGGAACATGCAACAGGCCAAGAGCGACAACGCGATCGCGCGCATCGACTTCAGCTCGCTCGAGTTCGTATCGCGGAGCGTGACGGTGCGGCTCCTCTATGCGTCGCCTACCATCGGCGACGCGTGGAAACGACTGATCCGGCGCAAGCGCGTCCGGCTCTGGACGCAGGACGCCCCCGTCATGGTCGGCTGGCATCGGCAGGTGCGCTCCAATCAGCCCCTCGATCGGCAGGCCGACCTGTGGAAGTGGGTGCAGGATAACGTGGACTTCAGGGTGAGGGCGGGGAACCTCTTCTAACTGACCAAATCGTTCCACGACGCCAAGACGCCACGTTCCACATGGCGGCGTGGCACGCTTCAGCTCAAACTGACCGATTCAGCCCAGGCCGCCGCATCCACGTCTCCGTGCGGCACGAGCGCTCGGTACAGCTGATAGCGCAGCTTGGCGAGGCCGCGGAGCTGCTGGCCTCGCCGTGCGAGCGGGATGAGGTGGGCCGCGCGGCGGGCCAGCGCGAACCGCGCGGCCCGAATGGACGGTGACGCGCCATCCCGCGGCCGGTACTGCGCCCAGCCGATCGACCCGCAGCAACCCGCCGGGCCGTAGCGGTCTGAGCCGAGAATGTCCTCCACGAAGACGCGGATCGGGCCCTCGAAGCTGTGCAGTACGTCGTGCAAGGCGACGATCCCGCCTTGGGCGAGAAAGGGCGTGAACAGGTCCACGTCTTCCTTTGCGCCGTTGAAGGTGTGGTCCCCGTCGATCCACAGGAATCGAATCGGACGGTTCCAGCGCCGGGCGAGGTCCCGCGAATAGACGCGATGGACCTCGACATGTTCCGTGACCCCCGCCTGCGTGAGCGTAGCGGCGAAGTCCTGGTACGATGACGGTCGACCGTGCAGGTTGGGATCGGTGCTCGACGGGGCGGTGAACGGGTCGACCGCCACGACCGTGCCGAGGTCATAGCGCGCGGCGACCGAGGCGAGGCCAACGGTGGACTTCCCTTTAAAGCTTCCGATCTCGAGGATGACACCTCG
>WNGG01018041.1_pt1 | contig 10120 bp, 11 predicted proteins | sample 5400661 | NCBI WGS metagenome assembly WNGG01 (sample SAMN13153372, study PRJNA577476) | soil metagenome | isolation source: 100 cm soil or saprolite under Garry oak tree replicate 1 | place: USA:California | collected 2016-06-15
TGATCGATGACCTAGTGACCAAAGGCGTAGGCGGAGAGCCCTACCGGATGTTCACCTCCAGGGCTGAACACCGGCTGCTCCTGCGTGAAGATAACGCCGACCTGCGGTTGCGAGAGTTCAGCTTTCGTATCGGTCTCGTTCAGGAAGCCGGCCGCCAGCGCACGGCCGAGAAAAAGGCTGCGATCGAAGCTGAGATTAGACGCCTGGAAGAAACGCTGATAGTACCAAGTGAGCAGCTTAACGCCACTCTCTCATCCTTTGGCAGCGTACCGATTAAGACCCAGACCTCCCTGGCCCAGCTTCTGCGGCGCCCAGAACTGCCCTATGAGGTGGTGCAAACCCTGAGTCCATCTCCTGTGCTACTGTCGCGAGAAATTGCGGCCGAAGTGGAAATCACCATCAAGTATGCGGGTTACATCCGCCGTCAGGAAGAAGGGGTAGAACGCCTCCGTCACCTGGAGGAGGCGCGCCTCCCCAGGAATCTGAACTATGCGGCGGTGAGCGGGCTTTCCACAGAGGTGCGCGAGAAACTCGCTACTTTGAGGCCCCTTTCCTTGGGGCAGGCTGCCCGCATTCCTGGCGTCACCCCGGCTGCGCTGTCCTTGCTGGCGGTCCATCTCAAACGAGCTGGTGCTGCCTGAAGGCATGCTCGACCACACCCAGACTCATCTGCTCAGAGAGGGAGCAAAATGCCTCGGCCTAGAGCTGTCTGATGAGAACCTTGCCCGTTTTGCCACCTACCTAGAAGAAATCCAACGCTGGTCGAAAGTAATAGACCTGGTTGCTCAACCTGACCCTGAAACCGTCATTCGTAAGCACGTACTCGATTCCCTGGCTGTTGCTGCGCTTATTCCTCCTGATAGTTACCTCCTTGACCTTGGCAGCGGAGCTGGATTCCCGGGGCTCGTCCTGGCCCTTGTGGGAGCTGCGCGAGAGGTTGCTCTGGTTGAAGCGCGGCGCAAGCGGGTCAGCTTCCTCAAGGAAGTTGTCAGAAGAACACAGGCCATGAACGTCAGGGTGTATGAAGGCAGGGCGGAGGTGTTGGCTGCAGAGGAGTCTCTGCGCGCTTCTTTTAGTGTTGTCATCACCCGGGCGACGTGGACCCTCAAAGAGTTCTTACGGCTTGCCGGTCCTTTTGTTGCGGACAGCGGCATTGCCTTGGCCATGAAGGGTCCACAGGGGGAAAAAGAACTGAGCGGGTTAGATCCTTATCTACAAACTGTCGGCTTTTATCTGCAGAGCAGACACGCGTACACTCTACCCTTTGGCACTGAGAGACGTCAGGTGATCCTTTTTGCCAAGAAATGTTCAACGTGATACATGACGGTGAAACAACCTTTGGTCCATGTGAAGGGTGGAGTTCTTACAATGGCGAGGAAGGTTTCACGTGATACATGACGGTGAAACAACCCTTAATGTTCGTTCGCCTGACGATGCAGTGGCTCACGGCGAAACCAAAACTATCGAGCCCTCTTCTTTTGCTTCTGGTTTCATCCTGGGACTGTTGGTCGGTGAAGGGCATTTTGGTGGAGATGGAAAACAGCCACAGGTGACGCTGCGGATGCATGTGCGGCATGAGACTTTATTCCATTGGTTGCTAGAGCAGGTGCCCGGCTCAAAACTCTACGGACCTTACTGCCATGGGGGGAGGCAATATTATCAGTGGATGGCGAGAGGGGAAGTCCTGAAGAAGTCTCTCGTCCCCCTTATCGATTCTCTCCCTCTCGATCAGCTTGACCCTTACATGCAAGAGCGATATCAGCAGATGAAAGAGAGGTACAAGCTGTAGGCGTGGGGCTTAGGCTCAGGAAGCCAGCAAAGTAGCCTGGATAAAGCGGAGCGGAATCCAGGGCTGGGATGGAGGGGTTCCCTGGATTTCATCCGGGCTACGGCCGAAGCTGCTGAGTATGTCATTCTGAGCCGGAGTATAGCGGAGGCGAAGAATCTCTCAGCGTCTCGGCCGAAGCGAGATTCTTCGTCGCTGCGCTCCTCAGAATGACATCTATCAAAATCACGTGGTTGGAGTATTAGCCTTATATCTATCTCCTAAAGGGGGTGCTTTTCTTCTCGGCTTGCTTATGTTAGGGAGGCGGCGGTGGGTAGGGTCATCTGTATTGCCAACCGTAAGGGAGGAGTAGGCAAAACGACCACGGCGATTAACCTTTCTGCCGCGCTGGGCGTGGCGGGAGAGGAAACGCTGTTGGTTGACTGTGACCCGCAGGGGAACGCGACGAGCGGCGTGGGCGTGCAGCTCGGCAGCCAGACCCCCACGGTGTATCAGGTGCTCTTGGGTGAATGTGCCCTGCACGAGGCGGTCCACAAGACCGCCATCGCCCATCTCGACGTCCTGCCGGCTAACCACGACTTGATCGGCGCCGAGGTGGAACTGCTCAGCACAGAAAACCGGGAGTATCGCCTGCAAACCCTTCTACGTCAGGAACGCGAGCGGTACCGCTACGTGCTGCTCGATTGCCCGCCCTCGCTGGGGTTGCTGACGGTGAACGCCCTCACGGCTGCGGACAGTGTGCTGATCCCGCTGCAGTGCGAATACTACGCCCTGGAGGGGTTGCGCGCCCTGCTGGAGACGATCAACCTGATCCGCGAGCGGCTCAATCCCGCGCTGGCGATCGAGGGGCTCTTGCTCACGATGTTCGATCCGAGAAATAAATTGTGTCATCAGGTCGTGGAAGAGGTGCGCCAGTTTTTTCCTCACCAACTGTTTGATACCATAATCCCGCGCAACGTGCGGCTCAGCGAGAGTCCCAGTCATGGCCTGCCGGTGGTGCTCTATGACCCGTCCTGCCGCGGGGCGCAGAGCTACCGCGAGCTGGCGCAGGAGATTGCGCGTCAGGACCCCACCGTGCCCACCCACCGCCCTGAGAAGGAGGAGCGAGAAGGATGAGTGAAGCGGCCAGCGGTGTCAAACGGCGTGCCCTAGGACGGGGGCTCGGCGCCCTGATTCCCCAAGGGGCACCGCTGGCGCCGCCCGTCGAGCGGCGGGTGCCGATCGCCGAGATCCGCCCCAACCCGCGCCAACCGCGGCGGGTCTTCGACGAAAACCGCCTCGCTGAACTGGCCGAGTCGATCCACCACCAGGGCATGTTGCAACCGCTGGTGGTGCGCCAGGTGGACCAGGGCTACGAGCTCATCATCGGCGAGCGCCGCCTGCGTGCCGCCCAGCGCGCCGGCCTGGAGCGCGTGTCGGTGGTGATCAAAGAAGTCAGCGACGCCGAGAGTCTGGAGATGGCGCTGGTGGAAAATATCCAGCGCGAGGAATTGACCCCGGTTGAAGAGGCCCTGGCGTATCGCCAGTTGATGGAGGAGTTTCACCTGACCCAGGAGGAGGTGGCTGCCCGCGTCGGCAAAAGTCGGCCCGTGGTGACCAACCTACTGCGAGTGCTCAGCCTACCCGACGAAATCACAGAGGCGATAGACCAGGGGAGCTTGTCGGTCGGCCATGCCCGGGCGCTGCTCGCGGTGGAGACGCCGGAGCACCAGATCGAGCTGGCCCGCAGGGTGATGCATCAGGGGCTGTCCGTGCGCGAGACCGAGACCCTGGTTGCCCGTTTGCCAGAGGCCGCGTCCCCCGGGGATTCCCTCCGGCGACAGGACGGAGAACGCCCGGCTAGGCTGGACCTTCACCTCGGCGCCCTTGAGGAAGAGCTGATCCGGGCGCTGGGAACCAAGGTGCGGCTCCATCCGCGCAAGAAGGGCGGCAGGATTGAGATCGAGTACTATTCTAATGAAGAGCTAGAGGGGCTCGTGCGCCGCCTGAAAGGATAAGGGGAAAAGGCGAAAAGGCTGTCATCTTGCCAGACCATCTTGCTAAAAGCTGACTGCTTATAGAAGAGGAGACAGGCACCTGTGTTGTCATTCCCCCCAGATTGGACCTTTGTTTTTCAGATTGCTCTTTTTCTCGTGCTTTGGACGTTCCTGCGTCGTTTCCTGTTCGAGCCCAATCTGGTAGTGCTGCAAAACCGTGAGCAGCGCAGCGCCGGGGCCTTGCAAGACGCGAGTCGGGTCAAGGCTGAGGCCGAGGAGATGGCTGAGCAATACAAAGCCCGCCTCGCCGAGACCCGGGCTGGAGTGATGCAACAGGTCGATATGGTGTACCGTGAGGCCGAAGAGCAGGCCCGGGAGCTGATCGAGGCCGTGCGTGCGGAGGCGGCTCGCACCGTGGCGAGTATGCGGGACACCCTGAGCCGAGAACTCACCGAGGCCCGCCGGGGCCTGGAAGAACGCGTGCCCGAGTTCTCGCACGAGATCGCCGCAAAACTGCTGGGGAGGCCCTTGACGGAGCCATGAGGAAACATTTAAACAAAGTGGTCGGTTTCGCCGTCTTCCTCTGCCCTCTGCTCGTATCCTCTGCCCTAGGGGCGGCAGAAGAGGGACCCGAAGGAGGCGGCTCGCAGGTGTTGGTTCTCGGGTTTTTTACTATCAACTTTCTGCTGTTCGCCCTTGTGCTGCGCAAATACGCGCTCCCAGTCATCAAAGAGACCCTGCGCCAGCGACGCGACACGGTCGTGCGGGCGCTAAACGAAGCCAAGCGCGCAAAGGAAGAAGCCGAAAACTTGCGCTGGGAGTACGAACAGAAGCTCGCCGGGTTAACTGCTGAGCGGGAGCGCCTACGTGCCCAGGCGCTGGAAGCCGCAGAACGTGAGAAGGGGCGTATCTTGGAAGAAACGCGCCGGCTCGCCGAGCGCATACGAACCGAAGCCCAGCTGATCGCCCAACGTGAAGTTGAAGAAGCGCGTCGTAGCCTGCGCCGGGAAGTGGCCGAGCAGGCGGTACGCCTTGCGACTGACCTGCTCCATTCGCGTCTGACACCTGCTGACCAGAGTCGGTTTGTCCAGGATTTCATCGTTGAGGTACACAATGCGGGGAACGACGGCCGCTAGACGGTACGCCAAGGCGCTACTCGGTCTTGCCAGGGAGCAGGGGGCAGAAGAAAGCGTAGGGGCTGAGTTGTCCCAAGTAGTCAGCGTGCTTGCTGACCCGACCCTGACGAAGATACTGACGCTGCCAACCCTGCCCCTCAAAGCGCGCAAGGATATCGTCGAGCAGTTGGTCACCCTGCTGTCGCTCCCGCCCCTGTTGAGCAACTTTCTCCGTGTCCTGGCAGAGAATGATCGCTTGCAGGTGTTACCTGCCATTGAGAGTGCCTACCAGCGGTTGCTCGAGCGGGCCCTGGGACGTGTACGGGCCAGGGTCTGGGCAGCCGCGCCGTTATCAGTGGAAGAGTTAAATGCACTGGTTGACACCTTCAGCCGCCTCACTCACCTGACCGTGGTCCCCACGGTCGAACTCGAGCCAGAGTTGCTCGGTGGAGTCGAGGTGGAAATCGAAGGCCGGGTATATGACTCCAGCCTCAAAACCCAACTCCGGCGGTTGGGTGAGGTGCTGGCTCAACAACTATAAAGAGCGATTAGCTGTTAGCTGTTAGCTAAGACCAAGGGTTGAGCCAAAGAAAGAGTGATAAGGACTCAGTGAAAAAATCAGGAGCAGGACACAACCAGTCTGTCCTCAGCACTCAGTCCTTGTTCCTCTTCCTTGCTAAAAGCTCAGGGCTAAAAGCTAACCGCTTATTAATGAGGACATGATGGAACTGCGTGCTGCCGAGATCAGTGAGATTATCAAGCGACAGATCCAGAGCTACGGCAAGCAGGTCGAGTTGCGTGAGACCGGCACGGTCCTCTCGGCTGGTGACGGTATCGCCCGCATCTATGGGCTGGACCGGGTCGCGGCCGGCGAGTTGCTGCAATTCCCGCATGATATTTATGGCCTGGCGCTCAACCTGGAAGAAGACAACGTCGGCGCGGCAGTCTTTGGAGAAATACAGGCGATCAAGGAGGGAGACGAGGTACGCCGGACCGGTCGTATTGCCGAGGTTCCGGTTGGGGACGGCATGCTTGGCCGCGTGATCAATGCGCTAGGGCAACCGGTGGACGACAAAGGCCCAATCGCCAGCCGGGAAACCCGCCGTATTGAGGTCAAAGCGCCGGGCATCGTTCAGCGCCAGCCGGTGAAAGAGCCATTGCAAACTGGGATCAAGGCGATCGACTCGATGATTCCCATCGGCCGGGGACAGCGCGAGCTGGTCATTGGTGACCGCCAGACCGGCAAGACCGCGCTAATCATCGATACGATCATCAACCAGAAGGGCGGCGATGTGTTCTGTATCTATGTCGCGGTCGGTCAGAAGCGTTCGACTGTCGCCCAGGTGGTTGAGCGGCTGACTCGTGCCGGCGCGATGGAATACACCACAGTGGTGGCGGCGACCGCTTCAGAGGCCGCGCCGTTGCAGTTTATCGCGCCCTATGCCGGCTGCGCCGTGGGTGAATACTTCCGCGATAACGGCAAGCACGCGCTAGTGGTTTACGATGACCTGTCCAAGCATGCGGTCGCTTACCGTCAGCTCTCACTCCTGCTGCGCCGGCCGCCCGGACGTGAGGCGTATCCTGGGGACGTGTTCTACCTCCATTCCCGTCTCCTGGAGCGGGCGGCGAAAATGAGTAATACTCAGGGCGGCGGCTCGCTCACGGCGCTGCCGGTGATCGAGACCCAGGCTGGTGATGTCTCGGCCTACATCCCGACCAACGTGATCTCGATCACCGATGGCCAGATCTTCTTGGAAACCGATCTGTTTTATGCGGGCGTGCGGCCGGCAGTGAACGTCGGCATCTCGGTATCGCGGGTGGGGGGCTCGGCGCAGATCAGAGCGATGAAGCAGGTGGCAGGCTCTCTGCGCCTCGACTTGGCCCAGTACCGTGAAATGGCGGCGTTCGCGCAGTTTGGCTCGGATCTCGACCCCACCACCCAGCGCCTGCTGGCGCGCGGCACCCGGCTGGTCGAGCTTCTCAAGCAAGGGCAGTATCAGCCGCTGTCCGTGGAACGTCAGATCGTCATTATCTATGCCGGGACTAACGGCTTCGTCGATCATCTGCCCGAGAGCGCGTTGAAGAAGTATGAGGTAGAGCTCTATCGTTTCATCGAGAACCGCTACCCCGATATTTTCACCGACATCCGCACCAAGCGTGATTTGACCGACGACCTCAAGGGCCGGATCAACGCGGCGCTCAAAGAGTTCAACGAGAGCTTTTCCGCGTAGACCCTCATGGCTACCCTCAAAGCGATCCGCCGGCGCGTCTCTTCGGTCCGCAACATCCAGCAGATCACCAAGGCGATGAAGATGGTCTCCGCCGCACGGCTGCGCCGGGCGCAGGAGGCCGCTTTTGCCGCCCGGCCTTACGCCGAGAAGCTGGAAGCTGTGCTGCAGAACCTCGCCGCTCAGAGCCAGACCCTCGCGCACCCCTTCCTGACCGCCCGCGCAGAGCAGCACCTCGACCTCCTCGTCATCACCTCCGACCGCGGCCTGTGTGGAGGATTTAACTCCAGTCTGATTCGGACTGCCGAAGGGTTCATCCGCGAGCATGCCGGCCAGCCTGGCCCACGAAATCGGCAGACGCCTGGGTGAGCGCTTCATCAACGGTGAGTCGGACGGCCTGTATGTTCTCTACGCGCGCTTCCGCTCGGCCCTTGTACAGGTGCCGACGATCGACCGCGTGCTGCCGATCGTAGCCACAGAGCGCGCCGCGGCGCAGACGCCGCTCGAATACCTGTACGAACCGGCGCCGCAGGAGTTGCTGGCCAGCCTGCTGGCGCGCTATGTCGATATGTTGATCTATCGCGCTATGCTTGAATCGGTCGCCAGCGAGCACGGCGCGCGCATGACCGCTATGGACAACGCCACCAACAATGCGGTGGAGATGATCGAGCGGCTGACCCTGGACATGAACCGTGCCCGCCAGGCCGGGATCACCCGCGAGCTACTGGAGATCGTCTCTACCGGTGAGGCATTGAAGGGATAAAAGAAGGTTACAGGTTACAGGGAACAGCTTAGAGGGAAGAGATCTGCAGCTTTTTGCCTGTCACTTGTCACCTGTACCCTACAGTCGGAGGACATCCCCATGAACGTCGGAAAAATCACCCAGGTGATGGGCGCGGTGGTGGACGTCGAGTTCGAAAACAGCTCCCTGCCGCCGATCTACAACGCCCTGCAGGTTACCAACCCGACAATCAGTGACAAGGAGTGGAACCTGATCCTCGAAGTGGCGCAGCACCTGGGCGAGGGCACGGTCCGCTGCATCGCCATGGACAGCGCCGAAGGGTTGGTCCGCGGGATGTCCGTGCGTGACACTGGTGACGTCATCACTGTGCCAGTCGGCGAGGCCACGCTGGGACGGATTCTCAACGTCGTCGGCGAAGCGGTGGACGAAGGTGCCCCGCTCGACCAGGTCAAACGCTACCCTATTCACCGGCCGGCTCCGTCTTTTGCCGACCAGTCTACTGAGGTGAAGATCCTGGAGACCGGCATCAAAGTCATCGACCTGCTCACCCCGTACCCGTTAGGCGGTAAGATCGGCCTGTTCGGTGGTGCCGGCGTGGGCAAGACTGTCATCCTCCAGGAGCTGATCAACAATATCGCCACCCAGCACGGTGGCTACTCGGTCTTCGGTGGCGTGGGCGAGCGCACCCGCGAAGGGAACGACCTGTGGTTGGAGATGAAAGAGTCGGGCGTGATCAACAAAACCACCCTGGTCTATGGTCAGATGAACGAGCCGCCGGGCGCTCGGGCGCGCGTCGGTCTCTCGGCCCTGACCATAGCCGAGTACTTCCGTGACGAAGAACACAAGGACGTGCTGCTCTTCATCGACAACATCTTCCGTTTCGTCCAGGCCAACTCGGAGGTCTCGACCTTACTGGGCCGCATTCCTTCGGCAGTCGGCTACCAGCCAACTCTGTCCACTGACCTGGGCGAGCTACAGGAGCGCATCACCTCGACCAAGAACGGCTCGATTACCTCTGTGCAGGCGATCTACGTGCCGGCCGACGACTTGACTGACCCGGCGCCAGCCACAACCTTCTCCCATCTTGATGCGACCACCGTGCTCTCGCGCCAGATCGCTGAGCTGGCCATTTACCCGGCGGTGGACCCTCTCGATTCCACCTCGCGCATGCTCGATCCTAATATCATCGGAGAAGAGCACTATCAGATCGCGCGCCGGGTGCAGGAAGTGTTGCAGCGCTATAAGGACCTGCAGGACATCATCGCCATCCTGGGCATCGACGAATTATCGGAGGAAGATAAGATTGTGGTCGCGCGTGCCCGTAAGATCCAGCGCTTCCTCTCGCAGCCGTTCAATGTGGCTGAGCAGTTCACCAACCTGAAGGGGGTGTACGTACGGGTGAAAGATACAATCCGCAGTTTCAAGGAAGTGGTCGAGGGGAAGCACGACGACCTGCCTGAGCAAGCGTTCTACATGGTTGGCACCATCGAGGACGCGATCGAGAAAGCCAAACGGCTGGCGGCGTAGCGCGATTCCTCACCCATACCTATGGCTGAAACGCTACGTCTGCGTGTAGTCACTCCCCAGCGTCTGCTCCTCGATGAGGAGGCGGACGAGGTTACCGCTCCGGGCACAGTCGGTGAGTTCGGTGTGCTGCCGAACCACATCACATTTCTTTCCTCTCTCGAGCCTGGTCGCCTCACATACAGGCGAGGTGGGCAGGCGCGCACTCTGGTGGTGAGTGGCGGCTTTGCTGAAGTTGTAGACAACGTCATAACCGTCTTAGCCGACAGCGCCGAGTTCGCTAACGAGATCGATGTCGAGCGGGCACGCGCAGCCCTGCGGGCGGCCGAGGAAAGCCTCAAAACTCTTGCGGTGAACGACCCGGCTTTTGCCGAAGCCCAGGCCGCACGTCTCCGTGCGCAGGCCCGGCTGGAAGTCGCTGGGCGGTAGCCGTTCCTGAGCCCTGCCAAGTCGCTCTTATCTCCTTCTCAAGATTTCGCGATAAAGAAACAGCGGGGCGCTGAAGACCTGGTTTTGCGTCGTCGCCGCAACCTTGCTCCTAGCGGCCTGCTAAGTCATTATTCCACAAACAGATTTTTCATATCTCGCCAGTCTTGACAAATGCGGTGCCAATAAGTATAAGTTGTGAGATAAGTAGAAGTAGTCGGGAGATACTTCCATGCCCCATCCCCGGTTCGAGGCTATGACTCGGGCGCACGTCATCGAGGCTGCTCGAACTTTTACTCCCAAGCGTATTCAGAGATGGAGTT
>WNGG01009889.1_pt1 | contig 10119 bp, 6 predicted proteins | sample 5400661 | NCBI WGS metagenome assembly WNGG01 (sample SAMN13153372, study PRJNA577476) | soil metagenome | isolation source: 100 cm soil or saprolite under Garry oak tree replicate 1 | place: USA:California | collected 2016-06-15
CATGGCGCTGGCAGATGAGCGAGGCTCTCGGTGACCTATCGCACGATCTTTTCTGGCAGCAGTTGTTGCGCTGGCTGGTGGCCGAATCGCCGGGTCCGGTTGTCGCCTCGATGCCAGAGCGGCTGCTGATGGATGAAGGGCGGGTATCGTTGAAGGCACAAGTGCGCGACAAGCAGTTTCAGCAGACCACCAATGCGCATGTCACGGCGCACATTGTTGGACCGCAAGGGACGGACGCCTTCATTGATCTGACGCCCTCGGGAAGTACACCTGGGCTGTATGAAACCGAATGGACGGCGGAGAAGGCGGGTACCTATCTCGCCGAACTCACAGCGGAATCTGCGGGCGGTCAACCACAGGAACTCGGTCGCGACGTGGTGATGTTCCAGCGCGAAGACGGGGTGGCGGAGAACTTTCACACGGAGCAGAATCGGCGCCTGTTGGAGCAACTTGCATCCGACACGGGCGGACGATACTGGACGCCGTCCGAGCTGAAGAACCTGCCCGGAGACGTGTCGTACTCGGAGGCCGGGATTTCCGTTCGCAATACGAAACAGCTGTGGGATATGCCGGTGGTTTTCCTGCTCCTGCTCGGCCTGCCAATCACGGAGTGGTTGTTACGTCGGAACTGGGGCGTGATATGAAGCGCGCGCTGCTAGTGCTGCTGCTCACCTGTGCGACCGCGCTTCAGGTGCATGCGGCAACGTATTACGTGGTGGTAGCAGGGCTAGGCGGCGAGCCGGATTACGAGCAGCGTTTTACGGCTGCGGCCAAAGATCTGCATCGGATCTTCACAGCGGCGGAACCGGGGGCGCACGTCTACATGCTCACTGGCGAGCAGGCTACGGGCGCGCATCTGCTCGAAACGATCGGCGAGGTGGCGCGCAGTGCCAAGGCGGACGACGACTTCGCACTCATCCTGATCGGCCACGGTTCCTTCGACGGCGTGGGGTACAAGTTCAATCTCGTCGGGCCGGATGTGACCGCAGAAGAGATCGCCGCGATGTGCGACCATGTCGCAGCACGGCGGCAGCTGATCGTTGACACCACCAGTGCCAGCGGGGGCGCGGTGCAAATTCTCGAGCGGCCCAGGCGCGCGGTAATCGCAGCGACAAAATCCGGAACGGAGAAAAACGCGACGGTGTTCGCGCGGTATTGGGTGGAGGCGCTCGAAGACCCTGCCGCCGACACAGACAAGAGCGACTCCATCAGCGCCATGGAAGCCTTCCGCTACGCCACGAAGAAGACCGCTGCTTTTTACGATTCACAGAAACGACTCGCAACCGAACATGCCGTGTTTAACGATACCGGCCGAGGAGCAGCGGTGCGCGAAGCGGGAAACGGACAAGGTCTGCTGATGTCGAGTTTCACTTTGCTGCGCCTTGGCACGAGCCAGCAAGCCGGCAACGATCCAGCCAAACGCGCGCTGCTTGAGAAAAAAGATCAACTGGAGCAAAAGATTGACACGCTGAAGTACCAGAAAGCCGCAATGGATCCGCAGGATTACAAGAAACAATTGACCGAGGCGTTGGTGGAACTCGCGAAAGTGCAGGAGCAACTGGACAAATGAGGTTCGCCGTCGTCCTTCCGATTTTCGCGCTGGCATGGGCTGTATCCGTCCGTGCCGCGGCACCAGCAGACTGCTGGGCGCTGCGCAAGCATGGACATTCGGCGGAGGCCAAGGGCTGCTTCGAGACGCTGACGCACAGCGGCGACGCCTACCTCCGCGCCGAAGGCTTCTGGGGGCTCGAGCAATGGGAGCGCGCGAACGAACAGTTCCGCGCGGTGACGCAGCCGGCGGGCAGCCAAGATCGGTATAAGGTGCGATGGGGGATGTTGTTGCACGAGCGCTTCAACGACAACGATGCCAACGGGTTGTTCCGCGAAGCGCTCGAGAACAACCCTTCGAGCGCCGAAGCTTATCTCGGGCTTGCAACGGTTTCCGCGGATGGTTTCGAAGGCCAGGCCGCCGAGTATCTGGCCAAGGCGATCGCGCTCGATCCGAAACTGGCTGAAGCGCACGAACTAATGGCTGACATCGCGCTCAGCAATGACGATACGGATGTTGCCGCGGCCGAAGCAGACAAGGCCATCGCGCTAGAAAACGATGCGCTGGACGCGATGGCGATTCATGGGGCGATCGAACTGATCGCGAACCGTTCTCCCGAAGCATGGTTCGCGAAGATTCATGCAATTAATCCGCACTACGGCGAGGCGTCAGCTCGGGTCGGGCGTCAACTCGGATTGCACTACCGGTATGAGGACGCCGTCACGTACTACCGCAGCCAGGAAGACGAGCCCTTCCGGGAACTCGAGTTGTGCTACGACAACGGATATCGCGATAAGGCCACCGTGAACAGCTTGCGGCTGCTCGACAGCTACAAGAACTTTGAAACGTTTCGCGACAGCACAACGATTCTGAAGCTGCACAAAACCGAAGCGGCGCTGCTGCGCCCTTACCTGCAGGCAGAGCTGCTTACGATTCTGGCCACGTATGAGAAGAAATACCGCATGAAGCTGCCCGGTCCGGTGCAGGTGGAAGTCTATCCGGATCATGAGGACTTTGCCGTACGCACGACGGGGATGCCAGGCCTGGGGGCGTTTGGCGTTACCTTTGGGCAGGTCGTGGCGATGGATAGCCCATCGGCGTACAAGCCGGGCGGGCTCAATTGGGGTTCCACGTTATGGCACGAGATGAGCCATGTATTTATCTTGACCGCGACGAATCATCGCGTGCCTAGGTGGTTCACCGAAGGTCTCGCGGTGCATGAGGAAGGCGAGCGTTCGCCGGAGTGGAGAGATCGTTTGACTCCGGAAATACTCGTCGCCATTCGCGACAAGAAGTTCTTGCCGGTGGCGACTCTCGATCGTGGCTTTGTCTATCCCCAATATCCATCCCAGGTGATCGTGTCCTATTTCCAGGCTGGCAGCATCTGTGACTTCGTAACGGAGAAGTGGGGTGAGGACAAACTGCTCGACATGGTGCGCTCGTTCGCCAAGTTGCAGACGACGTCACAGGTAATCCAGCAGGATCTCGGGGTTGCGCCCGAAGCGTTCGACAAAGAGTTTTTCGGGTGGATCGGGAAGAAATATGGGGCGGAGGCCGCGCATTTCGACGCGTGGCTGGAAGAACTGAAGGCGCTCGTCGTTGCTGCGCAACAGAAACAGTACGACACCGTGCTGCGGCAGGGACCAGGGGTGCTCGGGTTGTATCCCGAATACGTCGCCGATGCCAACGTCTACCTGTTGATGGCTGCCGCGGCTAAGGCGCGAAACGATGACAACGCTGAAGCTGCGATCCTCACGGAATATGAACACAAGGGAGGTCAGCTGCCTGACGCGCTAAAACGCCTGGCCACGTTAGAGGAGAACGCGAGAAAACCTGCCGAGGCAGCCGCGACACTCGAGCGCGTGAACTACATTTATCCAGTCAAAGACGAGGATCTGCATCGGCGCCTCGGCGACCTGCTGTATGCGCAGAAACGGTACGACCCTGCCATCCGCGAATACGCCGCTTGCGTCGCGTCAAATCCGGTGGACAAGGCGGGAGCGGAGTTCAACCTGGCACAAGCGTATTTCGCCGCGGGACAGAAGGACAAAGCGGAGGAAACCCTGCTGGCGGCGCTCGAAATTGCTCCCGGCTACCGCCCGGCACAGAAATTATTGCTTGAATTGCAGCGGTCGCCCGCAAAACCGGACTGAAGGGAATGAAAATCGATGGTCGCTAGCGTCGGAATGAATCAAGAAGCCGCAGCTCTCCAGAAACGAATCGAGCGCTTTCAGATGGTGCGCGAGCAAATCCTTATGCAAGTGCGCGAAGTCATTGTTGGCCAGCAAGAGGTGCTGGACCAGATATTGATCGCGATTTTTGTTGGTGGTCACTGTCTCATGACTGGCTTGCCAGGCACGGCGAAAACATTAATGGTGCATACGATCGCGGAGACGCTCGGATTGAAGTTCCGGCGTATCCAGTTCACACCGGACTTAATGCCTTCGGATATCACGGGCACGGACATCATCGAAGAGGACCTGACGACCGGCCATCGCAAGTGGACCTTCGTCGAAGGACCGATATTTGGGAACGTGTTGCTGGCCGACGAGATCAACCGCACGCCTCCCAAGACGCAATCCGCGCTCCTCGAAGCGATGCAAGAGCACTCCTGCACCGTGCGCGGAAATCTGCACCAGCTTCCGTCGCCATTTTTCGTGTTGGCGACGCAGAACCCGATCGAGCTGGAAGGAACCTATCCGCTGCCGGAGGCGCAATTGGACCGCTTCCTGTTCAACGCGATCCTCGACGATCTGAGCGCCGAAGACGAACTGAAGGTGATCGACCTGACCACGGCGACGCGGGTACCGAAGGTGGAAGCGGTAACTTCGGCCGAAGAGCTGCTCGACTTTCAGCAGCTCGTGCGCATGGTGCCCATTGCGGAAACACTTTCGCGCTATGTCGTGGCCCTGGTGCGAGCCACGCGGCCCAAAAGTGAAAAACCCCACGAGCTGGTGATGAGATATGTGAACTACGGCGCCAGCGTGCGCGCGGCGCAATTCATTGTGTTGGCGGCAAAGGCCCGGGCGCTTTCGAACCAGCGGTATCACGTCAGCTACGAGGACATAACTTCTGTGGTTGTGCCGGTGCTGAGGCACCGAATCCTGCTGAACTTTCACGCGGAATCCGACCAAGTTGGCGCGGACGAGATCCTGAAGCAACTGGTCTCGCAGGTGGAGCGGCCCAAGGAGAATTGATGCAACGTTTCCTCGATCCCCAGGTGCTTGCCGGCATTTCTTCGTTGGACCTGTTGGCGAAGACCGTGGTGGACGGCTTCGTGGCCGGCTTGCATCGTTCGCCGGATTTCGGCTTTAGTCAGGAGTTTGCCGAATACCGGGCGTATGTCCCGGGGGATGACTTGCGCCACGTGGACTGGAACCTGTTTGCGCGCACGGAACGATGCTACTTGAAGCGCTACCGAGGCGAGACAAACACGCAGGTGACCGTGCTTCTGGACGCGAGTAACTCGATGCAGTACACCTCGGGTCCGCCAACCAAGATGGACTACGCTCGCTTCATCGCCGCGTCGCTTTTCTATCTGGCGATCCACAATCAACGCGATGCGGCAGGGCTGATCGTTTTCGACGAAGACGTGCGGGAATACATCAGGCCGTCGACGCGACCCGGCCAACTGGCGCGCCTTTTCGCCGCGCTGGAACGGGCCGAGCCGCGGGCAACAACCGATTTCGCCAAGCCGCTCCGGCATTTTCAGAATTTTCTACACCGGCGCGGAATCGTCATCCTGATCTCGGATTTTTACGAAGAGCCGGAAAAGATCGTACGCTCTAGTGCACCGTTGCGGTTTCATGGCAACGAGATGGTGCTGCTTCACATTCTCGATCCGCAGGAGATTCGCCCGGAGCTGCGGGGATCGGCGCTCCTTGTCGACCTCGAAACGGACCGGCGAATTGAGGTAATCCCCGAATATGCGAAAACTACTTATCGCGCGAAGATCGATACCCATATCGAGGAGCTTCGTTCGCGCGCACAGGGTGCGGGGATGGATTATCAATTACTGATTACGAGTGAGTCGCTCGATCGAGCCTTGCGCGGATATCTCTCGTTGCGGCAGGCGGGTAACTGATGGGTTTTCTCGCACCATGGTTTCTGGGTGGGCTGGCGGCGCTGGGCGTGCCGGTGTTTGTACATCTGCTGCGGCGGCACAAAGCCACGCCGCGGCCGGTAAGTTCTCTGATGTTCTTCGAACGAGGCACACAAAGCTCCACGCGCCACCGGAGGCTGAGGTATCTCGTGCTGTTCGCGCTGCGATGTGCACTGGTGCTGCTGGTGGTACTTGCGTTCGCAAATCCGTATATCCGGAAGGCTACGGCCGACGCAAACTTCCGACTGCTTTTGATTGTGCTGGACCATTCCTTTAGCATGCGCGCCAGAACACGCTTCGGCGACGCGAAGCAAAAGGCGCTCGCGCTACTCGCCGGAAAACCACATGGGCAGAAGGCGCAAATCATGAGCCTCGGCGGACAGCTCGAGGTGCGAACCGCGGCGATCACGGATGACGCGCCGTTGCGGGCAGCACTGGAAAACATTCAGCCGGGCGACGGACACGCGAGCTTCGGCGAACTGGGCCAGGCAATGCGCTCGCTGGCCGAAACGGAGCCTGGACCAATTGAGCTTCACCTCTTCAGCGATATGCAGCGCACTGCAATGCCATCGAACCTTTCTGAAGCGGTTCTGCCGAACAACGTGGAGCTAGTGTTGCATCCGGTCGCCGACGGCCCCGCACCAGCGAACTGGACAGTCGAGAGCGTAGAGGCCCCGGCCACGCTCTCCGATCCGAAAGATCCAAAGCACTCTCGCGTACGGGCGGTAATCGCGGGTTTCGGCACTCCGGCTGCCACGAAAGCCGTATCGCTCGTGGTGAACGGTAAGACGATTGCGACGCGGAAGATCGACGTGCCGGCCGGCGGTCGCGCGACAGTGGAATTTGCCCCTCTGGACGTGGGATATGGTTTCAACCGCTGCGAAGTGCGAGTCGAAAGCGAAGATGCATTCCCGGCAGATGATACAAGCGTATTTGCCGTACGCCGGTCCGATCCCGAACGCGTGTTATTCGTACACGCTGCCGATGATGCGCGGTCAGCGCTTTATTTTGGATCGGCGTTGTCCGCGGCAACCCTAGGTTCGTTTGTGCTGCAGTCGGTAGCCGCGGAGCAGACAACCGATCTCGACCCAACGAAATACGCCTTCGTGGTCCTATCGGACGCAGTAACGCTGCCTGGGATTTTTGAGCACACGCTCGGGCAGTACCTTGCGAAGGGCGGCCGCGCCCTGATCGCACTAGGCACCTCCGCCGGCCACCATGCGCAGATTCCGCTGTGGGGCGGTGATGTGAAGGACACACATGATTACGCGCGCGAAGGAGGCACGGTTGCCGTAGGGCAGGTGGACTTCAGCTATCCGGCGCTGGATCAGGCGCGGCCCGGGGCCGATAACGGCGGTTGGGGTGAGGTGAAGGTTTTCTACGCCGCCGTACCGGAACCGGGGCAAGCGCGCGTGGCAGCACGCCTCTCGGACGCGACACCACTGCTGCTCGACAAGCAAGTGGGCGAAGGACACATCGTGCTGCTGGCTTCGGGACTCGAAAACCTGACCAATGACCTGCCCCTCCATCCCGTCTTTGTGGTTTTCGTCGATCGCATGGCTCGGTATCTCTCGGGTGACGAGCGTCTGAGCGGCTCGAAGGTGGTTGATTCCTTTGCGCAGTTGCGCGGCGCGGCTGAACCGGCAGGGGTGGCGGCGAGCGTCGAGGTGATTGACCCGGACGGGCGTCGGCCCTTGTCGCTAAACGAAGCGCGAACGATGCAATCTGTTCGGTTAGAACGCTCGGGATTCTATCAGATTCGTTTTGCCAACGGACGAGATGCGGTCATCGGCGTCAACCCTGACCGGCGCGAATCGAATCTGGAGCCGCTGAGCAAAGATGTGCAAGACCTGTGGAGCGGAGGCTCTGCAAGCAGCGGGACGCAGCCAGCGGGCTCCGCAGCGGTTCAAGTGAAAGCGCGTCCCGTAAGCCTTTGGTGGTACGTTATGCTGCTTGCATTGGTGGTAGCATTGGCAGAGACCGCTCTGGCCAGCGGCTACTTGGGCACGCAACGGGAGGAAGCATGAACAACCGCAGCGAGCTCGACAGTTATATTACGCGCCTGCAGCAGAGGCTGCGGGCCGGTGTTTGGTTGCGCGGCGCAGCCATATTTACAGCCACGGCGCTTGCGATTACCGTCGCGCTCGTGCTCCTGCTCAACCGCTTCGCGTTCCCGGCGCATGGCGTCACTGCTGGGCGATTGACTATCTTGGTTGCGCTCGCTGCGGCGGCGGTAGTCGGTATCGTGCTGCCGGTGATTGGCGTGACTCGCGAGTGGGCTGTAGGCAAAGCGGAAGCTGCAAATCCCGGCCTGGAACAGCGCCTTACGACCTTTGAGGAGCAAGTGCGCAAGAGCAACGACCCGTTTCTGGAGCTGCTGGCTGCGGACACGCTGGCGCACACCAAGCAAACCGAGCCGCATTCGTTGGTTCCAGACAACCGTTTGTTCGCTCTCGGCGGCGCGGGAGTGGCTTGCCTCGCCGTGCTGGTATGGATGATCGCTGACGGACCTGGGTACCTCGGCTATGGAGCTGCCATGCTCTGGACCAACAGCAGCGCCGCTCCGCTCTATGCCATTCGAGTCACTCCGGGGAATGTCACGGTGCGACGAAACAGCGATCAACTGATCACCGCGCACGTGACCGGGATGCATCCCGACCAAGCGCGGCTGTTCGCACATTACGCGAGCGCCTCCGGATGGGAACCTGTGGCCATGCAGGACGAGCACGACACGGGCGGCGGCACGACCTATCAGTTCGTTTTCGCCGGGCTGCCGGAAACTGTTGAATATTATGTGGCTGCAGGGCCGCTCGTCTCGAGGCACTACAAATTGCGCGTGCTGGACCTGCCTTCTTTGAAACAAATCAAAGTTACTTACCATTATCCGGCATGGACGGGAATGAAGCCGGTGACCGAGGAACACGCGGGCGACCTGCGAGCAATCGAAGGAACGGAAGCCGTCATTGAAGTGGAGATGGATCGTCCTTTAAAGGATGGCCGGTTGACGCTCGACAACGGCCAGATGATGCAACTTGCGGGCAGCGAGGGAAACAGGTACCGAGGCTCGATTCGTTTGGAAAAGGATGGCGCGTATCATCTGGCGGACCTCGATGGCGGCCAGGAGGTGCGCTTATCGGAGGACTACTTCATCGCGACGGATAAGGCCATGCCGCCGGAAATCTCGATCGATCGACCCGGCGGCGATTACCGCGCCAGCGCAATCGAGGAAGTGACCGTCGGCGTGACGGCGCGGGACCAGTTCGGTCTCCATGACGTGCGCCTGCACTACTCCGTGAATGGCGGGCCGACTCAGGACGTGAACTTGCTTAAATCCGCTGGCGCGAAGAGCGCCAATGGTTCCTACATGCTCCCGCTGGAAGAATTCAAGCTGGTGCCGGGCGATTTGGTGAGCTTATACGCGACTGCACGGGACGGTCATAGCGAGGCTCGCACGGACATCAGCTTCGTCCAGGTCGAACCTTTTGAGCGCGAGTTTTCGCAATCGCAACAGATCGAAGGCAACGGCGCTGGGAGCGGTGGCAACAACCAGATGGAAATTTCCAGACGGCAGAAAGAGTTGATCGCGGCCACCTGGAAGCAGCAGAACGACAAGATGTCGAGTCCCAAGGAGGCATCGGCGGCAGGCCAGTTCCTATCTGATGCGCAGCGCAAACTTCGCGATCAGGTCATGGCGCTTTCGGTTCGCATGCAGAGCCGTGATCTTTCCCAGGCCAACGAAGAGTTCTCCGATTTCGACAAAGACATGCGGGATGCGGCTAAGGCGATGCTGCCTTCGGCGGAAAAGCTCGGACAGACGCAGTGGAAGGATGCGATGCAATGGGAGCAGAAAGCGCTGCAAGCATTGCTGCGCGCCGAGGCCACGTTCCGAAAAATCGAAGTTGCCTTCGGACAGCGCGGCAGTGGCGGGTCCGGTACTGGCAACGCCGGGCGCGATCTGGCCAGTTTGTTCGATCTGGAATTGGACACGGAAAAGAATCAGTATGAAACTGCGCACAAAGCAGCTCCGGCGGAGCAGCGCGAAAAGGATGTAGAGGACGCCCTGAAGAAACTGGACGCGCTGGCCAAACGCCAGGAGGACTTGGCGAACCAGCAACGTAATACCCAACAGAGTTTCCAGCAACGTTGGGAACAGGAAATGCTGCGACGCGAAGCGGAACAATTGCAGCGGCAGATCGAACAAATGACGCGGGGCGAGCAGAGTGCGAACGGGTCAGAGCAGAGTTCGCAGCAGCAGGGTACATCAGCGGGGAGCGGCTCGCAGGCAGGGAAATCCGGAGATCCGCGAACAGAGCAAGCACTCGAACGTTTGAGACGGGCGACCGACGCGATGAAACGCGCGGACCGGTCGCAACAGGACGCAGGCGCTGCAGGGCAAGAGGCCGCCGATCAGCTTCGTCAAGCGTCGAATTTGCTCGCGGGCACGCAGCAGCAGCTTGCCTCGAACAAG
>WNGG01010356.1_pt1 | contig 10118 bp, 8 predicted proteins | sample 5400661 | NCBI WGS metagenome assembly WNGG01 (sample SAMN13153372, study PRJNA577476) | soil metagenome | isolation source: 100 cm soil or saprolite under Garry oak tree replicate 1 | place: USA:California | collected 2016-06-15
AATGCTTCTGGTTTGACGGTTCGAGCCATTGGTTCACCTTAATTAATAAAAAGATCGTCTTTTTATTAATTATGGCCAACAATTTTCTTTTGTCAAGAGGCCTGCGTGATTCGAACCTGGCCTCCAAAGACGTCCTTTGCTACTGGTTCGTGGCCTCACGCATTGTGATGTATTTGTGATTAGCGTAGTCCTGGTGTGACTCCGTTGTGATGTTGGTGTTCCAAACTAGGAGTGCTGGAAAGAAGCGATGTTTCCCGTAGCGGTAGTCAGAAACCCTGAGCCCCTCCGTCAATGGTGAACCGGTTGTGATAGCAAACAATGGACCAGAGATGATCAAAGTTGGCCAGAGGTGTGGCAGGCGGGCAAGGACACATAATTCAGGCATTTAGTAGGCGGGCAAATATCCCCTGCTTGAAGTAACAAAGCGTATCGTTCTTCGCTCCGTTTGCGCCACAGCTTCATAGTATCTTCCGATATGAATCAACCATTCTAAAAGCAACAACCAGTTGGGAGCTAGTGGTTCGGGGCGGTTGTTTTGACGTGAAGCACCGGTCGTTCCCTCGTTGCAGAAAGAGCATGCTCGTCAGGAGTCGTCGCTTCCTCTGGCCCTGATACTGGTTCAAGTTTTCTGACGACCGCGGTAACGCTACTTTGTTGACTCGGGAATTTTACCCGATTCAGGGCAATCGGCCTATGTTTTCTCAGACACGAAGAATCCAAGTGTAGTCAGCTATCAAACTGCGAGCAAGTAGGGGACGTATTCGAGTCAACAAAGTAGCGGTGATCTAGCATGATGCAGTTGCTCGGGCTGAAGTATTCCCCGAGAAGGAAGGAAAAAGAAATTTATGTTCAATCAACGGAATGCAACTTATCGCTTGGGGATGCTTATTGCTGTTTTTGCAGGGCTTTGGACGATTGTTCACCTCATCTGGAATGTTGCCGGTGAACAAGCTGATGACTATTGGGGTTGGGCTTTGCTCTTCCTGTTTTTCTTTGCACTGATTTTATCTTTCGTTCAATATGCTCAAGAGCGGTCTACTTTAAAGGCTGGTCCTTCGACAGAGCCGTTTCCCGAACCCGCGGTCTCGAAGTTTTTCTTTGGTTCAGAGGGATCTTCTGTGCTGTGGTTTGTCGTCCGCATGTACGTTGGCTCCGAGTGGCTTCTTGCCGGGTGGGAAAAGATTACCTCTCCTGTCTGGGGAGCAAGCGGCAAAGCACTTGCAGGCTTTACTGCTGGTGCTTTAGCAAAAAGTTCTGGTGCCAATCCAGCGGTCCAAGGATGGTACGCCTGGTTTTTACAGTACATCGTGCTTCCTAATGCGGGATTGCTCTCTTTCCTGGTGACCTGGGGAGAATTTGCGGTTGGATTAGGTCTCCTCTTAGGCATACTGACGGGTATAGCAGCAGGTTTTGGAGTGTTGATGAACCTGAATTACCTCCTGGCCGGTACAGTGAGTATTAATCCTGTTCTGGGCATGCTTGGATTATTCCTGTGCTTCTCGTGGAGAGTCTGCGGATGGATTGGCTTTGATCGCTGGTTTCTGCCTGCGTTAGGGTTGCCTTGGAAACCGGGAGCCTGGTTCCGTTCTCAGGAAGCGACTGAAACGGTTCGGCGGTCATAGTCTATCACGTCGAGGACATACTCACACCTGCTTCCGTCGATGCAAAAAGAAGTAGTGCAAACGTGGAACGATGTGTTTGGAGAAGGTGACGAAGGGAACAAGAATCGGGGGTAATACGGCTTTTGCTCTCAATTTTGGTTTTGCTCAGTGGCGTTTTTCAGTTGATGGTATAAAGCAAGGCAGGAAGCGTCTTTACAAAATTGCTTCCTGCCTTCATCGTGGTCGGGGTGAGAGGATTTGAACCTCCGACCACTACAACCCCATTGTAGTGCGCTACCGGACTGCGCTACACCCCGTTACTGGAACGAAACAAGTATAGCAGACAAAGAGCCTATTCGTCAATAGTTTTGTGCTCTTTGGGTGTGCGTAGGATTTTTGCAAGGGCAGGAGCCCTTTCCAGTTAGGCAGGCCGACGTCGGAGAAAGTTCCGGTTCCAAGGATGGGTGGGGGCCGGACGCCACCGGTGGTCTGCTGCGGTCAGCCCCTCGTGACTGGTCTGCTCAACCGCGGGACGCAGATCAGCAGTGGCCTGCTCAGCGGGAGTAGGGGAAGACACCACCAGCAAGGTGGGAGGCTGCTGGGTGGCGAGCCGACGAGTCGCAGGTTCCTCTGCAGGCGTTTGCTGGGTGACATCGGGCTGACTCGTCGGCGGCGCAGTCTCCCCATCTGGTTGAGCGTCGGCTGCCGTTTGCGCCCGTTGGGCGCGTTTCTGCAGACGCCTGGCTTGAGCATCGGACTGCCACCGCTTTCGGATCTGGGGCCAGGTTTGCTCCCAGCGATCATTGCAGGCAAGGTTGCGCATCGCTAACATCGCATTGACGTGCTTGAGCCCCCACCGCATTCCAGCGCCTTTCATGCGGCTTTCCACCACCAGCTTGTTGGCACTTTCCACACAGCCACTGCCGATGGGATAGCCCTGTGCCTGAAAGACCGCATAGGCCAGCATGGCACGACGCTCGCTGAGGTACGTCAGACTCTTCTGCACCGTCTGAGCCGCCTGCTCGGCTCGGCACTGCTGCATCAGCCTCAGCAGTCGCTTCAGTTCCCCGAGCACCCTGTTGGGCTCCCCTGCTTTCAACTCATGTGCTTGCTTGGCCACCCAGCGCTCGAAGATCGCCTTCCTGCGTTTGGCCATCTCTTCAGGACTGGCTGGGCTCTCAGCCACAGCAGGGGATTCCTGCTCCTGGACGAGTGGTGCAGGCTCCAGCGGACTCTCGGGTCTGCAAGGCGCTCCTTGTTCATGGGCTGCCTTGCCCGCTTGGGCCACATACTCCATCGCGTGCGCAAAATCCAAAATGCGCACGGCATCTGCACGATGGTAGTCGACAAACTTTGGGATCCAGTCTGCCCCATCGGTGACTGCACACACCTGCCCTGCCCTTTCTACGCCGCGCTGATGCACTTCCCCCAAGGCCTCTTGCTGAAACGTATTGGCTTCGCTCATGCGCGAAAAGTACGACAACTCCGTCGTATGGATCACCTGTTCCCCCCGCTCCTCTACCGGCTTGCTCACCACTCCCAACGCCAGCGTTTTGACCTCTTTCCATTCCCCTCCCACCATCTGGATGTAGGCCCCATCCACACTCATCAGTTGCAGGGGCGGTCCGGTCGGGCTTTGGGGACACTGCGCTTGGATGGTGGCGACTTGCTCTGCCTGCAGCCTCACTTGCGCCGCCCCTGCCTGCTCGGTCACCTGCCGCACCGTGGCTTCACATACCTGCACTCCCGTGAAAAACGCCACCTCGCGACTGGCACGCCGATACGGCATCCACGTCCCCAACCGCGCCATGCTCTCTTCCAGCCGCGGCGTGAACGCCACCTTGGGGCGCAGTTCCAATTGCTCATCCAGGGGGAAAAAAGCCCACCTCACAGGTGGGACAGTAGCCATAACTGCGCTTGAGATGCACCGCTTGGTCGCCCTGCGTCGTCAGCTTGCGTACCTGCTTCCCTCGTCCTTGCAGCACTCCTTCACACGTCGGGCAACGCTGAGGATCTTTGGACTCACTTCCCCCCACCGAAGCCGCCGCGCTCGCCATTGCCAGGTCTTCCAACAATCCTGCTCGCATCCGTGCCATGCGCTTGTCCAGCTCCTCCTCAATTTCAGCGAACGTGGCCACCGCGTGTTGTATCCGCCAGTCACGCATTCCGCTCAGCACTTCTTGGGCCAGCTGGTTCCAGCGCCTATCAAACTCTTCTCGCATCCGCTTCTCTCCTTCGCATTTCTTGGGGAGTTCTTCCCTGCCGCCGATTCTACCATCCTTTCTTTCCGCTTGCAAAAATCCTACGCACACCCGTGTGCTCTTTTCTGCTCTTTTACACTTTGCAGCCGAATCTAATCTATTGTATCAGTACACGTCTCCCAGCTTGTGGTGGTCCCATGAAGTGATCTCAACGGGCTTCACAAATATGGCTACTCGTTTTGCTGCCTGGGCTTTCACCATTGGCTGGGTGCTTTCGTTCAAAGGCCCAGAATAGCGTACCCAGATCAGTTCACCCAGGCGCAGAACGGATTCGTAATCGTCGTGTATAACCGCCCGACCTTTGATTTGTACGCCGCGCAGTTCGTTATAGTGCTCTCCTTCTTCAACCATGCAGGTCAGGCGGGGGTCACGGCGAAGGTTGACGACTTTCTGTGACCTGGCATAAGTCCAGAAGGCGATCTCGTTGTTGACAAGCACGTACCACATGGCCACAAGGTGCGGGTAACCATCATGATCGATGGTGGCTACCTGGAGTATGTGTCGCTCTGCAAGGAATGCGTATATTTCTTCATCGGTCATACGAATCTGGTTGCGGCGTTTCATGGATATCCCTCTCTTTAGTAAAAGCAATGTAGATACACAGTATCATCTCAAGCCTTCAGCCTGGCAATACTATGATATCACCAAAAAACTATAGACTTTCCCCCCTGAATATGGCATACTCTATCCTGATAGAATAGCGAACAAAAAGCCATGATGGGGAGAGTACCTGGACACACAGGAAGTGCATAGAGAGAAAGGGTCATAGGCTGCAAACCCTTTTGCATGACCGTCCTGAGGAAGTTCACCCCAGAGCTGGCTGTTGAAAATACCATAATCGATAACAAGTTCAAACACAAACCAGGGAAGGGCCCCGTGTATAGTAGGGGTGACCCTTGCGGTCACCCTAAAAATCGACTGCAAGCCCTTTGCGGTCACCCTGGAAGCCCGCCCGTTTTGTGCAGGAAATTTGCATGGTATCAAGTAGACAGTCCCGGTCGTCACCGTTAATGGACAAACCGAGTGGAATACAGCACCATTTTCCCAACTCATCCTCTTTTTATACCTCTATGGGATGAGCAGTAACTTTGGTTGACTTATTCAATACGGGTGGTACCACGGAGATTTCCGACAACTTCGTCCCTGTAGACGTAATGTTTGTCGGTTTTTTGATTCTTGGAGGATGTATAAGCATGATTGGGCAACTGGACTCATTACTGGAGCAGCTCGATGCGCTGCAGGCCCGCGCAATCGAGCAATTAGAGCCGATTGAAACCTCGGCTGAATTGGAAGAGTGGGACAATACGTACCTTGGCCGCAAACGTGGCGAATTGACTAACCTCTCTTCCGTGATGGGCAAATTATCGAAAGACGTACGACCCGTAATTGGACAGAAGATCAACGCCGTCAAGGCCGAATTGACGGAGCGGCTGGCGACCAAGAAAGAGGCTCTGCGCCAGCGAGAGATGCTGCAGGCCCTGGAGCAGGAACGCATCGACGTAACGCTGCCTGGACGAGCTCTGCCGGCAGGGCATATGCACCCCATTTCTCGTGCCATCTGGGACGTGACACAGATCTTCGTGAAGATGGGCTTCCACGTCGTCGACGGGCCGGAAGTAGAGACGGACTATTACAACTTCCAGGCGCTGAATATGCCGGCGGACCACCCCGCACGCGATATGCAGGATACCTTCTGGGTCTCGCCCGGCCAGATTCTGTTGCGCACACAGACCTCGCCGATACAGATTCGTGCCATGCAGCAAATGCGCCCACCGGTACGTGTCGTCGCTCCCGGCAAGGTCTATCGCAACGAGGCCATCGACGCTTCGCACGAAGCCATGTTCCACCAGATCGAGGGGCTGTTGATTGACGAGTATTGTACGATGGGCGATCTGAAAGGCTGCCTTGAACGTGTTGCCCGTGAACTTTTTGGGGAGGGACGGCAGATACGCTTCCGGGGAAGCTACTTCCCGTTCACAGAGCCTAGCGCCGAGATGGACATGGATTGTCCCATCTGCGCTGGCAAGGGCTGTCGCACCTGTAAGCACACCGGCTGGATAGAGTTGCTCGGCTGTGGCATGGTGCACCCGCGGGTGTTGCGGGAAGTTGGCTATGATCCAGCGAAGTATCGCGGCTTCGCCTTCGGCCTGGGACCCGAGCGTGTCGCTATGCTGAAATATTCAATTGGGGAGATACGGCTCTTCTCCGGCAACGATCTGCGTTTCTTGAAACAATTTTAAGCGATAACCGTCGTTGTTCCCCCAATTTTTATAGAACATGGTGAGGAGTAATCATTATGAAAGTGCCATTGAGTTGGCTGAAAGAATATGTTGACATAACAATGTCGCCAGAGGAATTGGCGCATATGTTGACCATGGCCGGCCTGGAAGTTGAAGCCATCGAATACATAGGCGCCGGCTGGGACGATAAGATCATCACCGCCCAGATCGTGCACCTGGAAAAGATAGCCGGCTCGGACCATCTGAGCTACACCCGGGTAATAACAGGGAAAGAGGAGCTTGGCATCGTTTGTGGCGCACCGAATATCAAGCAAGGCGATAAGGTGCCGCTGGCTCTCGTTGGTGCGAAGGTCGGTGACCTTGTGATTGGCGAGAAAAAGACGATGGGTTACCTCTCGCAGGGAATGCTCTGTTCACCGCGCGAGCTGGAAATTGGCAATGACCATGCTGGCATCTACATCCTTGATCCCGAGACAGCCATTGGACAGAGACTCGTGGATGTTTTGGGCGAGGTTGTGCTCGAATTTACCATTAAAGCCCACCGGGGCGATCTCTCTTCGATCATCGGTATTGCACGGGAAGTGGCGGCGCTGACTAAGCGGGAACTGCATGTCCCACAGCCTGTCTTGCACGAGCAGGGGAAACCGGCAGCAGAGATGGTCAAGGTGACGGTAGAAGACACCGATCTCTGTCCACGCTACAGCGCGCGTATTATCAGTGGCGTGAAGATCGGACCTTCGCCGGAATGGATGGGGCGGCGACTGCTGGCGGCTGGAATGCGTCCGATCAACAACGTCGTCGATATTACCAACTACGTCATGCTGGAGTTCGGTCAGCCATTGCACGGTTTCGACTATGACCTGGTGCGCCAGCAGCATATCATTGTGCGCCGCGCCCATGCAGGCGAGGAGATGACGACCCTTGATGGTGTGAAGCGCAAACTCACGCCCGATACGCTGCTGATCACAGATCCAGAAGGACCAACCGCCATTGCCGGCGTCATGGGGGGAGCGATTAGCGAGGTCAATGAGAAGACAACGACGGTACTGCTCGAAGCCGCGAATTTCCTGGCGACCAGCGTGCGCCGTACCTCTGTTGCGCTTGGATTGCGCACAGATGCGTCCAGCCGCTTCGAGAAGCAGCTTGATCCTGAACTGACCGTTGTTGGCGCCAATCGCGCCATGCAGTTGATGGTAGAGCTGGCCAATGGGTCGCTGCATCCAGGGATCGTCGATTGCTATCCTGCGCCTCCACAGCCGCGCACCATCTCATTCTCTACGGATGACGTGGAGTGGTTGACTGCCGTCAAGGTAACGCAGCACGAAGTGGTGGAGGCGTTGACATGGCTGGGTTTCACAGTAATCCCTGATGAGCACAGTAACAAGATGCAGGTTACCGTGCCAACGTATCGTGTGGATATCGAGGAGAGCGCCGACCTGGTAGAGGAGGTGCTGCGCATGGTCGGGTACGACGCGATTCCCAGCACCATTCCTGTTGGACCGCTGCCAGAGCCACAGGTTGATTCCTGGTTCGAGCGGGAATATGCTGTGCGGAACATCTTGATCGGAGCGGGTCTGAACGAAATTGTGACGTATGCCATGACCAGTCGCGCCCGCATGGTCAACCTGCTGGCGCACGCGGATGCCACGTCCGCGCATGTCCTGCTACAGGGTGGGAAAAGCGCGTCCTCAAACGGACAGTACACGGAGGTAGCCCAGAACCACGGGACATCCACCGCTGTCACAACGTTCGATGCGCGCACTATACCGGCAGTAACGCTGGTAAACCCCTTGAGCAGCGATCTTGACACAATGCGCTTGACTCTGATGAGCGGTCTGTTAGAAACAGTACAGGAGAATAGCAAACGCAACAAAGCGGGCCTGCGTTTCTTCGAGATTGGTCGGCGTTACCTGCCGGCGGTTGAGGCGAATAGCTTGCCGGATGAACGTCGCAGCCTGAGTATCGCCCTCAGCGGTCCGGCCGAGATCTCGTGGGTGCCCGAACTGGCACGTCCCGCCGATTTCTATGATCTCAAAGGGGTAATTGAGACGTTACTGGCCAGGTTGCACATAACGCGCTATCGTTTCACACCCACACAGCATCCGACATTCCACCCGGGGCGCTGTGCTCTATTGGAACTGCCGCGCGCCGCGAGCGATGGAGAGGAGACATTTAGCCCTGTAGGGGTCCTGGGCGAGGTGCATCCAGTCGTGCAGCAGCGTTACGATCTGCCACAGCGAACCTACCTGTGTGAGTTTGACCTGGAACAACTCTATGAGGCTGTGCCGGGCCACCTTGCATATGCACCCATCTCAAGGCACCAGGAACTGTCACGCGACCTGGCGCTGGTGGTAGATGAGCAGATTCCTGCCCAGGATATTCATGATGTGATCATGGAAAGCGGCGGAGAGCTGCTGCGGTCCGCATCGCTCTTCGATGTCTACAGGGGAGAGCCGATTCCTGCGGGCAAGAAGAACCTGACCTATTCGCTGGTGTATCAATCGCAGGAGCGCACGCTCACTGATGCCGAAGCCAACGCTCTCCAGGATGGCATCATCCGTGCATTGGATGAGAAGTTTGGAGCGGCATTACGCTAACTTGTTGTTTGTATAGGAATGCAGATACACTGTCACCCTGAGCGAAGCGAAGGGCCTGTCGCACAGGGCAGCGAGATGCTTCGCTGCGCTCAGCAAGACAGAGCAGTGACCCGTCCGGGGAGCCGATGCATGTTCTTTCACCCTCAATGCAGAAATCCCAAAATTTTTTACTGCTTGCTTGATGTGACAAATACCTATAGCTCAACGTTCTATACCATAGACACATGGAGAATTTATTCGCATATCTTCGGGAAAGATGCGCAAGCATTGGGGGTGTACGTGGATAGGGGGATTGAAGCGCGAGAAGAGCAGGATATGAGTCAGTGTTTGCGTTGCAACAAGCCTTGTGAAGCGACTTTTGTATTTTGTGATAATTGCCAGTCGCTCTTACGCAGTCAGCTAGGGCAGGTAGCGGATACTTTTGAGGAGGAAACGATAACGTTTTCTCCTTTAGTAGCTTTGTCACCTGAACATGGCGAGATCAGCGGTAAGCCACTGGAACGCATTACAAGCCCTCTTCCTGTAGTCCCTATGGCTACAACCCGAGACCCCGAGACCCCCCCTCCTGATCCGCCTTCTTTGCCTGAACCAGGCGATAGCGGAAACATTGTAGAGCATGCCGTGCAGAACCTCAACGAGGCTGCACAACGTATTGCGCAGGAAGAACAAGGCAATCGTCGCCAGCTGCGAGCTTCTCGCCTCTCTCCCATCCGCGATATTTCTGCCGATATCCAACGCCAAAGTACTGTCCCTTTGCCGCAGATTACGAAAAAATTGCAGCGTGATCAGGAAGAAGACCTGGGGAAGCGTATGCCCCATCTCTGGCCCTGGCTGCAGCAGGATAGCGATCCTGGTGAGAGCGAAAGTGATAGCTGGTCGAATGGTATAGACCCTTTGATGGCGCGGCAGTTCCCGAATAGCGCTGAGATAGCTCGCATCGAAGAAGAGGATTTGCGTCGTGCTATGGCAGAGGGATTGATCACGATGCCTATACCACCACAAAAAGTCAATTCTGCGCGACGCCGTATGCATATGACATTTAGCTTGCTGGTTATACTCGCGTTAATTGCCCTGGTGATGGATGGTATACTGATTTCCGCCGCGGTGCTACACCCGCCTCACCGGCTAAATGTGCTCAATGGCCCACCTTCTCTAACTCTCTCCTCAAATGTGGCGAGGATAGGTCAGACAATTACGCTGCACATTAATCATTTTACTCCATCATCGAGTGTCTATTTAACCCATGATATACAGGAAGCTGTGCAGTTGACCACGGGTTCTGCTTTAATCAATGTGGGACCAGGTGGCTCTGACGATGTAATCATGCTGGTCGATGCTAGCTGGACTCCCGGCTTCCATACCATTGAGGCCGAAGATGTTTCGACGCGCTATATCGCCAGTGCGACGGTACAAATTGCT
>WNGG01032710.1_pt1 | contig 10115 bp, 8 predicted proteins | sample 5400661 | NCBI WGS metagenome assembly WNGG01 (sample SAMN13153372, study PRJNA577476) | soil metagenome | isolation source: 100 cm soil or saprolite under Garry oak tree replicate 1 | place: USA:California | collected 2016-06-15
GAGCGTGGGCCAGACGGCACGCGTGCACGTGACGCTGGGCCCGGCCTCGATCAGAGAAACCGTGACGGTCTCGGCGCAACCACCCGCGCTCGACGCATCGCGGACGTCGGTCTCGACCGTCATCGACACCGACCGCGTCGAAGAACTACCTGTGCGCAGCCGCAACTATCTCGAATTCGCGCTGTTGGCCCCTGGTGTCGCCCCGTCGCAGCCGGGAGGTCGTTCGGCGTCTTCGTCCGCGCTGCCCGACAGTGGGTTCAGCTTCGCCGGATTACGTCCGCGCAGCAACATGCTCACCATCGACGGACTCGACAACAACGATGAATTCAGCGGCGCCAGCCGGACAGAGCTGTCGCTCGAGATCGTGCGCGAATTCCAGGTGGTGAGCAATGGCTGGTCCGCCGAGAATGGGGGCGCATCCGGCGGCGCCATCAACGTCGTCACCAAGAGTGGGACGAATACCCCGCATGGCGACGCGTTTGTCTTCGGTCAGTCAGGACGGTTGAACGCGCTGCCGAAGCTCGAGGACGCCTTCGGCGTCCGCCCGTCGCTGACGCGTTACCGTGGCGGGCTCGCGATGGGTGGCCCTGTGTCGATGGATCGCACCTTCTACTACGCCGCGGCCGAACAGGAGTACACCCGCGGCGAAGCGGCATCTGACACAGGGCTCCGGACACCGTCAACCATCAACGGCTTCCTCGCCACCGGTGGCTTGCCGCGTCTCGGCACTCAGCGGTTGACGACCGGACTGTTTCCAACGTCGCTCAACGAGACCGAACTGTCGGCGAAGATCACCCATCAGGTGAATCAGCGCCACTCCCTGATGGTGCGAGCAGCAGGCACCAAAACAAAAGAAGCCGCCGATGCGTTCAATAGCGGCGGACTGACGGACTTCAGCGCCCACGGGACCACGGGCACTCGGGACGTCGCCTTCGCCAGCTCATGGACGACGATTCTCAGTCCGCGGATGACCAATGAAGGGCGCGGCCAACTCGCGACGCGCCGAGTCGATCGCCATACCGAAGATTCATTCGGTCCCGGCATTGTGATTCCTGGTGTCGTGGACTTCGGCCGACCCTACGCCGGCAACGACCACCACGATCAGCACTACGTCGAGCTGGGCGACACGCTCGCGGTCGCTGGCCAACGCCATTTCTTCAAGGCCGGTCTCAATGTGACGCGCATCGCCGTGACCGGCCAGGGATTGGACGGCGCGGGCGGCGTGTACACGTTTCCCGCGCTGGACGCTTTTCTGACTCGACAACCGAATTCGTTCCGTCAAACGTTCGGCAGCGCCACCCTCGATCTGAGCGCCATCCGCACCGGCGCCTTTGCACAGGACCACTGGACTCCACTGTCGACGCTGTCGGTTGATCTGGGCGTCAGGTTCGACACCATGACGGTGCCGACCGTCCTGGGCATCACGAATCGGCAATTCAGTCCGCGGATCGGGATGGCGTGGGTGCCGGGCCCGAACTGGGTCATTCGCGGCGGCGCAGCCTCAGCACACCACTGGCCAACGTCGCGCCGTCCATCTACACCGTCCGACCGGGTAGGTGGGATGCAGCGAGTCGGCAAGCGAGCGTCGGCGTGGAGCGAGGAATCACGCCCGATCTGACGGCGTCCGTCAATTATCTGTTCGTCCGTGGCCATGACCTGCCGCGAACGGTCAATACCAACCTGCCACCTCCCCTCGTTCAAGCCGATCGCGCGCTGTTTGGACCCCTTCGACTTGATCCCACACGTAAGGACGTCTTTGAGCTGCAGCCGACGGCGTCTTCGACGTACCAAGGTGTGGCCGTCACGGCAAACCGGAGGCTCTCACACGAGATCGAATGGTCGGCGGCGTACACCTGGTCGCACACGACCGACGCCGCCTCTGACTTTGACGAGCAGCCTCAGAACCCATACGCGCTCAGCGACGAACGTGCCGATTCACGGTACGACGAACGTCACCGATTCGTGGCGAGCGCGCTCGTCGACTTGCCGATTGGTGACGAGGAAGATCGCAGACCCCGCGAAGTGCCGGCGTGGTGGGTGCGGGTGTTGAGAAACATCGAGCTCGCGCCTATCTTCACGGTCGGTTCCGGACGACCGCTCAATCCAATCGTCGGAGCGGACGTGGCCGACAGCCACGCGTTTCCATTCACCGATCGCCCCGTGGGTCACGGTCGAAACAGTCTGCTCTTGCCGGCATCGGCGTCGCTCGACCTTCGGCTGTTGAAGTTCTTCAAGATCAAGCCTCACGGCAAACTCGACTTCGTCATTGAGGCGTTCAATCTGCTAAATCGCACGAACGTCACGCAATTGAGTGGCGTCTACGGGCTGGGCACGTCTCCGCTCGCAACCTTCGGCCGTCCTATCGAGGCCAACTCGGCGCGGCACGTCCAGTTTTCGGTGGACTTCGAGTTCTAAGAGGCCTGAAAGGCATCGGCAATTAGAAATTAAGAATTGGAATTTGGAATGCGCTCACAATTCCAAATTCCAAATTCCAGATTCCTAATTCCTGATTCCTGCCGTCCCGCAGTAGAACCGGTCGACGGCGGCGATCTCCTCGCGGCGTCTCTCGTCGGACCACTTGCGCTCGGCGCCGACGATCGCGGCCGCGCGAGCGAGCGCGGCATCTCCCGGATGACCGAGCGCGCCGAGCGGCGTGCGCCGGATGACGATGTCCGCCAGCGTCGGCGCCATCTCCTTTCGCGCCGCCAGAATCAGCTCGGCGCCGATCACGGGCGAGTCCGGCGCGATCCGCGTGCGCCACTCCGGCCGGCCGGCCGCGATCCCCATCACGTCCAGATAGCGCGATCCGTACGCGGCGATGAGATGCGGAATCGTGTCGGTTGGAAGACCTTCGTCGTACTCGCGCCTGGCGTCGGCAATCGCCAGGCCGACATCGCGCACGCTGCCGCCGGGCAGCGGCGTCGTCGCGGTCCGGCACGGCACCGGCGCGTGCCCGAGCTTCGACAGCAGGGTGTCGGTGATTCGCTCGGCGACGGCGCGCGCTGTGGTGAACTTGGCGCCGGCCACGCTTACGATGCCTTCGATCCCCTCCCTCGCGTGATCACGGACCTGCTCGTGCCCATCGAGAGCCGCGCGGTCCCCGTGAACGACGGCCGGGACCACGCCGCGATGCACGAGCGTGATGTCGGAGAGCGTCAAATCGAGCGCCGGGAACGCCTGATTCAGCTCGGCGATGAAGGCCGCGACGTCGCGCTCCTCCACCGCCGCGTCTTCCGGATCACTGACCCGGTCGGACTCCCATGTGCCGAACAACGCGCGCTCTCGCCACGGCACGAGAAACAGATTGCGGCCCGTCGAGGAACGGCCGCCCAGCGCTTCGTCGCCTGCATCGCGTCTGGTGACGAGGTTCATCGCCTTCAGCATCTTGATGCCGGTCGATGTGTTCAGCGGCTTCAGCAGCCGATCGACGCCGGCACCGGTCGCATTGACGACAACGCGGGCGGCAATCTCGAGCGTGCCGGTCCCGAGCATGTCGCGCGCGCTGACCCCGATGACGCGGCGCCCCTCCGCGGCGTCGACCAGCGGCGCGAGGGCCTCGACGTGGTTCGCCAGCACGGCGCCGTGCCCGGTCGCCGCCACGGCGAACGAGAAGATGAATCGGTCCGGCTCCGTCGTGATGTAATCGTGGAAGACCGCCGCGCCGGTGAGGCCCTGTCGCCGGAGGCCCGGGAAGCGCTGGATCGCGTGGCCGCGCGAGACGACGCGCCCCCCCGGCAGACGATGAGACGTGGGGACGCCGCGATTGCGACCCGCAGAGACGACGCGATCGAGCGCGAAACCGGCGCGCATTGCCAGCTTCCCGCGCAGGAGCGACCGGTACAGCGGCACCGCGAAGGGCAGCGGACGAACGGACTGCGGCGCGATCCGCGCCACCGTCCGCCGCTCGCGGACCGACTCGCGCGCGCGCCCGACGTCCAGCGACTGCAGATAGCGCAGCCCCCCGTGAATCGTGCGCAGATGGTTGAACGACGCGCCGCTGCCGAAGTCGTCCCGCTCGACGAGCGCGACCGACAGACCTCGCTGCGCCGCGTCGAGCGCGATCGTCAGCCCGTAGATGCCGCCGCCGACGACGAGCACGTCGAAGGTGCCGCCGGTGAGGGCGTCGAGATCGCGCGTCATGCTGGACATCCTGTAGCTTACGAGGCCGGGTGGCGACCTACCTAACCTGAAACCTCACCTACCCAACCTACCCGACTTACCCGACTACTTAGCGAAGCTGGCACCTGTTAGCGAAGCTGGCACCTGGCACCTACCGGGTATAGTGTTTGCCGTGGCGACGACAGACGACGTTCGCGAGTACTGGAACCGGCATATTCACGATCTCGACATCACCCGGCATCCGGTTGGTTCCCGCGGGTTTTTCGACGACCTCGACCAGTACCATTTCGAGAAGCTCCATCATCTGCTCCGGCTCGTGGCGTTTGACGGCTACCGCGGCCGAATGGTTCTGGAAGTCGGTTGTGGTGCGGGCGTCGACCTGGCCCGGTTCGCCAGGGGTGGCGCGACGGTCGCGGGCGTCGATCTGGCCGCCTCCGCCATCGACCTCGCCCGCGCCAACTTCGAGCAGCAGGGCCTCGATGGCCGATTCGAGATCGCGGATGGCGAGCGCCTGCCGTTTCCCGCCAACTCGTTTGACTTGGTTTATGCCCATGGGGTTGTCCAGTACACCGCGGATCCCCGGCGATTGGTGGAGGAGTGCCGCCGCGTTCTCAAGCCGGGCGGCGAGGCGGTGTTTCAGGTCTACAACCGGATTTCCTGGCTGAACGCGCTGTCCAAGGTGATGCAGGTCGGCCTCGAGCACGACGATGCACCGGTGCTTCAGAAATTCAGCATCGGCGAGTTCCGGCGGCTTCTCGACGGTTTCCGCGAGGTGAAAATCGTGCCCGAGCGCTTTCCCGTGAAGTCGCGGCTGCACGGCGGCTGGAAGGGCGCAGTCTACAACGGCCTGTTCGTCGGCGCGTTCAACGCGCTGCCTCGCGCGCTGGTGCGCCGGTTCGGCTGGCATCTGCTCGCGTTCTGCAAGAAATAACGGCGAAGCTGTCGCCTTCGCCCCTCCGGCGCTTCCGCCTTCGCTGAAGCTTCGGCGGACCGCCGGAGCCTTGGCGGATGCTGGTCGGCGAGCCTCGCCGAAGCCCGCTAGAATCCCAGCGAGTGGAGGCGGGAAAGAGTCGCCCTGCATCTATGTGGTTTTCGAAGGCGCACGCTTACGGGAACGATTTCCTCTACGTCCTGGCCGCGGACGTCGACGGCCGCGACCTCAGTCCGCTCGCACGCGAGCTCTGCGACCGCCATACCGGCATCGGCGGCGACGGGTTGATCCTCTATGAGCCGACGCCGGACGGCGCGTCGATGCGCCTGCTCAACGCGGACGGCAGCCGCTCCGAGGTGTCCGGCAACGGCGTGAGAGGGCTGGCAGCCATCCTGCTGCGCGACGACGATCGCGAGGATGTCGCCATCACGATCCACAGCGAGGGCGGAGCGAAGCCGCTGGTGCGCACCGGGCGCACCGCGTCGCGGCAGACCTTCCGCGCCGCGATGGGGCTGCCGGTCGATCTCCGGCAGGTGACGGTCACGGCCGCCGGCGAGTCGCTCCAGCTGGCCGTGATGAACTTCGGCAACCCGCAGTGCGTGAGCCTGGGACCGCTGCCCGACGAGGATCGGTTCCGCCGCCTCGGGCCCGCGCTGGAGCGTCATCCGATCTTCCCGGAACGATCGAACGTCGAGTTCGCGCACGTCGAAGCGCCGGATACGGTGCGGATCCTGATCTGGGAGCGCGGCGTTGGCCCGACGATGTCGTCGGGAACCGGCTCGTGCGCGGCGCTGATTGCGGCGGCCGCGTTCGGCGGGGCGGCGCGCGACGCCGACGTCGTCGCCCCGGGTGGCCGGCAGCGGGTCCAGTGGCGCGACGACAGCGTCTATCTCACCGGCTGGGCCGAAGTGCTCTTCGAGGGGAATTGGCTGCGGTAAATCCTTCGTACTCGCCTGCCAGATCCCGATCAGTTTTTTCGATGGTAATCAATGCCGGCGGCGGCTGCCGGCGAGCATCCCGGCGTCGAGATCGCGCGTCGCGGCACGCAGGTGTGTCGCGGCGTCGCCCGCCGCGTCGACGCAGGCGGGGTAGTCGCCCCGTCCGAACGCTGTGCGCGCTTTTTGCACACTGATCTCGGCGTCGCCAATCGCGCGCCGCCCGGCGCTGAGCACCCTCGCCGGCGCGTGCGCCGTGTCGGCGGCTTTGAGCTTCGCGCGGGACTCGTTCAGCGCCCTGGTGGACTCGGCGAGCGCGCGCTCGGCGGCCAGGTGAGCGGCGGTCTTGAGATCGGTCGCTTCCTTGGTGGCGGTCTGGGCGCGCTCGCGCGCGTCGAGCGCGTTGTTGAGCGCCTGGCGATAGTCGCGCTGGACGACGGATTCGCGGGCGCGCTTGAGGGCGTCTTCGGCGGCGGCGAACTCGTCGCGGGCGTATTGATCGGCGCCGGCGGCGCGCGCGGCGTCGATCGCGCCCTGCGCCTGCTGCATTTCCTTGTCAGGAGGATCGCCGCACGCAGCACCCGCCATCGCCGCGAGCATGGCGAGCGACAGCGGCAGGCGACGGACCGACGACATGCGTTCAGTATAAGATGAAAGACCTGTTGCCCGGCGACCGGCCGCGTGAGCGTCGCGAACGCATTGCTCGCGGCGCACGGCGGGCTGCACGGGCTGACGCGGTGCACCGCCGACGATTTCGTTCGAATTGTGGGCATCGGATTCGCGCGCGCGTCGCAGATCGTGGCGGCGCTCGAACTGGGTCGCCGGACGCTGACGCATTCGCCAAGCGAGCGGATCCAGATTCTCGGACCGCGCGAAGCCGCCGCGTACCTGATGCCGCGGTTCGGCGCGAGGGGCGTCGAGCAGTTCGGGATCGTGCTGCTCGACTCGAAGCACCGCGTCCTGCGGACGGCCGTGCTGGCGATCGGTACGCTCAACAGCTCGATCGTTCAGCCGCGCGAGGTGTTTCGGGAGGCGGCGATCGGCGGCGCGGCCGCGATCGTGATTTTCCACAACCACCCCTCGGGCGATCCCAACCCCAGTCCTGAGGATGTGGATCTGACACGGCGGCTGGCGGCCGCGGGGGTGCTGATTGGCATCGATGTGATCGATCACGTAATTCTGGGCGATTTGCGATACTTCAGCTTCAAGGAGACGGCGCAGCTGTGAGCCGGGTACTCTATTTCGACTGCTTCTCCGGGATTTCGGGGGACATGGCGCTTGGCGCGATGCTCGATGCCGGTCTGCCGATCGAGGAGCTGAGGCGCGCCCTCGGCAGCCTGACGGTGTCGGGCTGTCACATCCACGCCGAGCGTGTCCTGCGCGCCAACGTGTCGGCCACGAAGTTCATCGTTCACGAGCATGAGCACCCTGGAGGATCCGCCGAGCACTCGCACGCTCACACCGGGCACCCTGCAGAATCCGCCCAGCACCCTGCGGGATCCGCCCAGCACCCTGCAGGATCCGCCCAGCACCCTGCAGGATCCACCGAACACCCTGGAGGATCCACCGAGCACCATCGAGGATCCACCGAGCACCCTGGAGGATCCACCGAGCACCCTGGAGGGTCTCTTCAAGACTCACACAATCGTCACCATCACGGTCACCGAAGCCTTCCGGAAATCTTCGCGCTGATCGACACGTCGGCGTTGTCGCCGGGCGGACGCGACCGCGCGAAAGCGATGTTTCAGCGCCTGGCGGAGGCCGAAGCGTCGATCCATCAGATGCCGGTCGAGGAGGTGCACCTGCACGAAGTCGGTGCCCTCGACTCGATCATCGACATCATCGGCGTCGTGTTCGCGATGGAATGGGCCGCCGCGGACCGGATCGTGTGCTCGCCGCTCAACGTGGGGGGCGGCATGGTGCAGTCGGCGCACGGGCTGTTCCCGGTGCCGGCGCCGGCGACCGTGAAGCTGCTTGGCGACGCCCCGGTCTACAGCGGCTCCGTCCAGAAAGAACTGGTGACGCCGACCGGCGCGCTGATCGCGACGTCGTACGCCTCGTCGTTCGGGCCGATTCCGGCCATGTCGATCGAGCGCGTCGGGTACGGCGCGGGCGACCGCGACGATCCGAACACACCGAACGTGCTGCGCGTGCTGATCGGCCGCGAGACGGCCGCGGACGCAGAGACGGCCGCGGACGCAGAGACCGCCACGGACGTAGGGCACCCCTTCAGGGGTGCCACAGGCGAAGCGGCGCGCGTCACCGTCATCGAGTGCGAGATCGACGACATGAACCCGCAGATCTTCGGCGTCGTGATGGACCGCCTCTACGCCGCGGGCGCACTCGAGGTGTTCTATATCCCGGTGCAGATGAAGAAGAACCGCCCCGGCACGCTGCTGACGGTCGTGTCGCGGCCCGACCACCGCGCGCAAATGGCCGACGTCATCTTCCGCGAGACGACGACGATCGGGCTGCGGCACTACGATGTGGATCGCGAGTGCCTGCAGCGGGAGATCGTCACCGTCGAGACCTCGATCGGTGCCGTGCGATTCAAGGTCTCGCGGCGTGACGGCCGGGTGATGAACGCCGTCCCCGAGTTCGAGGACTGCGCGAAGCTGGCGGCGGCCAACGGCCTGCCGGTCAAAGAGGTGCAGGCGATCGCGCTGAACGCCTATGGCGGGCGTGGGGCCGGCCGTTCCGGACCCGCCGTGGGATGCACATGACTCGTTTTTTCCTGACCACCGCCATCGACTACGTGAACAGCCAGCCGCATCTGGGCACGGCGTACGAGAAGATCTGCGCCGACGTCATCGCGCGGTACAAGCGGCTCTGCGGCTTCGATACGCGGTTCCTGATGGGGAACGACGAGCACTCGCAGAACGTGTTCAAGAAGGCGAGCGAGGAAGGGCTGGATCCGCTGGCGTACTGCGACCGGATGGAGGATGTGTTCCGCACGGCGTGGCGGCGGCTCGATGTTTCGTTCGACGATTTCATCCGCACCACGGAGCCGCGGCACAAGGCGGGGGTCACCGACCTCGTGAAGCGCATCTACGACGCCGGCGACATCTACGAGGGCGTCTACGAAGGCTGGTACTGCGTCAGCTGCGAGGAGTTCAAGCAGGAGAAGGATCTCGCCGACGGCAACTGTCCGCTGCACGCGACGCTCAAGCCGGAGTGGATCCGCGAGAAGAACTACTTTTTTCGGCTGTCGAAGTACCAACAGCCGTTGCTTGATCACTTCGCCGCGCATCCCGGGTTCATGCAGCCGGACATGCGCCGCAACGAAATCCTGCGCCTGATTGAGAGTGGCCTGATTGACGTGTCCGTCAGCCGGGCCGGGCAGTCGTGGGGCATCCCGTTGCCGTGGGATCCGGGGAGCGTCGTCTACGTCTGGTTCGACGCGTTGATCAACTATGCGTCGGCGGTGGGTCTCGGTCACGACCCGCAGATGTTCGAGCGCTGGTGGCCGGCGGATTTGCATATTATCGGCAAGGACATCACCCGGTTCCATGCGGTGATCTGGCCGGCCATGCTGATGGCCGCACGGCTGCCCGTGCCGCGCCAGATCTTCGGCCACGGCTTCATGACGTTGAACGGCCAGCGCATGAGCAAGACGCTGGGCAACCTCATCGATCCGGGCGACGCGGCCGGCCGGCTCGGCACCGACACGCTGCGGCTGTATCTGGTGAAGGAGGTCGCGTTCGGCGGCGACGGCGACTTCTCCTGGGAACGGTACGACGAGCGCTACAACGTCGATCTCGCGAACAACCTCGGGAACCTGGTGAGCCGCGTGACCACGATGGCGGTCCGCTATCGGCAGGGCCGGCTGGCGCCGACCGGCGCCGGCTCCGATCAGCTGGCGCGTCTCGGCGAGCGGGTGATCGCCGACTACCGTCGCGCGATGGACAGCTTCGCGCTCCACGAAGGCGCGGCGGCGGCCTTCCGGCTGATCGACGCGACCAACGAGTTCATCGCGGCGACCTCGCCGTGGGCGCTGGCGAAGGATCCGGCCTCCGCCGATCGCCTGACGCAGGTGCTGTACGACGCGGCGGAAGCCATCAGGCTCGCCGCCGTGCTGCTACAGCCGATCATGCCCTCGTCGAGTCGAGAAATCCTGCGCCGCGTCGGCG
>WNGG01030289.1_pt1 | contig 10113 bp, 10 predicted proteins | sample 5400661 | NCBI WGS metagenome assembly WNGG01 (sample SAMN13153372, study PRJNA577476) | soil metagenome | isolation source: 100 cm soil or saprolite under Garry oak tree replicate 1 | place: USA:California | collected 2016-06-15
TTCCACGTCGAGTGCACCGCCTACCTTGCGGATGCGCTCCGCCTTCCAGGTCCGAATCACTTGCCGATGTCGTAGCTTGTCCATTTTTTCACCAACCATGTTTGGTCGTTTCTGTCGTCACTCCGTGCTGTTCGTGACGAAATCTTCAACAAGCCGGCGTGCTCGCTCAACGTCGCTTGTGGCGACGACGACCTTCACTGCTCCGACAGCATAGGGAACCATCCTTCCCAAAACTTCATCCTCCAGCAAGGCTTGAATACCGTTGCCTTCCAAGATGGACTTGAGCAGATCCGCCTGGACGCTAGCGCCGCGATAGACTATAGAAAAATCTTCGTGTGGCATTTGGTATCTATCTGAAGGATATTTCATTTCAACTGTGCGCTACGACGCGGACAGCGGCGCAAATGATAAGAGGCACGACCGAAACGTCCAAAAAATGGCAAACCGTCTTTTCTATCTACCCAGCGATTTTCGAGGGCTGCGTTCGCTAAGCTGAGTCAGGTGAGTAAGGTCGCTACCCCGGAACAGCCATTTGTATAATGATCGGTCGAAGTCGTTTGTCAAAAGAATAGGTGCATCCGCAGACTTGACACAACAATGCTGGCGATAAACTTCGGGCTGCTGAGCACCGACGATGAGGGAAAAAAGCAATCCTGGTATCGTGAAATGATATGCGCGGAATCCTTCGTCGTATTTGCCGCCAGCCGGAACATTGACCATCATCAAAGGTTCGGCACAATCGGACATCCAGATCCATAGCGATAGGTTTCGTCCTAACTCAGCCTCGTCTAGTAGGTATTCCCGCAAGTTTTCTGCGTACTTTGATCCCAGCGAGATGTAGCTGGACCCCGTTGCTTTAATTGGCCATACAACAAGCGAGGCCCTCCAAAATGTGCTGAGCGCAAAATACCGCAGCTTTGATACGTCAACTCCAACGATTTCGCTCGATTTGTAGAGGGCCTTCCCGTTCTCGCGTCCAAACCGGCTCGGCTTTTTTCAACATCTGACGAAGCGGAAAATCACCTGTCTCTCGCCAGAAATTGTCCAACACCCAATCCTCACCGCGGTTATTTAGGCGCTGCTCGCATTCAGAACACAAAGCGTGAGCGCGGATCTGGCGGCTCGTCTGTATAGCGCCGCCTCTTGTTAACAAAATTGGATGTGGATTTTGCGACGTTTTGTCCGATACTGCCCGATAGAAGCCAGCCGACAGCAGATGACTATTCTGAAGTTGCCGTTCATTTTTGCATAATCGACAGATGCCGATGACTGGCGGCTTCATTCTTCTATGGTACCCATTGCGCAATCGTCGTAAGGCTCCAAACTGTTTTCAGGCAGATGCAAAACACTTATAAGAAAGTATCAGTGACCGTCGCACTGCTCGCACTGTGGGCTGTCGCCACCGCAGCACAAGCACCCTCGCCAGAGGACCAGTTGGCGGCGGCGGAAGCGAAGTGGGCCGCGAACAAGCCGAAGGCTTATGAATTTAGCCTTAAATTCCTGGCTTGCTGCGTAATCCGGCTCGGGCCAGGGTCGGAGCCGATGGTATTTCACGTCCGAAATGATATTGGTTCATTGACGGGCGTGTGGGCGGCGAGGCCGCCTCAAGCCAGCCAAGGAATGGACAAGTACAGTACTATCGACAAAGTTTTTGCCGCCATCCATGAAGAATTAGCAAAGCGGCCTTACCGCTTCGAGATCGAATACGATGCGGCCTTGGGCTATCCACGCCGCTTTTATGCCAAGCGATTCGAGAATGCCGACGACGATCATTACACCATCACGATTGAGGGATTCAGGGTGCTGGCGCGGTGATTATTCAGCGGCGGCTTCATCCGAACGCATTCGCTCCCGCATAGCCGCAACATTCAATCGTGCCGACCGCAGAATCTGCCCTGCCACGCCGTCTTCCTCTCGAACCACGCCTATTAAAAGGTGGTCAACATTGATGTGGCGATCGTGTAGCCTCTCTGCTTCCTCCGCTGAGTAGGCAAGAATCACTTTGCACGGGAATGAAAGCGGGATCTCGATGCGTGTGGATGCGATGTTCTTAGCTATGCGGCTTTCGATCTCAGCGCGGATCTCGTCCGTCTTCGAGGGGAGAAAGCGCCCAACGACGTTTGGGTCTTCTTGCAGGATGCCAAGAAGGAGGTGTTCGGTCTCAATGGTCATGCTGCCGTACTTCGCCGCTGACCGGCGGGCGAAATAGATACAGCGCCGTGCTCTCTCCGTGCAGTGTTCAAACATGAATGCCTAGAATTGTACCGGAACTTCGCCACACACAATTTAATGATCAGGGGAGGCGGCTTCGAGCCGTGGCGTTAGCGAGGCGCAGCGACTACGGAATGCGCGTGGTCTTCACGGCGACCAGTTCGAGATTGGTGAGCGTGAGGCCGCGTCGTGCAAAGCCGTCTCGGATAATCTGCTGTCGTGCCGTATTTGTCCCCAATTCCAGCTCTGACAGAAACCAGATTTACAATGCTGAAGCGAGTATCTCGATGGAAGTGAATGAAGCAAAGGGATTGTTGGCCAACGGGGATGACGAAGAGCCAGTTTTTCTTCCTCCCGATGTCCTGCCGAAACTCACGGTCGATGACCTGCCCAAAAATATAGCCGTTGAAGTTGGAGTCCTGAAAGATGGCGTAATGCACCTTGATTGGAGCGGCAGGCTATACCGGAAGGGGAAGCGGATTTTGGGGGAGGCCGATTACACCTGGACAAGAAAATATTGGTACGGCCCCATTGGGTTGGAGCAATACCTTGATTTGGTCCGACGTGCCGTCGAGGTTCGACAGAAGACTCACGGAGATGTGTCATCCATCAACTATGACGATGACGGAGCCTACATCCATCTCAGCTTCTCTGTGGCGACGAGCGAAACGAACTTGGGCCGAGCTTATGACACGGTTAGGAAAATATGTGAGGAGCTTGAAGAGGCTGCCGAACAAACATCTGACACGATTGGAAAGGAGATCGCAGCGATTGCAGCACGCCTATCCGGTTGGGGGACGGCCAGCCTCGACGCGCTTGTACAAGCGGTTGATAAAGCTCAAACAACTGACGACAAGGGCCGAAGCCTTGAGGAATTGTGCAGCAGGTTGTTTGAAACTGTTCCAGGATTTACCGTAGGTGGCCGCGTCCGCACGGCGACTGAGGAGATCGACATTTCAATCGTAAACGATAGTAATGACCCTCGCCTTCGGCGGGAATCCGCTCTGCTCTTAGCGGAGTGCAAGAATTGGACCGGCAAGTGTGGGAAGGATGAAGTCGTGATCTTCCGGGAAAAGATTGAGAATCGCAATCGACGATGTAGCCTTGGCTTTTTAATTTCATGGAACGGATTTACTTCAACGGTGACGAAGGAAATGCTCCGGGGGAGCCGCGAACAGACACTCATTGTGCCGATGACCGGGAAGGAAATTCGAGACGCTGTTAGAGGTGGTGACTTCCTCAAGGTGCTGATCCAATGCTGGGAGGCGGCTGTAAATCTTTAAGCATAATATGTGCAGCGACTGCGCAAGACCACGCCGAGGTTTCTGCGGCCAGGGCGTGACCCGGCTTCGTGGTAGGCGGCGGCTTGAAGGGCGAGATTTGGCCTGGGCGTTGTCACTTTCAGTTTGCGATTAGTTGCCAAGACATAGCGATTACCTGAAGAAAAAAGCCAATGATCAGCAATGTCCACCCCAATGCCACCGACGTGGGTAAAGCGGCGCGGAAGATCCGACGCTACCAATTTCAGTGCCGCTGAATCCACGATCAAAACGCGTTGGCGTTGTGCGGACTACCGGCCCGCGCCAACCTGCCGTGCTCACCAAAACTGCACCGACAAAGGCGAGGATCGAACTGAACAATTGAATCCATATTACAGCTCTCAAGGAAACACCTCCACGCGCCAAACAATGGGAATGAATAGATTGAGCTTACACCGCCTCGGATAGTGAGGCGCGTGGCGTGGAATCATTATTGTTGTCACCGTGGCAACAAACCATTGCTCCGAGCGGCAGCCAAGATAATGGTTCCCGACTTTCATGCAATGCCCGCATTGCGGGGAACGATTGGATCTTCAGAGCGGCAGGGGAAATTACAAGAATGAGATTTGATGAAAGAATGCGTAACCGTATCCACAATTATCGAGCCGACGATAAACCGGGGGCTGGACGTAGGTCTACATGGCCGAACACATCGGGATGGACCGCAGTTTCATCTCGGATTTGGAGAATGGCAAGAAGGAAGTCTGTATCCGCAACCTGGAAGTGATCGCCGCCGCTTTCGATATGACGGTTTCGCAGTTGATGTCGCGGATTTAAGTTTGAAGCGCCCGTGCTACTGCTCAGTCTGCGCTGCGTGCGCCGCATCTCCGGCCAGTGCGGTCGGTGTTGTATGGACACGGACAACTTCCGCGGTAGCTGGCGATTGACTGTTTGATGATCTCCTGCTTGATTTCGGCCTCGGTCTTTCGCGTTTTGGTGGTTTGACCCCACGCGATGCCGAGGGCAAGGATCAGGACTGTATCGCGACAACCGCCCACTTCCATAGCGGGGCCGAAGAGTTCGGAGTCAGACTCGTCCCTTCACGCCGCGATTGAGCAGGCGGGCGATCAGTACGAAGATAATCAGCCCGACGAGAAGCCAAGCCCAAATGTTGGCGAAGTTGAGAGTCCAGCCGAACCCGCGCCGCTTGGGAACGAATAGCCGCCGGTCTTGGCGGTTGAAGTAAAAGATGCCAAGCCGCCAGTGGTTGGGATTGGCATCGGGCAAAGCGGACACGATCATGTAGAAATCGTAACAGAGATTGGGGAGAGCCACTTCGAGCGTGTAAAAGAAACGATGTGGACTCGGCGCAGATGTCGAATGGGATGGGCTGCGCTGATAGTGAAGCTGCGAAGAGAAAAGGGAAAGCAGAACTGCGTATGCGCGAATACTCATAGGTTATGCAGCCAATCACTTCACAAGCGCCATAATGCGTTCAACCTCTTGCTGCGTGAGTCCCTGCGGTCCACTACCCGCCAGCATGCCTTCCTTCCCTACGTCCGCATGAAACTCCGCCATAACCATAGGTGCCCAAATCACCTTGCCATCCAGAACCATCGCGATCTGTTTGTGCAATTGCGCTGTCGTCAAATCAGCAAAGTGCTTGGCTCCGGCATCTGTGAATACGACAGCAACTCTCGTCTGACCCTCGACGCTGGTGTGGTCTGGCTGAGCTTTCTCAATATCGCTGGCGGTCACCGCTGCTATTGGGGAAACCCACACGACGCGATTGGAATGCTCAACCTGCATCCTCTGCCAGCCTTCCACAGGCTCTGCGGATGCGGCCCGGATGGACAACTGCGCCTGCGCCGGCATTGCGCTGACAGAAACAAAGGCAAGCATACAGGCAATCCAACTCGCCATTCGACTCATGTGCCTCCTCCTTTATCTACTGTGTCACTGGAGTGGGCGTCATTTCAAAACAATTGAATGGCCCCTCCGCCGCGTCGCCGGGGAGCGCGGTAACATAGATGGGCGTTGCTGGAGGTCCTCCTGAGACGTTCGTACGCGGATAGGTTTTTGCGAGAACCCTGCATCGGAATCTAACGCGTACTGCGGGGAATTAGGGTTTTGTGGCAACCATGCGGAGGACATCAACCTGTTGGCGTTCGTAAAAGTCAGCCTTCGCCTGAACGATTTCGTAACGGATGATCTTGAGCGCGTCGAACATTTTTAGCATTTCATTGCGGCCCACATAATCGGCTGCCACTTCCATGACGATCATACCGCCGGGTTTCAGCGCATCGACGATTCGCTGAATTGGGATAAAGGGCATAGCCCAACTAAAGAGGATCAGATCGAAACGCTCCTTACCGAACTCATACTCGCTATCCCACACCGCTTCCGTGGTCAAAGTCAGTCCGAGTTCCTTGGCTCTCTTCTGGGCCATCGCGACTGCTGCGCCGGCCGGGTCAAAACCGAAAACCTTCCAGCCCTGTTGTGAAAGGTAAATGGAGTTTCGACCCTCGCCCATTGCGTAGTCCAGTGCGGTTCCCGGAGTGCGCCCGCTGATCATTTCCGTGAGAAAGGCGTTCGGAGCGCGGTTGAAGTTAGAACCTGAATTGCCGTAAAACCGATTCCAGTAATCGCTTTCGAGTTCCCGGCGTTGGGTGCGAATGAGCGCAATTCTTCGGGCGATTTCGGTTTCGGTCACTCCCTCAGACTTCAAGGAGGACGCATATTCCTCAAGGATGCCGTCATTTGTAATGGACGGATTTTGGGTTCGCACCTTTACCGTGAATACGTTCCGAAAGTCCGGGAAAAAATCAAACTCTGGCTTCTGTCCGAACGCTTGTGAGCAAAAGAAAACGGCTGCTAAGCCGACCCATGCAATGCCTACGGAGTGCCCTCTGTTCATATCAGACGATTTCCAAGACGGAGCCTGTTTCAACATCTTGGACTGATCCCTTTACGAATAGTGTCGCTCACAGAAACCCAACAGCGCAACCCCGCTCGATTTGCGGTGTTTAGGAACGGGTGCAAACGTGTCAGTGCGACGTTTGCGCTTTTCATTTGGTTCACGTTGGGTCGAGACTTCCCAAGCTGGATGTCCCGGGTCGATCCGGCTCTCGTCGCGTCGCCAACCCGGCCAGATTCAACGATGGAAGGGGCTCACGATCATATCGGTAGGGATTGTTTATCACTCTCGCCTTTGGAGACTTCCTCCCGATGAAATCGACGAACGTTGATCATTTTGGGCGGCAAATCGCAGTGCGGAGTTATATGACCGCAGGTTGGCAAAACGGAGGGCGAGATGTGGCACTTGTCCGACGTGGCGACATAACCGGCCAATTTCTGCCCGTTCTCCGGGGATTGCGGCGCCTCGACGCTTCGACAACTATACCCTCATCGAGTTCTGCCACGCGCTGGACCTGCCAAGATCTGACTAGAAGCGGACCTCCTCCTGGAGCGAACCATGCCAACTGGAAGTGAATAGAGATCCTCGGCGACCACCGTTTGATAGTTGTGATTAAAAGAATTGGCCGGTAATTTTCGACAATTCGTCAACTGGTGGCAAACCGATGCCTCAGCTAAATTTAGCCGTGGTTCTCCGGCCGTAAAACGGCATCTTCAGCCGCATAATCGAATTGATCGAGGTTGATTTGCGCGGGAGGATTTTGTGTCTCCCACTCGATTGTTCGGCGAACACTGTCATCAGATAGAACACGCTCTCGATAACCGAGTTGGCGCCGGATTTTATCGGAACTCGACGCCGCGTGCTGAGTGAAGTTGCCCGGCGGGAGTAAGTGTTTGGGCATACGCTCCCGCGGCAATACCACAAATTGCCCTCTCCAGCCGGCGTGCCTCGCAATTTCCTGCGCCCACTCCAGTTCGGAAAAAGCGCGTTCTTCAGCGACATTATAGACGTTGCCAGCGGCTTGCTCTGAAGATGCTGCAAGTGCAATAGCCGCGGCTACGTTCTCGACGTATCCTCGCGGTGACCGCCACTCCGCGATCTCTTGGGACATTAAAATCCACGCCCGTCCGTCCAGCATGCGCTTCAGCGTGGGAAAGAATCGATGCAACGGATCTCCGGGGCCGTAAACCATAGGCAATCGAAGGACGGTTCCAGGTAGGCTAGTGTTCGCCAGCACTACACGTTCCACGGGAATTTTGTCGTAGTCGCTATCCACCCATGGAAAGATGGTTTGCACCCGGAGGAGTGCCTCCAGCGGATAAGGGTGCAAATTCTGCCGCAGCTCGGAATCCTCAGTAAGGGGTACCGCTTGAACAGGTCCGGCCTCGGTGCCGTGAAAAATGCCAAAGGCGCGGTAAACATCCATACTGCTCACCGCAACGATTCGATTCGCGATGCCCTCAAATACTTGCATCAGGACCGCAGCTTGAGTGCGCGAACTGAGGATCATATCTATGACGACATCGGGATTGAAACGGCGAAAACTGGTCACGTAGTCTGCAAGCTGGGAGTGATCTCCGAAGATTTCTTCAACGTGAGAAAACGGCGTGTTGGTCTTGCCGCGATGAAAGACTGCAACCCTGTGCCCAAGGCGTTGCAATTCGCGGACTACAAATCGGCCGATGAAACCAGTGGCGCCGAGAACGAGACACTTCATCACCAGAAATTCTAGCCGCGATTGTTATGGCGCCGAAATCAGATTCACTTTCCCGGTAGCCGACTAACCAGGAGTTGGAAGAAATCGGTAAACGCTTCGGCGTTAGAAAAGACGTATTTGCTCGACCGTGAATTTCTTCCTTTGGTTTTCCAGCCATTCATTATGTGATGACATTGATGGAATCTACTAGAAGACGATTTTCAGCCCGAACTGAATTTGTCTCGCTGGTGAGGCAGTGGATGTGATTAAGCCGGCCGCGGGGTTGTAAAAATAGTTGTTCGAATTTCCGACGAAGACGGTGCTAATAGGCAACCCGAAGTTGGTGTGGTTGGTGGCGTTAAAAAATTCGGCGCGAAATTGCAGGTTCAGATTTTCCCGAACGGGGAATGCCTTCTCCACCGACAGATCGAGATCGGCAAAGCCTGGGCCAGTGAGGGTATTTCTTCCAACGTTTCCGAATGTTCCTGCCGCCGGCATCGAAAACGCACGGGGATCGAAATATCGGTCAGGCTCTCCCAGAATTACCGGGCCGGTAAAGGCTGGATTCAGATTGGGCCGGTCCGGCGTATTCAGGTCTCCGGTTCCTGAAACGTTTGATCCGGCGAAAACGGTGAATGGCCGGCCGGAGATAAAGGTGCCGATGGCATTCACTTTCCAGCCACCGATGACTTGTCCTAGGACTCGGTCGCCGGAATGGAATGGAAACGGGTAGCTCGCATAGAAAACGGAATGGTGCTTCGCGTTGAAGGCCGAGAGGGCACGATCGCGGCGCAGGTCGTTCGGGACGAGAGTGGAAACAGGCTCGCTTGCGATGTCGCCGGCAGCGATCGAGCTATTGTCGTCGATGGATTTCGAAAAGGTGTAAGAAGCCCCAAACTGCAAACCCGAGGCAATGGCCCGACGAGCGGAAACTTGCAAAGCATGGTAGTTGGAGTTCGAGTCCATTTTTAGCAGTTGGACCGAGCCAACGTTTGGATTGGGTCTTCCTCCCGGCGGCACGTACGTGGTCCCCTGCGGCACGATGGCGCGCTGATTCGCGCCCAGAGTGCCTCCGCTGATACAGCCGGCGGGGTTGGAACAAACCTGGACGGCAGGGCCGTTTGCCTCCACTCGTCTCCAAAGGTGATTCGCTGCGGAACCGATGTAGCCCAGTTCCACGACGGCGCCCTTGAAAAGCTGCTGCTCGAAGCCGAAGTGGTACTCATACTTGGCCGGTGTCTTGTTCTGCCAGCTCATCGTCGTATAGGAATAGATGGCGCAGATTGGAGGTGGAGGCGCCCCTGGGGTGCCGCACGTAGGTGGTGGCGGCGGCACAGCAGTGATCGGAACGATCGAAAGCAGAGGACCGAAGAACGCTTGGTTTATGCCGAGTGGCGGGTGTCCCGACCTGCCGGCGTAGAGGAAGGGGAGAAGCTGGTCGTGGTAAATTCCGGCGCCGGCTCGCAGCACGGTTTTCGGCCTGAGCTGCCAAGCCAGACCGGCGCGCGGCTCGAAATTCTTTTTGCTGACGTTGAAAAACCTGTCGCCAAAGACCGGTTCGGTGGAGGGCACGTTATTTCGATCAAAGCGAACACTGCCAGCTCGGTTGTGCGGCTCCGTCGGATCGGTGACCGCTTCCCAGCGCAGGCCGAGATTGAGCGTCACACTGGTGCTCAGCCGAATATCATCCTGTCCATAGGCGGCCATCAGGCTCTGACGGAAGCCCAGGTATGGGGATGAGGAGACCTGGAAAAAATTTGGTTGGTCCCGCAGCAGAGCCAGTAGGGTCGGAAACGAAACGGCCCCTCTGACCAGCCTATTTTCGGCGGTATTGTCCTGGATTCGCTCGATATTTCCGCCGAACTTCAGCGCGTGTCTTCCCCTGACGTAGCTGAGGTCGTCGCCCCACTGGAATAAATTGTAGGGCCATCGGCGCGGCGCATTGGTGTTGCTTCCCGCAGATGTTACCCCGCCGAAGATTGTTATGGAACCAACCGGCTGGCCGGACACGAAGGAAAGGTTTGGCGGGA
>WNGG01010358.1_pt1 | contig 10112 bp, 7 predicted proteins | sample 5400661 | NCBI WGS metagenome assembly WNGG01 (sample SAMN13153372, study PRJNA577476) | soil metagenome | isolation source: 100 cm soil or saprolite under Garry oak tree replicate 1 | place: USA:California | collected 2016-06-15
GCGCCACGATGCCCTGGCCGTTGGGCGGGATCTCGTGCAAGGTGTAGCCGCGATAGTCCATTTCGAGCGGCTTAACCCACTCTGGCCGGTGCGCCGCCAGGTCGGACGCGCGTAGCGTGCCGCCCTGCTTCTTCGCCACCGCATCGAGCTTTGCAGCAAGCTCGCCACGATAGAACGCCTTCCCTTTCGTGGCCGCGATCTTTTCAAGGGCCAAGGCATGTTTCTTGAACACGAATTTTTCTCCGGCGCGAGGCGCGCGTCCTCCCGGCAGGAACGCCTGGGCGAAGCCGGGCTGGTCCTTCAGCTTGTCAACCTGCGCCTGCCACTGACCCGCGATGGTCGGCGAGACGAGAAAGCCCTCGCGACCATAGCGGATCGCCTGCTCGAAGAGCTTGCGGAACGGCAGCTTGCCGAACTTGCCGTGCAGCTCGACCCACGCCGAGACGCAGCCCGGTACGGTAACGGTATCCCAGCCGCGCACCGGCATGGCCGCCTTGCCGCGGAAGTAGTCGGGCGTCCACGCGGCGGGCGAGCGTCCCGAGGCGTTCAGGCCGTGCAGCTTGCGCCCGTCCCAGACGAGCGCGTAGGCATCCGAGCCGATGCCGTTCGACACCGGCTCGACCAGGGTCAGCGTGATCGCGGTGGCGAGGATCGCGTCCACCGCGTTGCCGCCGGCGGCGAGCATCTGCAGCCCCGCCTGCGCGGCGAGCGGCTGGGAGGTGGCGACGACGTTCTGCGCGAGCAGCGGCTTGCGCGGCCAGGCGTAGGGATTGCTCCAGGAAAAGGGAATCATTGCACTGCTTCGAAGTTGAGCACCACACGACCGACTATCCTGCCGGCCTTCACGTCGGTAGCGAAAAATTCTTGCTCCATGCTTAGTTCTCTCCTTTGATTCAAAATACTGTGCGTCTTGAGGCGAAAACAATCAAATCACTGCAGGCTGTACTCTCTTCAGCTTACTGCGTTAGTTTTTATTGCCTGTCGGAGGCCGTCATTCCCGCATGTTTTAAGCGGGAATCCAGGCGAGTCCGGATCTGGACCCCCGATAAAGGCATTCGGGGGTGACGCCTTTCGGACAAAGCTCGCGCTCCGTTTCTTAGCAAAACAAACGCTGAGGCTGTTCTCTACTCTACTCGTGCTCGCTTTGATTCTGCGCTAGCGTAACCGGGGTTTGAGATCCCAGCCGTAGACGTCCTCTCCAGGATTCGCCTTGAAGTCGAACTTGTTACTTACTCCCTGTAGGCCCTGATATTGGTAGAGCCAGGCCACCGGCGCTTCATCCATCAGCACTGACATCGCCTTCTGCAGTAGCTTCACTCGCTGGGCAGGATCGAAACTTGCCTGTTCCGCTTCAAGCGCGGCATCCACCGTCGGGTTGGAGAATTCTAACCGCTTGGTAACTCCCGTCCGGAAGTATTGGTGCAGGTACTCACTCGGGTCGATGACTGATCCACGTCCGAAAATATACATGCCGACTTTGCCATTTTGGATGGCGGCAAATCCGCTATCTTGGTCCTGCGTCCGCAGCTTGGCGCGGATGCCAACCTCATTGAGCATGCCGCCGATCACCTCTGCCACCTCCTTGACCTTGTTGTATTGCCCAACCGGAATCAGGAAATCGACCTCAAAGCCGGTGGGGTAGCCGGCTTGGGCTAGTAACTTCTTCGCCTTCGCCGGGTCATGCGTGTATTTGGGACCGATCTCGCGGCTGTAGCCGTACTGGTCTGGTCCGACCGGCGCGTCCATGGGATAGGCGTAGCCCCTGAGCACGTTCTTGACGAGAGCGTTTCGATCGATCGCATAATTGACCGCCTGACGAACGAGTTTGTTATTGAACTGCGGCACCGAGATGTGCATGCCCAGGAACATGATATTGATCGTGCGGGCACTCTCGATCCGCGCAACGCCTGTCACCCGTGCGGCGCTCTCGGGCGGGACGTTGGAGATGATGTCCACTTCCCGGTTTAACAGCGAGGTGATCGCCACCTCCGATTCCGCAATGTTACGAAACACGATTTCGTCGACCGTCGGCTTGTGATCGCTATGGGCGTAGCCAGGGTTTTTCTCCACGACGAACCACTGGCCCCGTATCCAGTCTTTGAACTTATAGGGCCCCGTGCCGAGCGCGAGCCTATCGGCCGCGGTCGCGCCCAAACGATCGTAGGCAGCTTTATTGGTGATGAAGCGCTGCGCCAGGCGGAATAGCAGCGCAGCATCCGGATTCTTCGTGCGCAATCGGACCGTAAGGGGGTCGATCGCTTCGATCGCGATAACATGGGCGATCGAGCTCGATTGTTTGCTATCGGGGTCCTTCTGAATACGGGTGAACGAGTGCACGACATCGGCCGACGTGAAATCGCTGCCATCGTGGAACTTGATGCCCTTCTTAAGCTTGAACACCCAAGTGTTATGGTCCGGATTGCTCCACGACTCGGCGAGAATAGGAACAATTTGTTTCTTGCTCCAGCTCCATTCGATCAGTGGCTCGATCACATGTTTCCAGGTCGGATAGATCTGCGTGGTCGAATGACCGTAGGGGTTCAAGGTCTCCACCTGCACGCCGGGGAGGGCAATCGTAGCAGTAACCTTCTGCTCCTTCTTCGCCGCAACCTGCGCGTGAGCGCCAGACTTCATGAAATCCGGGCTCGCAGCTGGCCGAACCCATGTCTGGTACGCGCCGAGAACCGGCGAAAGCAAGACAAAAAAAGCGAGAACACGGAACTTTAGCATGACAGTTCTTTCCCCGTTTAACGATTAAACTGAATCGGATTTGAATTTAACGATTCACAGTCTGCAGCCAGCCGGACAGTAACAGCCATTTGGCTGTTTGCCAAGTTGATCGCGCGATAGCGGAGTGGAAGTGTCGAGCAAGAACAAAACTTCTCTGTCGTCCTGGCTCGAACACGGTCATCGGATAAGTGACGTGGCGAAGTTTCTGAGGAGTGATCAGGCGAATATCAGCATGATGCTGTTGCGCGCTTCACCACGAACGAAATCCACAACACGGGTAGATCGATAAGAGTGATGTCAAACCCATGGCCTTTCCTTATTTTTGCGGCAACGGGTCGGGGCCGGTGAGCTTTTTGAATAGCTCTACGGCTTCCCGGTCGCGGGGCATCTCTTTGATCGTTTGCTCCAGCTCCTCCGGCATTTGCGGTTCGGCCTTTAGACCGGTGAGTTTCGTATATTCGTTGAAGAACTCGGGGTCTCTATAGGTCTTGCGCATCGCTTCCTGCAGGATCCGCACCCGGTCTTTGGGCGTACCGGGAGGTAGGATAAAAGGGTTTCCGCTGCCCACGAAGGTCCGGTACATCGCAACAAGTTTCCGGTCTATGTCCGACCTGGCAAAGGTCTCGATGTCAGGGAGTTTAGCAAAGCGGGGATGGGTGTGTTTCCGCCCCTTCGGGATCTCGATAAGGCCGTGGAAGTCCATCAGACCTTTATCGACCCATTCACGATTCTCATGCAGCATAGAGTCCGCTACAGTTGTCCTGGCGTCTATCTCGCCCTGCTCGATAGCGACATCGAGTTCGCGTGCGCCGTATCCGGTGACGAATTTGGGTTGTTTCAGGCCGATCAGATATGTGAACATTCGGCCGGAGATGTAAATCAGGTGCCCCACCGACTGGGCGCCGATTCTCATACCTGATGCCGCACGGAGCTTCTCCGGATTGTCGAGGCCCGCCTCCTTGCGCGTTAGAAAGACATGGTGGCTGCCGCTATAGCTGCTTCCCAGATAGATCACCTTATCGATGTCGTAGAGAACCCCACTCTCTCCGAGAATGGCGTGCATTACGAATGGGGTCGACATACGGCCAATGGTCAGGCCGTCCGGACGGACCGATTTATAGAGATGGTTTGCAGCCTTCCGCCCACCGCCGCCGTCCATGTACTGCATCACAATGGTGGGATTTCCGGGGATATACTTCCGGAGAAAAGGAACAAGGGCTTTGGTCCGCATGTCCCCGACGCCCCCGGGCGCGCTACTCTCAACGATGATAACGGTTTTTCCTTGGAAGAAAGAAGTTTGCGGAAAAGCGACTCTAACGATGAAGAGATCGAGCAGTAACGCGCCAAGAGAGATTTGGAGAAACACCGCCGACTTGGACGTGTCGCGTCTCATATGCACCCCCCGTAATATGAGAGCTCCGGCTTCCCGCGATCCTCCCGGTAAACCGCGATGACTCGAGCCCCGATTAACACCGGTGAAAAGTCGTGTCAATGAGACAATCTTGGCTTGCCGTATGGAGCCTTGGCTATTTTACGCCGTAAGCGGCGTAAAGCTGGTCGATGTAGCCGCTTCGATCGAGCTCCTGAATAAGTTTTCCGTCAATGAGACTCTCGGCTTTTAGATCGGCCACCGCGGGATTGCGCAATTTCATCAGACGCTGCACGTTGTTGAGACCTTCCACGGAGGGATAAGGTTTTCGGTCCGTGGCGCGAAGCAGATCTTGGTAGCCTTGCTCGGCAAGCGCCGGGTTAGACACTTTCAGGCGCCGCGCGATGGTTTCGATCACCGTAGGTTTCATTCGCGGGCTCAGCGCGTACGCGATACCTTCCAACCACGCCTTCAAGGCGTTTCTCGCCGCATCCGGTTGCTGGCTGAGGTAACTCGCGCGCACGACAATCCCGTTGCTGACGAACGGAATGTTGGTTTTCGAGAGCTCTACCAGGGTCGGAAATCCGCGCTGTTTTAAATCGCTGCTGAAAGCGCTATCGACGACGGTCGCATCGATGCTTCCCTTCTCCAACGCTCGGCTGAGCATCGTTTGATCACCGGCAGCGACGACCTGGATGTCGTCGCGACGAGAATCAAGTCCGAGGTGTTCCAGTCCGAGCATCGCCGCCATCCAGATGGTCCCGCCGATCACTTGTACGCCGATACGTTTGCCGCGCAAATCTTTGGGATTCTTGATGTTCGGTCTGACGACCAGATCGAAGGGGATACGGCTTGTGAACGTGCCGATGACGCGCAAATCCAAACCGCCGGCAGCCGCGCCTAGAGCCGCAGTGCCGCCGGTGTTGGCGAGATGAACTTGTCCGCTCGCCATACTGGCGATCATAACGGGAGAGCCGGGCATGTAGACCTGCTGAACGTTCACGCCAAACTTGGCGAAGAACCCTTTTTCTTGCGCGATCCAAAGCGGGCTAACCCGAGCGCTTATATTAGCGTAACCGATGACGACTTCTGACGCCGCGAAGAGGAGTCCTGGTGTGAGGATCACGCCAAGCATAAAAGTTACTGTGAGGCTGAATTTTTTCACCATAAGCAACCCTCATCCGATTTGTTGGGATTGTAGAAGCCGTTGACGATTCGTTTACCACACCTTGCAGGCGGTGGAGAAGACGAATGGAGGAAGGCGTGGATGCGAGTGAGAGTCGTGAAGCGCTTGTGCGGGACTGCCATTGGTTACAAAGATTTCACTCAACCAAAATCGGCTTTTGTTTCCAGGGCAAACGCTGCCGCAGGATACCGTTTCACCGGGAGCCGATCGATCGCCTCACTCACATAGTCGAGTTGTAGAAGTTTGGTCCCGTCCCTTATTCCCTGATCCGCTGCTGCCCGATGCGCTTGGCCAACTCGGCGGGCGAGGCCATGGCCAGGGACAGCGGCACCATGAGAGCGCTGATTACGATGAGTCCCCAGATGGCGGCGGAGTAGTTCCCGTGCAGGTCGAAGATCAAGCCCATGACCATGGGGCCGATGACCCCCGCCGCGATGGAGCCCCCCTGCAAAAGGCCCAAGACTCCTCCGATGGCCCGGGTGCCGAACATAATGCTGCCGACGGCGCCGCGCATGGGAACAAGGCAGCCGAAGCTGACGCCGAACATCAGCGCGAAGGGCAACGTGGCCGAGACCGTTCTGACGCTCACCAACTGGAGGTACAACAGTGAAAAACCCATCATCGCGGCGACGACTGCGAGGACGACGCGATAGTCCGTCCTGTCCAGCAGATAGCCGCCGCCGATGCGTCCGATACCGCTGATGATGAAGACAATGGACATGACCACGGCCGCCCGGGCCGCGGTGAGTCCGATATCTTGTTGGAAGTAGGGAATCATGTGGCCTTGGATCGCGGAGTTTACGGCGAAGGTACCCGACAAGTAGCTCGTGAATAGCCAGAACTCCTTGGTCCGGAGCACCGCGCGGAGCGTCAGCCCGGCATCCGTTCGGCGGCGCGATGAGCCGGTAGGGTGTTCCTCCTCCAGCGGGTCGCCATCAGGCCGCAAACCGTAGGGCTCCGGCCGGTCGCGCACCAGCATGCTGAGCAAGGTGACACCGACCAAGATCAAGGTGCCGTAGCCGAGCAGGACGACGCGCCAGCCGTACGCCTCCTCGATCTGCGTGTTCAGTATGACGACGGGCGAGCCGAAGATGGGACCCGTTACCGCAAGCCCCGTGGCCAAGCCGCGGTTTCGACGAAACCACCGCGAGATGATCACGGGCCAGGTAACCGCATGGCTGACGCCGGATGCTCCCAGGGAAATGACCACGAAGAAGAGAAAAAACGTGACGATACCGGTGGTGAAGCCGAGGCCGATGAAGCCGACGCCCGAGATGACAGCGCTCCAGAAAATCAATTTACCCGCGCTGAAGCGGTCCAGCAGGAAGCCGACAACGGGACTGACAATGCCAGACTCCAACTGGCGCAGCGACATGGCGGCTGAGACAACCCAGCGGTCCCAGCCGAAGGTGCGTTCTATCGGTAGGATGAGAACGCCGAAGCCCTGGAAATAGGCGGCCGAGAAGATCGTGTTGGTCACAACACTCGCGGCAACCATATACCAGCCGAAAAAAATCCGCCGCCTCCATGATTTCTCAGCGGCATGAATATCGATCATTTCGCGCATCCTGTGCGCGTACGGCGAGGCATATTCATGTTAGTCATCGCGGCTCCGTTGAAGACAGGGGACGGGCTTGCGGCAGAACGTTTTGAACGAAGCGAAGCGCTTGAACGTTTGAAACAATTGGAACAATTTCCTTCCGACTGTTAACTCGGAATTTTCCTCGCAGAAAATATTTTTCGATCTTAGCAAATACCACAGGGCATTTCGCCTGCGGCGTATTGACCTTGGCGAAGCGTCTGAACACTTGACATGAGCCTAGCGGACAAACTAGCTTCCAGCGACGATAGCCAAACCACGAGGAGGTGGCACATGGCGAAAGCGCTCTGCGTATTTTTGCTCCCGATCGTTATCTCAGTATCGATGGTCTTGGCGCGTGCTGCCTCGGTCGAGGACTTCTACAAGGGCAAAACGATCCAGTTTGTCGTCGGCGGCACCGCAGGCGGCGGCTACGATACGTACACCAGACTGATCGCGCGCCACTTCCCTCAGTACGTTCCGGGCAAGCCGTCCGCTATCGTCCAGAATATGCCCGGAGCGGCTATGCTGATCGCGGCGAATTACACCTATAATAGCGCTCCCCGCGATGGAACGGTCATCGGGCATTGGTCCGGCCCGCTTATTTTGCAGCACATGATGGGGAACCCGGCGGTGCAATTCGAGGGACGCAAGTTTGGCTGGCTCGGTATGCCGACCTCAGATTCTCTCGTGTGCATCTTGACCGAACGCAGCGGCATAAAGACGGCAGAGGAGTGGCGCAAGGCCAAAACGCGGGTCAAGCTCGGTGCGATTGGTCCCGGCACCAGCGGAACCGATGATACGAAGCTCCTTGCCGCCGCCACGGGTTTCCCCATACAGCTCATCGAGGGCTATAAGGGTACCGCCGACATCAGGGTTGCAGCGGAAACCGGGGAAGTCGACGGTACCTGCGCCTTTGGCTGGCAATCGGCGAAGGTGACGTGGGCCAACGCGCTGCGGGCCAAACAGGTTCATGTCGTGCTCCAGACGATGCTCGAGACTCATCCCGAGCTGAAGGGTGTCCCTCTCGCCGTCGATTACGCCAAGACCGACGAAGGGAAAAAACTCCTCCGCATCGCCAGCGAGCTTTACGGCAAACAGAGACTCTATTCTCTCCCGCCACAAGTGCCCGAGCAGCGGGTACGAACACTGCAAAAAGCTTTCATCAGTACTCTGAAGGATTCTCAGTTTCTGGCCGAGGCGGAAAAGTCGAAGCTCGAGATCGACCCGATCGATGGACCCGGCATAGAAAAGATGGTGAATGGATTATATGAAATCGAGCCCGCCGTCGTGAATCGAGTGAAACAGATACTCGAGTCAAAGTAGGACGCGTCAGTCGAGGATGTTTTTGTCGATATAACTGCACGCGGCGTCGCAATAGACTTTCCAAAATAGCAGGCTCGGCGTGCGAAACTCCTTGAAGTTCGCGGCGATATATTGTTCGTCCTCCAAGACCATTTTCCCCGAATCATTATCGTAAAAAAGAATGCCCGGAGTCTTGTCCAGGCTATAGCTTTTCTCGTAATCGGCAGCGATCACTTTCGCCGGCTTGCCGTTTGCGGCGACTATGACGCGATAGGTGGAAATCTTGTCCTTATATTTGATCGAGATATAACGGACTAGGGTTGCCAGCCTTTGCGATTCCGGATCCACGTTAGAATAAAACATGACCACGACCGGTATGGGGCTCTCGCGGATGGTCTTCCAGTAGCTCGCGCGGGGTAGTTCGCGTACGGGAGAATCGCGGAAAATTTCTTTCACAGGAAGTGCCGCCAAAGCCCTGACCTTGGACATGTCAATATTTTCGGCGGCATTCGTCAGCGCGGGAATCCCCAGGAGAGTAACCAATAGAAGCGCACCGGAGCCGGACAAATAAGGCATCAATGTTTCAATCCTTTCCGTGCTAATTTCGGACAGGAGATTGTACGCCGCGGGTGAATTCGGCGTGCACGTGGCCGGTCCTTCTTGTTCAGGCTAGTCGATCCGCAGGCTTTTCCGTATCCCGAATGACTTGCCACAACTTCGACGCCGTGCACGGCATATCGATGTGATCGATACCAAGAGGTGAAGAGCATCCATTACCGCATTCGCGACCGCCGGCGGAGCGCCATCAATCCCCGCCGCACCAACGCCTTTTGCTCCGAGCGGATTGTAGCGGTGCGGTGTTACCGTTTCTATCCGCTATTCGCCCGCAGCCTATTTCGTCAGCTAGGCCTGATCAAGCTCCGCATCACGCGAAAAAGTTCAACGTCGCCGTTTCCAGATTGTATATCGCTCCGGCGATCTTGATCATGCCTTTGGACTCAAGTTCTGCCAGTACAGGACTCTTCTTGCGAATGTCGGTCATCGTCAACTCAACGTTTTTTTGCGCCACAGCGTCAACATAGGCGCCGTTCTTCGAAGATAATTCGCCCTTGAATGTGGTAGCTTTTATCGCCGGTTTGATCTTCGCGAGCAAGCCGGTCAGGTTGCCCAGCTCGGCGTTGTCGATGGCGCCCTTGATCGCGCCACAAGCGGTGTGCCCCATCACCAGGACGACTTTCGCTCCCGACAGCTTGCAGGCAAATTCCATACTGCCCAAGATGTCGTCGTTCGCGATGTTTCCGGCCACACGGGCGTTGAAGATGTCGCCGATGCCGAGATCCATGATCACTTCGGCCGGTGCTCGCGAGTCGATGCAGCTAAGGACTATTGCCGCGGGATACTGCCCTTTCGCGGTGACTTTCTGTTCGTTGATATAGTTACGCGAGGTCCTGAGGCCCTTGCTGAAATTTGCATTGCCGCGCTTCAACGCCGCCAGGATCTCATCCGGCGTCATCTTGTCGCGCTTTTCTTTGCCCAACGTGTCAGCGTAGACCAAGCTGCTGGACAGGTTCGCGCTAAAAACCCCGGTCATTGCCGCACCGCTCGTCAGCTTGAGAAAAGTTCGACGACTTAAATACTGAGATTCCCCAGACGCAGCCTCCATCGTTTTTGATTGCATGACGATTCTCCTTCGGTTGGGTTTCTTCGTAAAATTGTCCTTCTAGCCGAAGCCTTCATGAGTTGCAAGTCTTCTTTTCGTAGCTTCTCATTCTATTCCAAGCACGACACCGTGTCAGACTCGCGTTATTTGCTCATTTGTCGCAATGCAAGACGCGATGCCATCAACGACCCTAGCGGCTTTCCCGGAGCGCGGGCAGGCGTCGATTTTCACAGGGGTTACAAGGGCAAGCATTTGCCCAAAAATACATCGAGCGCGGACAGAT
>WNGG01027505.1_pt1 | contig 10112 bp, 9 predicted proteins | sample 5400661 | NCBI WGS metagenome assembly WNGG01 (sample SAMN13153372, study PRJNA577476) | soil metagenome | isolation source: 100 cm soil or saprolite under Garry oak tree replicate 1 | place: USA:California | collected 2016-06-15
TGCGCAAGATGCTCATCGTCGCCTCTCATTTGCTGCGCTCCAACGAGACCTCTGACCCGGCGAAGGTGTGCGCGGTGCCGGGCCCGGCACCGCGCACACCTTCGCCGGGCTCTTGACAAATTCTATGGCTTCTACGGACGATCTAGCGATGAGCCTGACCCTGCTGCAAACAGTTCTAGAACCAGGCCTGGCTACCCCTGTTTCTTCGTCCCGGAAATGCCGCCGGTCCAGCGACGGACCAGCGTCGCCTGCGCATCGATCATCTTGTGAGCGCTATCTTGCCAGAGTTGCACGAGGTCCCTACCTGCTTGCGCTCCAGGCTCTGGTTGGAAATTGATCTCCCGTACAGCGTTGAACCAGCTCTGCCAGAGATCACGCTCGGCCTCAGTCCAGTGCTGTAACTGCTCCCGCCCTTCCCGCGCCAGTTCACGGAGCTCCTCGGGGGTTCCCTTGGCATTGGCCAGGGCCTCGGTCCACTGCTTGGTCCATTCCGTCTGCGCATCCAGGGTCTCCTTCACCGAGGTCTGCCAGGTGTCCACCGTTTTCGTCCAGAGCTCCAGCGTCGGTGTCCCACCGAGCCTCCGCAAGGTGTCGAGCCAGTCTGTCAGCAGCTTCTGCTGCGCCTCCGCCCAGGTCTTCAACAGGCTTTCATGTGTGTTCTTGTCACTCATCGATCCGTTCTCCTTTCATCGGTTGTGTGTACGAAATAGAGAGATAGTCATTTTCGTCCGTCAACATCGCGCAGGATTATCTGACGATATAAATATAGCTGACATGCGTTGAGTAAAGCGTTTGTCGGACCAGGCGCGGCAGCAGACGAGCGTTTGTTTCTAAGCTCGTCACTTGCTAAGAAGCAGTATGCTCATCCGTAAGGAGACCAAGGTCGCGCGCGCGTATAATTGCTCGCGTGCGGCTATTCACCCCCAATTTCGAGAGGATATGGCTCACATGCAGCTTCACCGTCCCTGGCGTCACGACCAACGCCGTCGCAATCTCCTGGTTGGAAGCCCCACCTGCCAACAACTGCAGCACCTCCTGTTCGCGCTCACTCAATGGATCAAGTAAAGGTTGCGCCACGGAGGTCTGGCCCGGTCTCACTTGCGCGTGCCTTTGGGCTTTAGATGTCCTGTCATTTGTGGGGGAAGCTGCGATCGCCTGTTCTGCCGTCATATTTCTTCCCTCGGCCCACCTTTCGGCAAAGATCCGCTTGCCGAGGAGACGTTGCGCTTGCTCGATGCGGCGTGCGCGACTGAGACGTTAAAGAGGGCGATGGCACGTTCATACAACTGCTGTGCCTGCGTATAGTCACCCTGGGACAAGATCACCGATCCAAAAGCATTGAGGGCGCACGCCAGCGTCCAACTATCCTCTGCCGGTGCCTGCGTCCGGACAAATGTCAACGTCTCTTCTGCCTGGGCGTGTGCACCAATGATGTCCCCACCTGCCAGTAAGTGGTGCACTAGGGGCCAGGAAGCTATCACAAAGCCTCGACTGTCCCCATTCTGCCGAGCGAGTGTCAGACATTCCCGTGCCCGAACGAAGAGGAGGTCGCTTTGCCCCAGGTGGCTGGCAATTAAGGTCACAATATAGAGCGCCTTGATGCGTGCGGAAACGGCGACGTCGGGTGCCACTTCCCGCAGTGCTGTCTCTATCCAGAACAATGCCTCGCTGAAACGACCGCACATGTACCAGAAATGCCCGATGGTTCCTGCCAGGCGTAGTAACTGCTCCTTCCTCTGATGGGTTTGCGACCACTGCAAGGCTGCTCACAAGTTTTCGGAATCCCACGTCAGACGACCCATCCATAGACGTTGCCGGTGCCCGAATAATTCGGGCTCACTCTGCTCGGCAAGCGCGAGGTAGTACATCGCATGTGTCTCCTCTGTCGCCTCCAACTCTCCAGAATCCGCAAGTCTTTCCAGGGCGTACTCTCTGATTGTTTCTAGCATCAGCAGACGCGACTCATCTCCGCCCCGGTCGCTCTGTTGCAGCAAGCTTTTGTCAAGCAGAGATGCGACCAGGTCTATGGCGGGAAGCGAGAGATCCGCAGCTCCGCTACAGATAGCTTCCGCAGCCTCAAGTGTACAGCCGCCAACAAAGATTGCCAGGCGCCGGAAACAACGTTGCTCCTCGGCAGTCAGGAGATCATAACTCCAACTGATGGTATCACGCAGTGTCTGCTGCCGGGTGGGAGCATCATGCCTTCCACCCGTCAACACAGCAAGTCGGTGGTTGAGCCGCCGGAGCAATGCGTGGGGAGACAGAAGTTTGCTACGCGCTGCTGCCAGCTCCAGAGGCAGTGGAAGCCCGTCCAGTCGGATACAGATCTGGGCTATAGCAGCCGCGTTGTCCTCAGAAAGGACAAAATTGGGCTTTACCGTTTGCGCACGCTGAACGAAAAGGGCGACCGCCGCGTATTGCAAAAGCTGCTCATGTGCTGGCAGATGGAGTGGATCGGGCAAGGAGAGCGGAGGAACCGAAAACTCGTATTCACCCTCCACGTGCAATACCGCTCGACTGGTCACCATGATCTTGATGGATGGACAAGCCAGGAGCAGTTCAACCAGTGCGGGCGAGGCTTCGAGTACCTGCTCGAAATTATCCAGCAGCAACAGGAGGTGTTTGTCACGCAGGAAAGCTTTGAGCGACTCGAACAGAGAACGTTCCTCGACATCTCGTAGACCGAGCGTCTGTGCAATGGCGGGTATGACCAGGTTAAAGTCGCTGATAGGAGCAAGCTGCACCAGGCAGACGCCATGAGTAAATATCTCGATCAGATCGGCCGCAACTTTCTGAGCCAGGCGTGTCTTGCCGATGCCGGCGGCACCGGTGAGTGTGAGGGGCCGAACCTCAGGCCGGAGAAGTAAAGCAGTGATCGCTTGCTCCTGCTGTTCGCGTCCAATCAACGGCGTGAGCAGAGGAGGGAGATTCTGGAAACGAAGGGGCGAGCCGGTGCCCGCTGGCTCGACCTTAACTCCGATACGCTCTGTCATTCTTGCACCCCCTCCGGCGAGTCTTCTGAATGAAAAGAGTGTTCTCTCTTACGCTTGTCTAAACACCACTCCAGTATACCCCAAGTAGACCAGCAAGTCTTCAATATATCTTTCTGGCTATCGCCTTTCACATGTACTGGCCTGCTCAATATATCTTTTTAGCCAGCACATTATATCTTTTTGGAGATCACATTCTCCCTATTCACAGCTATACTACAAGCAATGAGTAAAAAATGCCAGCGAGATGCGCTGGGACGTAGTGCAGCGTACTACTGTCCCGATATGGAGGAGTTTGCATGAGCGCTTTGAAGATTGCGTTGCTTGGGCCGCCGGAAGTGGACCACCGGGATCACTGGCTTACCCTTCCCGACCGCAAAGCCCTGGCGCTCCTCGCCTACCTCGCGACTGAAGGGGGCGTGCATGAGCGTCAAAAGCTCACGCGCCTGCTGTGGCCGGAGAGCGATATGGCCCATGGACGTACCGTGCTACGCATTACCTTACTGCACTTACGGCATATCCTTGAAGAGGAAGCTTCACTTGAATGCGAAGCACACCTGCTCATCACGCACGACACGATTGGGCTTGATCTGTCTTCGGGTATTGATCTCGACCTACATGCCCTTGAGAACGCATGGAAGTTAGTGCGTGTTCTCCCTGGACCAGAAGCGGTAGAAGGGGAGGTCCGCCATGCCCTGATCACCCAACTTTATCGTGCCGCCACCCTGTATCGCGGCTCGTTCCTCCAGGATTTTACCTTGCGCAATACGCTCGACTTCGACAACTGGGTCGGCATGCAACAGGGCTACTGGTACCAGCGAATCGAGCAAGTGTTTGACTGGCTCTCCCAACTACAGAGCGCCGAGGGAGCGCTCGAGCAGGCCATCGAAACAGTCGAGCGCTGGCGCTCCTTCGACCCGCTCAACGAGGACATCTCCCTACGCCTGATGGAGCTCCAATTCGCGACCGGCGACCGCATCGCGGCCTTGAAGACTTACGAGACCTGCGTGGAGGTCTTGATGACGGAGCTTTCTGCCAAACCCTCACGGAAATTAGTCGCCCTGGCAGAGGTGCTGCGCAACGCCTCTCCTCCTCGCGTCGCGCATAGTGGGGTCGGCAGGTGCACATCGACCGCGCGACCAGTGCTCGACGTCCCTTTCGTAGGACGGGGGGCGGAATTCAGCAGACTCATGAGACTCTATGAGCAGGCATTCAGAGGTCAACCGCAGGTTGTGCTGCTGGAAGGCGAAGCCGGGATCGGTAAAACGCGCCTGGCTGCAGCGTTTCTTAATTGGGTGAGGGCACAAGGAGCAGACGTGCTCGAAGGAAGGGCATTTCAAACTTCACAGCGCCTGTCCTATCAGCCACTGATCGAGGCACTGCGCACCCGCTTAGAACAGGAACCTGATCTTCGCCAGTGGCTCGGCGATCCCTGGCTGGCCGAGCTCTCCCGCCTGCTGCCTGACCTGCGCGAGCGTTACCCCGACCTGCCCCGACGTGTTCCAGTATCTTGCCCGATACTGGACGGAGCACGGGACGCCCGCCCTGTTGCTGCTGAGCAGGTGCACCGAAACACGGGAAATGGAGCCGGAGATGTCCGAATGGCTTGCGAACCTCAGCAGTACCATCTCTTTGACGCGCCTGGAACTGTGTTCCCTCTCCTCGATGGACACCCTCCAGATCGTTCGCGAACTCGCGTATGCAGACGCAGCACAACCATCATGCCAGGGAGAACATGCTCGCTTTCAGCCTTCATCCTAGCACGTCCAGGCCTCCGGAAGCGGCATCTGCCCGGAGCGTTTCGGCGCGTGGCTGTTCGCAGAAACCAACGGGCAGCCGTTCTACCTGCGCGCACTGCTTCAGGAACTACTCGAACGAGGCGTCCTGGTTCCCCGCTTGATCGAGGGAAGCGGCTGGGTATTTGAGCCGCAGCCATCGATCCTCGAAGCCACTCCACCTGATAGCATGCTTCCCTCGGGTGTGCGCGAGATGATCCAGCGTCGCCTGGCCCGACTTTCGTCCCCTGCACGCGACCTCCTGGCAGCAGGGGCGGTCCTCGGCCATGACTTCACCTTTGAGGAGCTCTGCCAGGTCGCCCAGCTTACACCACAGGACGGACTCGTCGCCCTGGATGAGGCTCTGCAGAGCCTCTTGCTGCATGAGTCCAGCCATCGGCGGGAAGGGAGGGAAGAGGTTTCCTACCACTTTGGTCATGACAAGATCCGCGAGGTGGTTTACGCAGCGGCTGGGGATGCCCGCAGGCGGGTCTTCCATAGCCGCGCTTACTGTGCTGGAGCACGTGGACGCCCCCACCGCAGTGCTGGCCTATCACGCGCTCGCCAGAGGATTGCCAGATCTTGCGTTTCGGTGGTATAAAATTACGGACGAGCAAGAAGGAATACTGCTCAGGGTAGTGTATAATGCTTTCATTCACAGGAGGAAGGACGATGCATGTAGCACAAAGTGGGATCTTCGCACTGGGGACTGGCTCGCACTCCTATCTGGAGTTCGATCTGCATGCGCGTGGCGATCAACTCACGCTGGTTCAGCTGATTGCCAGTCTGGAGGAACCACGCATGACGACCGGAGGAGTGAACCTGGTGGTCGGCTTCAGGCCCTCGCTGTGGGCGCGCGTTGCACCCGAGGAGACGCCAGCAGGGGTGACAGACTTCGAGCGGGAGGTGCGTGGCGTCGATGGGTACGCGATGCCCGCCACACAGCATGACCTGTGGTTGTGGGTGGCGGGCCATGCCTACCATAAGGTCTTCGATGTCACGCGAGAAGCGATTGCCACCCTCGCCCCGGTTGCGCGCCTCGCCGCTGAAGTCGCCGGGTGGACCTACAAGGAGAGTCGGGACTTAACCGGTTTCATCGACGGGACCGAGAATCCTCCTCTCTCCGAGGCACCCGAGGTGGTTCTCATTCCCGACGGATCTCCAGGGGCAGGTGGGAGCGTGGTGCTGGTGCAGAAATGGATGCACGATGCCGCCGCTTTCGATGCGCTTCCGATTGAAGAGCAAGAGAAGGTCATTGGGCGGACCAGGGATACGAGTACAGAACTGGCTGAGGAGGTACGCGGTGCAGAGTCCCATGTCTCCCGAACGGTGATCGAAGAGAATGGGGTAGAACAACATATCTTCCGCCGCAATACCCCTTTCGGCATAGCCACTGAGCATGGGACGATGTTCATCGGCTTCAGCAGCGACCAGCATCGCCTGGCCCGCATGCTCGCTCGTATGGCGGGAGCCGAGGATGGCATACGTGATGCCTTGACCAGGTATACGACGGCTGTCAGTGGTGCCTATTACTTCGTCCCATCGGTAGAGGCGCTGCGGAGGTTTGCCTCTGCATAGTATCGAGTGCGACAGGCGAGCCGATTCACCATTCCTTTCCGACCGGCTGACACGCAGTGTAGGCACTACCTTACATCTTGCCTGACGCGCAGCGTAGGCGCGGGAGCGCCGTTGGCAAGATGCATTCCAAGGGACACCAGCGTCGTTGCCGGTCGGAATAAGCCCCTGCCACACTCTACCTCGACTGAACGAACAAACAGTGCGCGTTAAACGACCTGGACCAGCCAGGTGTGAATGCTGTCTGCCACCTCGTCCCAGCCATCCTGAGCAATGATCCAGTGGGTACGGTCGGCAAATTCCATAAGGTTTGTCTGGGCTGACGAATGGCGCTGCTTGTTATAGGTTGTGCTGAGGATGTCTTGCAGGACCTCCTCCAGCTGTTCTCGGGTTGGCAGGCAACCTCTTCTCCGCGTCACGTCGTCCGGCGAGAAGGAATACCTCGGTGTTTTGTGCTTGCGGTTGATGCAAGGAGAACGGATTAATGAGTGAAAAGAACTCAGAAGAAAGCCTGCTGACGACCTGGGCCGACGCGCAACAGAAGCTGTTAACCAGTTGGCTTGATCTTGTGCAGGGGACGGAACAACCATCGCGCAAAATGGCCTGGAACGAAACCGTGAAGGCCTGGCAAACTGCGGTGCAAGAGACGCTCGATGCCCAGGCCAGGTGGCTGCGAGACTGGACCGGGCGCGTCCAGGTCACGTCGGGGAGCCCGACCGATCTCCGGAAGAGCGTGCAACAGGCTCAGGTGCTGCTCCTGCGTTGGACAGAGGCGCAACAGCACCTCTGGCAGGGCTGGTTCCATCTCGCCCAGCACCTTGGGCCGCTCCTTGAAGCCTGTTCCCAGGCTGATGAGCACCTGCTCCACACTCTTCGGGAAAGCGGACAGGCAATTATCAACGCGCAAAGCGAATGGATGCGGCGCTGGACAAAAGATCTTGCCGACCGGTGAGGGAAACTTCGCATGATATACTTATTATTGTGCACCTTTCGTTTCGTAGCATAGCCCGGCATAAGCGTTGCTCCCTCTCCCTGGAGCACACTCGTATGTTATCGTTAGAGAACCAGCAATCAGGAGGAACTCACAATGAGCGTTACGACCCCGAAGGCACTTCCGCAAGCCAATGGCGATTTTTATGCCATTGGCACGACCCTGAGCGAGGAAGACCAGGCCCTCTTGCGCAGAGTCCGGGCCTTTCTGGAGGCCGAGGTTACCCCCGTTATCACTGAGTATTGGATTCGTGAGGAATTCCCGCATCAACTCGTCCCCAAGCTGGCAGAACTTCACATCATGGGACTGGCCTATCAGGGGTATGGTTGTCCTGGCAAGAGTACGGTGTTGGACGGGATGATGATGATGGAACTGGCGCGGGTGGATAGTTCCATTGCAACCTTTCGGGGCGTCCACAGCGGCCTGGCGATGGGCTCTATTTACCTGTGCGGCTCGGAGGAACAGAAACAGCGCTGGTTGCCGCCAATGGCCCGCCTGGAGAAGATCGGGGCCTTCGGCCTGACCGAGCCCGAGGTCGGATCTGGGACCTCGCGCGGCTTAACCACCACCGCCCGGCGCGACGGGGACAGTTGGGTGCTCAACGGCCAGAAGAAGTGGATCGGCAACGCCACCTTCAGTGATGTGACCATCATCTGGGCACGCGATGTGGCCGACGACCAGGTGAAAGGCTTTCTGGTCGAGAAAGGCACACCCGGCTTCAAGCCAGAGAAACTGAAAAACAAAATCGCTTTGCGTGTGGTGCAGAATGCGCACATCACGCTGGAAGACTGTCGCGTGCCGGAAGCCAACCGGCTCCAACAGGCACACTCCTTTCGAGACACGGCTGCCGTCTTGCGCATGATGCGGGCGGGGGTCGCCTGGGAAGCGGTGGGCTGCGCACAGGGAGCCTATGAGCTCGCCCTCACCTATGCCCAGAAGCGGGAGCAGTTTGGCCGTCCGATCGGTCGCTTCCAGCTCGTGCAGGACTTACTGGTGCGTATGCTCGGCAACATCACGGCTTCGCAATGCATGGTGATGCGCCTATCGCAAATGCAAGATGCCGGAATCATGAGCGACGAACACGCGTCGCTGGCGAAAGCCTTCTGCACCGTGAAGATGCGCGAGACGGTGGGCTATGCCCGCGAACTGCTGGCGGGCAATGGCATCCTGCTCGACCACCAGGTGGGGCGCTTCGTGGCCGATGCCGAAGCGATTTACTCCTACGAAGGCACCCGCGAAATGAACACGCTCATTGTGGGCCGGGCCATTACCGGTTTCAGCGCCTTTGTATAGCAAAGCAGACGGGAGGATACACACGAGCCGCGCTGCAGAGGCTCGTGCAAGGGGACGCTAGTAATGCGCTGGCGTATAATACTGTATATGTTTCCAGAAGGAAAAGGAAAGGAGATCTACCATGTCAGCATCGCTGATCGAACACACCCCCTCGGCATACGACTACCCGTTGCTCATCAAGCACTTGCTTCACACTTCTCTAGGACGGCCCCCGAACAGGAGATCGTGTATCGGGATATCAGTCGCTATACTTACCGAACGCTGCGCCAACGTATTGGTCGGTTGGCAAGTGGCCTTGCCGGATTAGGGGTGAAGCCAGGCGATACGGTAGCAGTGATGGATTGTGACAGCCATCGCTACCTGGAGTGTTACTTCGCCATTCCGATGATGGGAGCGGTCTTAGAGATGGTCAACATCCGCCTGTCACCGGAACAGATTCTCTATACGATCAATCATGCCAGAGCCGATGTCATCCTGTGTCTCTCTGATTTCTTGCCCCTCATCGACGCCATCAAGGATAACCTGGAAACGGTGAAGACCTTTGTTCTGTTAAGCGATGGAGGCGGTGCTGCTGAGCACCCGCGGTCCCTCGTGACGTTTGCAGCAGAGTATGAAGACCTGCTGGCCAGGAGCGCTGAGGACTTCGATTTTCCTGACTTTGATGAAAACACTCGCGCCACGACCTTCTATACAACCGGTACCACCGGCAATCCGAAGGGGGTCTATTTTAGCCATCGGCAGCTTGTGTTGCACACCCTTGCCCTGCTTGGATCTTTAGCAAGTACCCCTGAGCACCAGCGCTTCCATCGTGGCGACGTCTATATGCCCATTACTCCAATGTTCCACGTCCATGCGTGGGGGATTCCCTATGTGGCAACAGCTATCGGCGTCAAGCAGGTCTACCCAGGTCGCTACCTGCCGGATACTTTGTTGACTCTGATCCAGCAGGAACATGTGACCTTCTCCCACTGTGTGCCAACCATTCTGCATATGATGCTGACAAGTCCGGCGAGCCAAAATATAGATTTGTCTGGGTGGAAGGTGGTCATCGGCGGTTCAGCCCTGCCAAAGGGTCTGGCGAAGCTGGCTATGGACAAGGGGATCGATGTCTTCGGCGGCTACGGCATGTCGGAGACTTGTCCGGTCTTGTCGCTGGCCCAACTGAAACCCAGCATGACCGAACTGGACGCGGACTTGGCACCAACCCGTCCTGCCAACGACGCTGCCGCGTCTAGCTTCGCTCAGGCGGGACGCAAGGACAAGGAAATTGAATACCGAACGCGGGCAGGTGTCCCGATCCAGCTCGTTGATTTGCGGATCGTTGATGAGCAGATGCATGACGTACCCCATGATGGCAAAGCAAGCGGCAAAGTAGTTGTTCGCGCTCCCTGGCTCACCCAGGGCTACCTGAACGACCCGGCCAATTCCGAGAATCTCTGGCGTGGCGGCTATCTGCACACCAACGATATCGGAACGATCGATCCCGAG
>WNGG01023044.1_pt1 | contig 10111 bp, 11 predicted proteins | sample 5400661 | NCBI WGS metagenome assembly WNGG01 (sample SAMN13153372, study PRJNA577476) | soil metagenome | isolation source: 100 cm soil or saprolite under Garry oak tree replicate 1 | place: USA:California | collected 2016-06-15
GCATGGCGGCCCCGAGCCGTGACGGGACACCGCGCGGGTACAGCGATGCGAAGACGTGCGACGGCAGCTCGGCCAGCAGGGCCTTTCCCGCGGAGTTCGTGTGCGCCGGAAGCAGCATCCCCAGCCGCGAGCCGGTCCGCAGCACCTGGCTGCTCTCCACGCAGTCAACGAACCTGGCGCCGTTGCCCTCCAGTACCACGAGGTGACACGTCTCATCGACCTCACGGTTGAGCCGCTCGAGGACCGGGCGGACAGCCGACCGCAGGTCGGCGTTGGCCGTCCTGGATAGGCCGATGTGCGCGAAGACCGGCCCAGGACGGTAGGCCCTGTGCGCATCCTGAACGGCAAACTCGTGCTGTTGCAGCGTGCTCAGCAACCGGTGTGCCGTAGACCGTGCCACCCCGAGCTCCGCGGCGACATCGACCACCCGCAGACGCTGCCGCTCGCTCAGCAGAAGCAGCACCCGCAGCGCATGGTCGACCGCGGCGACCGAGTGACCACTTGAGTTCGGCATGACGGAACGGTAACTCGCGAAGTTTCCGCTGGCGAGACCACGTCGTCCCGCACAGCGGAATTTGCTGCGGCCCCGCTCGCGGGCACGTTCCCTGGCAGGCATCGTGGCGCCATGAAGCTCGCCATTGTCGGAGCCGGGATCGGAGGGCTGACGCTGGCTCTCGAATTGCACGACGCGGGCATCGACTGTGAGATCTACGAGGCTGCCTCGCAGATACAACCCATAGGCGTCGGCATCAACGTGCTGCCGCACGCGACGAAGATCCTCGCCCGGCTCGGCATCGAAGCGCAGCTGGCAGCGGCCGGCGTCGCCACCCGCGAATCGGCCTTCTTCAACCGTTTCGGCCAGCTCATCTACACCGAGCCGGCCGGCCGGCTCGCCGGCTACGAGCATCCGCAGTTCTCGATCCACCGCGGCGACCTGCAGGGTGTCCTGCTGTCCGCCGTGACCGACAGGCTTGGTCCCGGGCGCCTGAGTCTCGATCACACCTGTACCGGGGTGATCCAGGACGAGAACGGCGCGACCCTGACCTTCCGTTCCACGGCGACGGACCTGGCGCTGCCGCCGGCCCGCGCGGACATCGTGGTGGCATGCGACGGCATCCACTCCAGGCTGCGCAAGCAGCTTCACCCGGACGAAGGGCCGCCGGTCTACTCCGGCGTGAACATGTGGCGTGGCACGGTCATCCATGCCCCGTTCCTGACCGGAGCGACCATGACCCGGGCCGGCTGGCTCACCACCGGCAAGATGGTGGCGTACCCCATCAGGGACAACGTGGACGGGGCGGGAAACCAGCTCGTCAACTGGGTGGCCGAGATCGAGACACCCCGGCACGCGGACCGTGACTGGAACCGCCAGGGCCGGATCGGCGACTTCATCGGCGCGTTCGAGGACTGGCATTTCGGCTGGCTGGACGTTCCTGCCATGATCCGGGCCTCGGCAGAAATCCTGGAGTACCCGATGGTGGACCAGGATCCGCTGGATCACTGGACCGACCGGCGGCTGACCCTGCTCGGCGATGCGGCCCATCCCATGGTCCCCCGCGGCTCCAACGGGTCAGGTCAGGCCATCCTCGACGCGCGCGCCCTGCGCAATGCCCTCGCCAGCATCGCAGCCCCGGAGGCCGCCCTACGCGCCTACGAGGCCGCCCGCCTGCCCGCTACGGCCCAGGTGGTGCGCACCAACCGGGCAACCCCGCCGGACGCCATCCTGCGGGAAGTGTGGCTGCGGACCGGTGACCAGCCGTTCACGCGGATCGAAGACGTCATCAGCGTCACTGAGCTGCGCGAAATATCCGAACGGTACAAGGACGTCGCGGGCTTCTCCCACGAGGCCCTGGGGGAGGTGACCAGGTGAATCAGCTGTCAGGGCAGGACCCCGAGCACGTACCGGACTACCGCAGGCTGTTCTCCCTCGACGAACGGGTGTTCGTCGTCCTGGGCGGCGGCGCCGGGATCGGGCGGCAGAGCTCGCACGCGCTGGCGCAGGCCGGAGCCACGGTGGTGGTCGTGGACCGGGACGGCGCCGCGGCGGCCGCTGTCGCGGCGGAGGTCGGAGGCGTCGCGCTGACCGCGGACGTCACCCGGCGCAGTTCCGTGGAAGGGATCTTCGCCGACGCGACACGGTATGCGGGACCGGTAAGAGGTGTGGTCGACATCGTCGGCGTGGCGTCCCTCGGCCCGCTGGCCGAGCTGGATGACGCGGGCTGGGACCGGCAGTTCGACCTGGTCCTCCGGCACGCGTACCTCGCCCTCCAGATCGGCGGCCGCGCCATCGCGGAGGCCGGGGGCGGCGCCATCGTCTTCGTCGGGTCGATCTCGGGCTACGCCCACGCCGACGGGGAAGTCGCCTACGGCGCCGCCAAGGCCGCCCTGCATCACCTGGTCGCCGGGGCCGCGCGGGAGCTGGCGCCACAGGGGGTGCGCGTGAACGCGATCGCTCCCGGCTATACGCGGACACCGAGGCTGCTCTCGATGCTGGGCGACCAGCGCTGGAAGGACATCGACGCGATGATCCCGCGCGGCAGCGCGGCGGTGCCCGCGGAGATCGCGGCGCCTATCGCATTCCTCGCCTCCGATGCCGCCAGCTACATCACGGGGCAGATCCTGGGCGCGGATGGCGGCCTGGTCGGCGGCATTCCCGGCCCCTTCAAGTGACGGTGCTCACATCGCGATAGTCTGCGTCCGCACGCTGTCGAGGAACGCGCGGCTGTTGCCGTCGTACTGGTCGTGCTCGACGTAATGGCCGAGTCCGGGAAGCCGGATGTAGGTGAAGGACATGCCGGTCGGCAGGTGCGCCTCGATGGCCGGCCTGAGGCCGAGCTTCGCCGCGGACGCCTTCACGGCCGCCAGGTCCTCGACGATGACCGCGGTGTGGTGGAACTTCAGCGCGAACCCGCGGGAGCCGGCGAGCGGCTCGGTGAAGACGTCGACGAGGCCGTCCACCGGCTGCAGTACCTCGATGAACAGGTCACGGCCCGCCGAGAAGGCACACCGCAGGCTCGCGCGGCCGCGGCGCCCGTCGGCGGTGACGACATCGAACGACGGCTCGAACCGAACGAACTGCTCGATGCCCAGCCGTTCGGTAAGAAGCTCGACCGCCTGGTCGCGGTCGGTGGTGACGTACCCGAGCTTGTAGAAGCCGGGATGCAGCAAGGCGCCGGCGAAACTGGTCAACGCCACTCCAATCGAAGGGTCTTCCGGCGGGGGAGGGTCATGTGCGGCACCCATTCCTCGACGTCGTCGCCGGCCAGCCGCAGCTCCGGGATGCGCTCGAACAGCGCCGCGACGGCCTGGACCGTTTCGGCCTTGGCCAGCGGTGCCCCGATGCAGAAATGCACGCCCTTCCCAAGGACAGATGCCGCTCCGCGTTGTGCCTGCCGGGATCGAGCCGACCCGGATCTCCGAAGACGGTCTCGTCGAAGTTGGCGGAGACGTAGAGCACGAACACATCCGGGCCCGCCGGAATGGTCACGCCGCCCAGCTCGACCTCACGGGTCGTCGTGCGCCTGACGCCGCGGGCGGGTGGCCAGATCCGCAGGCCCTCGTCCACGACCGCGGGCAGGATCGAGGGGGCGGCCACGACCTGCTGCCGCAGTCCGGCCCGCGCGATGAGCTCACGGACGAGCGTCGGTATGAAGATGGCCGTGGTCTCCACGCCCGCGACCATCATGCTGTTCAGGACGCCGACCACCTCGTCGTAGCTCAGTGCCGGATCACCCTCGCCGGTGGTGGCGGTGATCAGGGCGGAGATGAAGTCGTCGGCCGGCGCGGCGCGCCGGGCCTGCACGCTGTCGTGGAGCCAGGCGGTCATCCGCCGGGCCCGGGCCACCAGGTCGCGCTCCTGCTCGGCGGTGAGCGGCGGGAGCTCGCTGGAGTACTGCGCGACGAGCTCACAGCGCCCGTCGGCGATGAAGGCGTCGATGAGCGCGTGACAGCGGGCGCGGATGCGCGGTTCCATCGCGGCGTGAACGCGTTGCGCGCCAGTCCCCGGAGCCTCGTAAGATCCGGCGGGTCGAGCGAGACCAGGACGCGGTCGGGCGGCCCGTCCGGAAAGGCGGACAATAGGTCCGGGGGAAGCTTTTCCAGGTTGATGGTCTTGCGCGAGGAGTACGTGACCGGGTCGCGAAGCACCGCGATCACGTCCTCGTACCGGGTGACACACCACATGTCGTACCGGGGCATGAAGAACACCGGGGCGTAATGCTGAGCCGCCCGCAGCCAGGGCATCGGGTCCCGGCTCTCCTGAGCGCCGAGCGGATCGAAGGCCGCCCCGTCCACGACTGGACAGCGGGACGCCGCTGCGGGCAGTGAATGGCTGGACATGCAGGCACGATATGAGCCGAATCGGCTGCCCGGACCGGACGGCGCGGCTGATTCCGCCAGAGGGAACACCGCGGCATCCCGGCGAGCCAGGATGCCGCGGTCGTCCGGTTCGACGGGTCAGCCGGCCGTGGAATGACGCTGCCACTTCCTCATGGGAGTCTCCTTCTTATCCGGTCCCGGTATAGAGACCGTCTGGGTGCTATTACTTGCGGTAACTGCCGTGGCGGAACTCGTCGGTGAGTGATGGATGGGACGGATACCAGCCGAGCTCGGCTCGAGCCCTGGCCGTGTCGGTGCCCTGATCGAGTAGCAGGACCTCGGCGAAGTAGTCGCCCAGGCGGGCCCGGGCCTCATCGTCGGAACCGGGGACCGCTCCCGGGGCGTCGGCGGCGACCGCGGCCGCCTGCGTTAGCTCGGCCACAGTGGGGTTCACTCCGTTGCCGATGACGTAGCGGCCGCGAGCCGACTCATCTTCCAGGACGCGCCGGAAGAAATCCGCCAGGTCCGCGGCGTGCACCGTCGACCAGTGCTGCTGGCCCGTGCCGAGCATGATCAGGTTGCCGGCGTCGTCCCTGGGCGAGCCGAGGAGCAGCCCGGGAATCCCGCCGCCGCCGTCACCGTAGGCGACGCTGGAGACGATCACGACTCCGCGCATGTCCGTCGCGCCGAGCACCCGGCGTTCGATCGGCTCCTTCCACGACACCAGCGCGGGCGCGTTGAAGGCAGACGCCTCGGTGATGGAAGGGTTGGCCCCGTAGATCCACAGGCCGCTGATCTGGAGGTAGGGCTTGCCGGTGCCGGCGAACGCGTCGATCACCGCATCAACCACGGCGGAGTCCAGGTTCGCGCTGGTGGCGTCGCCGGGACTGGCCGTGTGGACGGCCCCGTCCGCATCGCCGAGCAGCCTCGCGACCGTCGGGGCGTCGTAGAGGTCGACCACGGCCGGTGTGGCGCCGCGGGCGGCCACGGCGTCCGCCTGGGCGGCGTCACGGACGAGCGCGGTCACCTCGTGGCCGTGCTTGAGCAGATCCTCTAGTACATGAGATCCGATGAACCCGGTTGCGCCGGTGAGTACTACCTTCATGGCCGGACAGCCTCCTGCCTTTCGAAGCTTGGACTTGTTCGTTCAAGTGGATCCTAGATGACGATGACTTGAATGGTCAAGCTCAATTGAACTGGCCCGGTTGCCTCTGGAATCCGGTTATTGCGGCTTGAGGCCGAATGCCAGCAGCTGAAGCATGACATTGATCACTTGACGGTTCAAGTCTCTACGGTGTAAAACTTGAGGCATCAAGTGACTGCCGCTCACGTATCGCCGAAGGAGCCCGCACATGAGCGAGATCGCCAAGCACTGGATCGACGGCGAATGGACCGGTTCCGGCACTGTCTCGGAGTCGGTCAACCCCGCTACCGGAGCAGTGCTGGGCCGGTGGGCCGACGGCGGCGAAGCCGAGGCCCGCGCGGCCATCGCGGCCGCCCGCCGCGCGTTCGGCACCTCGCCCTGGTCCCGGGACCGCAGTCTGCGCCACCGAGCCCTGAGCGAGATGGCCGACCGGTTCGACGCCCACGCCGAAGAGCTTGGTGTGCTGGTGACGAAGGAGAACGGCAAGAAGATCGCCGAAGGCATGTTCGAAGGGGGATCCCCCGGCCCGACGCTCCGGCACACCGCGGGCCAGGCCCTGACCGACACCGGCATCTCGGCCGAGGTCGCGCCGGGGCAGTGGTTCAGCACCTACGCCGAGCCGGCCGGCGTCGTCGGCATCATCGTGCCGTGGAACTCTCCCGTCGCCCTGCTGATCCGGTCCCTTGCTCCTGCCCTGTCTGCGGGGAACACCGTCGCGGTCAAGATGCCGGGGCAGACCGCGCTCGTCGCCAACCTGGTCTCGCGGATCATCGCCGAGGTCCAGTCGCTGCCCCGCGGGGTGGTCAACATCTTCACCGAATCCGGCAATACGGGTGCTCCCTACCTGGTCGCCTCACCCGATGTCCAGGTCGTCAGCTACACCGGCAGCACCACAGTCGGGCGCATGATTGCCGCGGGCGGCGCCGCCACCCTGAAGCGGATGAACCTCGAGCTCGGGGGCAAGACGCCGATGATCGTGTTCGACGACGCCGACCTCGACACCACCGTCCCGCTCCTCGCGGCGGGGATCACGACCTTCGCCGGGGAGTTCTGCATGACAGGCTCGCGGATCCTGGCGCAGCGCGGGGTGGCAGATGAGGTGCGCTCTCGCCTGGCCGGCATGCTCGAAAACGTGCGCGTCGGCGACGGACTGGACCCGGAGACGGATATGGGCCCGCTCATCGACAAGGCCAGCGTCGCCCGGGTCGACGGGATGGTCGAGGCGGCCCTCGCCTATGCCAAGCCGGTCGTGCGCGGCGGCCCGGCGACGGATGGCGCCCTCGCCGCCGGAGCGTTCTACCGGCCAGCCCTGCTCGAGGTCGAGGACGTCAACACCGACATCGTCCAGAAGGAAGTCTTCGGCCCGGTCGCGACCTTCGAAGTGTTCGACACCGAAACCGACGCGATATCCCGCGCCAACGCCACCGAATATGGCCTCGCGGCCGGCATCTTCACCAGCAACATCAACATCAGCCGCCGGGTTAGCCGCGAGATCCAGGCCGGCACCATCTGGACGAACACCTGGGCGGCGATCAACGACGGCTTCGCCGAGGGCGGCTACAAGCAAAGCGGCATCGGCCGCCTGCGCGGCCCCCTTGCCATCACGGAGTTCCAGGAAGCCAAGACCGTCGTCCACTCCATTCCGCCGCTCCAGGGCTAACCGCCCTACACACGAGTCAAGGCCGGAGAACCCGGATCCCCGCGCGGGTATCGGGTACCAGCACAAAAGGAGAATGACATGTCCGCCAGTCCGATCGAGGTCGTCGGCCAGTGGTTGCAGAACCTGCTGGACCCCGATGTCGTCAACAGCGTGGTTGCCCCGGACGCCACCTACGTCTCGCTCAACGCCGAGAACGCCGAGCTGAACAAGATCATGCCGTGGGCCGGCACCTCGCAGGGCCCGCAGGCGTTCCTCGACAATCTCAACCAGATCTTCACCCGCTGGGAAACCCAGGCGTTCAACGTGACCACGATGTTCGCCTCCGACGAGAACGTGGCGGTGTTCGGCGACTTCCGCTACAAGTCGAACTCGCTGGGCAAAGTGGTGAGCTCACCGTTCTCGATCCTGGTGAAGGTCGTCGACGGAAAGGTGACCTACCTGCAGTTCCTCGAGGACAGCTACGCCACCGCGGCCAGCTTCCGCAAGGACGGCTCCTGGACCGTCCAGACGGAAGCCGGCGCCGAGCCCTTCGATGTCTGACGTTGAACATCACGGACAGTGCTCCTGCGCGGGCAGACACCGCGCCGGAGCACAGTTGCCACTTGAATCATCCACTGATCGGTATCCTGGGTCTATGACCGAAGGAGCCCGCCGCGGGGCCGAGGAGCCGCCGGTGAAGTGGCTGACCGCCGCGGAAGTGAACTCCTGGCTGTCCGTAGCCCGGTTGATGACCTGGCTTCCCTGGTCGATCGATCAGCAGCTGCAGCGCGACTCGAACCTGGCAATGGTGGAGTACCAGGTCCTGGCCATGCTCTCCGAGAGCCCAGAGCGAACCATGCGGATGAGCTCGCTGGCCGAGGTCACCAACGCGTCGCTGTCCCGGCTGTCGCACCTGGTCAAGCGCCTCGAAGGGCGAGGCCTTGTGCGCCGTGAGCCTGACCCCGCCGACGGGCGGTTCACCAATGCCATCCTGACCGGCAAGGGCTTCCAGACCCTCGCCGACGCCGCACCCGGACACGTGGCACATGTGCGATCGCTCGTCATCGACGTCCTGTCGCCCGAGCAGCTGCGGCGCCTCGGCCTGGCCGCGGACCGCATCATGTCGCGCATCGACACCTCTGCGATCAACTAGCGACACCACGTTCCCGGGTCAACTCCACCAGACCGGTGCGCAGGCGACGGCGGCCTCGATCAGGTCCGTTTTGGTCACCGAGTCGTCGCTGAGCCAGGCCTTGATGGCTCCGGCGAACCCGTGGGCGACGAACTGCGCGATGACCTGATGGTTGGCGTCGGGGAGGTCGGGATGGGTGCACCGGGAGATGAACGCCAGGCCGTAGTCGGTGAAGTGGCGTACCAGCGCCTCGTATACCCCGTTGTCCGCCGGATCGTGCAGGGCGTGCTGGTACACGGCCATGAACCGCTCGACGTGATCGGCGACATCGCCGGTGGCCAGGCGCAGCATCTGCGGGTCCGAGTATCGACCTTCGGCCCGGCGCGCCTCCTCCAGGCGGTGGCCGCGCTCCAAGTCAGCGTAGAGCACCTGGATGAGCAGCTCGAGGGGGCTGCCATGGCGGTTGTAGAACGTCGCCCGGGTCACCCCGGCGCGGTCGGCCAGATCAGCGACGGTGACCTGGGAGACGGGCCGCTGCGAGGCGAGTTCCACGATCGCCAGCGTAAGGGCCTGGTCCGTCCGGGTGATACGCGGATCGGTGCGGTCAGCCATCGCATTGCGCTCCCACGGCTTGCACTATGCCACGGCACGTGTTCTGATACTTATTATACACATGTCAAATAGTTTCATGGAGGGACTCGCCATGGCATCCCATACGACAATCTCACCCCAGGAAGCCGCCGACCGGCTGGCCATCCGCGAGCTGGTCGACGCCTACGCCCACTGCGCGGACCGGCGTGACGCCAAGGGCCAGATGGCCCTGTTCACCGAAGACACCCGGTTCATCGTGTTCATGGACGCGACCGCCGCGGAACCGACGCAGCAGTTGCACGGGCGCGAGTCGCTAGCGCCGGTGTTCGACAACCTCAACACCTACGCCGCCACCATGCACCTCAACGGGCAGAGCACCGTGTCCCTGGACGGGGACCGGGCGGCCGGCGAGAGCTATTGCCTGGCCCATCACCTGTCGGTCGGCGAGGACGGGCAGCGCACGATGATGATCGCGTCCATCCGTTATCTCGACGAATTCGTCAAGCAGGACGGCGAGTGGTTCTTCGCCGAGCGCCGGCTGATGGTCAACTGGACCGAAACGCGGCCGTTCGCCGCCTGACCACCGGGCCGGGACCCGGACACGGGCGTCCTGGCGGGCCTGGGTGGTGTCACGCAAGGAGCCGAACCGGATGCAGGATCAATCAGGCGGGCCCGGCCACGCGACCGCCCCGAATACCGCCGAACGAGCCGGCTCTTCGTCACCGGGACAGCGGCCTGCGCCGTACTGCTGGCTTTCACCGCCCTGCTGCCGGCCAGCGCCCGCATCCCGGCCTGGGGCCTGCTCGACGCCGCCTACCTGGCCGGATTCACCGCCGTGATCCTCACGGCAGGCCCGGCGCAGGCGGTCGCGCTGATCGTCACCGACGCGCTCACCGAACGGTTCGGCGCGTTCATCATCATCGTGCTCGGCGAAACCCTCACCGGTGTCGTCGCCGGATTGTCCAGCCAGCCGACTCCCAAGTGACCATCTCGGCTAGGGGATGCGGCTCAGCTCAGCTCCATCTCCGACTGAACGCCCGACATCCGCAGCACCCGCACCGCGCCGGAGCACAGCTACCACTTGAATCATCGAGTGATCGGTATCTTTGGTCTATGTCCGAAGGAGCCCACCAGGATGCCGAGACGCCGCCGGTGAAGTGGCTGACCGCCGCGGAAGTGGACTCCTGGCTGTCCGTAGTGCGGTTGATGACCTGGCTTCCCTGGTCAATCGATCAGCAGCTACGGCGCGATTCCAACCTGGGGATGGTCGAGTATCAGGTCATGGCCA
>WNGG01010370.1_pt1 | contig 10110 bp, 10 predicted proteins | sample 5400661 | NCBI WGS metagenome assembly WNGG01 (sample SAMN13153372, study PRJNA577476) | soil metagenome | isolation source: 100 cm soil or saprolite under Garry oak tree replicate 1 | place: USA:California | collected 2016-06-15
CGCGGTCACCGCCGTCGGGTCGCACGCCGGCTCCGTAGCAGGGCCGGCCAGGGTGGCGCTCGACTGGGGCGCCGGCGCCGTCCCCGTCGGGGTACAACTGGGCGAAGCCGTAGCGGACCGGCACAACCCACCCGTGCAGGCCAGCTGCGGGTTCAAGCTGGTGCAGTCCGTCGGGGTGGCGCAGGAGACGAAGCAGAAGGATCCCGTGGAGGTGCTCACGCAGCTGCTGCCCGCGGGGCAGGTGGTCTGGTCCGACGCATTGCAAGCCGCCGTGCAGGCGCCGCCCGGAAACTCCGGACCCGTGCCGCAGAGCTCGCCCGCCGCGCAGGACGTCGCCGTGCACGGCTTGCCCAGGTCGGCGCTCGCGGGCCGGCCCTGCGGGGGGCAACTCGCCGCGGGCAGGCAGGCGCCGAACCCGGGGCAGCAGATGTATCCGCTGCGGCAAGCGGACTGCGCCGCGCACGCGGTCGAACAGACGATCCCACTCCCGCTCGCGCGCAGGTCGGTGCACACGGCCCCGGCCGGGCACGTGTCGCCCGCGCAGCTGTAGGTGCAGAGTCCTCCGGGCATACCCGTCGCGCAGAGCGCGCCGACCGAGCACGCGCCGTCGTTCGTGCAGGCTTCGCCGACGGTCCGGACCGAAGCCGTCTTGCAGGTGCCGGTGTCGCACACCCGCCCGCTCCCGCACTGCGCGTCCGACGTGCACCGCGAGGGCCCCGAATCGTCCGAGCAGGCCCACACGCCCGCGGCCGCGACGATCGCGGCCAGAGTTCGCATTCGCACGGTTCCCTCCCGATGGGCCGCGTCGAGCCGTATCACAAGACACCCTGACCCGGGCGGAAGCTAAGGATTGCCCGTCCAGTCGGCCCGTGGTAGCCCGTCGGCCAGATGGCCGATCGCGTCCTCGTCGTCGACGACGAGCAGAGTCTCCGGAAGGTCCTCGCGGCCACCCTGCATCGCGAAGGGTACGAGGTGACCGTCTGTGTGGACGGGGAGGAGGCCATCGCCGCGCTGGAGCGGGACGGCGCGGACGTGGTCGTCACCGACCTGGTCATGCCGCGCATGGACGGCCTGACGCTCCTGCGAAAGGTCGTCGCGCGGCACCCGGACGTGCCCGTGATCGTGGTCACCGCCCACGGGCGCATCGACAGCGCAGTCGAGGCGATGAAGGCCGGCGCGTTCGACTTCCTCGCCAAGCCGTTCGATCACGAGGACCTGAAGGCGATCATCGCCAAGGCGGCGCGGCAGAGCGACTACAACCAGCGCAACGTCGTCCCCGAGGAGCCCCAGGAAGGCGCGGCGCGGCGCTACACCGAGATCGTCGGGCGCGGCAAGCAGATGCAGGAGCTGCAGCAGGTCATCGCCAAGGTCGCCGACGCGCCGTCGACGGTGCTCATCCAGGGTGAGAGCGGGACCGGCAAGGAGCTGGTGGCGACCGCGCTCCACGAGACCTCCTCGCGCCGCGACCGGCCGTTCATCAAGATCAACTGCGCGGCCATCCCGCGCGAGCTGGTGGAAGCGGAGCTGTTCGGGTTCGAGAAGGGCGCCTTCACCGGCGCGGTGCAGTCCAAGCCGGGGCGGTTCGAGCTGGCCGACGGCGGGACGCTCTTCCTCGACGAGATCGGCGAGATCCCGATGGAGATGCAGGTGAAGCTCCTGCGCGCCGTCCAGGAGAGCGAGTTCGAGCGCGTCGGCGGGGTGAAGACCACGCGGGTCCAGGTGCGGCTGGTCGCAGCCACCTCGCGCGACCTCGTGCGCGAGACCGCCGCGGGCCGGTTCCGCGAGGACCTCTACTACCGGCTCAACGTGGTCCCGATCCACCTGCCCCCGCTGCGCGAGCGCCGCGAGGACATCCCGCTCCTGGTCGAGCACTTCCGGCAGAAGTACAACGCGCGGTTGGGCAAGAGCGTGGAGAAGATCGAGGACGAAGCGCTGGCCTGCCTCGCCGCGTACGCCTGGCCGGGCAACATCCGCGAGCTGGAGAACGTGCTGGAGCGAACCATCCTCTTCGCGGAGGGTCCGCGCATCGGCGTCAAGGACCTGCCGGCCTCGCTCCGCAAGCAGCCCGAAGGCGCGCCGGCGGCCGAGGCGCAGCCGTCGGCGGCGAGCGGGCCTCCCGGCCCGCTAAAGGAAATCGTCAAAGGGCAGGTGCAGGCCATCGAGCGCGACCTGATCGTCCGCGGCCTCGAGGTGACCGGCGGCAACGTGACCCGCACCGCGAAGCTCCTGAAGATCTCTCGCAAATCCTTGCAGATGAAGATGAAGGAATTCGGCCTTCGCGGCGACGACGTTTAGACTCAAGCGTTTCACGCGGAGCGCGCTGAGAACGCGGAGCGCGCGGAGTCGCTCCTTGAGAAACGAATCCTCCGCGCGCTCTCCTTCTTCCTCCGCGCGCTTCGCGTGAAACGCTTTGGGCAGGAATTTTGACCGGTCCAGCGCGGACACCTACGCTGCAACAGATGCGATTCGCGCGGGTGATCCCGTTGCTGCTGGTGGCGTCGCCCGTGCTGGCGGCGCAGGTCACGGACGTCGCCACGGCGATGGACGAGGACCGGCCGTTCGAGCTGGATCTGCAGGCGACCTACCAGCACCGCCGCGATTCGACCCGTCTGCGCCGCGAGAATATACAGAGTGGAGCCATAACGGTAGTGGACGAGCTGCAGCACGACCGGACGCTGGACCAGATCGACTTCCGCATCGCGGCCGGCCTGCACCGCGGGCTGGAGCTGCACATCATCGCGCCGTACGTCCTGCGCGACGCGCAAGACTGGGACTACGCCACTGTGAACGGCACGTCCGTGGCCGCCACCAGCACACTGGCGAACAACACCATCTCGATCTCCGGCTGCGGGAACCCGGGTTCCTGCGCGGCCGTCCAGCCCATCGTCGTCGTCCCCGGGCACAGCCAGCGATCGGGCTTCCGGGACCCCAGCGTCGGCCTCGCCTGGGCCATCGTCGACGAAGGCCGCGAGCTGCGCCTGGGCCCCGATCTGCACCCGCCGGGGACCGCGGTCGCGACCTGGGTGGTCGGCGCCGACTACACCCTGCCGCTGCCGGGGCAGATCGACGACCCGTCCGCGTTCGGACCGTCCGCGACCGCCGGCAACTCGATCTCGACCAAGGCCTTCCGGCGGGCGCACGTGGTGACCGCCTGGACGGCGTTCTCCAAGCGCTTCCGCGTCGCCGATCCCTACTTCCTCTTGAGGGGCAGCGTCGCCTTCCCGGTGAAAGGCGCCTTCGACAACTGCGCCAACCCGGGCGCCCTGTCGGAGGTCGCGCCCGCCAACTGCGCCAGCCCGACCTGGCGGGACCAGGCGCGGTACCAGCCGCCGGTGCAGGCCGGCTTCGCGCTGGGCAGCGAGTTCGTGCTGGGCGAGGACCCCCAGGCAGGCCAGAAGATCGCGCTCGACGTGCGCGGCGACGTGACCTGGTTCAGCGCCGGGCGCGACTACAGCCAGGTGTCCGACATGCTGGGGAAGCTCACCTACGTGGAGGAGTACGTGAACGCGGTCGGGTCGGTCGGCGTCTACGGGCGGTTCGCGCGCTGGGCGCACCTGCGCGTCTACGGGACGGTCGGGATCGACTCGCCGCACTTCCTCACCACCGAGTCGATCGGCAAGGACCTGGACGGCAACGGAGCGGTCGACGTCTCGGGCGGACGGGGCATTCCCGCGCCGGAGCAGAACCCCACCTACGACTTCCGCCTCGATCAGCCGGGCCGCCGCCTCAGGGCGGACAACGTGCTCATCTGGGGCGTCGCCGGCACGCTCACGCTCAGCTTCTGAGCCCCGCGATGGGCGCGCCGCCGGACGCTCCTACTCTCCCTTCAGCTTCAACGCGAGCTGGTAGACCTCGCGCTTGCCGTGGCTGCCGGAGAGCGCTTCGGCGATCTCCTTGGGCCGCTCGCCGCGCGCGAGGCGGTCCCGCACTTCGCGCTCGAGATCGGCGGGATCCTCCTCCTCTTCCTCTTCGGCAGGCGCTCCCGAGACCACGACGACGACCTCCCCGCGCACCTCGCCGGAGAAGCGGCCGGCGAGCTGCGAGAGCGTTCCCCGCGCCAGCTCCTCGTGCACTTTGGTCAGCTCGCGCGCCACCAGAGCGGGACGGTCGCCCAGCGCGCCCTGCAGGTCGCGCAGCGTCGCGGCAAGCCGGTGCGGCGACTCGTAGAAGACGAGCTGCGCGCGCAACCGCCGCAGCTCGTCGAGCATGGCCGCGCGCGAGCTCGCCTTGCGCGGCAGGAACCCGGCGAAGTGGAAGCGGGGCTGCGCGAATCCGCTCACGCTGACCGCGGAGATCGCGGCGCTCGGCCCCGGCACCGGAATGACCGGCACGCCCTGCTCCACCGCGCGGCGCACCAGGAGCGCGCCGGGATCGCTCACTCCGGGAGTGCCGGCGTCGGTGACCAGCGCGAGGGAAGCGCCTTCCTCCAGCCGCCGCAAGATCGCGTCCGCCCGGCGCGCCTCGTCGTACGCCGGGAGCGCATGGAACGGCTTCTTCTCGATGCCGAGGTGCTTGAGCAGCTGGCCGGTGTGGCGCGTGTCCTCGGCCACCACGCCGTCGCAGGCCGCGAGCACCTCGCGGGCACGCGCCGTCAGATCCTGCAGGTTGCCGATCGGCGTCGCCACCACGTACAGAGGCACGGGCGCCTCAGTAGGGCGCGTCGAACGCGCCTGGGAAGTGCGTGAGGAGCGGCCCGCCGGGCTGGTCCACGACCGCGACTACGTCGAAGCGGGCGCCCCTGGGCGGACCTCGCCAGCGGGCCAGGAAGTCCCGCGCCGCCCGCAAGAGCCGCTGCTGCTTTGTGGCGCCCACCGTCTCCTCTGGCCCGCCGAAGGCGGCGGTCGCCCGCGTGCGCACCTCGACGAAGACGAGCAGATCACCCTGCTCCGCCACCAGGTCCACCTCGCCACGCGGACAGCGGTGCTTGCGCGCGACGATCCGGTACCCGCGCGCCGCGAGCAGCTCTTCGGCGGCCTTCTCGCCCAGGTCGCCCAGGCGCTGGCGCGGAGTGCTCACGCCTGCACCACCAGGTCGGCGGTGCCTTGCGGCGGCTCCTCCGCGGTACGGTGGATGATCTGCGTCTGCGCCGCGATGCCCTTCAGCATCTTGGCGACGAGCGCGCGCTTGGCGGGCTCGAGGGCCGAGAACGCGTCGTCGACCACCACCGGGAGCCGCTTGTACGCCGCCACCCGCTCGAGCAGCGCGAGGCGCAGCGCGACGTACGCCAGGTCCTTCAGCGCCGGTGGCAGGCCGTGGTACGGCCCGCCGCGCCCGTCCGCGTTGGACAGCACCCAGTGCCTCTTCTCGTCGGTGGTGCTGGAGACGATGCGCTTGTCGGTGAGCGCGGACAGGTAGGCGGAGAGGCGCTGCCCGATCGCCTCCCACACCTCGTCCGGCGACAGGTTGAGGAGCTCCGCCGCCTTGTTCACCAGGTTCTGCGGCACCTCGGGCTCGGGCACGATCGTGCCGCCCCGGCGCGAGCCGCCCAGGCCCATGGCGTGCTTCATGTCCATCTCGATCTCGCCGATCGGACGCGCGAACCCCTGCGCCGACACCTCGGCCTCCAGCTTGCGCTTCTCCTCCTCCAAGAGCGGAGTCTCGATCGGCACCCGCGCCAGGTCGGGTTGCTTGCGCAACTCCTCGACCTGCCCGCGCGCATCCTCGCGGGAGCGGATCACCTTCTCGCGCTCCTCGAACAACTGCACCAGGTCGGTCGCCGAATCGACGTGCGCCGCCTTCATGGCGTTCTTCAAGAGCGCCTGCTCCTCGTTGTAGAGGCGGTGCACGGCCTGCTCGCGTTCCTTCAGGTCCTTGAGGTAGGTGGCGGCTTCCTTGTCCGCCTCGTCGACCTGGATCCAGCGCAGCAGCGCGACCAGCGCGGCGAAGAACGGGACCAGGCCGGCGAACGCGATCTGCGGATTGCGCAGCCAGACCGCCAGCGCGTCTATGCCGATGCCGAGCAGCAGGCCGACGACGAACCAGGCGTTTCCCCACAGCGATTCCGCCGGAGGGGGCGTGGTCTGGATGGCCCGCTGGCGCTTGTACGCGAGCTCGCTGAGCGCGTCGTCGCGTCTCTTCGAGGCTTCCTTGGCGCGGCCGGCGCGCGCGGTAAGGTCCTTCATCTGCTCGGGCGTCCACGGGGAGCGCGCCAGCTCCGCCTGGATGGCGTTCAGCTGGTCCTGCGCCTCGCGGAACCGGTGGTTGAGCTCGGTCAGCTCGTGCAGACGCTGCTGCACCTTGAACAGCCGGTCCTGGATCCCCTCGTACCGGCGCGTCTGCTCCAGCTCCTGCTTGAGCGCCTGCGCCTTGGCGCTGTCCACCACCGCCTCGGGGCCACCGTCGCCGCGCGCCTTCAGGGAGGGCAGCTCGTTCGACTCCAGGATGAAGAAGCTGAAGTAGTGGTCGGCCGGGGGCAGGCCGCACTCGACGCGCAGGAAGGACTCGATCTCCAGGTTGTCCTCGGAGAGCGTGGAGAACTTCTTGCCCGCGGCGTCGAATCGCTGCAGCTGCCGCGCGCCGCCGAGCTCGCGCAGCAGCCGGTACGGAGTGCCGTCTCCCGAGACGAGCCCCAGCCCCACCCGCGTGGGGCCCTCGCCGTCGACGAGGCGCCGCAGGTCGTCCGGGCCGGGGAACAGGGCGGCCATGAGCGCGCCGCGCAGCGAGGCGGCACGGGAGACCACGGCCACGTATCCGGGCCGCAGGGCGATCTGCCCCTGCGCGCCGAGATCCTTCACCCGCTGGTAGAGCAGCTCGGTGAGCTGCACGTAGCCTTCGCCCCCCGCGTTACTGCGCGGCGCTTTCCTCGGCGCTCTTCAGCCGCGCCGCCTTGCCCTGCAGCTGGCGCAGGTAGAACAGGCGCGCGCGCCTCACCTGTCCGCTCGCCACCACCTCGATCTTCTCGATCCGCGGGGAGTAGACGGGGAAGATGCGCTCCACTCCGACCCCGTACGAGACCTTCCGCACGGTGAAGGTGGAGCTCAGGTGGCCGCGCTTGCTGCGGATGACCACGCCCTCGAAGATCTGGATGCGCTCCTTGTCGCCTTCGCTGATCTTCGTGTGCACCCGCACCGTGTCGCCGACGCGAAACGCCGGGACCTGGCCGCGGGCCTCGGGCTTCACGTTCCTCTGTTCCACCAGCTCGATCGCCTTCGCGCGCATCTTCGCACCGCTCCTTCGGACCAGCCTTTGTAGAGTGTCCTAGTGCTCTCTGAAAACCAAGGAATCGTCAAGCTTCTTCTCGCTCGAGCAGCCGGAGGTCCTCGGGCGAGAGCCGCAGCTTCTCGAACAGGTCCGGACGGCGGTCCCGCGTGCGCAGGAGCGCCTGCCGCCTGCGCCAGCGCGCGATGCGGGCGTGGTCCCCGCTGAGCAGCGCCTTGGGGACCTCCGCGCCGCGGAACTCCGGCGGCCGGGTGTACTGCGGCCCCTCCAGCACCATCTCGCCGGAGAACGACTCGCGCGCGGCGCTTTCCTCGTTGCCGAGGACCCCCGGGACCAGCCGCGCCGCGGCCTCGATCACCGCCAGCGCCGCGGCCTCCCCTCCCTGCAGGACGAAGTCGCCCAGGGACAGCTCCTCGTCCACGTAGGCGAGGACCCTCTCGTCGACGCCCTCGTAGCGTCCGCAGACCAGCACCAGCCGCTCGCGTGCGGCCAGCTCCTCCGCCTTGCGCTGGTCGAAGCGCGCGCCCTGCGGCGAGAGGAGCACCACGTGGGCGCCGGGCAGCCCCGCCCGCGCCGCCTCGATCGCCCCGACCAGCGGCTCCGGCTTCATCACCATTCCGGCGCCGCCGCCGTAGGGCACGTCGTCGGTGACGCGGTGCTTGCCGGCGGCGAACTCGCGGATGTCCATGACCCGCGCGCGCAGGAGCCCCTTCTCCTGGGCCTTGCCGAGGAGGCTCTCCGCGAGGGGCCCCGCGACCATGCGGGGAAAGAGGGTCAAGACGACGACTTCCACCTACTCCTCCAGCTCGAACAACCCGTCCGGGGCCTCGACCACCATGCGCCGGCCGGCCTCGTCGATCTCCTTGACCAGCGCGAATGGAACCAGCGACTCGCGGCCGGCATTGCTCACCCGCAACAGCTCCTGCAGCCCGGCCGTCTCGACGCCCACGACCACGCCCCGCGGCGCGCCCGACTGGTCGGCGACCGCGTAGCCGAGCAAGTCGACCGCGTAGACCTCTCCTTCGGCCGGCGCCGGCAAGGAGGCCCTCTCCACCAAGGCCTCGCTCCCGCGCAACGCATCGGCGGCGTCGCGATCGTCGAGCCCGCGCAGCGCGATGAGATAACCCTGCGCGGCGCGCTCCGCTCGCGCGACTTCGTAGCGGCGCGGCTCGCCCTCGCCGCTGCGCAGCCACAAGGCCGGGACGCGCGTCAGCGCGTCGGATTCGGCGTTGTACGGAACGAGCACAATCCTCCCGCGGACGCCATGGGCGCGCGCCACGCGCCCGACCGCCAGGAGCTCCTGCCCGGGCGTCTGCGTCATGACGACCCTCGCGGCGCCCCCGGACGGCTACCGCTTCGGCTGCTCCGCCGACTTGCGGGCGCGCTTGATCAGCTGCGCCACCGTGCTGGACGGCTGGGCGCCGAGCTTCAGCCAGTGCTCGATGCGGTCGGTCTTGAGGTTCACCCGGGCGGGCTTGGTGTTGGGGTCGTAGGTGCCCACTTCCTCGGTGAACTTCCCGTCGCGCGGGTTGCGCGAGTCGGTCGCGACCACGTGGTAGAACGGCGCCTTCTTCGCACCCCGGCGCGCGAGGCGCAGCTTGACGGACATCGGTTGGCTCCCTTGGAAAAGCGGCGCTGTGTACCCGAACGGGCCGCCTGAGTCAAGCCAGCAGCCGCCAGACGACCCAGGCCGCCAGCGAAGCGGCGAGCAGCGCGGGCAACAGGCGGGGGATCGCCCGCTGGCTCACGCGCGCCTCCGCGCCAGCTCCCGCCGGTTGAAGAGGAGGACCGCGACGAGCCAGGCGAAGAACACCCAGGAGAGGTCGTAGAGCGCGGCCCCGAGCCCCTCGCGCGGCCGGAAGGCGAGCTGCAGCGGGTCCTGGGGACCGAGGTAGTTGCTCAGCTCCGCGAGCCAGGCCGTCCACTCCGGATGCCCGAGCGCCGCCGGCAGGGTGCCGCGCAGGGTCGGCCAGGCGATGCCGGCCAGCACCAGCGCAGCCGCGTTGGTCCAGCCGGGAAGGACGGCGCCGATCGCGGCGAGCACCGACAGCCAGGCGAATCCCCAGAGGACGGCGAGGGGAACGACCGCGATCGCGGAAAGCGAAAGCGCCTCGCCGCCGCGCAGGGCGGCGCCCCCCGCGGCCAAAAGCCACGCCGCCGCGACGATGGCGGCGAGAGCGATGCCTGCTCCCGCGAGGCGTCCGCCCACCCAGGCAGCCCGCGTGATCGGCCGGAGCAGGACCAGCTGCGCGTGGCCGGATTCGAGCTCGCCGGCGAGGAGGCCGGCGCCCAGGGCCAGCGTCAGCACCACCAGGAACGGGATGCCGAACCCGCCGAACGCCTCTCGCGGAGCGCCGGCGCGCCCGCCCAGGGCCGCGGCCGCGGCGAAGCAAAGCCCGATGGCCAGGATGGCGGGCGAGCGCAGCTTCTCGCGCGCCGCCGCGCGGGCGACCGGCCAGGAGATCACGCCCGCCCCTCGACGATCTGGAGATAGAGCTGCTCCAGCTCCGCGCCGGCCAGGCGGACTTCCAGGATCCCGGCGCCCGCCGCCACCAGCTGCCGCACGAGCGCGGGCACCGCGTCCTCGGAGGCGACGGGCACGCGGAAGCGGTCGCCTTCCAAGGTCCCCCCGGGGATGGCCTGCGCGAGCGGCCCGGCGATCTGGGCCGGGTTGACGAGGCGCACCTCCACCCTGCGCCCGCCGGCGCGCACCTCGTGCGTGCGGAGCAGGCGCCCCTCCTTGAGGAAGAGGACCCGGTCGCAGACCCGCTCGACCTCGCTGAGCAGGTGTGAGTTGAGCAGCACGGCCGCGCCGCGCGCGCGCAGGGAGACGAGCAGCTCGCGCATGGCCGCGACGCCGGCCGGATCGAGCCCGGCGGTGGGCTCGTCGAGCAACACGAGATCTGGATCGCCGAGCAGCGCCAGCGCCAGCCCGAGCCGCTGCGCCTCGCC
>WNGG01010371.1_pt1 | contig 10110 bp, 6 predicted proteins | sample 5400661 | NCBI WGS metagenome assembly WNGG01 (sample SAMN13153372, study PRJNA577476) | soil metagenome | isolation source: 100 cm soil or saprolite under Garry oak tree replicate 1 | place: USA:California | collected 2016-06-15
GGAGGCAGCTCGTCAGACTACGGGCGCGCGGTTGCCGGCCCGAGCGCCTCCGCCTTCCAGCCTCCCCCCAGCGCGCGGTAGAGGTCCACCACCGCGATGAGCTGGTTGCGGCGCGTCTGGGCCAGGGTGATCTCGGCCGGGAAGAGCTGCTGCTGCGACTCGAGAACCTCGAAGTACGCGGAGAGCCCGGAGATGTAGCGCAGGTTGGCCAGGCGCACCGCCTCCCGATAGGCGGCCACCGTGCGCGCCCGCTGGCGCTCCGTCTCCACGAGCTTGGCCCGGGACACGAGCGCGGTCGAGACCTCGGCGAGGGCGTTCGTCACCGCCGCCTCGTAGAGGATCGTCGCCTGCTCCCACTGGGCCTTCGTGATCTCGTAGCCGCGCTTCAGGCTCCCGCCCGTGAAGAGCGGGCCCAGGACGCTCGTCGCCAGGCTCCACGTCTTGCCGTTCTTGAACACCTCGCCCAGCTCGGGGCTGACGTTTCCGAAGAGACCGGTCAGGCGGAGGGTGGGAAAGAAGGCGGCCTTCGCCGCGCCGATGCCGGCGTTGGCGGCTACGAGCTGCTGCTCGGCCTCCCGCAGATCGGGCCGCCGCTCCAGAAGCGTCGAGGGCAGACCGGCGGGGATCGCGGGCGGAAGCGAGGCGACGGGCGACTCGCGCGGGATGGGCTGGGGCCTCCGTCCCAGCAGCAGGTTGATCTGGTTCTCGCGGGCCACGATGGCGCGCTCCAGCTCGGGGATCTGGGCGGCCACCTGGCCCAGGGAGGCCTCCGCGCGGGAGGTTTCGAGGGCCGAGGCGGCGCCGCCCTCGAGCCGGCGGTTGAAGAGGTCGTAGGTGTCCTGGAAGGCGGCCGTCGTGCGCCGGGCGATCTCCAGCTCGGCGTCCAGCTCGCGGAGCTCGAAGTAGGCGGTGGCCACGTCGGAGGTGAGGGAGAGGAGCACGCCTCGCCGCGCCTCCTCGGTGGCCAGGTAGCGGGCGCGGGCCGCCTCGTTCAGCCGCCGGATGCGCCCCCAGAGGTCGAGCTCCCAGGAGAAGCCCACCTTCGCCGTCCATTTCGTGTCGGTCTTGTTGTCGGGATTCGCGAACTGGTCGAGACGAGTGCGCTCCCAGCCTGCCTGGTAGCCGGCCACGGGGAAGAGGTCGGAGCGGGCGACCCCGTAGCGGGCGCGGGCCTCCTCCACCCGGGACGCCGCCAGCCTCGTTTCGTAGCCGTTCTTGAGGGCCTCGGCGACGAGCCCCTCGAGCACCGGGTCGTCGAAGACTTCCCACCAGGGGAGGTCGGCGAGGGTGCGGGCCTCGGCCGCCGCCTGCTCGCCGTAGAACCGGTCGGGCACCGCCACCGGGGGCCGCCGGTAGTTCGGACCCATCGCGCAGCCCGCGAGGACCGCGCCCGCGAGGACGGCCACGGCGAGGTTCCGCATTTCAGGGCTTCCCCTCGACCGCTCCCCCAACCTCCCCCGAGGCCCCCGCCCGCCGCTCCGCTCCCGAGAGCCTCTCCACCACCACGAACAGCACCGGGATGATGAAGATCGCGATGCCGGTGGCGGCCAGCATCCCCGCGATCACCGCGGTGCCCAGGATCTGCCGGCCGACCGCTCCCGCGCCCTTGGCCATCCAGAGGGGCACGCAGCCGAAGATGAAGGCGAACGACGTCATGAGGATCGGCCGCAGGCGGAGCCGCGCTCCCGTGAGCGCCGCGTCCACGAGCCCCCGTCCCTTCTCCAGCTCGTCCTTGGCGAACTCCACGATCAGGATCGCGTTCTTGGCCGCGAGGCCGATGAGCATCACGAGGCCGATCTGCCCGTAGACGTCGAGGGCGAACCCGCGCGAGAGCAGCCCCACGAAGGCCCCGACCACCGCCACCGGGACGGAGAGGAGCACGCTGAAGGGGAGGGACCAGCTCTCGTAGAGCGCGGCCAGGATGAGGAAGACGAAGCCCAGGGACAGGGCGAAGACGGCGCCGGAGCGGCCGGCCGCCCGCCTCTCCTGGAACGAGAGGTCCGCCCAGTCGTAGCCCATCTCCCGGGGCAGGACCTCGTTCGCCACCGCCTCCAGCGCGGCCATGGCCTGGCCCGAGCTGTAGCCGGGCGCGGGCTGGCCGGTGACCTGGGCGGACCGGAACAGGTTGAAGCGCTGCGTGTACTCGGGCCCGAGGATGTGGCGGGTGGCCACCACGGTGGAGAGGGGCAGCATGTTGCCGTCGTTGTTGCGGACGAAGAAGCGGCCGATGTCTTCCGGGGCCACCCGGTCCGCGGCCTCCGCCTGCAGGAACAGGCGCCATTGCCGTCCGAAGCGGTTGAACTGGTTCACGTAGATGCCGCCCAGGAAGGCCTGCAGGGTCTGATAGACGTCCGCCACCGCCACCCCCTGCTTCAGCACCTTGTCGCGGTTCACGTCCGCGAAGATCTGCGGCACCGAGGCCCGGAACGGGCTGTTCACGTTCGCGAGCTCCGGCCGCTTGCGGGCAGCCTCCAGGAACTTCTGCAGGCTGTCGTTCAGCAGCTCCACCGAGCCGCCGCTCCGGTCTTGGAGCCAGAACGAGAAGCCGCCGGCGGTGCCGATGCCGGGAATGGCCGGGGGAGCGAAAGCGAAGGCAATCGCTTCCGGGACCTCGGACCGCAAGGTCCGGTTCAGGCTGGCCAGGATCGCCTTCGCGGAGAGGCCGGGAGAGCGCCGTTCGTCCCAGGGATCCAGGGAGAGGAAGAAGAAGGCAGTATAGGAGGCCGAAGTGCGGGTCAGCAGGCTGAAGCCGTTGATGGTGGTGGTCACGTGGACCCCCCTCGTGCGAGCCATCAGCTTCTCGATCTTCTCGGTCACCTCGGTCGTCCGCTGCAGCGAGGCGGCGTCGGGGAGCTGCACGTTGAGCAGGAGGTAGCCCTGATCTTCCTCGGGGATGAAGCCGGTGGGCAGGCGGTGGCCCAGGCCGGCGGCCAGGACCGCGAAGCCCGCGAGGATCAGCAGGCTCAGCGCCGTCTTGCGGATGAGCCGGTCCGAGAGATCGACGTAGCCGCGGGTGGCCCGCGCGAACCAGCGGTTGAACGCGCCGAAGAAGCGCGCCAAGGGCCCCGTCGTCTCAGGCCGGGGCCGCAGCAGCATCGCGGAAAGGGCGGGGGAGAGGGTCAGCGCGTTGAAGGCGGAGATGATCACCGAGATCGCGATCGTCACCGCGAACTGCCGGTTGAGCCGCCCCTGGATCCCGCTCATGAGGCCGATGGGGACGAAGACCGAGGACAGCACGAGGGCGATCCCCACCACGGGGCCCGAGACCTCGGACATGGCCTGGAGGGTGGCGGCGCGCGGCGGGAGCCCTTCCTCGATGTGGTGCTCCACCGCCTCCACCACCACGATCGCGTCGTCCACCACGAGGCCGATGGCCAGCACGAGCCCGAAGAGGGAGAGGGTGTTGATGGAGAATCCGAGCATGGGGAACGCCGCGAAGGTGCCGATCAAGGAGACGGGCACCGCGATCAGGGGGATGAGGGTGGCCCGCCAGTTCTGCAGGAAGAGGAACACGACCAGGATCACCAGGACCATGGCCTCGACGAGGGTGGTCGCGATCTCCTTGATCCCCTCGGTCACGGCGAGGGTGGTGTCCAGGGAGATCGCGTAGTCCAGGTCGCTCGGGAAGCGCTCCTTCAGCTCGCGCATCCTCGCCTTCACGGCGTCGGCCACCGCGAGGGCGTTGGCGCCCGGGGCCTGGAAGACGGCGATCAGGGCGCCCGGGCGGCCGTTGTAGCGGCCGGACTGGTTGTAGCTCAGGGCCCCCAGCTCGATGCGCGAGACGTCCTTCAGGCGCACCACCGAGCCCTCGGGGGTGAGGCGCACCACCACGTCCCCGAACTCCCCGGCCGTGACCAGCCGGCCCTTGGCCCGCACCGTGTAGGTGAGCTGCTGCCCGCGCGGAGCGGGCTCCCCGCCCACGCGTCCCGCCGGGTTGACGGCGCTCTGCTGCTGGAGCGCGCGCACGAGGTCGGGCACCGTGAGCCCCAGCTTGGCCAGCTTGTCGGGCTTGACCCACACCCGCATCGCGTACTCGGAGAGGCCGAAGTTGATCACCTGGCCCACCCCGGACACGCGGTACAGGGCGTCGTTGACGTTGATGAGCGAGTAGTTGCCGAGGAAGAGCGAGTCGTAGCTGCCGTTCGGCGAGTAGAGCGAAACCACCACCAGGGGGAGCCCGACCGTGCTGCGGTAGGTGAGCCCGAACTGGTTCACGTCCGCCGGAAGGTTCGGCTGCGCCTGGGACACGCGGTTCTGGGCGTTCACCTGGTCGGTGTTGACGTCGCTCTCGACGTCGAAGGTGACGCTCAGGGTCATGGTCCCGTCGTTGGCGTTCGTGGACTGCATGTAGAGCATCTTGTCCACGCCGTTCATCTGCTGCTCGAGGGGGGTGGCCACCGATTGCTCGATGGTGACCGCGTCCGCCCCGGTGTAGGTGGTCTGGATCTGGATGATGGGAGGGATGATCGACGGGAACTGGGCGATGGGCAGCCCGGTCATGGAGACGAGGCCGAGCACCACGGTGACGATGGCGATGACGATGGCGACGATGGGCCGGTCGACGAAGAAGCGGGCCATGGGACGTCAGCGGCCCGCTGGGCTGCCGCCGGGGTCGGGCTTCGCCTGGACCGCCATCCCCGCCCGCACGTACTGCAGGCCGGCCACGATCACCTGCTCGCCCGGCTTCAAGCCCTTCTCGATGACCCAGAGCTCACCCACGCGTGCGCCCGGCTCCACCGCGCGGATCTCGGCCTTGCCGTCCTGCCCCACGACCCCCACCCGGTACCCACCCTGCAGCTCGGTCACCGCCCTTTGCGGAACCAGCAGGGCGCCCGCCTTCACGTCGAGGGCCGCCCGGACCTTGCCGTACTGCCCCGGGCGCAGGATGTTTCCGGGGTTGGGAAAGAAGCCCCGGATGGTCATGGTCCCCGTCTTCACGTCCACCTCGCGGTCGACCAGGACCGCCTTGCCCGGGTGGGAGTAGGTGCGGCCGTCGTCCAGGATCAGCTCGAGGGCCGGGCCCCGCTCGGTGGTCGCGTAGTTCGCGCGGTTGATGAGCTCCGCGAAGGCCATGTACTCGCGCTCGCTGATGCCGTAGGTCACGCGGATGGGGTCCACCGTGGAGACGGTCGTCATCACCGTTTGCGGGCTCACGAGATCGCCGACCTGGGACTTCGCGATGCCCACGATGCCGTGGATGGGGGACCCGAGCTTCGTCCAGCCGAGGTTCAGGGCGGTCTGCTCCACCGCCGCCCGCGCGGACTCCACCGCCGCCTTCGCCTCCCGCTCCGCAGAGAGGGCGTTGTCCAGCTCCTGCTGGCTGACCGCCCTCTGGGCGGCCAGCGGCCGGAACCGCTCGACGTCCTTCGAAGCCTTGGAGAGCTGGGCCTCGGCGCGGGCGAGCGCCCCCTGGGCCTGCTCGTGAGCGGCCCGGAACTGGCGGGGGTCGATCTCGAAGAGCGGATCCTTGGCCTCGACGTATTGCCCCTCCTTGTAGAACTGCCGCATCAAGTAGCCCTCGACCTTGGGCCGGATGTCGGCGTTCACCGAGCCGTCGAGGGTGCCGATCCACTCGCCGTAGACGGGCACGTCCCGCTGGACGACGGGTACCACCAGGACCTCGAGAGGCGGGGGGGGAGGCGGATCCCTGCGGGCGCAGCCGAGGGCGGCGAGCGAGACGAAGATCGGGAAACGGAGGCGGAGGGTCACCAGGTGCTCCTTGTCGAAACGCGTGCGCCCCAGCTCAGATTGTACCGAAAACCGCGCGATGGCCTGCTCCGGGCGCGGGAGGCAGCCCGTCAGGCCGGGCGCAGGGCCCAGGTCGAGCCGGCCAGCCACCGATCGAGGTCCGCGGCGGGCATCGGGCGACCAATGAAGTAGCCCTGGGCCCCGTCGCAGCCGATGGTGCCCAGGAGCTCGAGCGTGCGCCGGTCCTCCACTCCCTCCGCCACCACGCTCAGGCCCAGATTGTGGCCCAGCTCGCTGGTGGAGCGCACGATGAGGGTGTCTTCCTGCTCGAGGCTGGTCATCCCCATCACGAAGGACTTGTCGATCTTCAGCTCCGAGACCGGCAGCCTCCGCAGATAAGTGAGGGAGGAGTAGCCGGTGCCGAAGTCGTCGATGGCCATGGCCACGCCCCTTGCTTCGAGGCTGGCCAGGACGGAAGCCGCGTGGGTGGGGTCGGCCATCATCGCGCTCTCCGTGAGCTCGAGGCGCAGGAGCCGCGCGGGGAGCGCACGGGTCTCCAGGAGGCCGGTGATGTGCTCGACGAGCTGGACGTCCTGGAGGTTACGGGCCGAGAGGTTCACGGAGACCGCCAGGTCCCGCCCCTTGTGCTGCCAGGCGTGGCACTGCTCGATGGCCTCCCCCAGCACCCAGCGGGTGAGCGGCTTGATGAGCCCGCCCTGCTCGGCCAGGGGAATGAAGCGGTCCGGGGGGACGATCCCGCGCTTGGGGTGCCGCCAACGGACGAGGGCCTCCGCCCCCACCACCGCGTGCGATTTCAGGTCGACCTTGGGCTGGTAGTGCAGGAGCAGCTCGTCGCCCTCGATGGCCCTCCTCAGCTCGCCCAGCAGCACGAGCGCGCCGGGGTCGTAGGGGTCTCCCTCCGGCGAGTAGACCACGAAGCCGCTCCCGCTGCGGCGGGCCGCCTCCAGCGCGGTGTCCGCGCGCCGCAGCAGCAGCTCGCCGGTGTCGCCGTGCTCGGGACCCACGCTGATGCCGATGCTCATGGCCACGTCGATGGGCAGCTTCTCCACCACGAAGGGGGCCTCCAGGGCCTTGAGGATCTTGGAGGCCACCTGCTGGGCGAGACGCGCGTCCGCCCCGGGGAGGATGGCGGCGAACTCGTCCCCGCGCAGCCGGGCCACCCGGTCCGCTTCCCCGAGCACGTCGCCTACCCGACGGGCCAGCTCGCGCACGATGCGGTCCGCGTGGGCGTCGCCCAGGGTGTTCCGGATCTCGCGGTACCGGTCGAGGGTCATGAACAGCAGGGCCACCGGCCGGCCCTCCTGCCTCCCCGTGGCCAGGGCCTGCGCGAGCTGCTCCAGGAGCAGGGCGCGGTTGGGGAGGCCGGTGAGAGAGTCGTGGTGGGTCAGTTGCCGGATGGTCGCGGCCGCCCGCTTCTGCTCCGTGACGTCCACCACGAAGCCCCGCACGAAGCGCGGGTTCCCCTCGGCGTCGCGGAAAGGCCTCCCCTCGGCGCGCCACCACCGGACCTGGCTCTCGCGGTCCAGCAGGCGGTACTCGCACAGGAACGGCTTCTCGGCCGCGCACGCGTCGCGATACTCCGTGAGCACCCGATCGCGGTCCTCGGGGTGGATCTGGTTGGCCCAGGAGCGGGGATCGGCTAACCACTCCGCGGGGGAATAGCCCGTCATGGACTTGAGCTGCGGGCTGACGTAGACCGGGCTCGCGTGCTCGTCGGCCCAGGAGATGTAGGTGAGGGCGGGGATTTCCTCGATCAGGCGGCGATAGAGGTCCTCGGTCTCCTGCCGCCGCCGCTCGGCTTCCCGGCGGGCCCGGCGCTGCTCGGCCTCCCGCAGCTCACGCTCGACGGCGGCCCCCAGCCGGCCGAGGCTGCCCTTGGACAGGCAGTCCTGGGCGCCCGCCCGCATGACCGCCACCAGCTCCTCCTCGGCCACCGTGCGCGAGACCACGATCACGGGCAGGTCGATCCGCTGCCGCTCCAGGAGTCCCAGCACGTCGACGGCACTGAACGCGGACAGGGTGTGGTCGGTGACGGCCACCTCCCAAGTCTCGCCCGCGAGGGCCGACCGCAGCTCCGGCTCCGTCTCCACCCGGGACCAGGTGGGCTCGAACCCGCTGCGGCGCAGCTCCGTCACGATGTGCTCGGCGTCCTCGGGGCGGTCGTCGACGATCAGGACTCGAAGCGGCCTGGCCATCCCTCCCCCGATCATTCGATCTGGCTACGCTTTGCGTGACTTGCCATGCTAAGCCAGCGTCGCCGGAAGGTCCAGGAGGCTTCGGACGCGTTCGAATCCTGGGTGAGAAGTGTCCGGTCGCTCAGCGCGGGAGCATCACCCAAGCGACCAGCGCGGCCGCTCGCTCGTCCGCCCGCCAGGGCGGCCCCACGGGACGGCCCAGCTCCTTGAGCCGGCGCTCGAGCTCGGAGGTGCGAAGGCGGAGCCTCCGCGCCGCTTCCGCGTAGGCCGTACGCTCGATCAGGAACGTGCCGGGCAGGCCGCCGGCGGTTGCGGCCTCGCGGAGGGCTTCCCGGTAGAGGATGGCCTCGGCCGCGTGGGCGTGGATGTGCGCGCCGTGGCAACGGGCGGGATCGGGATCGCTGCTGACCACGAGCCCCGCGCCCCCGACTACGTGGCCCTGCTCCCCGAGCTCCCGCACGAGCAGCTCCAGGACGTGGCTTGCGACGGACCGGACGGCGCGGCTTCCCCGCTCGACGAGGGTCGCGGCGGCCGGACCCGGGTTCTCCATGGCGGCGTGCCAGGGGCCCGCCGACTCGGGAACCTTCGGGTCCCACAGCTCGACGCGTCGGCGAAGGAGGACCACCGGGGAAGGGGCCGGACCCCCGAGGGCGACCGCGGTCGCCCAGCCCGCGTGGACCCGGAACCCGAGGGACGCGCTACGGCCAGTTCGGGTAGAGGAGCGCAAGGTAGCCCTCGAAGCGCTTGGGATCGACCGCGTCGGCGAAGGTCTCGAGACGACGGCCATAGGTCTCCTCGAAGTGCTTCCCCCAGTCCGGGCGGCTTCCGTCGGCGTCGGTGAAGCTGTACTCCCTCGCGAGACCCCAGGAGCTGAAGACGCCTCCGGACCTCCTCCCGACTTCCGGGTCTGCGGCCAGGGCCGCGACCGCCCGGCCCACGAAGAGCGGCGTCTCGGAAGCGATGAAGTTCGGGTCTTTTCGGGCCCCCTCGCGCCAGCTCTCTTCGGCGACCCCGAAGCCGTCCAGCATCGCCTCCGAGCGCAGGAACCCCGGGGTGAGGGCGAGCGCGGTGACGTTGCGCCGGCGCAGCTCCCACGCCATGGCCATGGCCAGCCGGATCACCGAGCTCTTCACGAGGTCGTAGAAGAGGTTGCCGCGGTAGCCGTAGGAGTCGCCGTCCGTGATCTCGACGATGAGGCCCTGACGGCGCTCGATCATGAGGGGGGCGGCGTGACGGCTCGTCACGACGTGGGAGAAGACGGCCCGCTCGAGCATCCGCCGACCCTTCTCGAGGGACAGCGCCCAGAAGGGCGTGCCGAACTCGGTCAGCTCGTCGCCGCCCCAGACGTCGTTGACGAGCACGTCCAGGCGGCCCTGCTCGCCGCGGACCCGGGCGCATAGCGCGCTCACCTGCTCCTCGACCGTGTGGTCGACCTGTGCCGCGATACCGATTCCGCCGCGGGCGGAAACGAGCTCGGCGGTTTCCTCGATCGTCTCCGGACGGCTCCCGCTCGCGGGCCGGCCGCGGACGCTGCGGCCCGTGCAATAGACGATCGCCCCCGCCTCGCCCAGGGCGCAGGCGATGCCGCGGCCGGCGCCGCGGGTGGCGCCCGCCACCACCGCGACCTTGCCTTCGAGGGGCTTCATTCGCGGGTCAAGCCTAACCACTTATTCCTGACACCTAGTGTCAGGAATAAGTGGTACTTTCGGGCATGCGGGCCGATCGCCTCCTGAGCCTGCTCTTGCTGCTGCAGGCCCGGAAGCGCCTCAAAGCTCGAGATCTCGCGGAACGGCTCCAGGTCTCGGAGCGCACGGTCTACCGCGACCTCGACGCGCTGTCGTCCGCGGGAGTCCCCGTCTACGCGCAGCGGGGGCCGAACGGCGGGGTGGCCCTCCTCGGGGAATGGCGCACGAGCCTGACCGGGCTCACCGAGCCGGAGGCCCAGGCCCTGGCCGCGGTCTCGGTGCCGGGAGCCCTCTCCGACATTGGCCTCCAGGAGTCGCTGCGCAGCAGCCTGATCAAGCTCGCCGCGTCCCTGCCGGCCGTGCAGCAGCAGGCGGCGGAACACGCGCGGCAGCGGCTCCTCATCGACCCCACCGGCTGGTTCCAGACGAAAGAGGCGGTGCCGCACCTGGGGCTCCTGCGCGAAGCGGTGTGGCAGGACCGCCGGGTCCGCCTCTGCTATCGCACCCCGGAAGGCAGAGCC
>WNGG01033747.1_pt2 | contig 10110 bp, 9 predicted proteins | sample 5400661 | NCBI WGS metagenome assembly WNGG01 (sample SAMN13153372, study PRJNA577476) | soil metagenome | isolation source: 100 cm soil or saprolite under Garry oak tree replicate 1 | place: USA:California | collected 2016-06-15
CCAGGCAGCGTCACCGCCGGCGCTCAGGCTCGGCCCTTTGAGCCGTCCCGCGTCGGCCGCTCTCCCCACAAGCCGCTCGACGTCGCTCTGCGTCACCGCCGGACCGGACGCCAGGATCAGCAGCCGCTCGACCGCGTTCTTCAGCTCGCGAATATTGCCCGGCCAGTCGTGCGCGGTGAGCCGCTCGACGGCCGCGGCGTCGAATTCCTTGGCCGGCAGCCCGCCGCCCTTGGTCAGCTCCGCGGTGAAGTACGCGACGAGCTGCGCAACGTCGGCGCGCCGTTCGCGCAGCGACGGCACGTGAATCGGAATGACGTTGAGCCGATGCAGCAGGTCCTCGCGAAACCGGCCATACTCGATTTCCTCGCTGAGGTCTTTGTTCGTTGCGGCGATGACGCGCACGTCCACCGGCAGCGCCTTCCCCGATCCGACGCGAGAGATGACGCCTTCCTGCAGCGCGCGCAGCACCTTGGCCTGCGCCGAGAGACTCATGTCACCGATTTCATCGAGAAACAACGTGCCGCCGTCCGCGAGCTCGAACTTCCCGGCGCGATCGGCGAACGCGCCGGTAAAGCTGCCCTTCATATGGCCAAACAGCTCGCTTTCGATCAGCTCCGTCGGGATCGCGGCACAATTGACCTCGACGAAGGGACCGGAGCCCCGCGGGCTGAGCGCGTGGACCGCGCGGGCCACGAGCTCCTTGCCGGTGCCGTTCTCGCCGGTGATCAGGACGCGCGCCGGCGTCGGCGCCACCTTCTCGATCAGCCCGATCACATGGCGGATGGCCTTGCTCGAGCCGACGATCTCGTACTGCGCGCGGACTTCCTGCTTCAGCCGCACGTTTTCGGTGACGAGCACGACGTGTTGCAGGGCATTCCGCAGCGTCAGCAGGATCCGATCGGTGTCGAGCGGCTTCTCGAGGAAGTCGTAGGCGCCCAGCTGCGTCGCTTCGACGGCCGTCTGGATCGTGCCGTGGCCGGAAATCATCACGACCTGGGCCTCAGGATCGAGCTCCCGAACGCGCTTCAGCGTCTCCAGGCCGTCCATCCCTTCCATCTTCACGTCGAGGAACACGAGGTGCGGCTTGAAATCGGGATAGACGCGGATGGCTTCGTGACCCGACGCGCAGGACTGCACCTCGATTTCTTCGTATTCGAGGACCTGCTTCAGGGCCTCGCGGATCCCCTTCTCGTCATCCACGATCATCACGCGGCGACGACTCACGTGCCGGTCCTTCGGCGCTTGTACAACACCACCCCGGTCAAATGCACTTTCACGTCGGTCACCGCAGGATCGACTTTGACCGGCACCGCCCCGCTCGTCGACGCGCCCGCCATCTGCTTGGTGAGTTGCTTCACAAAGGGGCCGGGAATCTCGAAGCCGCGCAAACTGATCTCGGTGATGTCGTAGAGCGCCGTGCCCGGCTTCCCGATCGAGACCGTGCCGGCCATCCGCAACGGCTCCCGCTCGCCGAACATGCCGGCGAACGGTCCCAGCGTGCCGGGCGGCAAGGCGCGGGTGTCGAGCCGGGCGTGCAGGATGAGCTTGTCCTCCTGCAGCTCGACGCGGAGCGAGTCGTACATCTTCCGCACGTTCCAATCGATTCCGGCACCGATCAGCGAGGCCATCTCGTTCGGCGTGAGCACCACGGAGTCGGGTCCGGTGGCCGTCCGCAGGTTCCCGACCTTGGCCTTCCCCGACGCAACAGCCTTGGGTGTCGGAGCGCCGACGGCGGTGTCGGCGACGGGGGGCAGCGCGGTCGAGCCACCGAACCAGTGCGTGACGGTCTGCATGATCGGCTCGCGAAACCACCATGCGAGCGCGAGCGCGCCGATCACGACGACGGCGCAGCCGAGCTTGAAAACGCCCTTAAGACAACCGTCCATGGTATTTCACGTGATACACCGGCCCACCAGGTTTGAGGATGCTCTGCATCAGGTCGATCTCTGCAACGGTGACCGTGGCGTCGAAATCCGTGCCGTCGAGAATCTCCGCGAGTCCCTTGAAATCGCGCGGCCGCGCATCGCGAGCCGCGCGGCCCAGCGTCACGTGCGGCCGAAACGCCCGCGCTTCGGTCGGAAAGCCGAGGGGAGCGAACGCCTGTTCCACGCCATGCTGCAACAGCTCGAGTCCGGGGTCGGGGGTGACACCCGCCCACACCACCTGCGGCCGGTGATAGTCCGGGAACACACCGAATCCGGTGATCTGCAGCGTCAGGGGACGGGGCTCGGGGCCCGACCCCGCGGCGCGCTGCAGGGCCTCGCGGAGCTCCGGCTCCCGCGTTTCCTCCACGTCGCCCAGAAACTTGAGACTGAGGTGAATGTTCTCGGGACGCACCCACTTCACCGGCAGCTGCTCCGGGCGCTGGCGCAGGGCCGCGAGGGCGTCCCAGAGCTGCTGGCGTACGCCCGCGGGAAAATTCAGGGCGACGAACGCTCTAACAGGCTCCCCCGGCGGTACCCGCGCGGGTCGACCTCGACCTGCGCGAATCCCAGCGTCGTGAGATGAGCCGTGATGGCGGCGCGTCGGGCTTCGATCCACGGAATCCAGTGCGACTCGACTTCCAGCCGCGCGCGGTCACCGAGGTGCCGCACGCGCAAATCACCGGTCACGCCCAGCCCGCGCAAATACGTTTCGCCCGCTTCAACCTGTTTCAAGCGCGAGGGCGTGATGGAGAGTCCGTACTGCACGCGGCTGGAGAGGCACGGCGCCGCGGGAGCGTCCCAGGTGGGCAGACCCAGCTCGCGGGACGCCGCGCGGATCTGGGCCTTGGTGAGTCCTGCCTCGGCGAGCGGTGATCGCACCCCGGCGGCCACGCCCGCCGCCTTCCCCGGCCGATGCTCACGCAGATCGTCGGCGTTCGTACCATCGCACACGACCGCGAACCCGCGCTCGCGTGCCAGCGGCACGAGCCGCTGCCAGAGCTCGGTCTTGCAGTAGAAACAGCGGTTCGTCGGGTTGGCGAGGTAGTTCGCGTCCTCGAGCTCATGCGTCGCGATCTCGACGAGCGGGACGTCGAACCGGGCCGCGATATCGCGAGCGACCCGCCACTGCGCGTCCGGATACGAGGCGCTGCGGCCGATCGCGGCCAGCATCCGATCCTTGCCCAGCTCCTGCCGCAGCACGACCGCGAGAAGCGCCGAATCCACTCCGCCCGAATAGCCCAGCAGGACCGAGGGAAGCTCGCGAATCAGGGCGCGCAGCGACTCCATGGGCGGAATAGTACTCCCGCCACTGTCCTAATCCAAGGACAATTCGTTTGTCAAAACCGGATATTCCGTCGGGCAGGAACTCATTAGAGTTATGATGCGTTCAACGACAGACCGTTCCAGCAACGGATAGTCGGATAATCGAGCGGGGAGCTTCCCAAATGGCCACCAAGACTGAGCTCGACGCGACCGACCGACGCATTCTCCGCATCCTCGCGCAAGACGGACGCGCGAGCTACCAGGCCGTCGCCGATGAAGTCGGTCTCTCCCGGCCCGCCATCATGGAGCGCGTCAAGCGTCTCGAAGAGTCGGGCTACATCCGCGGCTATCGCGTACAGCTCGACCGCGGCAAAGTCGGGTTGCCGGTGACGGCGTTCGTGGCGGTCCGGTATGGCTCGAGTGATTACGTCGGCGACGAGCCGCGCATGCGGGAGATGGAAAAGCATCCCGGCGTGCTCGAATGCCATCACATTGCCGGTGACGACTGCTACATCCTCAAGGTCGTGGCGCCCGATCTCGAAGGCGTCCAGGAAATCCTGCGCGATTTGCGCGGGCCCAACCCCCAGATGAACACGCGCACGACGATCGTGCTTTCCACGCTGTTCGAAAAGCCGGGCTTCATCCCCACCGAGCCCGATTGATGGGGGCGGCGCTCAAGGGCAAAGCGCTCATCGCCTACCTGGTCGTCTGCGTCTTCTGGGGCTCGACCTATCTCGCGATCAAGATCGGCGTCACGGAGCTGCCGCCATTTCTGTTCGCCGGACTGCGCTTCCTCACCGGCGGTCTCGTGCTTCTCGCCATCGCCCGGGCGCTCGGCGACCCGCTGCCGCGCAAGAACGACTGGCGCACACTCGCGATCGTCGGCCTGCTGTTGCTCGCGGGGGGTAATGCGTTCGTCGTCTGGTCGGAGCAGTACATCGCCTCGGGGATCGCGAGCATCTTCGTGGTCACCGTCGCCATGTGGACCGCGTTGTTCGACGCGGTCATCCCCGGCGGATCGTCGGATTTGAATTGGCGCATCATCGCCGGTCTGTTGCTCGGCTTCCTTGGCACGCTGCTGCTGGTGGGCGCGACGCCCGCCGAAATCCTCGCGGCCGACAAGCGCGGGCCGATCGCCTTGACGATGGCGAGTGCGTCGTGGTCGCTGGGTACCGTGTACGCCAAGCGGCATCCCACGCAGGCCAGTCCGTACATGGGCGCGGCGTTTCAGATGATCGTCGGGGGCGGCGCGGTCGCGCTCATCGGCACGCTGCTCGGCGAATGGCCGTCCTGGCACCTGAGCGCGCGCGGCATCGGCGCGATCGCCTATCTGGTGGTCTTTGGATCGGTGCTCGGCTACAGCGCCTATTCATACGCGCTGCGCCATGCGTCCGCCACGATCGTCGGCACGTACGCCTACGTCAACCCCGTGATCGCCGTGTTGCTCGGCTGGCTCCTGCTGCACGAACCTGTGGGTGGCCGTACGTTCATCGCGATGGCGATGATACTCGGAGCGGTGATCTGGATTCAGTTCTCGTATAAGCTGCGCCGGGCGGATGGGCGGATGGGCGGATCGGCGGAACCACCACAGCCCATCAGCCCATCCGCCCGACCGCCCGTCGGTCCCGAGCCCGAGGCGACTACATGAGTCCGAAGCTCCCTCAGGATGCGGTTCTCTTGGTCGTCGACGTCCAGAAGGGCATGGACGTCTACGCCAAGCAGTACAACCGCAACAACCCCGAGCTCGAGCGGAACATCGCGCGATTGCAGGCCGCGTGGCGCAAGTCGGGCCGCCCGATCATCCACGTGCAGCACCTGTCGACCGAGTCCCAATCGCCGCTGCGGCCCGGACAACCCGGCGTTGAGATCAAAGACGAAGTGCGGCCCCTTCCGGGAGAGCCGGTGGTGCAGAAATCGGTCAGCAGCGCGTTCATCGGCACCGCCCTCGAAGCGGATCTGCGCCGTCGCGGTTGGACGACGCTCGTCGTCGTCGGGATGCAGAGACGTCGCCCTCGCGGACCTGAACGGCGAATTCTCGACCGTGCTGGATACCAAGACCGTACTGGAGCGCGTCTCATGAACGTCCGCAAGGTCAATCTCACCGAGATGTTCGGCCGGTTTCAGGATCAGTGGAGTCCCAAGATCGTCGGGGAGGTCAACGACAGTCTCGTGAAGCTCACGAAGCTCACGGGCGAGTTCGTCTGGCACCACCACGAGCGTGAGGACGAGCTGTTTCTCGTCGTAAAGGGCCGGCTGCGCATGAAGCTGCGAGACCGCGATCTCGTGATCGAGCCGGGCGAGTTCGTCATCGTCCCGCACGGCGTCGAGCATCTGCCGGTCGCGGAGGAAGAAACGCATGTCTTGCTGTTCGAGCCGAATTCCACACTGAACACCGGGAACATTCGCAATGAACGCACCGTCGCCAACCTCGATCGGCTCTAAATTGATCGCCCGCATCTGGCATGGCGTGACCGACGCCGCGCGGGCCGACGAGTACGCGGACTATCTCGAGCGCACGGGCGCTCGCGAGTGCCGCGCGACCCCCGGTAATCGTGGCGTCTACGTCCTGCGGCGCATCAAGCAGGATCGCGCCGAGTTCACGTTCATCTCGTTGTGGGATTCATTCGACGCGATCCGGCGCTTTGCCGGAGAGGACTATGAGAAAGCCCACTACTACCCGGAAGACCGCGACTTCCTCGTCGAGCTCGAGGCCTTCGTCGACCACTACGAAGTCCTCGCCGGAGATTAGCCTCGACCCAGCCGACCCGCGCGGCTGGGAAGAGCTGCGCCTGCTCGGCCACCGCATGGTGGACGAGATGCTCGAGTATCTGCGCACGGCGCGGGAGCGGCCCGTCTGGCGACCCGTCCCCGCCGACGTGCGCCGGCGGCTGTCCGGCCCCGCGCCGCGCGGGCCGACGACCGCGGCGGACGTGTACGAGGAGTTCAAGCGCGATGTGCTTCCCTACCCCACGGGCAACATTCACCCGCGCTTCTGGGGCTGGGTGATCGGCACCGGGACGCCGCTCGGGATGCTCGCAGACATGCTCGCGTCCGGCATGAATCCGCAGGTCGCGGAGTTCGACGATTCGTCGGCGGTGGTGGAGAACCAGGTGATCGGGTGGCTCGTCGAGCTGCTGGGACTTCCTGCCGGCACCCACGGGCTGCTCGTGTCCGGTGGCTCGATGGCGAATTTCGTGGGGCTCGCGGTCGCACGGAACGCGCGCGCGGGGTTCGACATTCGGGAGCGCGGCGTGCATGGCGGGCCGAAGCTGACGGTGTACGCCTCGACCGAAACCCATTCCTCCGTGCGCAAAGCCGTCGAGCTGCTGGGGCTCGGCCATGATGCCCTGCGCTCGATACCGGTCACCGCCGATTACGCGATCGACCTGAAGGCGCTGCGCGAGACGCTGGCCGCCGACCAGGCCGCGGGCCGGCGCCCGATCTGTATCGTGGGCAACGCGGGCACCGTCAACACCGGCGCGACCGACGACCTGCGCGCGCTGGCGGAAATCTGCCGCGCCGAGAAACTGTGGCTCCATGTCGACGGCGCGTTTGGTGCGCTCGCGGCGCTCGTTCCCGAGCTGCGCCCGCTGGTCCGAGGACTCGAGCAGGCCGACTCCGTCGCGTTCGACCTGCACAAGTGGCTGTACATGCCGTACGAGGTGGGATGCACGCTCGTGCGCGATCAGAACGCGCACCGCGCCACGTTCAATGTGACCCCCGCGTATCTCGCGTCGTTCGACCGGGGCATCGCCGCCGGCGGCTTTCCGTTCGCCGAGCGCGGCGTGCAGCTCTCGCGCGGGTTCCGTGCCCTCAAAGTCTGGATGTCGTTCAAGACGCACGGCCTGGACGCCTTCGCCCAGCTGATCCATCAGAACGTCCGCCAGGCACACTATCTCGCCGGCCTCGTGACGAAGCATCCGCGGCTCGAGCTGCTCGCGCCGGCGCCGCTGAACGTCGTCTGTTTCCGGTTTGTGGCGTCGGGGGCGGACGAGGCGACCTTGAACGCGCTCAACACCGAGATTCTGCTGCGGATTCAGGAAAGCGGGCTGGCGATTCCTTCGCAGACCATGCTCAACGGCAAGTTCGCGATCCGCGTGGCGGTGACCAATCATCGCAGCCGCCGCGAGGATTTCGATCTGCTGGTGAAGGCGGTCGTCGAAACGGGCGCCGCAGTGCTGCGCGGCGCCTAGGCGTCCGGATCGGGCGTCCCGATGATCTTGCCTTCGATCGGGTTGCTGAACGACCGGACGGTGTGGTAGGCGAGGTCGATGTCCTTGGTTTTTCCGAATTCAGTGAGAATGTCGTCCCAGATCGCGGAGACGGTGCCCCGCCGGCGGCGCGGCTCGATCAGGTAGCGGATGGTGAGCACGATGCCGGACGGCGCGGTGCTGGTGTAGACGATCGGGGTCAGCTTCCTGTAGTTGATCAGAAACTGCTGTGACGCCGCGAGCAGGTCGCGCTCCGCCTCCGCGGTCAGATGCTCGGCGTGCTTGAACGCGATGGCCGTGAGAATCTCCTTCGCCTTCCGCCAATCACTCTCGTAGGTCACCAGCACCGGCACTTCGTTCCAGATGTACTTGAAGCCCTTGTCGTAGTTCGCGACGGGCTCGGTGAAGACCTGCTGGTTCGGGACGTGCACGATCCGGCCCGTGCTTTGGTCGGCATCCACCCACACGCCGATCTCGTTCAGGGTGAACTGGAACAGCCGGATGTCGATGACGTCGCCTTTGTGCTTGGCGATTTCGATGCGATCGCCGACCTCGAACGGCCGCCGCCACACGATGAACGCCCACCCCGCGAGATTGGTCAGCGGATCCTTGAGCGCAATCGCGATCCCGGCGGACACGAGCCCGAGGAATGTGCCGAGCGCCCCGAAGCCCTCGAGCCATTCCCGGCCGATCACCAGGACGGCGATGGCGAGGGTGAGGTAGGTGATCGTCTTGCGCCAGCGGTAGCGCGTCCAGGGATCGGTGACGCGCCGGTAGACGACCGCCAGGACGACCCGCTCGATGATCCAGAGCCCCGCGATCACGATGATCGTGACCAGCAGGTGTGTCTGTACCGCCGGACTCAAGCCAAGACGACCTTGCAGCCAGTCGCGCACGGTGGCCAAAGTTACGGGTCCTCCTAGTTTTAGGCCACCGTGGCACAGCTGCACATCCTGCGCGACCTCGCCGTCATCTTCGCCGGCTCACTGCTGGTCATTCTAGTCTTCCATCGACTCAAGCTCCCCGCGCTCCCCGGCTTCATCGTCGCCGGCATTCTGCTCGGCCCGAACGCCTTCGGGCTCGTGTCCGATCCGCGGGATGTGGAAGGGCTCGCCGAGGTCGGGGTGATCCTGCTGTTGTTCACAATCGGCATCGAGTTCTCGCTCAGCCGGCTGAAAGAGATGGGCCGCCAGATCCTCGTGGGCGGTTTCTCGCAGATGGGCTTCACCATCCTCGCGACGCTGGCCGTGGGACTCGCGTTTCTGGACGGTTGGCGCGTGGCGCTGTTCCTGGGATTCCTGATCGCACTGTCGAGCACGGCGATCGTGCTGAAGGTGATGACGGACAAGGGCGAGATCGACGCTCCGCATGGCCGCCTGGCGACGGGAGTGCTGATTTTCCAGGATCTGTGCGTCGTACCGATCATGCTCGTGCTGCCGTTCCTCGCCGGCAAATCCGAGGGCGGCGTCGTCGGGTTGCTCATCGCCCTCGGGAAAGCGGCGCTGGTCGTGGTGGGCGTCGTCCTCGCCGCCCGCACTGTCGTGCCGCGCGCGCTGCGCGAGATCCTCAAGACGCGCAGCCGCGAGCTGTTCCTGATCGCCGTGATCCTGATCGGCACGCTGACCGCGCTGGGCACGGCCGCGGCGGGCGCGTCGCTCGCGCTGGGCGCGTTTCTCGCCGGCCTGATCATCTCCGAGTCGGACTACGGCCCGCAGGCGCTCGCGGAGCTGATGCCGTTCCGCGACATCTTCATCTCGCTGTTCTTCGTCGCCGTCGGCATGCTGGTCAGGCTGGACATCATCCGCGAGCACATCGTACTCACCCTGGTCGCCGTGGCAGTGATCATGGGTGGCAAGACGTTGTCGGCGGCGGTCGGACCAGCCCTCCTGGGCTACTCAGGTCGAGTCGCGTTGCTCGCCGGCGTGGCGGTGTCGCAGATCGGCGAATTCTCGTTCGTCCTGGCGAAGGAGGGGCGCGTCGCGGGGCTCCTGCCCGATCTCTTGTACCAGCAGTTCCTGGGCGTAGCGGTGATCACGATGCTGGTCACGCCGTTCCTCTTGCACGGCGGCCCCGCGCTGCTCGATACGCTCGAGAAGGTGTTGCCGCTCGATCGCGTGTTGCCGGGATTCCGGCCGCGGGCGTTCGCCCCGGTGCAGGATCCCGTCAAGGACCACGTCGTGATCGCGGGTTATGGGCTCAACGGCCGTAACCTCGCCGCGGCGCTGCGGGCGATCCACGCGCCGTATCTGATCGTCGAGCTGAACGCGCAGACGGTGCGCAAGGCGCGCACCGAGGGGGAGCCGGCGTTCTACGGCGACGCCACGCGCGAGGAGATTCTCCGCGCCCTGGGGATCGATCGCGCGCGGATGTTCGTGATCGCGATCTCCGATCCGTCCGCGACGCGGCGGATGGTGCGCGTGGCGCGCGAGATCAACCCGAAGCTCCACATCATCGCGCGCACCCGGTACGTGATCGAGATCCCGGAGCTCACGCGCCTCGGCGCCAACGTCGTCATTCCCGAAGAGTTCGAGACATCGATCGAGATCTTCGCGCGCGTACTGGCGCATTACAACGTGCCGCGGGACGAGATCGAGCGACTGGTTAGGGAAATCCGCGCGTCACACTACCAGGCCCTGCGTCCTGGGGCCCGGCCGCGACTCACGCTGAGCGGTGCGCTCGGCGCGATGCCGCAGATGCACATCGAACGGATT
>WNGG01010372.1_pt1 | contig 10109 bp, 10 predicted proteins | sample 5400661 | NCBI WGS metagenome assembly WNGG01 (sample SAMN13153372, study PRJNA577476) | soil metagenome | isolation source: 100 cm soil or saprolite under Garry oak tree replicate 1 | place: USA:California | collected 2016-06-15
CAAACAAGGTCTGGATCATCTTCGTGAACAGATCTTCCTTGCCCTTGGGGAAATGGTAGTACAATGCTGCGGGCGTGACCTGAACCACGTCGGCGATCTCTTTCATGGAGACGCCTTTATAGCCCTTAGCAAAAAAGAGGTCCTTAGCGGCTGTGAGGATTTGCCGCCACGTTTCTTGGTCGAGGTGTGAAGAAGGGCCATCCAGTTGTTTCTTCATAGGCTGCTCCGCGGGTCCTCCTGAGCAAGTTACTAAACATTCATTAAGTTTCCCGTGAAAAGAATAGCACGGGAGGCAGATCTTGTCAAGGGAAATCCTGAAAAAGTCTCCATCCTGGAACCGTGCTGTGCTGTTCCCCTGCATGCCGTTTCCATCAGGGAAGCTTGGTCGGTCACGCCCCCTTTCTCGCGTTTAGCCGAGCTGGATATCGGTGGTGCGGAACTGGACAACGCTAATGACCAGCAGCACAATGGCTACCCCGGTCATGCCCAGGAAGTTGCCCCAGTTCATGCCCAGGAAAATCGGATTGCCATACAGGTGGAAAATGGAGAGCGACATGACCCACGAGGGCATTTGGATCGTCCCTTCGAGTGTTTCCTCCAGGAAGGCTAGCACGAGATACGCGGTCAGGATACCCAGCACGGCAGCATAGCGCAGGCGTCCGGCCAGGGCATAGACCAAGCCTATAGTAATCAATGCCGGAGGGAGCATGCTGAAGCTGGCAGCCATCACCCTACCCTGGTCGACGTTCAAATTGATGAGCTGTGCCCCAATGATGAGAGCGAGCCAAGTCAGGACGGGAGCCAGTAGGACCACGAGGACATTTGCGCCGAAGCGTTCCAGCAGAATCCGTGGCCGCGATTGCGGTGTGCCGGAAACCAGTTCCAGGCGTCCGTTTTCCAGGTCTGCTGACCACGAGAGTGCCTGTGTCAGCGCAAAGATCACGACCAGCGCTGGCACAAACGAGAAGAGGATGGTGCCCAGAACCGCTGCATTGGTGTTGGCGGGGGTGTCGAAAAAGAGTTGGGCCAGCCAGGGTGTCTCTTGCACGATTTGGTAGAACGGCTTCTGGATGCTAGGAGCAAGGAGCGTGCAAGAGGCACAAAAGATCACGATGCCGAACAGCCACCAGAAAGAAGACCAGCCCTGAGCGGAGAGTGTGCGCAAGCTCACAGCACGCGTTGAGACGGCATGCTCGGCTTGGCTCAGGCTGCGCAGTGCCTGCTGGTTGCCGTCTGCCTGCTTTCGCTGCCACGAGAACGCCGCCCTACCGACATCGCGCCTGGCGAAAAGGACAAGACTGAGTACCACGCAGAGCAGGCTCAGTCCCACGAGGAGGAGAGCCGCCGCTGGTACATCATGGAAACTGGGAATGAATGGCCGGTTGAGATCGTAGTAATAGAACGGCGAGAGGTACTGCACCCAGCTCCCATTGACCTCACGTCCGGTGATATCCAGAAGCAAGGCCAGGAGCAGCACACCACTCGCCCCACCTGCTGCCGCGCCGCGACTGGTGGTACATTGGGAGATCAGCAGTGCCACCGTGCCAAAGAAGAAGGCCAGCAGGCTCAGGTTCAGCCCCGCGAGCAGTGCCCTCACCACATCGGTATGCTGCTCAATCCTGGCTTGGCCGACCACAGCACCCAGCGCAAAGAGCAACGCGATCAGGATCAGCGCGATCAAGAGCGCACCCACCTTCTCCAGCAGCAGGCGAGCGCGTGGCTGTGGCGTGGCGAGCAGTACATCCAGCGTGCCGCGTTCCTCTTCCCCTCGCACCAGGTGAGCCCCCGCCAGGATGGGCCAGAAGCTCAGCATGAGTGGCAAGACGATTCCCATGTAACGAAAGGTGATATACCCCTCAGGTGTCTGCATAGCGTAGGGATCACCGAGAAAGCCCAAGATGGGGGCGAGGCTGGCAAAGCCTGCAAGCACAACCGGTGTAGCCGTTGCGAATCCCACGGTCATGAGCAAACCCAGTCCGATGCCCCAGCCCAGAATAGCCACCCGGTAATCTCGAAGCGATTTGCTCCAAATGCTGCGAAACATAGCACACCTCCTATCTAGCAAGCGCAGAAGGCTCTGGCTCTGGCTCATAGAAGCGCAGAAAGACTTCTTCCAGCGTCGGCTCGTGTGTAGCAATATTTGTGGCGTTGTGTTCGCCCGCGATTTTGATAAACATGGCTTTACTCTTCTCTTGTCCCTGGTGACAGTCACGTCACGCATTGTCTCTTGGTGAGAAAAACCACTCCTTCAGCGTTTCAGCCTCAACAAGCTTCAAGGATGCTGAAGGAGCCCCCAGCACACGCTCAAGCGCATCGGTATAGGTAGCAACGGTGCGTTCGATGTGCCGCAGATTGTCACACTTCGGCTCATACGAGAGCAGCAACTCGCCAAGGGTGTCCCCAAGGTTCTGTACCAGGGACAAGACCACTTCGCCCACCTGGTCAGGATAGGAGGTCGTCAAGACCACTTCCTGGATCCCCTGACGAATGATCACTGTCAGCAGAGGTGTGATCCATTTGACCCCAGTTGTGCGTAATTTCTGGCGGACGATGGCGTTGTCGTCCGCGTACCAGACGCGCAAGAGCGCGAGAAAAAACTCCTTCCGTGCGGTTTTCCAAAGGGTGAGTGTAGCAAAGAAGCGCTGGAGTTTGTCGAGGGCAGGCAGGTGAGCATCTTGCACGATGGGGAGGAGGATCTGTTCCACCTCTTCCTGCATGCGTTCGATGAGCGCTTCTAGCAGCGCCTGTTTGGAATCAAAGTAATGATAGAACGCTCCCTTGGAAATCTGGAGGTCGTCCAGGATGTCCTGGATGGTCATCTGCTCATAGCCTTTGGTCACCACGAGCCGTTGGGCTACATCGAGGATTGCGTTGCGTCTCACAGCGTATTCTTTTTCCTTGACGATACGTGCCATGCTCTCTCTCTTCTACTATTAAACCGACCGCCGGTTTATTTATATGATAAAGTATACCTGACGATAGCGCTGTTGTCAACCGCTCAGGATATGGCATGGGTTGGTTTGCTGGTCCTACAGGAGGGATACCGACGCTCTGGCATAACGGTGAAGTTGGCGGCTTCTATACCTATATGGTCATGAAAAAATCTAGCATACGCTAGCCACTTGCTTGTGTTTTCGCAAGCAAGCGTTAAGAGATGAGGATATCTTCTATTGCGTTGATGTGCTATCATACTTCTAGGCTACAGTTCTTGCCCCCATTCACTCAAAAACTCTCTTTCGAGGTGCTTTATGATCACCATTGTCCCGTATGATACGAGTTGGCCGGAAGAGTTTGTCGCAGTTGCGCAACCGCTACACGCTGTATTAGGAGAACTGGCGCTACGTATCGATCACATCGGATCTACATCCGTGCCAGGGTTGGCGGCGAAAGATATCATCGATGTGCAGGTGACTGTAGAAGATTTCACCTGCATGCCTCAACTGGTGACCGCGCTCGGTTCGCTCGGCTACACGCAGGTTCCGGAATATACCAGAGACCATCTGCCGCCTCTCTATCAGGGACCCGATACGGACTGGGAGAAGCGCTACTTCCGACCGCCAGCCAATCAGCGTCCCACACATCTGCATATCCGCGCTCTGGGGCGGCCCAATCAACGCTATCCCATACTCTTTCGCGATTACCTGCGCGCCCATCCGATGGCCAGTGCAGCCTATGCACAGATCAAGATCAATCTGTCCCGACACCACCCCGACGATGCAGATTTCTATTACGACATCAAAGACCCGCTCTGCGACATCGTTATCGATGCAGCGGAAGATTGGGCACGGGTAACTGGCTGGCAGATGGCGCTTAGCCAGAAACCGTGCGCCTGAACACCCGCGCCTCCCACGGGCGAAGACGCAGTGGTTCTTCGCTGCCCGCCTGCGAGTAGTTCGTCAGAAGCACCTCCGAGGATGCCCAGTTGTCGGCGTCGGGGAGATCAGCATTGACGATCTCGTTGGAGAAGTTCGCCATCACCAGGAGTTCGACATCCTCCAAGCGACGTGTGAACGCGTAGATCTGCGGGTCTTGCGGCAACAGCATCGTGAAGTCACCGCATGCGACGACCGAAAGGTCGTGGCGAAGCGCAATGAGTTTGCGGTAGTGCTGCAAGACTGAGTCTGGGTCGGCACGCTCGGCATCTGTGTTGATGACCGTGTAGTTCGGGTTGACCGGCATCCAGGGCTCGCCGACAGTGAAGCCAGCATGTGGTGAGTCATTCCACTGCATGGGCGTGCGCCCGTTGTCTCGACTGCGCGCACGCAGGGCCGCCAGCACGTCCGTGGGGGCCTGGCCGGAAGCGACGGCCTCGCTGTAGTAGTTGAGCGACTCAATGTCCCGGAAATCCTTGATGGAGGAGAACGGGACGTTCGTCATGCCCAGTTCTTCGCCCTGGTAGATGTACGGTGTGCCCCGATGCAGGTGCAAGACTGTGCCCAGGAGTTTCGCCGCCTGCACTCGGTACTCGCCGTCGTCACCGAACCGGGAGACCGCACGTGGTTGGTCGTGGTTGTTCCAGTACAGGCTGTTCCAGCCGACCTCAGCAAGCCCCGCCTGCCAGCGACCGAGGACCGCCTTCAACTCGAGCAGACCGAACGGGACGATGTCCCACTTGCCACCCTTGCCGCTGCCGAGCAGGACATGCTCGAAATGGAAGACCATATCCAGCTCGGCCCGCGCCGGGTCGGTGCATAACCGGGCCTCGTCGACGGTGATCAACAGTGCCTCTCCGACGGTGAGGAACTGCCCCGGTCGACCTGCGAACACCTCGCGGTGCATCTCCTGGAGGAACTCGTGGAACCGCGGGCCGCAGATGAAATGCGGACTACCATCACCCCACAGGCCACCAGACAGGACATAACCGTCTGGCAGCGCCGGGTCCTTCGAGATCAGGTTGATGACGTCCATGCGGAAACCATCGATACCCCGATCGAGCCACCAGCGCATCATCGCGTAGACGGCCTGCCTGACCTCGAGGTTCTCCCAGTTGAGGTCAGGCTGCTTGCGGGAGAACACATGCAGGTAGTACTCGCCTGACGCCTCATCGAATTGCCACGCCGACCCAGAAAAGTAGCTTGCCCAGTTCGTCGGCCCCGCGCCCGGTGCACCAGCCTGCATCCCTTCGCGGGCCGGACGCCACCAGTACCAGTCCCGCTTGGGGTTGTTGGGACTCGAGCGCGATTCTATGAACCAGGGATGCTCGTCGGAGGTGTGGTTCACCACCAGATCCATAATTAACTTCATGCCGCGCCTATGCACCTCGCCGAGCAGCGCATCGAACTCTGCCAGCGACCCGAAGACCGGATCGATGTCCTGATAGTCGCTGATGTCGTAGCCGTTGTCGACCTGCGGTGAGGGATAGATTGGCGACAGCCAGATGATGTCCACACCCAATTCGACCAAATAATCTAGATGCGCCATAATACCGGCCAGATCACCCATGCCATCGCCGTTCCCGTCGGCGAAGCTACGCGGATAGATCTGGTAAACGACCGCGCTCTGCCACCACTGCCGAAAATTTTGGGCCATGTGTTCCGCTCCTATCTCTTTTCCTTATGTTGCTCTCATGTCTCTGAGGCATGCCTGCTTCTTTTGTCAAAAACCATCAAGATAGTGGACATGATGCTGGGTATACCTTCAGGTTGCTGTAAACTACTTCCGTAGACGAATTAATAGCTATAGCCGCTAGAGCAATTGAGCTAGCACCAGGATGGGCATTGCTATCGTCTGTTAACTTTACAAGGAATGTCTTGTTGGCATAGAAACTGAAGGTATTACCACACATCATGACGACTAATGTGTTTACTGAGTCGTGTTTTAGGGCAGGAGAAGGTGTCCAGTCTTGCCCAAGGTTACCTGATGACCAGCTTGAAATTTGATATTCGCCCGTATTAGCTATCTCAAACAAATAGCCACTGTACCCTCCAAATCCATCCTCGCCGAAACGGAAGAAGAGGCCGCCACTGTGTCCTCTTAGAATCTTGACATCTACAGAGATGGTTTCGTCTCGATACGAACTTCCACTTTCCTGGCACGCATGTTGATTTGATGTTGAGTCCTGTAAGACATGATAACCATCAGACTGAAAACTGCAATAGCTGTTATTGTCCCAGGCTTCTGCTTGAGTATCGGGATTGCTGGGGTCCTTCAAGGTATCCTGGTAGATAGGCTGACTCACTGCCGTACTCGTTGCCTGTGCTTGTGCGGTTGCTACTGTATTCGTTGCTTGAGTTTGTGCTGTGGCAGTGGCATCCTTTGCCTGTACTTGTGCGGTTGCTGTTTCGCTGGTTGCTTGTGCTGTTTTCATCCTACTCTCGGAAGTGGCTTGTACTGCTGCCGTCGCATTGCTTGCGAATGTTTGGGCTGTGCTTGTCAAATATGCTCCTGCTTGTGCTGTTTTTGTGGCTTGTACTGTAGTCGAAGTCCGAGCCAGTAATGGGGACTGAATAGCAAAGAAAGCACAAACAGCTACCAGAAGAAATGCCAATACTCCCATTAGAACAGAGGAAAGCGTTCTCTTCCGTACTGGTTTCTTCCTTTGTACTGGTGGCGGAACGGATGAAACGACCTGGAGTGTTACTGATATTGGCGGCTCTGGCGGTTTTGGCAGCAGTAGAGTACTAGCTTGTTCCAAAGCTGACACAAAATCTTGTATACGGGCATACCGTTGCTTTGGAGATTTAGCGAGAGCTTTGAGAATGACTGCATCGACCTCTGGTGGGAGAGACGGAACTAGACTACTTGGTGGCTCTGGTTGCACATTCAAATGCTGATACATCAGTTGGAGTTGATTGCCTTGAAAGGGCAGCTGGCCCGTCAGGAGTTGATAGGCCATGATGGCCAGAGCATACTGATCGGTAGCATAGGTCTCATTGTCCGCCCATTGTTCCGGAGCCATATAAGTGGGCGTGCCACGCATCCCCTGCCCGATACTGGTTGTGGCATCCATAATGGCTGCCGTCCCAAAATCAGCAAGCAGCAAATCGGGCAAAGCAAAGGCACTTTGACTACGAATCAGAAAGTTGGAAGGCTTCACATCGCGGTGAATGATCTGATGATCATGAGTAGCTTGCAAGGCATCCGCTGCCTGTTTGAGCAGAAAGAGAGTTTCGGAGAGAGAGAGTGGGGTGGCCGTATTCCTTTGACGGAGCCAGGTTTCCAGAGAACCATCCGGGCAAAAGGGCATGACCATATATGGCACTTTCGTTCCCTGTATCTGCGCCTCACCGTACTCATGTAAAGGTAAGATATGTGGATGGTTCAGGCGAGCGATGGCCTTGGCCTCACGCTGAGAAAGGCGCAATGCCTCCTGCAGCTTATCAGGATCAGCCGCCATAAGCGGGTCTATGCGAATCACTTTCAGAGCAACTTGACGAGGGAGTCGTTCGTCTTCTGCGAGGTAGACATCTCCCATCCCACCACTACCAAGGGGGTGTAGGAGTCGATAGTGATCTATGAGCTGATTAAGTTGCATTGTTGGCCTCCTCGTCGCGCCAAGAAGTACAATTCTTCTCTTGAAGAAGTTGACCTGGGTTGGAAAATCTATAAGTGCCGAACTGTCTTCTGCTTTCCTGGCAGACAGTCCTCCTGCTTTCCCATGTTGTTTTATCTTGCTAAGGTGTGCTAGCCAAAGAAAGTATAGCACATCGATACCTTCAACTGCTCTTCTTTCCAGGCTCATCTGTGCAAAAAAATGAACCTCACCCGATAGTATGACAACTGTCACATCTAAATCAGTACACAATTCGTGACACGACTCCCATCACAATATGACAGCTTAATGGATATACTCTAAACAAGCCTGAGACAGCAACGTCGAGGGGTACGACCCCACTAACCGGTGAAATTGGGGGGAGGATTGAAAAAAGCGACGGTCCAGGGCATGATGTGCTTATGCAAAAGAGTACAACAGAGCCGATGGACGCGTCGAACCAATTTTGCCCGAACGCGGCGTGTTCTGCAAGAGGCCAAATCGGAGAGGGCAACATTCGGATTCGTGACCGCAAACGGCAACGCTATCGCTGTACAAGGTGTAAACAGACGTTTAGTGCTCGACGAGGAACCATGTTGGAAGGGCTTCGCAAGCCGACGAAACTGATTGTGATCGTGGTGACATTACTTGCCTATGGCTGTCCAGTGCAGGCCATTGTCCATGCCTTCGGCCTAGATGAGCGCACCGTGGCGGATTGGCAAAAGCGAGCCGGAAAGCATTGTCAACAGATGCATCACGCCGTCGTCGAGCAAGGGAAGGTGGAGACCTCTCAGGTGCAAGCTGATGCGCATTCGGGCCAAAGGGCGAAAACTGATTGCCTGGATGGGCATGGCTCTTGATGCCACGAGCCGCTTATGGATGGCAGGAGTGGTCAGCACTCGTCGCGATCGCGACTTGGCCGATCGGTTACTGCACCAGGTGCGCGCCTGTTGTCAAGCGAGCCATGCTCTGCTGGTCTGTACCGACGGATGGGCCGCCTACGTGCGCCGTGTCGGCGGTTCTGAAATCCCCGTGAGACACGGGAGAGGGAGAGAGCAAGAACCTCTAGGACAAGAGCTTACCCGGCGAGGAAACTCAAAGGTGGACTGTAGCATGCTCCTAAAGTGGAAAACGAGAGAAGACATGTATCTCGCTGTTCTGCGAGTCCTGTGTGCATGGGGAAACCGGACAATTGTTGAACCCCAGTTCCCGCACGATGCTGTCCACATCCGTCATTCCATGTCGAACATGGCGACGCTGGAAAAGGCATTCGGGAGAGGCAAATGCGCAAGATCCATCCACGAGCCCTCGTGGATGGAACGCTCTCTCCGGCGAGTGGCAGGTAATGAACCTGAGAGGGAACACAAAGGCACCTAAACACACTCAACGTTTCATAGACGCACAAGCGGGATCGCCTAAACGTCGCGAGACGCATGGTGATGGAACCCCCATCCTACCAGGAGATGCGACAATGAGGCCACATACCTGGGAAGGGGCAGCTCATGAAAAGGGGCCAGAGCGTCTTGCTGATACCAAGACGCAGGGAAGGGATCAGCAAGTTTCTAAAGGCAGAGGTATGCGAAATGCAAACGACTGACGTACTCTTAGGGCTTCTTCGTGAGCGAGGCAAGCGAGGCTTGCCACTGACACGCATCTATCGACAACTCTTCAACCCACACCTGTATCGGACAGCTTACGGGCGCATCTACCGGAACAAAGGCGCCATGACGCCCGGCGTGACGGAGGAAACCGCAGACGGCATGGCGCTGGAGAAAATTGGTGCCATCATTCAAGCAGTGCGGCAAGAACGGTATCAATGGCAACCAGCACGACGAACCTGCCTTCTCAAGAAAAACGGGAAGAAAAGGCCACTGGGTATGCCTGTCTGGAGCGATAAACTGCTGGCGGAAGTGATGCGCATGATCTTGGATGCCTACTTCGATGCACCATTCAGTGATCACTCTCACGGCTTCCGGCCGCAACGTGGCTGCCATACGGCTCTGCGAGACATTTACCATACCTGGAAAGGCCCCGTTTGGATCAGCGAGGGCGACATCGCTGATTGCTTTGGAAGCCGTGATCACGAGCTGATCCTCTCCACCCTGGGAGAACATATTCAGGATGGACGCTTTTTGGGTTTGCTCAAAAAGCTGCTGGATGCGGGCTACCTGGAAGAGTGGAAACTGAACAAAACGCTCAGCGGAGTCCCCCAAGGCTCGATCTTGAGTCCCGTTTTGTCCAATATCCTGCTCAGCAAACTCGACAGGTTTGTGGAAACCACACTCATCCCCCGCTACACCAAAGGAGACAGAAGGAAACCCAACCCCGCCTACGAGAGGTTCAGGATACAAGCCCATCGTTTGCGCAAAAAAGGGCAGATGGAGGCTGCTCGAAAATGCAAACAACAGGCGCAGCACCTTCCTTCTGTAGAAACGCATGACCCAGACTACCGACGGTTACGTTATTGCAGGTATGCCGACGATTTCGCACTGGCCTTCATCGGACCAAAGGAAGAGGCAGAAGAGATCAAGCACCAACTCCGAACATTCCTGCGCGAAGAACTCAAACTTGATTTGTCGGAGGAAAAGACCTTGATCACCCATGCAAGGAGTCAAGCGGCCAAATTCCTGGGATACGA
>WNGG01024280.1_pt1 | contig 10109 bp, 9 predicted proteins | sample 5400661 | NCBI WGS metagenome assembly WNGG01 (sample SAMN13153372, study PRJNA577476) | soil metagenome | isolation source: 100 cm soil or saprolite under Garry oak tree replicate 1 | place: USA:California | collected 2016-06-15
CCCGCCCTCGCGCGGCTCGCCGCGCCGGGCCTCGCCCTGGCGCTCGCCCAGACCGCGGTGTCGATCGCCGACACGTACTTCGTCGGCCGCCTGGGCACCGAAGCGCTCGCCGGCCTCGCGCTCGTGTTTCCGCTCGTCATGCTGCTGCAGATGACCTCCGCCGGCGCGATGGGCGGCGGCGTCTCCTCGGCGCTGGCGCGCGCGCTCGGCGCCGGCAACGAGGCTGCCGCGCGCCGCCTGGTCGGCCATGCGTTCATCATCGCCCTCGCCGCCGGCCTCGCGTTCACCCTTCTCCTCCTGCTGCTGGGAAGGCCGCTTTACCGGCTGCTCGGCGGCGCCGGCGGCGCCCTCGAGCAAGCGCTCGCGTATTCCGATGCGCTGTTCGCCGGCGCGGCGCTGGTCTGGCTCGCGAATACGCTCGCGAGCGCGCTGCGCGGCAGCGGCAACACCTTCGCCCCGGCGGCCGCGCTGGCGCTCGCCGCACTGGTGCAGATCCCGCTCTCGGGCGCGCTGACGCTCGGCTGGGGCCCGTTCCCGGGCCTCGGTATCCGCGGCGCCGCGCTCGCCTACGCGTGCGCCTTCGGCCTCGCCACGGCCATCATGGGGATCTATCTCTGGTCGGGGACGCTGCGGCCGCGGGGCGCCGACTGGCGGCTCGAGCGGCGCCTGTTCGGCGAGATCCTGCGGGTGGGCGCGCTGTCCTCGGTCTCCGCCCTGCAGACGGTGCTGACCGCGGTGATCCTCACCGGCTGCGTCGGCGCGTTCGGCACCGCGGCGCTCGCCGGCTACGGCGTCGGCGTGCGGCTCGAGCTGCTGCAGGTGCCGCTCGTGTTCGCGATCGGCCAGGCGCTGGTGGTGCTCGTGGGCACCCATGTCGGCGCCGGCCGCGGCGCGCGCGCGAAGCGCATCGCCTGGATCGGCACGCTCGCCGCGATGTCCGTGAGCCTCGCGATCGGTCTCGCGGCCGCTCTGTTTCCGGCGGCGTGGGTGCGCATCTTCAGCGATGATCCCGGCGTGCTCGCGGCGGGCAGCCTGTACCTGCGCATCGTCGCGCCTTTTTACCTGCTGTTCGCCGCCGGCATGGCGCTGTATTTCGCCGCGCAGGGTGCGGGCCGCGTCGGGCTGCCGATCCTCTCCGGCACGGCGCGTCTGGCAGTGGTGGCCGCGGGAGGCCTGATGGTGATCCATGCCGGGGCGCCGCTCGCGACGCTGTTCGCGGTCATCGCTTGCGGCATCGTGCTCTTCGGCGCGCTCACCGCCGCCGCCGTCTACAAGGCGCCGTGGTAATTCAGAGCAGCCGCGCCACGCTGACGATGAGCAGCGTGAAGACCCACAGCACCAGCGCGCGCCAAAGCAGCCCCACGGTGCTGTCGAGAAATGGTCCCTCGGCGGGCTCGCCGACGCCGAGCTCCGGCCGGGCCTGTATGCCGTCGACTTCCTGCAGCGCCATGCCGAGGCGCACGCCCATGGCGCCGGCACCGGCGGCGAGCACGATGCCTGCATCCGGGTCGGGCCACGAGCGCGCCTGCGTGCGCCAGCAGTACACCGCGTCCTCGAAGTCGCCGACGACTGCGAACGCCGCCGCGGTGAGGCGCACCGCGGGCCACTCGAGCACGTGGAACGCGGCCTGCGCGAAGCGGCCGAAGGCGCCGAGATCCTTCCAGCGCGAAGCGAGGTAGGCCGCGAGCCGGTACAGGATCGCGCCGCTCGGCCCGGGCAGCAGCAGGTACCAGAGCAGCACGCCGAACACGTGCCGGTGCGAGGCGACCAGCGCCTCCTCGATCGCCAGGCGAATCACCTCCTCGCGCGTGCGCACCACGCCCGGGGCGCCGCGCCACGCGCCGAGCAGCGCGCGCGCGCGCTCGACGTCGCCCGACTTGATGGCGATCTGGATGTCGGTGAAGTAATGGCTGAACTGGCGGAAGCCGAGCGTCAGGTACAGCACCGCGATGTTGAAGGCGAGCGCAAGCCATGCACTCATCTGGAAAAACAAGATATGGAGGAAGATCGCAGCAGCGACCGCGGGCAGCACCGCCACCAGCCAGGCCACCACGCCGTGCCTGCGCTCGCCGCCGTTGAACGAGTGCTCGAGCCAGGCCGCCCAGCCGGCGAGCGCGGCGGCGACGCCCTTGCGGTCGCCGAGCGGCCGCCACTGCTCGACCACCAGCGCGGCAATGATCGCGAGCAGGCTCATGCGAGCATTCTATAAAGATTCACCAGCATCCCGGCGGTCGCGCCCCAGATCCTGCGCTCCCGGTACTGCATGACGTAGTAGCCGACCGTCTCGCCGCGCAGCTCGCGGGTCTCGCGCAGGTGATTGCGCGCATCGAGCAGGAAGGCGAGCGGCACCTCGAACACCTCCTCGACCTCGCGGCGGTCCGGGGCGAGCTCGAGCGGCGGCGTGAGCAGCCCGACCACCGGCGTCACGCGAAAGCCGGTACGCGTGAGGTAGTCCGGCAGCCGCGCCACGATCTCCACGCGCCCGGCCGGTAAACCGATCTCCTCCTCGGCCTCGCGCAGCGCGGTGAACTCCGGGCTGGCGTCTTCCGGCTCGGCGCGCCCGCCGGGAAAGCTCACCTGGCCGGAATGGCTGCGCAGCTGCGAGGTGCGCTGCGTGAACAGCACCGTGAGCTGCGCCGGATGGGCGACGATCGGCACCAGCACCGCGGCGGCGGTCGCCGCCGCCTCCTCCCTGCGCGCGCCGTCGTCGCCGTATACTGAGAACGCCGGAGGGGTCTGGCGCCTGAGCCGTTCCTTCAATCCGGCCACGTCGAGAATCACGAAAGGAGAACTCGCATGAAGCGCCTTGCCGTCATCGCCGCCGCAGCGTTGCTCAGCTCAGCCGCATTTGCGTTCCACTGCCCCCTCGACATGAAGAAGATCGACGAGGCGCTCGCCAAGAACCCGAAGCTGTCGAGCCAGCAGATGGCCGAGGTCAAGAAGTACCGCGCCGACGGCGAGGCGCTGCACAAGGCCGGCAAGCATCAGGAGTCGGTCGATACCCTCGCCAAGGCGATGAAGCTATTGAGCATCAAGTAATCCCGGCTACGGCGTGAGAACGACCGACCCGGTCGTCTTGCGCCCTTCGAGGTCGCGGTGCGCGCTCTGGGCGTCGGAGAGCTTGTAGCGCTGCGTGGTCTCGATCTTCACCTTGCCCGATTTCACCGCATCGAACAGCGAGTTGGAGCGCTCGACGAGGTCGGCGCGGCTGGCGATGTGCGTGGCGAGCGTCGGCCGCGTGACGTAGAGCGAGCCTTTGGCCGAAAGGATGCCCAGATTCACAGGCGGCACCGGCCCCGAGGCGTTACCGAACGACGCGATCAGGCCGCGTGGACGCAGGCAGTCGAGCGAGCCTTCCCAAGTCGCTTTGCCCACCCCGTCGTAGACCACCGGCACGCCCTTGCCGCCGGTGAGCGCTTTGACGCGCTCGACGAAGTTCTCCTTCGAGTAGTTGATGACGTGCGTCGCGCCGTGTTCCTTGGCCAGCTTTGCCTTGTCGTCGGACCCCACCGTGCCGATCACGGTGACGCCGAGCGCCTTGAGCCACTGGCAAGCGATGGTCCCGACGCCGCCCGCCGCGGCATGCCACAGCACCGTCTCGCCCTTCGTGACGGGGTACGTGGTGTGGATGAGGTAATGCACAGTGAGCCCCTTCAGCATCATCGAGGCAGCCTGCTCTTCGCTGATCCCCTGCGGCAGCTTCACCAAGCGATCTGCCGGCACCACGCGCGACTCGCAGTACGACCCCGGCAGGCCGGTATAGGCGACGCGGTCGCCTTTCTTCAGGTCGGTCACGCCCGGGCCGACCGCGTCGACCACCCCCGCGCCCTCGTTGCCCGCGACCTGCGGCAGCTGCATCGGATAGAGCCCCGAGCGCTGATAGGTGTCGACGAAATTGACGCCGATGGCGGTGTGGCGCACGCGCACCTGGCCCTGGCCCGGCTCGCCGACCGGGACGTCCTCGAACTGGAGGGACCGCCTTGCTTGTGGTAGCGGACTGCTTTAGGCATTGCGTTCTCCTGATGAAAAAGATTTCATGGCTCTTTCTTGGGCTCCGCTCCGCGCATCGCCTGCAGGGCGGCGCGCTGCAATTCGAGCCCCTGGATCGAGAACCTGACCATGTTGAGGTTCATGTTGAGCCAGGCCTCGACCGAGCGCAGCTCGGCAATGCGCTTCTCGACCTCCTGCGGATCGAAGGTCGGCACCGCCATGCCGGGGAGCGGCACGCCAAGCGGCCCCCACAGGCGGCGGAACATCTCGAACGGGTACTGAGGCGGCTTCTCGTCAGCCATGATGTTCGGACGGCTTCTCGTCACCCTGATGTTCAGACGGCTTCCTGTCAGCCATAGGCTGTTTCCTCCGGCTCGAAGAATTCCTTCACCTCGGACTCGCGGCTGATCGTGTCCTGGTAGCCGAGGTCGATGAGCGCGCGGCAGAAGGACTCCTCGAACAGCAGGTAGCTCGCCAGGTTGGAGCCCGAGCGGTTCAGCGCGCCGGTGGGGCGCAGGATGAAGCGCACCGTCGCCGGCAGCTCGTGGATGAAGCGCGCCGCGATGCGCTCGAGCGGCTGCGAGGGGGCGATGAACAGCACCTTCACCGCGCGCAGCTGGATGGTCGAGTCGGAGAGCTTGTCGGGCGGGATCAGCTTCACGGTGCGGTTGATGCGCTCCATGCGCTCGATGTCGACCATCAGGCTGTCGAGGAAGATGCTGTTCAGCGCGTGGCCGGCGACCTGCGCGAGCGAAGGGTAGACGTTGGAGCGCGCGCGCGCCTGCTCCGGGCTCTGGCGCCCGGTGCCGACGATCAGCACCCGGTCGGCGCCGAGGTGCAGCGCCGGGCTCACCGGCGCGATCTGGCGCATCGAGCCGTCGCCGAAATACTCGCGGTGCACCTTGACCGCCGGGAAGATGAAAGGCAGCGCGGCCGAGGCGAGCAGCAGCTCGAGCTGCAGCGGCACCGCGGCGCCGATGCGCTGGTTGCGCTCCCAGCCCTCCAGCCCGCTGCCGCCCTGGAAGAACGACACGCTCTGCCCGGTGGTATAGCCCGATGCGGTGACGCACACGGCATACAGCGCGCCCGAATCGATATGACTTTGAATTTTTCCAAAATCAAGATTTTTTTCCAGCATCTCGCGCAGCGGCTGGTTGTCGAGCAGCGAGACCGGGTTGCGGCGCGACATCAGCATCAAGGCGCCGAGCCAGCGTGCGCCGGTCTTCATGATGCGCCAGGGATCGGTGTGGTAGATCTGGTCGCAGTGCATGTGCTCCCACACCTCGAGCAGGTTGGCGACTCCACGCGAGAAATTGTCGGCGAACACTGCGAGGGTCGCCGCGTTGATCGCACCCGCCGAAGTGCCGCAGACGATCGGGAACGGGTTCCTCACCGGGTTGCCGAGAATGTCGCGCACCGCCTTCACCACCCCGACCTGGTAGGCGGCGCGCGCGCCGCCGCCGGTGAGGACCAGGCCGGCGCGCGGCTTCGGCCGGTTGGCAGGAAAAGGCGCGACCTTGCTGGCGGGTTCCATCGGCTAGAAGAGGCTCTGCTCCTGGGCGCGCGGCGCATTCGCGTCGGCGACCACCAGCGCGGTCATGTTCACCATGCGGCGTACGGTGGCCGAGGGGGTGACGATGTGCACCGGGCGTGCCGCGCCGAGCAGGATCGGGCCGATGGTCACGCCGCCGCCCGCGGCGGTCTTGAGGAGGTTGAAGGAGATGTTCGCGGCATCGAGCGTCGGCATCACCAGCAGGTTCGCCTCGCCGCGCAACTTGGTGCGCGGAAACACCTTGAGCCGGACCTCCTCCGACAGTGCCGCGTCACCGTGCATCTCGCCGTCGATCTCGAGCCCGGGCGCACGCTCGGTGATGAGCGCGAGCGCCGCCTGCATCTTGCGCGCCGACGGGGTTTTCATCGAGCCGAAATTCGAGGCCGAAAGCAGCGCCACCTTGGGCGTGATGCCGAAGCGGCGCATCTCCTCGGTGGCGAGCAGCGTCATCTCGGCGACCTGCTCGGCGTCGGGATCGGGACTGACGTAAGTGTCGCACAGGAACACGGTACGGGTGGGAAGGATGAGGGCGTTCATCGCCGCATAATGCCGCGCGCCGGCGCGCAGCCCGATCACCTGGTCGATGTAGTGCAGGTGCAGCGCGTGCGTGCCGAAGGTGCCGCACAGCATGCCGTCGGCTTCGCCCTTGTACATCATCATCGCGCCGATGAGGGTATGGCTGCGGCGCATCTCGATGCGGGCGTACTCGGGCGAGACGCCCTTTCTCTCGGTCAGCGCGTGGTAAGTGCCCCAGTAGTCGCGGTAGCGCGGGTCGAATTCCGGATTCACCAGCTCGAATTCCTTCCCCGCGCGCACGCGTAGCCCGAGCCGCTCGAGGCGCTGCTCGATCACCTGGGGCCGCCCGATGAGGATCGGCTTCGCCAGGCCCTCGTCGATCACGATCTGCACCGCGCGCAGCACGCGCTCGTCTTCGCCTTCGGCATACACTACGCGGCGCGGCGCCGCCTTGGCCGCGCTGAACAGCGGCTTCATGATCAGGCCCGAGTGATACACGTACTGCATCAGCGATTCGCGGTAGGCGTCGAGGTCGGCGAGCGGCCGCGTGGCGACGCCCGAGTCCATCGCCGCCTTCGCCACCGCCGGCGCGACGCGGGCGATGAGGCGCGGATCGAACGGCCGCGGGATGATGTACTCGGGACCGAAGCTGATCGACTCGATGCCGTAGGCGAGCGCGACCTGCTCTGAAGTCTCTGCCTGGGCCAACTCCGCGATCGCTCTGACTGCAGCGAGCTCCATCTCGGTGTTGATGGTCGTGGCGCCGACATCGAGCGCACCGCGAAAGATGAACGGGAAGCACAGGACGTTGTTCACCTGGTTCGGATAGTCCGAGCGCCCGGTGGCGATGATGCAGTCCGGGCGCGCCTCGCGCGCGTCCTCGGGCCGGATCTCGGAGTCGGGATTGGCGAGCGCGAGGATCAGCGGCCGCTCGGCCATCTTCTTCACCATCGCTGGCTTCAAGACCCCGCCCGCCGACAGGCCGAGGAACACGTCGGCGCCGCCGATCACCTCGTCGAGCGTGCGCGCGCGCGTGTCCTTCGCATAGCGCTCCTTGTCGGGGTCCATCTCCTCGCGCCGCCCCTTGTAGACCACGCCCTTGATGTCGGTGACCCAGATGTTCTCGAGCCGCAGGCCCATCTTGACGAGCAGCTCGAGGCAGGCGAGCGCCGCTGCGCCGGCGCCGGAGGCGACCAGTTTGACTTTTTCTATCTGTTTGCCAACTACCCTTAATCCGTTATAGACCGCCGCCCCCACGGTGATCGCCGTGCCGTGCTGGTCGTCGTGGAACACCGGGATCCTCATGCGCTTGCGCAGCTGGCGCTCGATGGTGAAGCACTCGGGCGCCTTGATGTCCTCGAGGTTGATGGCGCCGAAGGTGGGCTCGAGCGCCGCGATGATGTCGACCAGGCGCTGCGGATCGCGCTCGTCGAGCTCGATGTCGAAGCAGTCGATGCCGGCAAATTTCTTGAACAGCACGCTCTTGCCTTCCATCACCGGCTTCGCCGCGAGCGGGCCGATCGCGCCCAGACCCAGGACCGCGGTGCCGTTGGTGATCACCGCGATCAGGTTGGCGCGCGCGGTATAGCGAACCGCCTGCGCGGGATCGCGCACGATCTCTTCGCACGCCGCCGCAACCCCGGGCGAGTACGCGAGAGCGAGATCGCGCTGGTTGGTGAGCTGCTTGGTGGGAAGAATCGAGATCTTGCCGGGCGGGCTGCGCCGGTGATACTCGAGAGCGTTCTTCTTCAGTTGCTCGTCCACCAAAAAATTATAATCCCTCACCCCCATGCCGACCCCCGTGGCGAATCTCGCAGCGCGCCGTGTCGCGGAAATCGAGCCGTTCGAAGTCATGGACGTGCTGGCACGCGCGCACGCGCTCGAAGCCGCCGGGCGCAAGGTGATCCACATGGAGATCGGCGAGCCCGACTTCACCGCGCCCGCCCCGGTGGTCGAAGCGGGCGTGCGCGCCCTGCGCGACGGGCTCACGGCTTATACGGCGACGCTCGGACTGCCGCAGCTGCGCGCAGCGATCGCGGCGCACTACGCAGCCAGATTTTCGAAAAACATTCCCGCGGACAGGATCGCGATCACATCGGGCGCATCCGGCGGCCTGCTCACGGTCACGGCCTTGTACGTCGATCCCGGTGACGAGATCCTGCTGCCCGACCCCGGCTACCCCGGCTATCGTCATTTCGTGCGCGCCTTCGAAGGTGTGGCGCGCACCCTGCCGGTGTCGGCGGCGCAAAATTTCCAGCCAACGCTCGAGATGGTGCGTTCCGCCTGGAGCGCGCGCACCAAGGGCCTGCTGCTCGGCTCGCCGTCCAACCCGACCGGAACGCTCATTTCGAAAACGCAATTGGAGAAAATTGCGCACTTCGTCGCCGAGCGCGGCGGCGTGCTGCTGGTCGACGAGATCTACCAGGGGCTGGTGTACGGCATCGAGCCCTGGAGCGCACTCGGCCTGCCGGGCGAGGTGGTGGTGATCAACAGCTTCTCGAAGTACTTCTGCATGACCGGATGGCGCCTGGGCTGGGTAGTGCTGCCTCAAGGCGCGGTACGCGGCTTCGAGAAGCTCGCCCAGCATCTCTTCATCTCGGCGCCTTCCGCTGCCCAGCATGCGGCGTGCAGCGCTTTCTCTCCTGAATCCCTGAAAATTCTAGAAGGCCGAAGAAGTGAATTCGAAAAACGGCGCGACTTCCTGGTTCCCGCGCTACGCCAGGCCGGGCTCGCGGTGCCGGCCGAGCCGCACGGCGCCTTCTATGTCTACGCCGACTGCGGCGGGGACGCGAGGCGCTTCTGCCTGGAGCTGCTCGAGAAAGAGGCGGTCGCCGCCACACCGGGAATCGATTTCGGCGCCAACGGGACCGCGCGTTTCGTGCGCTTCGCCTACACCCGCGGCCTCGCGGAGCTCGAGGAGGCCGCGGCGCGCGTTACACGCTTTGCTGCTTCCTGGCTTTCTGCCTGAGCACCCGCCTGAGGGACTCGAGCCGCGCCTTCTCGGCGAACACCTTGGAGGCGTATTGCGCGGTCGGCTCTTCGAACGCGCCGGCATACATCTGCAGCGCGGTCTCGGTGTCGCCGAAGCGCCGCTGGTACTCGCGCAGGATGCGCGCGCCGACCTGGATGTTGACCTCGGGCTCGAGCAGCGCCTGCTCGCCGCCGTGATCCATGAGCTTTTCCAGGTGGAACTTGGGAATCACCTGCATCAGGCCCTTCGCGCCGACCGTGCTCTCGGCGACGGGGTTGTAGCGCGACTCGACCGCCATCACGGCAAGGATCAGCAGCGGATCCACGGAGAACTGCTCGCCTGCGCGATACGCCGCGGTGACGAAGCCGGCGACGGCGGTGTCGGCGACCCGGTAGCGCTTGGCTATGTATTCGGTCATCGCGCGCTGCTCGCGCTCGAGCGGCGTCTCCATGCGGGCCTGGATCGGGCCGGCGGCGACCGTCGGGTTCTCGCCGAAGGCATCGCCTGCCAGGCTGAAAAGCTGCGGCAAGACGGCATCGGGCCGAGTGGGCAAAACGAAGAATGTGGCCAGCGCCGCGAGCCCTACCAGGGCGAGGCCTCCTTTAAGCGCGGCGTAAGCGCGTGCAGCCACTAGCGTCGTAGTCATCGTCAACCTCCGTGCTTCCCTGCGCCGCCGTGGTGCTACCGGTGGTTGTTGAATCGCGGCTTGAGGGAGGGTTCTCGAGAGCGCTAGTAAAACGCCCTTGAGCCGAGCGGAATGCTGCGGTGCAGCGGAAGGCATCATAAGCAAAATATCCCTACTCTGTCAATAACTTCTCCCCTCCTCGCGCCGGCGCGCCAAGGCGCCGGGAAACGCTTGTTTCGACATCCCTTTTCCCTGCCTAGTTCCTTGCTTCGCGCAGTGCTGCAACCGGTAAAATGGGGCCTGAAGTGAGGCCTTGCGGACCTCTGCCTTGCGGCTTCTGGTGAAGCCTCGCGGACCGACCTAGGACTCGATCTTGGGCCGATTGGCCAAGCCGGTCCGCTGAGCTTCGAGGGCCTGGCGAGGGGCTTGCGCCCCCCGCCATGTTCCCCCGGTTC
>WNGG01047070.1_pt1 | contig 10109 bp, 8 predicted proteins | sample 5400661 | NCBI WGS metagenome assembly WNGG01 (sample SAMN13153372, study PRJNA577476) | soil metagenome | isolation source: 100 cm soil or saprolite under Garry oak tree replicate 1 | place: USA:California | collected 2016-06-15
GGGCCATCATCTGAGCGGCGAAATCCTTGAACGACGCCGTTGGCCCGCAATCCAACCGCAGGCAATAAACGCGTTCCATCCCCTCGACCGGTTCCAGTGGAATCTCGAAGTTGTAAATCTCACGGCACATTTGCGCCAACGTGCCAGCTTCGATCACGCCCTCCGTGTAACGAGACAGGACGCGAAAAGCGACTTCGTGGTAGTGCAGTTGCGTGAACGCGGCGATTTCATCCGTCGTCAACTTCGGAAATCTCTCCGGGAAATAAAGCCCGCGATCCGGCGCCTGGCCGGTGAGGAGTGCGTCGCGCAAGTTGACCCGCGGCGCTTTTCCGTTGGTGCTGAGAAAAAGAAAGGGAGCCATGCGGACGCGCTGCTAGTCAAAATTTTCCACCCGCACCATGACCGGCGGCGCTTTCACTACGGACAGCGAAGCCATTTTTGCGAGCGCTTTGGTGAGGGCCGCATTCGTTGCGTCGTGGATCATCAAAATCAACGGCACGCTTTCACCCTGGTGCCCTTCCGGCTGAATCACGGAGGAGATGCCGATCTTCGACCGGCCCAAAATGGAGGCAATTCTGGCGAGCGTACCCGGCTTGTCGATGACGCTGAGGCGCACGTAGTAGCGGGCGACGACTTCGGCGATCGGCAGCACCGCGCCTTCCAATTCGTGCGGCACAAACGGCGGAATGCGGCTCTTGGTGCCGCACTTGAGGTCCAGCGCCGCATCCGCCAGATCGCTCAACACCGCGCTGGCCGTGGCGTCCTGGCCGGCGCCACGTCCGTAATACAACGTGTCGCCGACCACGTCGCCCCGCACATAAATCGCATTGAAAACATCGTTGACACTGGCAAGCACATGCGTGTTCGGGACGAGTACCGGATAAACCGTAACCTGCACCGGCGAGCAGGCGTTCGACTTTCGCCTTCTCCCGCCGGCAACTTCGGTCTTTTTCACCATGCCGAGCAGTTTGATGGTGTAGCCCAGTTGCCCGGCAAATTGAATGTCGAGCTTCGTGATATGACGGACGCCTTCGACGTAGATATGTTTTGGGTTCACCCAAAACCCGTGGGCGAGCGAGGCGAGGATGCCGATCTTGTGCGCGGCGTCATGGCCGTCGATGTCGAGCGACGGTTCGGCTTCGGCGTAGCCGAGTCGTTGCGCGTCGGCCAGGACTTCGTCGAAATCCGCGCCTTCGAGTTTCATGCGGGTCAGGATGTAATTGCAGGTGCCATTGACGATGCCATAGAGACGGGTGATCCGATTGCCGATCAGCCCTTCGCGCAGCACTTTGATGATCGGGATGCCGCCGGCGACGCTGGCTTCGTAGTACAGGTTTGTGCTGTTCTGTTGGGCGACTTCAAACAACTCTTCGCCGTGCGCGGAGAGCAATGCTTTGTTGGCGGTGACGACCGGTTTGCCCAGCCGCAGCGTGGTCAAGACCACTTCGCGCGCCGTCGCGGTGCCGCCCATCAATTCGACAATCAGGTTGATGTGCGGGTCCTGGATGACGCCCGCCCAATCGGTCGTGAGCAGCGATCCGGGAATTTCGACCGCCCGCTTTTTGTTGACGTCGCGCACGGCCATTTTAGCGACGTACAGCCCGACACCGAGGCGGGAGGAGATGAGCGCGCCATTGCGCTGAATGGCTTGAAACACGCCACCCCCCACGGTGCCGCCGCCCACAATACCCAAGTTCACCTGTTGCATCAGGGCCGGAAGATTGCCGCGATTCCCAGTCAGCGACAATCCTTTTTAGCCCTACCGCCCGGTAGCCCGCCCGGTTTTTTTGATGAAGAGTTCCCATGACTTTTGCCGCCCGGTGCGACTACACTGTGCCCCCGGTGACGAGCGAACAAAACCTGATCCGCACGATTGAATACCGATTCAAGTTCGGAAACGGAACGGAAACGCGGTTCACGATTCGTCTCCGCAAGCCGAGTCTCCAATTGGTTAGCGAGCCCAAAAACCCATTGCCCGAGTGGACGAGGCTGACGCACTGCCAATGCCCCAATTGTCCGCTCAATCCCGTCCAACATCCGCACTGTCCAATCGCGGTCAACCTAGTGGACGTCATTGCCTGTTTCAAAGACCGCTTTTCCACCGAGGAAGCGGAGATCACCGTTGTGAGTGATGCCCGGGAATATCACCGGCATGCCTCCGTGCAATCCGGCGTCAGTTCTCTGATGGGACTGCACATGGTCGCCAGCGGATGCCCCATCATGGACCAGTTGCGTCCCATGGCGCACACCCACCTGCCCTTTGCCACGGTTGAAGAAACGATGTATCGCGCCGTGTCGATGTATCTGCTGGCCCAATTTTTCCGGAACGGGCACGGAAAAACTGCCGACTGGAAGCTGGAAGAGCTGTTGAAGATTTATGAAGACATCCGCCAGGTCAACCAGAGTTTTGTCAAACGCCTTTTGAGCATCAATCCGCTCGACGCCAGCATCAATGCCCTGATCAGTCTGGACTGTTTCGCGAGCGTCACCGCTTTTTCCATTGTGCAGGACAGCCTCAAAGGAATGGAGCCTATGTTCCAGGCCTATTTGGAGGAAGGCGAAGATAGGGCGCAGTAGGCATTTCGCGTCACCGGCGTAGGAATCCCGGGCGAATCCGCTCGTGGGTGTCTTGGACTGGATTGACACTGGCCTTGGGGATTTGCCCTCGCACTTGGGGCGAGGGCTTCCGCAATCCTCCACCCGGCGCGTTCGATCTCGGCCGGGCTGGCGGTCGATTTGCGCAGGTGGACGATTCTTCCGCGGTCTGGAATAATCCTGCCAATTTGGTGGACCTCTCGGCGCCTGAGGCGCAATTCACCCCGAGCGTCGTTTACTTTGACATCAAATACGACTCGCCGACGGGAGCCTCAACCAGCACAGAACATCCTTGGAAGCTTTTGCCGAATTTTTTTGCCGCAACACCTCTGAAGAACACCAAATATGCCATCGGCGTTGGTCTTACTGTTCCGTACGGTATTTCGGTGGAATGGAAACAAGACCCCAGCAGTCCATTCCGCTACACCGCGCCTCATTTCAACGAACTCATCACGATCAACGCCAATCCCACGTTCACCTTGCGCATCATCGACCAACTGACGGTTGGCGTCGGGTTGGATGTGATGTGGTCACAAGTGACCTTTCGGCAGTTCTATCCTTGGGCTTTTTTTCCTCCCATCAATCTGACCGCACCGGATGGAACCGTGCAGCTCAAAGGCGACGGTGTTGGCTTCGGCGGCAACATTGGGCTGACCTGGCAGCCGACGCGACGGCAGCGCCTGGCGTTGACGCTGCGTTCGCCGATTGAAGTTTCCTACGACGGTGATTTCACGGTCAACAATATCACCCCCGCGGCCACGGCCCTTGGAGCTACGCCGCGCAGCGATTTCAGCACGAAGATTCTCTTCCCAACCATTCTGGGCGGCGGCTATGGCATTCAGATCACCGATGACCTCCGCGTGGAAATCGATGGCGAATGGCTGCAATTCTCGAATTTTGATTCGCTCGATGTTGACGCCGCCAACAATAATTTTCTGCTTCCATCGCGGACCTTTCCGCAGCGTTGGAAGGACACGTTCACCGCGGGCATCGGCGGAGACTGGAAGTTTGCCGAGGACTTTGTCGTTCGCGCCAGCTATCAATTCTATGAAAGTCCCGTGCCGGACGAGACCTTTTCGCCGACCATCCCGGACGCCAACCAGCACGTCTTTACCGTCGGTCTGGGTTACCATCACAAGCACCATGCCTTGGAGTTGGCCTACGGTCTGGACTTATATGACAAGCGCACCATCGCGAACGGGCCCACCTACCCATTCAATGGCACGTTCGACTTATCGGTGCATCTCTTTTCGTTTTTGTATCGTTATGCGTTCTGAAACCGGAACGCCGGCCAGCTTCCATTTCGGCAGAATGTAACCAGGCGTTCCGGGTTCAATAATAGAGAAACCTCCCGCGATCCTGTCGATTGTCGCTCTTGCTCAGATGAGCAGTCTGGCTTGGTTTTTCATTGTCATTGCAGCGCCGTCCGTTAAACTTCACGGCACGCGGTAGCAACGGCGAAGCTGATTTTGTTCACATGCCATCGGGTCTTTTCAATTCTCCACGGGCGCGCTAGCATTTGACTGCGGTTCGAGTTGCACTCCGCGCTTGGCTTCAGCCAAACGACGTCCGGTTCGCAGGAGCGGCGCCAAACGCCAGTATGCTGATTCAAGAGACCAGTTTTGAAAAGCGAAGAACCGAGCGATTGAACCTCTGGGGCGTTCTGTTTCGTTCAGTGGAACCGGCCGTTGTGGCGGTCGATGCGCAAAGGAACGTGACCGCTTTCAATCGGGTCGCCGAGCGGATGACCGGTCTGCAGGCACAGGCGGTCCTCGGCCGGAACATGGCGGAGTTGCCTTCGACCCTGCAACAGGCAATCGAGGAGACGTTTGTTTCGGGCAAAGCGGTCGCCGACCGAACCGTCGTTCTGTTTCCGGACGCGGATGAAAAATTGGCCGTGCATATGAATACTTCGTTGTGCGCCAACGCTTCAGGGCAGCCGCTGGTGGTGCTGGCGCTGTTTCACGACCTGGATTCAGCGAAGAAACTCGAGCGCCGCATCCGCCGGCTCGAACGCCTGGCCAACATCGGCACCTTGTCCGCCGGTGTGGCGCACGAAATCAAAAACGCGTTGGTCGCCATCAAATCTTTCGCCGATCTGCTCGCCCAGCGGAATCAGGAAGTCGAAATGACGAGTTTGATCAGCCGCGAGGCCAAACGGATCGATTCGCTCGTCAACCAACTGCTGAAATTCGCCGGACCGGCCAAGCCGGCATTTGCCGTTGTGAGCCTGCACGAAGTGATCGACCACTCGCTGCGGCTCGTGCAACACCAGCTTAAAGTGCGAAAAATCCAGCTCGTTCGCGCCCTCGATGCCGGGATCGACCAGGTGCAGGGAGATGCCAAACAGTTGGAGCAGGCCCTGATCAATCTCCTGCTTAACGCCGTCGAAGCGATCGACGAAATCGGCACGCTCACTGTCGCGACGGAACTCGTCGTTGCCACTGAGCACATCTCGCGTTCGGAACCGAAGGCCCAGAAGGAACAAATCCAGGTCAGCATCAAGGACACCGGCTCGGGTATTCCGCCGGAATTGTCGACACACCTCTTCGTCCCTTTCATGACGACCAAATCGGAAGGGACCGGCCTGGGCCTGGCGATTACGGCCCGGATTATTCAAGAGCATCGTGGCCGGATAATGGTTGAGAGCGAAGTCAACAAAGGCACGACATTCAAAATCATGTTTCCCGTGACGAGGCCGGCGTAGAATCCGGAGGATGAACCCTCCCCCCGATAACATCTTCTCGAAGCGGGCGCGGCCGAACGGCGTGGCTAATTTTACTTCGCGCGAAGTCATTGCTGCAATTCACCAACACGCTGCCGGAAGCATTCATTGCCGCGAACGTCGTCGGATTGATGAATTAGCATTACCATCTGCGCATCATGTCGCGACAAAAGACGATCCTGATCCTCAGCGATATTCACTACGCCTGTGACGCCGAAAAGCAACGGCTGGGCTACGAAACCCGCGTCATTGCCAATCCTCTGCTTCGCTGCGCCGTCAGGGTTTATCGTCATCACATTTGGCTGCGCGATCCCTTTGCGCACAACCACCTGCTCGAGGAGTTTTTGCGCCGCGCCGATTCGCCTGATTGGGTCGTCACCAACGGGGATTATTCCTGCGACACGGCCTTCGTCGGCGTTTCCGACGCCGCCGCCTTTGAAAGCGCCCGTCAATGTTTGACCAGGCTGCGCGATCGGTTCGGCGCAAGGCTGCGCAGTGTCATCGGCGACCACGAATTGGGGAAGACGAGTTTGCTCGGCGGAAAGGGCGGCCTTCGACTGGCCAGTTGGCAGCGCGCCACGATTGAACTGGGCTTGCAACCGCTGTGGCAGCTCGAAATCGGCAACTACGTACTGATCGGAGTGACCTCGTCCCTGCTGGCGTTTCCAGTCTATGAGCCGGAAGGGCTGCCCTCGGAACGAACCGCCTGGAACGAGTTGCGAGAGGCGCACCTGAACGAAATTCGCCGCGCGCTAACCGCGCTTCGCCCGGCCCAACGGGTCCTGCTGTTCTGCCATGACCCGACCGCGCTGCCATTTCTCTGGCAAGAGGAAACTGTTCGCCCGAAACTGCCGCAAATCGAACAAACCCTCATCGGCCACTTGCATTCCAGTTTCTTTTTCCATAAAAGCCAGATGCTGGCCGGCATGCCCGCCATCCGGTTCCTTGGAAATTCGATACGGCGCATGACTGAGGCCCTGAACGACGCCCGTTGCTGGCGCGACTTCAAAGTGCGGCTCTGCCCCGCCATGGCCGGGATCGAACTGCGCAAAGACGGCGGATTTTACGAAGCGAAACTTGACGAAGCCGCGTCGGGCCCGGCCCAATTTCGTTTTCACTCATTGCCGCGATGAATCGACCTGTTTCCATCAAAAAGCGCTCCCCCGGTGTCACCATGGAAAGTTGCAGAATTCGGCGGGCGGAGCAGCGGGGCGCTCGAATCTACCCTGCTGTAATGTTTCAGATGAGTTCCTTCACCGGCTCGCGGTCCTCCAGCAGGTACTGCGGACGGCCGTTGTGGTCGGGAATTGTCGCGGAAGGATCTATCCCAAGGATGTGGTAGAGCGTCGCCAGGATGTTCTGCGGAGTATAGGCACGGGTGACAGGGTATTCGCCGCCGGAGTTTGTCGCCCCAACGTATTGTCAGCCCGCCGCCCGAGAAGAGCACGCTGCCCGCAACCGGCCAGTGGTCGCGGCCGCCGAATTTGTTGATGCGGGGCGTGCGCCCGAACTCGCCCCACACCACAACGCACACGTCTTTATGCAAGCCCCGCTCCTGAAGGTCGCCGATGAGCGCGCTGATGCACCTGTCGTACAGAGGCAGGAGCGAGCGGTACGATTCGAAGAGCGTCGGAAGGCCCTCCCCGCAGTGGTGGTCCCACAGCCCAACCTGCATCGAAACGAAGGGCACTCCGGCCTCCACGAGGCGCCGCGCGCGCACAAACGCCTGCCAGTCCCAGACGACAGGATTTGGGGAATGTGAATACATGAAACGGTTATCCCCGGCCCGGTAACGATCGAGTGTCTCGGGTTTTTCGTCACCCAGGTCGAATGCCCGGCGCGCCTTTCCGCTCGTCAACATGTCCAAAGCCTGAGCCGAGAACGCATCGAACGCGCCCATCTCGCCGCTCGCATCCACCTCGCGCCGGAGGGTGTCCAACTGCGTGAGCAATTCCTTCCGGCTCCGCAGCCGTGACAAGTCCACCTGGCGGGTCAATTCAAGCGTCTTCAATCCCCTGTTGTCAGGCACGAACGCACGGTGCTGCGCCCCGACCCAGAGCGGCTGTTCCGCTTCCGCGATCTCCTGGTCGTCTCCCTTGAGGCTTACAAATCCAGGCAGCGAGGCGTCGCGACGCGACGCGAGGCGGCTGACATACGATCCAAATGAGGGCCGGCGTTCCCGCTTGGGAAACCCGGTGAAGATCTCGATCCGCTGGTGGTCCGGCTCACGCCACGTCACGCTCCGCACCACCGCGAACTTGTCCGCGATCTTCGCCTGTAGTGGCAGCATCTCACTGAGCTCCATGCCCGGGACATTGGTCTTGATTGGCTTGAATTCGCCTCGGATTTCTGCAGGCGCCCCGGGCTTCATGTCATAGGTGTCCACGTGGCTGGGCCCACCACCGAGGCAGATCATGATCACTGATTTCCCTCGGCCTTCGGGTACCACCGCGCCTTCTGCCCGGAGACGCAAGAGGTCCGACAGCGCCAACCCACCCAGCGCGAGCCCTCCGGCCCTGAGGAAGCTGCGGCGCGAGATACCGTCGCAGAAGCGCTCAGCATCTCCATTGAAGAATGTCAGCATAATCAATCAAAGCCATGACAAGACAGGTTGGTTCCATTCCCTTCCCCCTCGCGTACGCAAAAAGGAGACCGGCCCATCGACGCGTTTGAGGACATGGACTACGGCGAAGAAGTCCTTTCGACACGAGGCAGCATTATTCTTCTTCGGCATGGAGCGCAGCATAACCCTGGGGCTGGACTGGGACAAGCAAAAGCTTTCAAGCCCCCCAGGAACGACCTGGACGAGAGGTCTGCTGGATAGAATCCCTGGTCTGCTGCTGCGGATGAGCCGACGCCTCGATGAGCGGGTTCGACGGTGCGCTGAATTCGGCCTTCTGAGCGGCATTAGCCGGCCGTATTGACCGGACAAGGCAGCGGCGGCGCCAGGCGGCAGCAGCCAAAACGCGTCTGTATCTCAACCCGCAAAGTCTTTGCCGGACTTCGTGATCATCGACACTGTCCCTCCCTTTCACATTGGGTTATTGCTCGCTGCGCGAAGAGGCTGGAGTTAAGTTTGATAGCGACATGCGAACGCCACGAATCGCCCTCAGCGCGTTTTCCGTCTTCCTGATGGTTGCGGCACAGGGCGCCACAACGATGCGCCTCACACGAGTCGAATACGAAGACCGGGTGCGGGGCGTGTGGACGGCGCAGATTATCGCCGTGCTTCTTGCCTGGCCACACGAGCATCAGGTCGCTTCGAGCGTCTGGTTGGAGAGTTTTCCCAAGCCCTACAAGACCGCGCCGGTGGACGACGATTGGTATTATGAAATGTGCGCCGTCCGCGCCTTTGAAAGATACGGCATTCGGCTCACCGTGCAGCAACTCGGCCAGCAATGGCTGGAGAACGGTTGCGGTTCGTGGGGCTCAAGCGAACAGGCGCGGTTAAACCTGGAAAAGGGAATCAAGCCGCCCGACACCGGCCATCCGCGCTACAACAAACTTTGGTTCACGATTGGCCCGCAGTTCAGCAGCGATGTCTATGGCGCGCTCGCGCCCGGGTTGGTCAACGTCGCCGGACGCATGGCGCGCGAATACGGCCACATCAACGGCTACGCTGAAGGCACCGACGGAGCGGTGTTCATGGCGGCGATGGTGAGCCTGGCGTTCGCTGAAGAGGACCCGAAGCAAATCGTCCGCAAAGCAGCGGACATGCTTCATCCGGATTCACCGTATCGAAGATGCCTCGACCTGGTGATCGCCCTGGCCGAAGCGGGCAAGAGCTTTGAAGAAATCGTCAATGCCATCGAAGATCGCTGGCACATCGAGTATCCGGCGACTAACAACGCCGTGTCCAACGGCGGGATTGTGGCCGCCTGTGTCTGGTTTGGGGGAGGAGAATTTTTGAAAACGGTGAACCTCGCCGCGCATGCGGCTGATTTCACGGACGCTGATTGCAATGCGGCCAATGCGGCGTCGGTGGTGGGCGCGATGCACGGCATGCGATGCCTTCCCAAGGATCTTGTGGACCAATTGGGCGACCGCATCGTGGGCGGCAAAATGGGGCCGGTCGCGCTGACGCCGCCGGTGAATGAAAGCATATCCGATCTGGCAAAGCGCACCGCGGCAGTCGGCCAGAAGATCATCGCGGCGAACGGCGGCAAAATCGACGGTGACAGAATTTCAATTCCACTCCGGCAGCCGATCACTCAGCCTGCCGAGCTATTCGAGCTGGCCGACCTGATGCAGTATTGGAACTCGGATTGGAAATTGGAGCGCGCGGGTTTTGGTGGGGCGGGCGGCGGCATGGGCGGCATCCGCGGCATTACTCATCTGGACGGCGATGTGCTCGCGACGTATCCCCGCGATGAGGTGCGCGGCTTGGTGTTGCGCCGCATATCGAAGCTGAGCGGAAACCCGACGCTAGCGTTTCAAGCTGGCGTTGACCCCGGCCGCGCTTGGGAACTGACCGTTTACGCGAACAATAAACAGGTGTTCAACACTGTCATCGCCGGCGCGGACGGCGGTCGGCAGTGGCGGGGAGTGAAAGTGGATTTGAGCGAATTTGCCCGAAAAACGGTGACCTTGCGCTTGTATCAGCGCGTCTTGCTGCCGAACAGAACCGCCGGCAACGCGTATTGGAAGGCGCTTGAGCTGAAATAGGCAGAAATCCGAATGACAAATGTCGAATGACGAAAGAAGCCCGAATGCTCGAAATCCGAACCAGCGAGTCCGGACGCGTTGCGTTCCGTTCGGTATTCGGATTTCGGTATTCCTTCGTCCTTTG
>WNGG01010380.1_pt1 | contig 10105 bp, 7 predicted proteins | sample 5400661 | NCBI WGS metagenome assembly WNGG01 (sample SAMN13153372, study PRJNA577476) | soil metagenome | isolation source: 100 cm soil or saprolite under Garry oak tree replicate 1 | place: USA:California | collected 2016-06-15
GCTTGCGTGTCCAGTTGGGGGACTGAGTCAGCAGACGACGAAAATTGGCTCGTGCGGCGTAGTCTACTGCTTCCATGAAGGCTCACTCCTCGGGAGACAACCATGATCCTTCCAGGAGTGGACCCTTCTCCTCCCCCCGCTGTCTACGATGTTGGTAACCATCTAGGGTCACGATGTGAGTAACTCATACACTTCGCACGCCCATCCGTAGTTGGGGAGGGGCGATCCCTTGCGGTCGCCCTGCTGGCTTGCAGCACCTGCAAGGTCTGTTTGCAAAAATCTCACGCGCACCCCTACCCAGGAAAGCTCTAGACTACGAGCAAGAAAATGGGTACAATGGTACGTATAGATCAAATACTCATGTATAATATGCACATTATCTGAATTGAGTAAAGACACAAGTGCGGTGTCTCTTCTTAACCAATCTAGAGGCGACCTAAGAGGTGGAGCCACTCTTCACCGGTGCACCAGGAGGTAGGCATGTCTTCCAAGGCTTTCCCATCCAAAACCAGTACAGATTCTTCGAGTGAGCATACTCTTGAAGAGCTTCAAAAAGAGAACTTTGAACTACGAACGATTCTTGAGGCGAGGATTCAAGAGAATAAACTGCTGAATGAGGTTATCTCGGCAGTGGGTTCAACATTGAAGCTCGATGAGGTGCTACGCCACCTGGTGGATATCGTCGTGCGTGCAATTGCCTGCCATGCTGCATTTATCTACCTCTACGATAAAGAGAAGGAACGGCTTGTGCTGGCCAGTACCAGTGAACAGTATCAGCACCTGGTCGGCAAGATTGAAATGGCCTGGGGCGAAGGTATCGTTGGATGGGTTGCGATGGCTCTTCAGCCTGTGATCCTCAAGGAAGAGGCGATGAATGACCCACGTTTCCGCTATTTTCCTGAACTGGAAGAGGAAAAGTTTCAATCGATGATGACGATCCCTATCATCGCGAAAGACCGCCACCTGATCGGTGTGATCAGTATGCATGCCGTTGCCCCTTATGAATTCACGGAGCAGCATCAGACATTCGTTAGCAACACGGCAGCACTGGTAGCAGGCGCTATTGAGAATGCCCAACTTTATGAGAATACGCAACGCAAACTCAACATTCTGACAACGCTCTCAGTGTTGAGTCAGACAATCAGTTCTGGCCTTTATCTCGACGAGATGCTGCGCTCGCTGGCGACACTTACTATGCAAATTATGGAGGCTGATCTTTGTGTGATCATGTTGATGGATTCGGCACATGGACGGTTGAGCGTGCGGGCATCCTCACCTCCCCTCACTGATCGAGCATTGAATTTTCAACATATCGACATAGATCGCAACGTCTGGGAGAAACTGGGAGGAGATTTCAATACACGAGGCCAGCTTCCTGAGTTGAGTTCTCATGCGTTCGAGAGGCTGAATCCAGTAAAAGACTCACAATACAAGACACTGCTCTCTGCTCCACTGATCGCTGGTACCGAGTATCTTGGTTTGATAAACTGCTACTCCAGTAAAACTCGTCGCCCTGCTGCAGAAGACCAGACATTGTTGAGCACTATCGCAAACCAGGCCGCCATAGCGATCAAAAACAGTCACCTGGTAGACCTGCTGGCACAAAAGAATCTCGTCAAGGGATTTTTCGATGATTTGATGTATGGAGCCTATGATTCAGAAGATTCGTTACGCCAGCGTGCAAACTTCCTGGGCTGCGATCTAACCAGGCCGCATGTCGTCACGCTGATAAAAATCTCACATATGGACGAACCCAGCAACGATGATAGATACCCACCTGCAGGGCCAGGACATGCAGATGCCCCTCTTGCAGGCGCTCTGCCCCCCCAGTCCGAAGAAGAACGACTTGCGGCACATAAACGCATCTATGGGCAGGTAAGGCGGCGCATGCAGGATAATTACCCTGGCTCAGTCGTATACGAGCATGAGAACCTGCTCACCTGCCTGATTTGCCTGAGCAAAGACCCGGCTGCTACACGTTTGAAATCCTGGCTGCATGACCTTGCCCGCCAGATGCGGGGTGAGTATGGTGTACACCTCTCCATTGGCATTGGCAACCCTTGCCAGAATATCAGTGATTACCGCCGGGGATTTGCTGAGGCCAATGAAGCATTACAAATGGGACAAAACCTCAATCGTGAGGGGGGCGTCACACACTTCAATGACCTGGGAGTCTATCGCTATCTCTATAAGATTGCGCGGATGGATGATCTGCGCGATATGTACCAGGACCAGGTAGCAAGTATCGCGGCCTATGACCAGCGCAAGGGCACCGACCTGCTGGCTACACTGGAAACATACCTTGAATGTGCTGGCAACCTGACCAGGACTTCCAGTCGCCTGTTCGTGCATCGCAATACACTGATCCAGCGTTTGGAGCGCCTACAATCGCTCTGCAGTGAGATTGACTTGCAGAATCGCAGTAACTGGCTTACCCTGCAGGTCGCCATCAAGGTGTATAAGTTACGCACGAACAATGCATAACAGGAAGCATCCCCAATGTTGAGGGTGCAGGAGGCCTGGCTTCCTGCACCCTCAACATTGGGGATGCTTCCTGATTTAAGAGGGATTAAAGCATGGTCGCCAGATTACCCTCAGCCTCTGCTGCCTCTGGAGCCACGTCCTCGACCGCTTCAGTGATATCCTGCTTCCGGCTACGACCGCCGCGCAGCTCGATCTCCTTCAAGAAGAACACTGCTACCAGGCCGAGTAACATGAGTCCCAGGCTCAGGACAAAGACGTTGTGTATACCCTGGGTTAGACCAATCTTCACTGCCTCAAGCATTGCGTTGAAGAGCGCAAGCGCTTGTTGTGGATGTCCCTGGCTATGGGCAACAAACTGCGCTTGTATTTGCGATCGAGCATCTGCTGAGAGCAGAATCTGTGGGTTGTTGAAGGCCGCCAGGAGCCTCGCCGGAACGAATTGCTTCACCGTCGCTGGCAGTGCATTCTGGAATGCTGGCAGGTAGGCGGAAGTCATTATCGATCCCATAGCTGCAAGACCAATGGTACCAGCTATGGAGCGGAAGAAGATCATTGCTGATGTTGCCTGACCAATCTTATGTGGCAGCGCATTCTGCACAATCAAGGTGTAGAGTGCCATACCAAAGCCCATACCCAAGCCGAGCACCAGCATTGCTATGAGCACATCGGTATTGGTTGAATGTACGTCCAGGCGTACCAACAGCAACGTCCCCGCAACACTAATAATCATGCCCAAGATGGCGATCCACTTGTACTTGCCCAGTCGTGAGACTAACTGACCAGAGAGCACACTCCCAACAATTAAGGTCAACATCAATGGCGTCAGGATCAGGCCACTATTGGTGGCGGAAGTCCCAACCACCCCCTGTACAAAGAGCGGGATGAAGAAGATGCTTCCAAACAGACCCATGCCAAAGATTACTGTGACGAGTGTCGAGACGGTAAAGATGCTATTCTTGAACAGGCCTGGCTCGATAACCGGCTGCCCACCACGCCGCTCCAGGCGTGCCTCGTAGATCACAAAGGCCGTTATAGCGACGACTGCAACAGCGAAAAGGCCAATAATCTGTGGTGAAATCCAATCGTATTGTGTCCCAGCCCAGCTAAAACCAAGCAGGAGCGGTACTGAGCCAGCTATCAGCAATGCAGCACCAACGTAGTCGATTGAGACCTGCTTTACCTTACTGCGCAGTGTCGGCATCAGGAAGATCAAGACCAGGAGCGCAGCTATACCAACAGGTAAGTTCACATAGAAAGCCCAGCGCCATGAGACATTCTCCGTAATCCAGCCACCAGTAGTTGGGCCAATGATGGCTGAGAGGCCCCAGACAGCACCTGTGAGACCCTGCCATTTGCCACGCTCACGCGGGGTAAACAGGTCACCGACAATGGCGATTGCAATTGGCATAAGTGCACCAGCACCGATACCCTGCAGGGCGCGGAACCCGATCAACTGGTTCATGGTCTGCGAGGCACCTGACAGAGCAGAGCCTATCAAGAACACGACGACACCGAACAGGAAGATCGGTTTTCGTCCGAACAGGTCAGAGAGTTTCCCATAGATTGGTACCATGACGGTAGAGGTCAGCAGATAGGCGGTAGAGACCCAGGTGTAGCGATCAAAGCCCTGCAGTTCTGCAATGACCCGCGGCATTGCAGTCGAGACAATGGTCTGGTCGAGCGAAGCTAGTAACATAACCATCAGCACACCAGCCATGGTCAATATTGTTTCACGCCGTGAGAAGCGTGGTTGTTCAAAATCTTCTACTTGAGCCGGGCGCTGTGCTTGTACATCAATTGCCCCGGACTCACGCGATACAGCTTTCATGAATAATTCCCCCTGGACTAAAACTAAATCTTCGAAATGCCTTTGAAGTAGATCTGCCCCAAATGCCTGGCTAACTCCTCCGGTGCCATCTGCCCTGAGACGATCAGGCGATTATAACTTCTTGGCGACATCAAGCTGAAGAGCGCCTCAAGCATCACCGCCGTTGGGATTGTCGGATCAAACTGTCCAGCAGCTTTCCCTTCTTCGAGGAGGGAGGTCATCCGTGCAGAGAGTTGCTCCCAGATATCGCGCATGCATGCCTTCTTTTCAAGAAAGAGCTGCTGCGTTTCCCGGCTGGTATGGATGGCAGAGAACCATTGGGCACGTTTGCTAAAAAACTCCCCATAGATGAACTGGAGAATAGACTCCATCTTGGCGTAGGGAGTCAAATCGGTAGCAATAATCGTTTCGATCGCCTGCAACAACTTCTGCAGGTCGCGTGTGAGGATCGCAACGACTAAATCTTCTTTGCTGGGGAAGTGGAGATAGACGGTGCCCTTGGCAACACCGACGCGGGCTGCTATCTCGTCCATCGATGTCTCGTAATATCCTCTCTCAGCTAAGACTTCTTCAGCCACCTGGAGAATAAGCGCTTCACGCTCCTGGCGCTGCTTCTCCTTCAGAGAACGATGAGTGGTCATTGATTGCATTTTGGACCTCCGTGATTAGCGAGTGACCAGCTAACTAATCTTTGACTTTCTGAATAAATTTTGACTGGCCAGAATTTTTATGACTTACTAGTCATTATTTTACTCGATGGTCAGAAAAATGTCAAGGGGGGAGAGAATTTTCGCCTTGCAGACCCCTCATCAGCATGTTAAACTAAAGCATGTCTACTTTCACCGAGCACACAACCGATGGATGGTGGCAGCGAATACGGCCTCGCCTCACCATATTATATATTGCCTTCGCATTGATCCTGCTGCTTATCAGTGGAGCGGGGCATCTACACCTACTCAGTGAGGTTGGACAAACCTTTGGTGGATTTTTCTGGGCCATCGACACGGATGGACGAGTTGTTGTTGTCTCTACCCCAACTCAGTTACCTTCATTTGGGAACACTGCAAGCTCCTTCACCGGGACTGACTATGTCGTTGAGGTCAACGGTGAAAAAGCATCCTCTACATTGACGGATATCTATCAACACGTTCGTCCTGGTGAATTGATTACATATACGCTCCAAAATAATAATGGACAGACATATCAACTCACTCGCCCTGTTGTGACGTTCACTTTAGATATGTGGTGGCAGAATTATGGACTGGCACTGCTGGCAGGGATAAGCTGGCTCCTGGTCGGTATGGTCTTGCTCGCCACAGCCAGGGAGTGGGTCGGCGCGATTGAAGGCATTACATTGCTCCCACCCGCTATGCTCTTTTTACTCTATAGTCACCTGGGAAATGTTCAGCATGGCAGCCAGGTAGATATTGTTTTTCAGTTATTATGGATTCCCTCGTTCGCGTTGCTGGGAGCCGCTTTTATTCATCTCAGCCTGGTCTACCGACCAGAAGCGATTGCCACGCATCGCTCGTTTCGGCTTGCAGTCGATGGCTTGCCCTATCTGCCCTTGATTGCCCTCGTCGCCTTTGAGGGGAGTTCCTACCTCATCTTCAAGCAGATACCCATTCGTCCCCAATTATTGATTTCGCTTGGCTATGGAGTGTTTGGTGGAGTAATTAGCTTTTTCATAGGTATCACCTCACTCCTGCGAGTCAGTCGATTACTTCCAGGAGCAGCTGTCCCTGACAAGGTGCGCCGTCGCCTGGGCGATCTGCTCACACTCTGGATTGGAGGAGTAGGATTGGGTTTTTGCCTGGGAGTTCTTCCCATCCTGCTGACGGGCCAGCCGCTCTTGCCTCTCCCAATCTTCTACGTACTGGCAACTGTCTATCCACTTCTACTCTTCTATGCCATCCGTTCGCTACGATTGATTAGCCGCTTACAGACTACGCTGGAGGAGCGGGAAGAGGCACTCTACCAGCAACAAAGAACTGCGGAAGAGCTACATGAGACCAATAGAGAACTGCAGCGAGCAACTTCGTTCCTGCTACATGCCGATGCCCATCTACGCTCTCTCCTTTCACAACGCATCCACGACCAACCCAAGCAGCAGGCTCTACGCATTCGTTCCTTGCTCGGTCACTGGCAGCATAAGCTTAAAGTAGAGGCTGAGCGGAATTCCTCCGGGCAGGTCTCTGTCTATCCTATCATTGAAGCGTTAGAGAAGATACGGAAGATCAGCGAGGAGTTGGAAGGTGATCTCCGTGGTCTGCAACTGCTTGTCGAAGATGCCTACCAGCGACGGAGTCTGGGATTGAGGCTGCATCTGGAGAAGCTGATACGTGAAGACCTGCCAGGACTCCATTCTGAGTCTCGGCTCAAGATACAACCCGACCTCTGGGCACTTGATGCCTTAAGTCCTGAACTTGAGCAAACAGAGACTGGTGAAAAGCTTGCCGAGGCCATTTCATACACCGTTACGCAGGCACTCCTCAATGTCTATAACCATGCCGGGGCAAGTTTTGCTACAGTACGAGCGGTACAGAACAACGGTACCCTCGAAGTGTACATTATCGACGATGGGCGTGGCTTTGACCCGAGTACGATTCCAATAGAGAAAACAAGCCTGTTCAAGGCAGAACTGAAGGCACGTGAGGCGGGTGGGACGCTCACTATTCAATCAATCCCGCGTCCCCAGGTACAGCATGGTACAACGATTCTCCTCCGTTTACCAATTCCTTACACCAGGAAGTTACTTCGCTCAGGTCCGCTCATGGAGACTGAGGTGTAAACCTGGCGCTCAAGGTCGCAATCCCGCATACTCTAACCCGCCACCGCAATCACTAGAATACCAGCGAAAATCAAGATAGCACCGACTGTGCGCATACCACCGAAATTCTCACCCAGCCAACGCCAGCCGACGATGGCTGCAAAGACGATGCTTACCTCGCGGATTGCGCCTGCATAGCTTACCCGACCAACCGAGTAAGCGTAGAGTACCAACATGTACGATAAGAGACTCAGTATCCCGACCAGCATAATACGTGGCCAGTTTGCACGCCACTCGGCAGTGACAGTGTGGTATCCATACTGTACTACCATCAATGGAGTAATGAAAACCGAGGAGAGACCGATGATCAGCACGGTATACGACAGAGGGGGAGCAAGTCGCACAGCAGCGCCATCGATTGCGGAATAGATGGAGATACACAGGGCGGTACCAAGGGCCAGGCCAACTCCGCTTGCACTCAACGCAGAGGTTTTTCGTAGCGACCACCAGACGTTCCCTCCCACTACAATCAAGCCCAATATCAGCAGAGCCAGGCCAGCAAACCCAGCGAGATGAGGACGTTCATCGAGGAAGAGCACGGCCCAGATCGCCAGCAGGGCCGGGGCAGTTCCGCGTGCCATCGGGTAGATCAGCGAGAAGTCGCCTTTCTCGTAGGCACGAGTCAAGGTGATGTAGTAGAGTCCTTCAACGAGGGCACTACAGACCACGTATAGCCATATCCGTGTTATAGGCAGCGGATCGAGTACCAGGAGCGGGGCAAAACAGATTGTACCAACCACCAGGGCCCACCAGGTGAAGATTTGCTTCTCCTTCGCTCGCTTGACGAGCAGGTTCCACCCGGCGTGTAGAGCTGCGGCTATGAGCACGAGTGCCAGTGCGATGAGCGGCATTATCTATCTTCTCTGGCTCTGGTGGGATTTGCGTGACTGGGCACGCTGACTCACGACATCGGCCGGGATAGCAATCTCATCGGTGTCATACTCAACCTGGGGCTGGTGATCACTATTCTCTTTGTGTACCAGGTCATATGCCACGTCAGCCACCGGAACTGATTGTAGAGCACCTTGTGGAAGATTGCCTGACAGAAGAGAAACTACAGAACCGATCAAAGCAGCATCATTTCCCAGGCGGGCAGGAACAACTTCAATCATAGTACACATTTGCGAGGAGGAGTGCGATACAAGGGCGCTGCGTAGTTGCGGGACTAACAGCTCGCTGGCACCAAGTACGCCCCCACCAAGGATGAGCATGTTCGGCTCGAAGATGCTGATATATCTGGCAACTGCGGCTCCTAGCCAGCGTCCCACCTCGCTGAAGACCTGCAAGGCAACGCTATCGCCGCGTACCGCCTCTTCTGCAAGCAGTTGCGGACTGAAGAACTCGCGGTTAATCAGGCGTTGTGTGAGACTGGTCTGCTCACCTCGACGCAGTGCCCGTTGCACCATTTTCTGCATCGCATCCATTGAGACATAAGTGTTGATACAGCCACGCTCACCACAGCTACAGCGTGGCCCGTTCGTCGCAACAGAGACGTGGCAAACGTGTCCTACATATTGTTGCGCGGAGCGCTCTATCTTGCCATCGATGACCAATGCCGCACCTACCACTGCATTGACGGTGAGGAAGAGCAGCCGACGAAAACCCTTGCCTGCTCCAAAACGATGCTCACCCAGCAGCGCGGCATCAACATCAACATGAAGTTGAGCAGGTAGACGATAACGGGTTTCCAGGAGGTCACACAGAGGAAATCCATTGAGTGAAGGGAGCGTGGGAATCAGCGCGGGACGGCGCGATGCCTGGTCAACTGAGCCGGGAATACAGGCACCCAAACCGCCTACACGGAAGCCTTCGGCATGAGCGTAGTCAAGCAGTGCGTCAATGGCACGCAAATATGGCTCTAGTGTGGCGGCTGCCGGTCGCCCCCAAAGCGTCTTGGCATAGATACGATGAAGTATTCTACCGTGACGGTCGATCAAGGCAGCGGTACCCCGATTCCCAGCAATCTCCAGTCCGACCGCTACACTCTGCTTTGCCCCCATACGCTGACACCTGCGGTTCTATATTCAGTATTTTAATAGAACATATGTTCTTACTTGAAAAGGCTGACAGTAACCTATTTGATATCTTATGTAAAGGAGTATAACTGCCCTTGAGAACACTTGTCAAGAGCGGATGAGCGTATGTTCGGAATATTTGTCCTAAATGGTGTTTTTAGCAGTTGTCCATGGCATTGTGTCTGCTAACGTGGTACATTAAGAGCGATACGTCAGTCTCTATAGGTCAAGCACCCATCGCGTAGAACGGGATGGGCTTGTGAAGGAATCTGGCTTGTCACCGGGGAACCCACAAGGGCAACTGTGAGACTAGCTTGCCCAAGCTCCGACAACGGGGCGTTTGAAGGAAACTGAACGATCTGGGCGTGACAGCCCACCGGATGGTGCGAGCGCCTCCCTAACTTGCACCCGCTCCGATCGTCAGTAGCGAAGGGACCATAGCATACCCGAAAGGGGCTTATCGCACATGTCAGCCATCTGTGTCCCTGTGGTCGATCAGGAACACCACCCGCTCATGCCCACCACCCCCTCGCGAGCACGACGGTGGATCAGGAGCGGAAAAGCCACCAGCTTCTGGAAGGGAGGCTTCTTCTGCGTGCGACTCAACGTGGAGCCATCGGCACGAGAGCAGCAACCCATCGCGGTGGGCATCGATCCTGGCTCCAAACGCGAAGGTATCGTGGTCGCCTCGGCCTCCCACACCTACGCCAATATTCAGGCCGAGGCCAGGACGGGAGTGAAGGAAGCGGAGAAAGACAGCACCCGCATGCGCCGCAGCCGCCGCACTCGCAAGACGCCGTGCCGCCAACCGCGCCAGAACCGCAAGCAGAGCAAGAAGAAGCTGCCGCCCTCCACCAGAGCACGTTGGCAGTGGAAACTGCGACTGGCGGTCTGGCTCTGCCACCTCTTCCCGGTGAGCGTCTTCGTGGTCGAGGACATCAAGGCCAC
>WNGG01030119.1_pt1 | contig 10103 bp, 3 predicted proteins | sample 5400661 | NCBI WGS metagenome assembly WNGG01 (sample SAMN13153372, study PRJNA577476) | soil metagenome | isolation source: 100 cm soil or saprolite under Garry oak tree replicate 1 | place: USA:California | collected 2016-06-15
GCACGTGGCGGATCTCCCGAGCGAGGGGAAGGAGTTTCCCGAAGGCAGTGCCTTCGCACGAGAGTTGGGCCACCGGACGACGCTGAGCGTTCCATTGCTGCGGCAGGGGGCGGCGGTGGGCACGATCCAGCTCCGGCGTTCCGAGATGAATCCGTTCACGGACAAGCAGGTCGCGCTGCTTCAGACCTTCGCCGACGAGGCCGTGATCGCCATCGAGAACGCCCGGCTCTTCAAGGAGCTCCAGGAGGCCGAGGCCGGCCGGCTGCTCCAAGCCCAGGAGAACGAGTCCCGGCGGATCGCGCGCGAGCTGCACGACGACCTGGGCCAAGGCCTGGCGCTCCTGACCGTCAAGATGGATCTCCTCCGCCAGAAGCCCCCGGAGGCGGACCAGTTCGGCGCACGGATGCGGGAGTTGCTGGCCGAGGTCAAACACCTGTCGTCATCCGTGCACGACCTGTCGCACCGACTTCATCCGTCGAAGCTGGACCAGCTCGGACTCGTGGCAGCAATCGGCGACCTCTGCAGGGAGCTGACGCATAACCACGGCCTCAAGATCGAGTTCACACACGATCAGATGCCAGCAGCGATCTCACCGGATACAGCCGTGTGCCTGTATCGCATCGCGCAAGAGGGTCTGCGAAATGCCATCAAGCACAGCGGCGCCCAGCAGGCCGAGGTCGTATTGCGTGGGACTGCGGACGCGATCTCCTTGCGGATCATCGACCACGGGCGGGGGTTCGACCCCCGGCGGACCCAGGGCAAGCGTGGGCTCGGGCTCGTCAGCATGCGCGAGCGGGTGCGTCATCTCGGCGGTGAGATCGCGATCGACTCGCAACCGTCAGGCGGCACCCGGCTCCACGTCCGTGTCCCTTTAACGGAAACCGCGAGCGAGACCATGCCGCAGCCACCGATATGATACGCACGGAAACCGCGAGCGAGACCATGCCGCAGCCACCGATATGATACGCACGTGAAGCGCCCACGCGCCCTGCTGGTGGACACGCCATCCCGAGGTCGAACGACAATAACGACGCGGTGATCCTGCCGGCACGCTGCCATTTTCCTATCGCCCAACCCGGACCTTTCGGGAATAGCCCAACTGCTGATGCTAAAGGTCGCCAGAAGGCGCGTGCGACCACTGTAATCTCCGGCGACACGCCCGCCAGTGCGCAGCAGTCACGCGATCTCCGTGGCATTGTCGGCCGGCCTGACGCCCCGAGCGACGTTGGGCGGCCTGTCTCAACGATTCAGCACAGTTGTGCATCGGGCACAGTCCTTGCGCATCACTCACGCGGCATACTAGTTGGCAGGCATGGTTTCCTCGCGCCTTCGCGATTCGAGATCGCGCGAGTTCAGCGACACACGAACAGAGAGGAGCGTGATGGATTAAGGGCAATCGCGACGAGCCTGATGATCGCACTGACGGTGGTGGTGTTTGGCTTTCGGCACGACCGACGCGCTGAACGCAGCGATACGAACTCATACATTCATACATATTTCGCTGACGTCGAGCCGCCTATCCGACCACCGTTGTCCTCCCATCGCGACGCTGATCTGAGCGTCTGCCTTCGGTGTGGGCAGATCTGTCTGCGCGATCTGGCCGTCTGCGTGACCGCTGCGGACCTGCGAGTCCTTTTCACGGCGGCGGCGAGCGGAACTCATTTATTCAATTCATCAATAACTCTTACTCCTGGAGAAGCGACGAATGAGATCTGGAGCATCGAACTTGAAGTGGTGGCTGTCTCTGGCAGTGATCGCTTGCATTACCCTGACGGGCGGTTTGGCATCTGCCCAGAATGCTCAGGGCCTGGCCGCGGTCGGGGCCATCGATCCGGCCAACGGATTTCCTCGATGGTATATGGACAAGAACGGCCTGCAGCTCGGGCAGTGTCTCGACACGAGCGTGATCGATCCGTGTGCCGTGATTCCCGAACTCCCGGATCCGACTCAGCCCGTCATTTTCAACACGAACTTTCCCCCGGAGTTCTTCTACTGGCGCGCGGTCGCCGAGATTGACAACATCGGCGGCGTCGGAGGCCGGGGCCTCCTGGTGCTGAGCGTCCAGGGAGTCTTCGCCGGGCCCACCGAAACGGCGGCGGACGGCAACGGCTTTCAGGCCGTGTTCGCGCGCTACCGTGTCCGGGTTCGGCCTAACGGCCTCGTCCCGGGCGCAACGTACACCGTGACCGCCCCGTTCGGCGTCAGGTCGTTCGTTGCGGACGCGGTGGGCGTCATCAATTTCACCGACGACCAGGGATGTCCCCTCGGGGCACCGCTGCCCTGTGACTTCGCGAGCGTCGTACCCACGACGAACGCCGGGCCGTTCCTTACGTGGGACCCGGCGACGCCACCGCCCGCGCCGGCCGGATTCATCGGTAACGCCAACATCCCCCACGCGATCACGGGGAGCCCCTTCGGCACGAATTTCTTCCGCATCGAGGGCCCCAATGTCGGAGGGCCCGGCGTGAACTCCGTCCAGACGAATATCTTTTCGATCGTGATTGGAAAGATCTACGTCCGGCCGGCGACCTCCACGACGCTGAATTCCACGCCAAACCCTTCCGTCTTCGGTCAGGCAGTGACGCTGACCGCGACGGTCGCACCGGTCGTGCCGGATACGATCGCGCCGACCGGCACCGTGACGTTCAGGGATGGTCCAACGACACTCGGCACGGTGACGCTCGTCAATGGCAGTGCGTCGCTCGTCACCGCCGCGCTCACGGTGGGGGCCCATTCACTGACCGCGTCCTACAGCGGTGATCTCGAGTTCGCGGCCAGCACCTCGGCGGTGCGGACCCAGACCGTGAACCCGGGGCCGACCGCTACGACCCTGACCACCACGCCGAATCCGTCCGTGGTGGGACAGGCGGTGACGCTCAGTACGACGGTGACCGCGCTCGCGCCGGCAGTTGGCCTTCCGACCGGTACGGTGACATTCCGTGACGGCGCGACGGTGCTCGGGACGGTGACGCTCGTGAACGGCAGCGCCTCGCTCGTGACGTCCACCCTCGCCGTCGGGAGCCATCCGCTCTCGGCCACCTACAGCGGAAGCGCGACGTTTGCGGCGAGCACGTCGCCGACCGTGACCCAGATCGTGAACCCAGCCGCCACCTCGACCAGCCTGACCTCGAGTCCCAACCCCTCGACCAGCGGCCAGGCCGTGACGCTGAGCTCCACTGTGACGTCGGCGGCCGGTGTGCCAACCGGCACGGTGACGTTCAGGGACGGTGCGACGGTGCTCGGGACAGTGACGCTCGTCAATGGCAGTGCTTCGCTCGTGACGTCTACGCTCACCGTCGGAACCCATCCACTCACAGCCACGTACAACGGGAGCGCAACGTTCGCAGTCAGCACCTCTGCGACCGTGAACCAGGTCGTCAACGCTCCAGCCGCGGCGGCGACGTCTACCAGTCTCACGTCCACGCCGAACCCGTCCATCGTTGGACAGACCGTGACGCTGAGCTCCACCGTGACGTCGGGGGCCGGCGTGCCAACCGGCACGGTGACCTTTAGAGACGGTGCCACTGCGCTCGGCACGGTGACGCTGGTCAACGGCAGCGCCTCGCTGAGTATCTCGACGCTGACCGCCGGAACTCATCCACTCACGGCCGCCTATAACGGAAGCGCCGCGTTTGCCGCCAGCACCTCGCCGACCGTGAACCAGGTCGTCAACGCGCCAGCCGCGGCGGCGACATCGACCAGTCTCACGTCCACGCCGAACCCCTCCACCGTCGGGCAGACCGTGACGCTGAGCTCCACCGTGACCTCGGGGGCCGCGGTGCCGACCGGGACGGTGACGTTTAGAGACGGTGCGACCACGCTCGGCACGGTGACGCTCGTCAACGGCAGCGCCTCGCTGAGCATCTCGACGCTGACCGCCGGAACTCATCCGCTCACCGCCACCTATAACGGCAGCGCCGCGTTCGCCGCCAGCACCTCTCCCACCGTGAACCAGGTCGTCAACGCTCCAGCCGCAGCGGCGACATCGACCAGTCTCACGTCCACGCCGAACCCCTCCACCGTCGGGCAGACTGTGACGCTGAGCTCCACCGTGACCTCGGGGGCCGGGGTGCCAACCGGCACGGTGACGTTTAGAGACGGTGCGACCGCGCTCGGCACGGTGACGCTCGTCAACGGCAGCGCTTCGCTCATCACCTCCACACTGGCCGTTGGGACCCATCCACTAACGGCCACCTATAACGGCAGCGCAGCGTTCACCGCCAGCACGTCGCCGACAGTGACCCACACTGTCGTCAATAACAACAACACGCCGGCGACGACGACGAGCCTCACCGCGTCTGCGTCGACGATCCGGTCGGCGAACTTCATCACCTTCACGGCGACGGTGAGTCCGGTGCCGCCAGCGGTCGGAACGCCCACCGGGACCGTTTCGTTCTTCGACGGGACCACGTTGATTGCAACCGTCCCGATGAGCTCGGGTCAGGCCACGCTCATCACGAGACGGCTTCAGACCGTGGGATCGCACTCCATCACGGCGGTCTACAATGGAAGCGCCGGCTTCCTCGGCAGCACGTCGCCGGCGGTTATCGTGACGGTAACGCCATGAAGTAGTTCAGGCTCTACGGTCGCCGCGCCGCGGAAGCGTACCTCCGCGGCGCGGCCTCATTCACGACGCGTTGCAACCGATCGGCCGACCTGTAACTTGAATCATCGGCATCTCACTCCGCGCCGCCTCCTCAGCTCGTTGTCGCCAGGAAATCTGTTCAGTGGCCTACAGGAGAGCAAGGAGTTCGTGGAGTGACTGCCGGGCGCAACCGAATCAGATCCTCGACCGACGGACCTGGCCGTACGCGGCTCCTTGGAATGGGCGTGAATGTGCTACCGAGATCAGGCGTCCTACCGGCAAGCAGTCGTAGGGAGGGCACCATGAAGCGACGAGGCGGCTTGGCGGCACTCGCAATCACCGGTCGTTCCGCTTTGATCGGAGTGGCACTCGCCCTGTGTACCCTCATCCCCGCTGCCGGCTGGAGCCAGCAGATCATCGAACCGCACCAGCCGGGCTGGGAGCGCTGGTTCAAGCTCGATTGGGAGGCGGGAGAGTGGCGAGGGCATCCGGTTGTGAAGGGCTATCTCTACAACGCGTCGCCGAAGACCGTCGGCGACGTCCAGCTTCTCGTTGACGCGCTCGATGCGGGCGGCGGAATTCTCGCTCAGAAGGTCAGTTGGGCGGCCGGAAGCCCGATGGCGCCCTTCAGCCGGCGCTACTTCGTCGCCGACGCCCCGCTGGTGGACATCGCGCCCCAGCAGCCGGCTTCCTACCGTGTCAGCGTCTACTCGTACAGCGAGATCCTGGGGCCTCGGGGCCGCGGGCGGGGCTTTTGAGCCGAGGTGATGCAGGGCCGGTTGCGGTTGCCAGTCTTCCCGCGGAGGCTCAACGTCCCCCTCGCGAGCGCGACGCGCTAACCGCTCGGCGCCCTCCGCTGGCCGTCGCTCGCGCACGCTCCTGTCCGCCCGAGCAGCTGGGACGACGCGAGGCGGAGGATAGATTCTTACGCCCCGACGATGGGTGGATGCTAGGCTGAACGTGGCTTGGAAAGCACCTGGAAGCTCGGTCTCATCGTCGCCCATGTTCTCGTTGCCGTGCTCGCGTTGGGTGCCGGGAGCAACGCCGCCAGCCGAGTCTCGACTCCGACGCCTACGGTCGTCACACCGACACAGGACACGAATCAGCCCGCGGCGCTCCAGCGAACGGCGCCGACAAGTCGTGAGAACGACCGCGGTGTGTTCCTGCTCCTGCTGCTCACCAACCAGCGATCGCGATAAGTCGGACGATCGCTCACCGACGCTCCGCATGCAACGCGGGCTGCCGGCGACGGCGGCACACGCGGGGGGCTGCTCGCGTTCTACCGGGGCTAGGCCAACCGCCCCGGCGCCGCGATGGCCACGCCGGCCCGCTGGCAGTCATTCAGCGCTCCGGCGGAGAGCTGACCTGAACGTGCGCACTTTCACACCGCTTCCGCGTATCCAGCCGGATTTCTCCAAGCCAGTAATGTAGTAGTCCTGAGGCTTATGGCAGGTACCTTGAAGTCACGGCTGCCGAATCGGCGGTAGCACACAGGAAAGGAGACGGCCGTGCTCCGCGCAGCGACACCGGAGCGGTTGAGCGCGTTCTCAGACGCGGTGTTTGCCGTTCTGATCACGGTCTTGGTTTTAGATCTCCGGCCGCCAGAGCTACCCACCTACAAGGCAGTCCTGTTGCTCTGGCCTACATGGCTGAGCTACGCCGTGAGCTACCTTTTCATCGCAATTGTCTGGGCTAATCACCACCATCTCATGCGCTACGCGACTACGGCGACGCCTCGCCTGATGTGGTTCAATTTCGCGCATCTGTTTTCCGTGTCGCTGCTTCCGCTCTCCACCGCTGTTTTCCGTGTCGCTGCTTCCGCTCTCCACCGCGTGGATGGCCGTGAGCGAATTGGCTCCCCAGCCAGTTTCCTTCTATGCGGGGGTCTTCTTCCTCGTGAACGCGACCTACATATTTCTGATCTGGGAGCTTATTGACCGCCGTCCCGTCCATGACGTACCGCCGAAGGTGCGCAGGATCATGCGCGTCCGATCGATCGCGACCCTGTGTCTTTTCGGAGCGGCCGCGGTCGTCGCGCTGAAATATCCTCTCGTTGGATTGGCAACTTGTGTTTGTTGCCTGGTTGTTTATTTAAAACCGGCTTCGGGAGCGGAGACTCGAATATCGCGTTCGCCTTCGAGGTAGCGCACGGACAGCCCCCGGCCGCTCGATCGCCTCGAAAAAAGACCCCACCCCGGCATAACGAGTCTCACGATGGTCGCCCCAACGGGACGCGATCGAACTTGCATAATTCAAGTGCGCGATTTCGTTACGCGCTGAGCGGGTGCCCCTGTAGCTGAGGGCCGGTAGGGTGCCCGAGGTGTTCCGCTGTCTCTGGATGGTTGCGGGAGCTGGATTCGAACCAGCGACGTTTGGGTTATGAGCCCGCCCTAGCACGTAACTCCAGCCGAAGCCACCCAACTACAACGGTCCCCTGCCTCGCGTTTACGACACGACGGCTTCGGTGTTCTTGGGCGGTATTGGGGCCAGTTCACGTCCAGAACACGCCCAAGGCCGTGGCCGCGAACACGGGCGCCGATGATGCGCCAGCCGTCGACTTTTTCCTCATAGATCCAGCCGTCAGCTGTGGCGAGCATCGGGAGACGAGACCGAAGTGGCGTACGACATCAGCGGGCATCCTCCCCCGACGGTCGAGCGCCTGCGACACTACGTCAGCTCGGGGCCGGCCTCACGATCCTGGTGGTGGACGATCATCCGGATACGCGCGAGATTGGTGCTGGCGCCCGTGTCACGCGCTCCCGTAGCTTGATCCGTGTCGATTGTTTCGTATTCAGCTGGTCGAGCACCATCTTCGCGGTTTCTCGTCGTTTGCCTCCCCTGTCCGGGCGAGTTGTGACGACTGCATCCACCCTGTACCGGCGACGGTCACCAAGGTCAGTAAGGGAACGAGAAGCGCTCGCCAAGATTTGAACGCCTCGAATTTCAGGACCGAGCTCCGGAACACGGGCTGCGTAGAGCGGCGCCTGACGCTGCAGATCTACAGGCTCACCAAGGACCGGGGCCTCATGAGTTCCTGACCGCCCTCGCGTCCCCCGCGTAGGTTCCCGCCCGCGCCTCACGTACAGCCCGGCGACGTCTAACGTACTCCCCCCAGCGCGCGGGGCGCGGGGAGCCCATCATAACGAATTGGTTGCTCAGAAGCGGAATGCCGCTGCCCGACCTACGACCCGAACGGCGTGGATTTGTTGGGAACCGATGGTGGCAGAGCGCTTGCATCGATTCGCGCGCCCTCGACCGGCCGCGATCGTCTTCACGGCCAGTCGCCAAGAGCGAGAGCTGGTAGCTGCGTTCTTCCGCGAATCGGGGCGGGCATCGACACCGAAGGGGGTGTCTCCGTGAATCGACGAACCTTTCTGACCGGAACCGCAACGTCCGTTGCGATCGGCCGTCGGCGGCTGTTGCGCGCTGCCGCTTCCGCGCCCGTCATCACCGCTGCCGGCCTGGCGACTCCATCGACGGCCGAAGCGGCTCCGCTGCCCCTGACGCCGCCCGATTCGGTCGACTACGAAGACGTCGGCGACTCGATCATCCAGGCGAGTGCGCCGACGATAGCGAACGTCCGGCTGAAGCTCGGGCCGGACGGCGTCTACACCTTCGAGATGCCGCGCCTCGAGCAGGGCACGGGCATCGCGACCGCGCTCGCGATGATGATCGCCGAGGAGGCCGGCGTGACGCTCGACAAGGTCAAGGTCCACTCGGCCGACGCGCAGCCGAATCTCGAAGCGGGCCAGATCACCGGCGGTTCGTGCACCCTGCGCGCCTTCGACCCGTACATCAAGGAAATGGTGCTGAGGGCGCGGGCCGCCGCGGGCCTGCCGCCGCAAGCGGGCGCGCCGGCGGACCCGGCTCAGTACCAGGTGATCGGCAAACGCTATCGCAAGCTCGATGCGCGCGACATCGTGACCGGCAAGAAGAGATTCACGATGGACCAGGATGTGCCGGGCGCCGTCCCGACCATGTGCCGCATGCCGTCGCAGATCCGCGGGACCGTAGTGAGCGTCAACAACCTCGACGCGGTGCGAAAGATGCCGGGCGTGCTCGACGTCGTCGTCGTCCCGGCCGGCGGCTTCGTCGTGAAGATCCCGCCCGCCGTCGCGGTGATGGCCGAGACGTTCGGCCAAGCCTACGACGCTTGCCGCGCGCTCGACATCACGTGGGGCGACGGCAACATGCGGGGGCAGTCGGACGCGACGATCCAGGCGCAGCTCAAGGCCGCGATCGCGCCGCTCGTTGATTCCCCGCCGGGGACGATGACCGTCGAGGGCGAGTTCGAGTGGCCGGCCGCGACCGCCTGTCCGCTCGAGGTCGAATGCGCAATCGCCGACGTGCGGCCCGGCAGCGCTGAAATCTGGGCGGGGTTGCAGAGCCCGATCATCACCTTGCAGTCGACCGCCGCTGAGCTGGGTCTGCCGGAAAGCTCGGTCACGGTGCACTGCATCCCGAGCGGCGGCTCGTTCGGCCGGCGGCTGTTCTGGGATCCGGTACAGGTCGCGGCGCAGGTGTCGAGGCTGACCGGCCGCATCTGCAAGCTGATGTATCACCGCAGCGACGACATCCGCCACACCCGCCTGCGTCCGCCCCAGTACCACAAGATCCGCGCGGCGCTCAACCCGCCGACCCCGCTCACGCCGGGCAAGGTGCTGTCCTACCAGCAGCACATCGGCATCGTGCGGCTCGACGCGCGCCACGGCTTCGGCAACAAGGGCAGCGCGGTGCCTGCGGGGACGCCGCCGGACGCGATTCAGACGCCTGTCAACCAGGAGTACGAGGAGGCGTTCTTCGACACCATGGTTTCGTCCCCGTACAACTTCGGCGCCAACGACAAAGCGATCTACCCGGTGGCGCTCGAGATGAACACGGTGTCGTACCGCTCGGTGCATATCATGCCGGCGCGCACCTGCGAGGAGATCATCGTCGACGAAATCGCGGCGGCGCTCCATCGCGATCCGGTGGACTTCCGGCTCGAATTCCTTCGGCTGCCGCGCGCGAAAGCGGTCTTGCAGCGCGTCGCTGGCGCAGCGCAGTGGGGCAAGGCAATGGCGCCGGGCTTCGCGCAGGGCGTCGGCGTGCACATGGAGTCGCGCTCCTTCTCCGCCGCGATCGTCGAGCTCGATGCGCGCGACCCGCTGAACTGCAAAGTCACGCGCGTCACGCTGGTGATCGATGTCGGCAAGCCGGTCAATCCCTCGGGCATCGAGCAGCAGTGCCACGGCGGCATCGCCGAGGCGATCTCGCTGGTGCTCAAGACGGGGCTGACGATCCGCGACGGCGGCGTTCTCGAGGGAAGCTACAACCAGTACACCTTCGCGAGGATGGTGGATTTCCCGAAGGCGGTCGAAATCATCATCATGCCGAACCTCGGCGACCCGATCGCCGGCATGGGCGAAGTGGCGATGTCGGCGCCCGCCGGTGCCATCGCCAACGCCTACGCGCGCGCGACGCGCATCAAGCCGCGCAAGTTCCCGCTCAACGCGCGCCCTGCCTTCACACCGACGCC
>WNGG01010386.1_pt1 | contig 10100 bp, 10 predicted proteins | sample 5400661 | NCBI WGS metagenome assembly WNGG01 (sample SAMN13153372, study PRJNA577476) | soil metagenome | isolation source: 100 cm soil or saprolite under Garry oak tree replicate 1 | place: USA:California | collected 2016-06-15
TCCTCACTTTTCAATTGCTCTACTAACGCTTCTGTCTTGCGTTTCGCCCGGCGTTGCCCATAGAGCCTCGCTGTGAACGAATAGACGATTGCCACCAGGTCAGCCATCAAGTCCTCTTGATCGTTCTCTGCCAGATTGACTACCTCGATCTTACGCCCCTGGGTCTCTAAGAGCGTTTCGAGGTAATCAAAGTCAAAGCGCGTCAATCGATCCCGATGCTCCACCACAGGCAGGGTGATGCTCGTATCTTTGAGCAGGCTTAACAACTTCGGCCGGCTCTCATTGACGGAAGATCCAATCTCTTTGACGACCTGTGTCACTTGGTAGCCTTTGACCTCACAATATTGTGAGAGTCGCTCTGCTTGCCGTTCTAGGTTAGACCGATGTTCTGCTGATGAGACCCGTGCATAAATGGCGATCTTCTGAACCGCTTGCTTTGACTCATCAACTGTGACAATGATCGTTCCTGACGGGGCTTGAAAGCCTTTAATCTGACCCGCTTTCCACCAGCGTAGTGCAGTGCTATAGCTAATGCCTTGTTGTTTGGCATAGGTGCTTAACTTCATACAAGGATTATAGCACAGATGCTAGCGTTTGATAAGATTTGCTAGCATCTCTTGCGAACGTTTCTCACACTCCCCATGAACTACCACTCAGCAGATTCTCGGCTCAATGTCTCCACCTTTAAGGGATCGCCTGCCTCCGGTTACGCCGCCTTGACCGCCGCCACCAGCTTGGTCAGCGACTCCTTGGCGTCGCCGAATAGCATGACCGTCTTGGGATCGTAGAGCAGGTCGTTATCGATGCCAGCGAAGCCCGGCCGCATCGATCGCTTGAGGAAGACCACGTTGTGCGCCTGGTCGGCGTTGAGGATCGGCATGCCGTAGATCGGGCTCCCGGGCGAGCTCCGGGCGGCCGGGTTGACCACGTCGTTGGCCCCGACCACCAGCGCCACGTCCGCCTGCTTGAACTCGCCGTTGATCTCCTCCATCTCCTTGAGCTGCTCGTACGGCACGTTAGCCTCCGCGAGCAGCACGTTCATGTGCCCCGGCATCCGCCCCGCCACCGGGTGGATCGCGTATTCCACCTCCACCCCCCGTTTCTCAAGCACGTCTGCCAGCTCCCGTACCGCGTGCTGCCCCTGGGCCACGGCCAGGCCGTAGCCGGGCACAATGATGACGCTGCGCGAGTAGGCCAGCATCGTGCCGATGTCGTCCGGGGAGCCGGCACGGGTCGTGCGGCTTTCCACCTCGGTGCCCCCGCCAGCACTGATCTGCATCGGGCGGAAGGCACCGAACAGGATGTCAGCCAGCGAGCGGCCCATGGCGTCGCTCATCAGCCTGGTCAGCAGCGTGCCGGAGGCACCGACCAGCGTCCCGGCCACGATCAGGGCAAAGTTGTCGAGCACGAACCCGCTGGCCGCCACTGCCAGGCCGGTGAACGCGTTGAGCAACGAGATCACGACCGGCATGTTGGCCCCGCCGATTGGGAGCACAAACCCCACGCCCACGGCCAGCGCCAGGACAAGCAGGACCGTGATCACAGCGGCCGAGCCGCTCACTGTCAGCAGGACGACCACCAGTCCTATCCAGGCCAGTGTCAGCAGTAGGTTCACCAGCTGCTGCCCCGGGTAGGTGATCGGGGTACCAGTTATCAGCCCCTGCAGCTTGGCGAACGCGATCATGCTGCCGGCGAACGAGATGCCACCAATGACGATGGCAAACGCGCTGGGAAGGCCGGTCAGGAAATCGGGGTTGTGACCGCCCAGCTTCAGCAGCTCCGACACCGCGACCAGCGCGGCAGCGCCGCCGCCTACCCCGTTGAAGAGGGCGACCATCTGTGGCACTGCCGTCATCTTCACGGTGCGGGCACCCACCGTCCCTGCCACGCTGCCGATCACGACGCCCGCCACGCAGACGGCGATGCCGACGGGCGTGAAGGTGATGGCATTGCTGGTGGGTGTTAAGGGGATTCCTAATCCTACTATAACCACGGTCCAGGCCAGGGCCAACACCATGCCCACTGCTGCTATCCAGTTGCCGCGACGGGCACTGCTGGGCGAGCTCAGGAACTTCAGTCCGACGATGAAGAGGATGGCGGCCAGGAGGTAGACCAGTGCGGTAGCGATTGTCATCTCTCTTCCTCCCTCTCCCTGGCGGGACGTCGGCCCTTGAACATTTCTAGCATACGGTCGGTCACTACAAACCCGCCCACCACGTTGGTGGTGGCCAGGACCACGGCTACGAAGCCGAGCACGATCTCCACCGGCGTCTGCGCATGGGCAGTGATCAGGAGAGCCCCGACCAGTATGATGCCGTGGATCGCGTTGGAGCCGGACATCAGCGGCGTGTGCAGGACAGTCGGCACCTTCGAAATCACCTCGAAGCCGATGAAGATGGCCAGCACGAAGTAGATAAGCAGGGTGATAAGATGCTCGTTCATCAGCGTGCCTCCGACTGAGTGGGCTGAGGAGCGGTGGTCGCTCTCATCAGCTGGCGGGCCCGCTCGTTGACCACCTGCCCGGCGTGGGTCACGCAGCAGCTCCTGGTGATCTCGTCCTCGAAGTCCAGCTTCAGCTCGCCATCCCTGGCCAGGTGCCGGAGCAGGTTAGTGAGGTTGCGGGCGTAGAGTTGGCTGGCGTGGAGAGCCATGGTGCTGGGAACGTTGGTTGTGCCGTCGACCCAGGCGCCGTCCACCTGGACCACCTGCCCAGGCTGGGTCACCTCGCAGTTGCCGCCAGTCTCTGCGGCCAGGTCCACGATGACCGAGCCGCGGCGCATGCCCTTCACCATTGGAGCGGTGACCAGCAGCGGGGCCCGTCGGCCCGGGATCGCGGCGGTCGTGATCACGACGTCGGCCGCTGCCACGCGCTCGGTCAGGAGTGCGCGCTGCTTGTTCAGGAACTCCTCGCTCTGCTCGCGGGCGTAGCCGCCCTCGCCCACCTGGGCTTCCAGCTCAAACTCCAGGAATGAGGCACCCAGGCTCTTCACCTCCTCCTTGACGGCTGGCCGCACGTCGTATGCCTCAACGACGGCACCGAGGCGGCGGGCGGTGGCAATGGCCTGCAGGCCGGCCACACCGGCACCCAGCACCAGCACGCGGGCAGGCGGGATGGTGCCGGCCGCGGTCATCAGCATGGGGAAGAACTTGCCAAGCCGGTTCGCGGCCATTAGCACCGCCTTGTAGCCAGCCAGCGATGCCTGCGAGGACAGCGCGTCCATGCTCTGAGCCCGGCTGATCCGGGGCAGCAGTTCCAGCGAGAATGCGGTGACGCCGCGTGCAGCGAGCGCCTCGATGATGGCACCCTGGGTAGCCGGTTGGAGGAAGCTGATCGTGGCCGCGCCGACCCGCAGCCGTGCCACGTCCTCAAGGCGCGGCGGCTGGACCGAGAGCACTACGTCGGCCGTGCCCAGCAGGGTCCACCGGTCGGCCTCGATCGCTACTCCAGCCTCGCGGTAGGCGTCGTCGATGAAGCCGGCCTGCTCGCCCGCGCCCGCCTCCACGACTACCTCGAAGCCCGATGTGGCGAGCCTGGCCGCCGCATCCGGCACCAGGGCGACGCGCCGCTCGCCCTGGTGGGTCTCAGAAATCACCCCGATCTTCATAATACTTACTGTCCTTTCTCTGTTCCAATTGCTTACAGTATCAAGAACTCATGACACATGATGACAGGAGCCTCGTTTAGATGGCAAGCCGTCTGGGCCGAACTGCCGGGGCCGCTATCCCTAGACCATCAAAGGCTGTCGGGACTACTTTTCTGCCGATGTTGTAGGAGCCGTTGACATCGGAGTGGAGGACCCGCTTGCCGCTGGCGTAATACCAGCGACCATCCCGTCTCCCACTGAATCGGGGTTCGATGTCGCGTCCAGGGTCATAGACCGGGATTTCGTCCCGGTCAAGGAAGCTGGCACGGCTCGTGTAGCTTTCCTCAGTTAGGATAACGCAAATACCAACCAACTCCGCCTTGTAGGTGAGCAGCTCAATGAAGCGAGCATGCGGGATCTGCACAAACTCTTGGTTGTGCTTCCTGCCCATCTCAACCTCTTGCTTCCACAACGGGTTCTTGCCAATGATGAGCGTGCCAATCCCTTCTGCCACCAAGAGTTCGATGATCCGACGGCTAGCCGTGTGCAAATAGTGCAGGACACGGCGATTGCGCTTCGTCGTGATGCGATCGAGCTTGCGAGACGTCAAGCGGGAGGCCTTGGTCTGGCAGCTCTGATGGTGGGCGCGTTGCTTGTTGTAGAGTTGGTTGATGGCTTTGACAGGACGCCCGGTCACCAGATGGGGGATAAAGCCGGGTTTGTTGGAGGTGAGGACAGCCAGCACGTTGACGCCGAGGTCTGCCGCTACAAAGAGCACCGGATCCACGGTAGCCGGTTTGGTCTCGCACTGGTAGATCACCTCGACCACGTAGTACTCTGCCTTTGGCACAATGCGCACCTGATCTACCGTCTCTCTAGCCTGTGCCGTCTGGACCAGGACTCCCAGGCCGCTGACCACAATCAGGCCCCGGTCCAGGTCTCGCTTCCAGATCGCGCCCATCTCGTAGACCAACAGATTGCGCCCGGCGGTTTTATGCTTGTATCCAGGCAGTTTCGGGCGACCGGTGAACTGTTCAGGATGCTCGTTCCAGGTCTTCATCGCTTCAAAGAAGGCCACCCAGGCCTTGTGAAGCTGGAGGAGCACCTGATTGCTAACTTTAGCGGGAAGGGCTTTGTAGGCGTCAGAGGATTTGACGAGGTGGTAGACGCTTGTATTGTCCAGGTACTTGTGCTCAAGAATGAAGGATTGGCGCACATTGTAATTGGCCAGGTTCCACAGGTTCTTCGAGGCAAAGGCGGCTTCATCGATCCCTGCATAGCGTGGGTCCCCTTTGGCTATCACATGCTGCTCGACCAGCTTCATGGCTTCTCCCCTTCCTCTGCCTGCAACTGTTTGACAATCGCCTCGGTCTTGCGCTTCGCTCGCCGCTGCCCGTAGAGCCGAGCCGCAAACGCGTAGACAATCCTCACCAGATCGGCCAGTAAGTCTTCTCGGTTATTGTCTGCCAGGTTGACCACTTCAATCGCTCGCCCTTGCCCCTTGAGTTCGAGCAGCGCCAGAAACTTCGCTCGGTTGTCATTCACCCCGGAGCCAATCTCCTTGACGACTTTGCTTACCTGATAGCCCTTGGCGGCACAGTAGTTCTCGAGCCGCTCGGCTTGCCGTTCCAAATTGGCGCAGTGCTCGTGCGAGGACACTCGCGCATAGATTGCAACCTGTCCGGCAGCACGATCGTTGCTCTCCTCTCCTTCCGTCACCACGATCGTTCCATGCAGCAAACTAACGGAGATTGCCGAGATAGTTTGGCCACACTGTTATCTTGACTCCCAAGGAGGCTGCTTAACCACTCACGGGAGGTCAACGGGGATTTTTATTAGGAATTGCCCTGCTCTTGACCGGTACTACCAATCTCGCAGCATCAGATGCCCTTGCGCGACGGCATCCACAATATCGGCGCGACTGACGATACCCACCAGCTTGCCATTGCGCAGGACGGGAACGCGCTTGATCTTGCGCTCCGCCAGGAGTATGGCAATCTCGCTAACCAGCGTTTCTTCCTTAACAGCAATAATCTCGTGGCTCATAATATCAGCAACGCGTAGACCTTGGCGATCTACCTTGCTGATAATGTCTGCCTCCGTGACAATGCCGATAATCACGCCGTCTGCATTGACGACGGGCGCACCACTAATACGCTGACGGGAAAGGAGTTGTGCTACTTCCTGCACGCTGGCCTCCGGGTGGATGGTACATACCTTGCGGGTCATGATGTCGCTTGCAATCATCGCCCACGCTCCTTTGGGGGCAACTGAAGAACCAATAGAGCTACATTCCATTGTCTACCGCTACTGGTAGCCTATTTCTAATCATAACATATAGATACCTCTTTGTGGAAGCAGCCGCAGTGACATCAGAAACATTGTATCTTCCCTACCATTGCAAAATCGATTCACTATACCAATCACTCCGTGTCAACGGCAACCCGCTATTCCCCCGATTCGGCTTTGCCAGCAACGTCTGATAGAGATTATTCCTGTTCGTCTGGAACGAATATGCTGACCCGGCCATATACAGCCGCCAGATGCGATACGTCACCTCATTCGTCAGCTTACGAGCTTCATCAGTATGCGCTTCCAGACGACGTACCCAGTGCCGTAGTGTCAGTGTATAGTGTTCGCGCAGACTCTCCACATCGCGCACCTCGAAACCGCTTGCCTCGGCGGCTCGCAGGGTACTGCTGATGGGCAGCAGTTCGCCATCGGGAAACACGTAGCGGTTGGTGAAGTTCGCCCTCCATTGCGCCTGCAAAGAAGTATTGCTGGCAATGCCGTGATTGAGGAAGACACCTCCTGGACGGAGCAGATGCCAGGCTTGCTTAAAGTACGTGGGCAGCAGCGCTTCGCCCACATGCTCAAACATCCCCACACTCACAATTTTATCAAAAGAGTTTGCTTCATTCATGTCCCGGTAATCACGCACCTCCACATGGCAATGCTCCGCTAATCCAGCCTCTGAGATGCGCTTTTGTGCCAGCTCGGCCTGTGGCTGACTGAGCGTGATCCCATACGCCTCTACTCTATAATGCTGTGCAGCGTAGATAACCAGTCCACCCCAGCCACAACCAATATCCAGCAGTCGCTCTCCAGGACGCAGGCGCAACTTGCGACAAATATAATCCAGCTTGCGCTCCTGTGCCGTGTCCAGGTCGTCGTCGGGCGTAGCGAAGTAGGCGCAGGAGTAGACCATTCGCTGATCCAGCCAGAGCGCATAAAACTCGTTGGAGCGGTTGTAGTGATAGGTGACAGCCTGTCGATCACGCTCTTTTGAATGACGTGCACCGCGCAGTTTCACTGCCGGATCACTGGGACGTGGTTGACCCGTGTTAGGCAAACTTAACAGCCGTTTTCCATAGCGTAACTGATCTGCCTTCCCCCAGTGTCCTTCAATGAATTGGTCTGCAATTGGAAAGACGGCTTCGATATCCCCCTCGATGTCGAAGTCATTGTAAATATAAGCCTCACCGAGGGTTAGATCGCTTGGTGGCAGAAACATCCTGCGCAAGGCACCTGGATGTTGCAGAACCAGCGTGAACCGTGTTTCCTGTTCTGGATCGGGTTTCCAGGTTGTACCATCCCATAATCGCACGGCAAAATTGCGCTGCTGAGCGGAACCCAGTAAGTCCTGTATCAGGGACAAGGTGGTCTGAACGGCTGAATCAGTGGTTTTGATGGTTGGTGTCGCCATGGATGGTTCTCTCTCCTGGTTAGATTCCATCTATTATGGTTATGGAATGCAAAGTGATAGAGACTCGTAGCTAATGTTGGCTCTCCTCCTCAACTGATGAGTTGTCTGGGGCATCTTCTGGCAAAGTCACATTCTCGTAGACGGAGGCAATGGGAAAACTCACACCCAGGCTCTCGAACTCCACCGCATCACCGGGCCCAAAGGGGGAGAGCTTCCAAAAGCGTTCTTGCTCACGTCGGTAGACCTCTACAGCCATTTGTTGAGTGTCCACAAGGACATATTCCTCGATGGTTGGGCAGGCCCGATAATAGCCGGACTTTCTCCCCCGGTCGTATGCTTCAGTACTTGGGGAGAGCACCTCAACCACGAGGCGTGGGTACTGAACGATATCACCTGTCCCTTGTTCTCGTTCATCACAGCTTACAGAGGCATCCGGGTACACATAACGTCTCTTAGAGAGGCGTACTCTGGCATCGGAGGTGTAAACACGACAGGGATCACGACGAAGGGCATTCCCCAACTCTCGTATCACATTGGCGCTGATAGTAGAATGGTTCAACGTTCCTCCTGCTAACATGTAGGTGTAGCCGTCGATAAACTCGTATCGCCCCTCGGTGCTGTTGCGGTCAAGCGTCAAGTAGTCCTCAACGCTCATCATTAAACGGTGTGGTTGGGCAGCCATCTATATACTCCTTCCGACCTCTTGCATTTCCTTCTCCTGAAGAAGTGAAGCAAATCAGCTCTTCGTCATTATACTCGATTCTGATCGCCCGGTGACTGCCTGACATCCCCTCATAATTATTTCGTCGGGCCTGTGACGGTCCTTGAGGGAAAATAGAGAGAGCGGGGACACCCCCTTCGACCTCAACTTAACGATTGTGGAGCGGGATTGCAAAGGGCAGCCGCCCTTTGCTGGGGCATCCTGCCTGGGGACAGGTAATAGGATGTCCCCGAAAGACTTCTTTTACCAGACACGACGGCGCAGGAGTGCTTATGACTGGTGAGCGCACAAACAGCTATGGGGGCAGTCGGGTCTCCTACGCTGTACGAGCCGTCAACCACGGGCCAGGAAGTGCCGCCCTCGTCCTGCTCGTTCGGCTGCATGTTGCTAGATTGTATGGTTTCCCTCCAATTTCAAGTCACTTTGTTTTACGCTATCACCGATCCTGCGCCGTTTGCCACTATCCCGATCACTGCAAAGATGCCATTAGCAGCAATGGTGTTTGCGATGAAATAGGCGTGTATCATTTTTGCTAATGCGTATGCCTGGCGACTCGCGTCTTTAGCAGCCCGATTGAGCGCGACAGCACCAGCGCCACCAACATCGCCACGACTGCGCCATCCACTAACGCCGCCGGAGCCAGGCCAAATCTGTTATCGAGCAGGCTGCCTGCCAGCACACCAAGCGCCAGTGCGACCAGGCCTATCATGCGGAAAGCCGCGTTGTAGTGCGCTTGCTCCTGGCGGGCATCTTGCTCCGGTTGCTTGCTGGCAGGTAGGGGCAGACCAATAAGCAGGTACAATAGGAAAACCCGCTTGTTTGCGCTAGTGGACAGGCGCTCATCGCTTATAAAGCGGCGTGTCGCTGCGGCATCGCGCAGGAGTTCTTCCCTGTGCTGATTTGCCAGCTGTTGGGAAAGCTGAGGATGCATGGTCAATCTCCTCTCAATAGCCTGGCAATCTCGCAAAAGAGATCGCCTGGATTGACCCGCCTGGTTGCCATGCTATAGAATAGTGACAGCCAGACGGGTCACAACCGCATGGTAAGGAGTAGGGCGTGTTGAGAGCTTGGCAGGCGTAGACACGTCCCACATTCCTGAACTGAAGGGCTACTCTTACTGAGATGGCCCGTTGAGATATCTACTTAACAACTCTCCTAGATTATCGATGGCGTACCGGCGCAGGCTGAAGCGTTTATCGCTCATGCGCATGCGCACCAGGCCGACCGAACGCAGTTGTATCAGGTGATGGTGGATGGTCGTCTTCGCCACCCCAAATTCATCTGCCAATTCTTGCAAAGTATAACTGCCGCTCGACAGCGTTTTCAAAATGCGCAGGCGGCGTTCATCTCCCAGTGCCTTCGCCAGCCGCAGCAAATGCGCAGGCGGCGCAGAAGCATCGGCGAGAAGACTTTCATCCGCAGCCGGATAGAAGAAAATCCGTGTATCGCCACTCTCTGCATCGCCGTTAAAGGGCCGTGTAACATAAGAAGGGATCAGCATGACACGGCGTATGCCAGGCTCAGGAACATATTCCCAGCCGGTACAGATCTCGATCAATTGCTCAGGTGAGTGCGTGGCTTGCAGAGCGCGTTTCGCCTCGACCTCGCGCTCCAGGATCGCCATGATCTGCGGCTCTTGCTCGCGAAAAACCTGATCATACCAGCCATGCACAATTTCGAGCAAGCGTTCCTTCGCCGCCGCTGTGTCCAGCGAGAGGATCCAGCGCAGCGTGTTTTGCCAGCCCGCATCATCGGGAAATGAGGTGCGTATCAGCTTGCTCTGCGCATCGATCTCTCCCTGCGCAGCCGCATAGATGACATCCGGCGGTGTCGTGTGGCGATGCTGGCGCACATAATAGCCCAGCATATGCAAACGCAGTTCAAGGGGATCGATGGTTTCCAGGTATGCCAGCAAGGTAGGAACATCTCTTGGGGGCGGACAGGTATAAGCCAGCGCCGAGACGTGTTCCCACATTTCGTGGCTCTGAAGACTAAATTGCTCGATGGTTTCGAGTAGAACAGGTGAGAGCCTGTTGCGGATAGACTCAAACCACGCCTTACCGACTTCATACGTCGAGGCGTCTTCGCT
>WNGG01011994.1_pt1 | contig 10098 bp, 8 predicted proteins | sample 5400661 | NCBI WGS metagenome assembly WNGG01 (sample SAMN13153372, study PRJNA577476) | soil metagenome | isolation source: 100 cm soil or saprolite under Garry oak tree replicate 1 | place: USA:California | collected 2016-06-15
CTCCTGGGACCACATGCAACTGAGGGATTCAAGATCTCCTCTGCCCCTCCGCTCCTCCGCTCCTCTGCCGTAGTTCAGAAGCCGGGCGGGGGTTCAAAGCCGCCCACGATTTCGCCGATCCGGCCGGCGAGATCGATGGGACTCGCGTCTTCCAGATACGGTCCCATTATTTGAATTCCTACAGGAAGATTCTCTCGAGTCCTCCCCACGGGGGCCACCGTGGCCGGGCATCCCGTAAGCGTCGCTGCCGAGATCCATTTCAACATCTCGGCATACATCCGCTTCCCCTCGGGAGTCGTCACAGTTCTTTCGAAAAAGGTTCTGTTGTGATCGTGCGGGAAGGCGGCGACGAAGTTGACCGGCATCAAGAAAACATCGTGTGTCTTGAAATACTCGTTCCAGAGGGCTCGTGTCTTGAGACGCTCCCGAGTCAGCTCTATCCAGCGCGCATGGCTCATTTCCATGCCTTCGAGCCACGGCTTCGCGTACGGAGCGGCGGAGTCTTCATTCCTCGACTCCCGCAATGGCCTGATCTGCTCCTCCTTCAGCCCGGGACCTACGACCGCCGCCAGCAATCGAATATAAACTTCCCAGCTTTCCTGGGGACGGAACTTCGGAGGCCAGCCTTCGACGAGATGCGCACCCGCCTTCCTCAGGGCTTCGACCATGCCGGCCAGAACCTGCTTCACGTCGGAGCCCACAGGACAAAACGGGTCGTCGACGACGAACCCGATCCGGTAGTCTTTGAGCCTGCTCCAGCTGCCATCGATACGCCAGCGCTTCCTCCGGACGAACGCCGCCGAGTACTTCGAGCTCCAGAATCAAGTCTTGCGCGCTCCGCGCCATTGGCCCGGCGACATTCAAGTCCGTGGCGGTTTCCACGGTCCCTGGAAGCGGCGGAATGTGGCCCCGCGTAGGCACCACGTTGAGCGTCGGCTTGTGCCCGTACACGCCGCAGAAGTGACACGGTGTGCGTATGGAGCCGCCGATGTCGCTGCCCAGCTCGAGAAAACCGAAGCCTGCCGCGAGCGCCGCGGCGCCTCCCCCAGTGGACCCGCCGGGGGTTCTTCCCGCGTTCCACGGATTATTGGTGGTGCCGGCGACCTCGTTATAAGACTGCAGATCACCGGCATACTCGGGCAGGTTTGTCTTGCCGACGACAATGGCTCCTGCCGCTTTGAGACGAGCCACGGCAACAGCATCGTCTTTTGGAACGTTCCGCTCCAGTTCTCGCGACCCGCAGGTCGTCCGGATTCCCGCGGTTTCAAAAGCGTCCTTGATCAGGACGGGCAGGCCATGGAGGCGTCCCCAGTTTTTTCCCGAGGCGCGGGCTTCGTCGGCCTGGCGGGCTCTTTCCATCGCCAGGTCTTCGACCAGCGTGACGAATGTGTTCACTTTAGGATTATGCGTGCGGATCCGCTGGTACACGATCTGGGTCAGCTCGCGCGAGGAAACGGTCCCTTCCCGGAGCGCGCGGAGCGCGTCATGCGCCGAAGAGAAATCCGGCTCGAATCTTCGAGCCGCGGCGGATGGCTGGGTAAACCGGCTCACGTAAGGCGCGGCCAGCGACAGACCCGTAAGAGTCTGCAGGAAATCGCGACGGTTCTTGTCCATGCTGCCTCCTGCGAGCGCCCATTCTAAATCTAAAGCATCCTGCAAGCCCGAAGGTAACGCACGCGTAACGCCTTGGAGGGTATGATAAGAAAAACGCGTCATTGGCCACAGAGACACAGAGCCACGGAGAAAACCTGGCCACGAATTTCACGAATTAGACGAAAACAGGCTGGCGGTTTCGTGCCAGTTTTTGCATCATGCTCACTGACGACATACACCGTCTGTGATCGAAGAAAATTCGTGGCAAAAAATCAACGTGACGCAGGGTCGGCCTTTCCGTGGAGGAGTGCACGACGGCATGATCTTTGGGAACGGCTCGGATGCCCAGTGGCCCGGCATGCGGGAGGGTGCGACTCCACGACCTACACTTACGACGGGGACGGGCGGCGGTTGCAGAACATCAAATCTATGGTATCCAAGAACACACGAATTGCCTATCTAAAGCGAATGCTGAAACGCCTCGAAGGAGAGGAGACGAGAATTCAGCAGCTCGTATCGACCGGCGAGCTCTCGCCCGAAGGTGGGGAGCTAGCTGCTCAGCAGGTCAGAAAGAGTCGGGGGGAGCTACTCTCAGAGTTGCAGAAGCTCGAAAAATGAAGGTACCGCCCGTGGGTGTCGCTTGCGAGGCCAACTAGTTTCTGGTGCAAAACCAAGGACCCCGAAGGGGTCCAGCAGGACAGCCCAGGGCGCGAGTCCTGGGTTCAAAGTCCGGATTGCGGAAAGCCCTGAAAGGGCGGGGCAGGGAGTTTGGTCTCAACTCCAGATAAATGCTCGTCATAGGGCACCTCTTTGGTACCGGGACCAACTGCATCGCCCCTTCGGGGCTTCCGTTGTTACTCTGCTTGTTCCCAGGGCTCGCGCCCTGGGCTTTCCTGAGTCGCCCCTGCGGGGCTAGTTTCGCACCAGAAACTAACTAAGAGGCCCGGAATGGCTGCCACAGAATCGGGGACTTGCGGGCGGCCACGCAGGGCCGCCCCTACGACGCGTGTACAGGGTCAGACTTTTTTCTCTTTCCAGCGGCCGCGGCGGAAGACGAGGACGCCCACGACGGCGAGCGTCGAGAAGGCGATGGTAACCGAAGCGAAGACGCCTCGCGGCCCGAGTCCGACAACGCGCGCCAGAACATAGGCGAGCGGGATCTCCCAGAGCCAGAAACAAAACAGGTTGATGATCGTGGGCGTGAAGGTATCCCCGGCACCGTTGAAGGCCTGAACGACCACCATGCCACAGGCATAAAACAGGAAACCGTAGCTGACGAAGCGCAGGCAGTCCACCCCGTAGGGAATCACGGCCGGATCATTGGTGAAGAACCGTATCAACCCGCCCGCAAATACTACGAAGAAGAACCCGAGTGTCCCGAGAAATATCATGTTGTAGAAGCAGGCGAGCCAAACCGCCCTCTCTCCCCGCTCCGGCTTCCCTGCTCCCAGGCTCTGTCCCACCATGGTCGCCGCGGCATTGCTCATTCCCCAGGATGGCAGGAGCGCGAAGATGACGATACGCAGCCCGATCGTGTAGCCGGCCACAGCGGCGCTCCCAAATAGGGTCAGGATGCGTACGAGTCCGATCCAGCTTGCCGTTCCTACCAGCGCCTGGAAAATTCCGGTGGCGGAGAGCCGCGCCAGGCGATACATCACCGCGGGCTCGAGCCGCAGGTGCTCGGGGCGGATGGAGACCCGTCCTTTCCCTGTCGCAAGCAGATAGAGCTGAAGGAGGACACCGATACCCCGGCCAATCGTGGTGGCCACGGCCGAACCGGTCACCCCAAATCGGGGGAAGGGTCCCAATCCAAAGATCAGGCAAGGATTGAGAGTGATGTTAATGCCATTAGCCACCCAAAGAACTCGCATTGCGACGGCGGCGTCCCCGGCTGCGCGAAAAATAGCGTTGATGAGAAAGAGAAGAAGGATGATGCCGTTTGCCCCGAGTATCAGTGCGGTGAAACGGGAACCCGTTTTGATGACTTGAGCCGAGGCGCCCATGAGCCCGAGCAGCTTCGGCGCCAGGACCGTCCCGGCAGCCCCGATAGGCAGGGACAGCAGGATTGCAAGAGAAATAGCCTGAACGGCGGTGATAGACGCGCGTTCCGGATCCTTCTCCCCGATCCGCCGGGCGATCATGGCCATTGCCCCCATGCTCAGACCGATGGCCAGCGCGTAGAGGAGCGCCATCATGGATTCGGTGATGCCCACCGCAGCCACGGCGTCGGCGCCGAGCTTGGACACGAAAAACACGTCGACGACGGCGAACAGAGATTCCATGAACATCTCCATCACCATCGGAACGGCCAGGAGAAAGATCGAGCGGCCGATGGAGCCTTGGGTAAAATCCTGCTTCGAGCCGCGCACGGCTTCCCGCAGTGTTGCCCACGCAGTCGCCGTCCGGCTTTCGGCTTCGCTTTCCATCGCGTCTCAGTTTAGCCACAGAGACACGGAGACACAGCGAAAATCGCTCTCTGTGGCTCTGTGGCTAAAGATAGCTGGGTGTTTTTCAGGCGCCGGAGATGGTCAGACCGCCGTCTACGACGATTTCCGCGCCGGTGATATAGGATGACTCGTCGGAGGCCAGAAAAAGCGCGCAGTAAGCTATATCTAAGGGTTGAGCCAGCCGGCGCAGGGGGACGAGTTGCGCGATTCCCTGCTTCGCCTCTTCGCTCAGTTCCTTCTGCATCGGCGTATCCACGAAACCCGGGTGGATAATATTGGAGCGGACCTTCTTGTCCGCATAAACGACGGCAATCGAGCGGCTCAGCGAGATCAAAGCTCCTTTGCTGGCGGTGTAGGCATCTTGCGCTCTCTTGTAGCCGAGCAATGCAGAAATGGAGCTGGTTGTAATGACGGATCCTCCGCCCTGCCGGATAAGTTCCGGGATTCCGTATTTGCAAACAAAGACCGGACCCTTCAGATTGATACCCATCACCCTGTCCCAGATGCGCTCGTCGGTGCGGGTGACCTCAAAATCCCTGTCTCTCCAGAGAACGCCGGCATTGTTGAACAGAATGTTGAGCTTGCCGAATGCCGTCACTGCGTCTGCGACGCTCTTCTTGACGTTCTCCTCAACGCCCACGTCACACCGGAAGAAAGCGGCCTCTCCTCCGTCGCTCCGAACGAGGGCGGCCGTTTCCTCACCGGCCTCCGCGTTGATATCCAGAACCGCAATCCTGGCTCCTTCCCGGGCGAAAAGCAGCGATGCCGCCCGGCCCATTCCCATTCCGGCGCCGGTGATCAGTGCAACTTTATCCTTGAGTCTCATGTCGATTGCGGACTGCCGATTTCGGATTGCGGATTGCGGATTGCGGATTGAAAAGCTTGATCTGTAATCCGCAATCGCAAAATCGCCAATACACAATCGAGAGATTTCGAATTGAAAAATTTCCCGCTTGACCTGAAATCCGCAATCCGCAATCCGCAATCGGAAATCCGCAATCAGAAAAGATCGGGGACTTTGGTCATGTCGACTTCGTCTCCGGGCCGGCAAGTTTCCGAATCGCGGCTCCGAATAAAGTCCCCGGTGACCATGTCCTTGTATCCCATGCCGGGGCCGACCATAGGATACACGCACGCATCCTGGTCAATCATGATTTCCAGGAAAGCCGGGCCTTTAAACTCGACGAACTCCCGCAAGACCTCCTGGACTTTCTCATTCTCGGTCAGGCGCGCGGCGAAAAGGAATCCGTCCGCTTCTGCCGCTTTGACAAAATCCTTCGAGTGAAGCGACTTGTCGGTTCCGGAAAAGCGATTGTTGAAATACATCTTCTGCCACTGCCGCACCATTCCGTCTCCCAGGTTGTTGAGGAGGAGCACCTTCACCGGAAGGTTGTAGGTGGTGACCGTTTCGAGCTCGCCCAGGTTCATGCGAAGACTGCCGTCCCCGTCGACATCTATGACGAGGCGGTCGGGACAGGCCACTTGCGCCCCGATCGCCGCCGGCAGTCCAAAACCCATAGTACCCATGCTTCCCGAGGTCAGCCATGTGCGGGGATGCTTGAAGTCAAAGTACTGGGCCGCCCACATCTGATGCTGCCCCACGCCGCTCGTGACTATGGCTTCCCCACGCGTAATCTCGTTCAGGCATTCGATCACGTACTGGGGCTGGATCAGCCTGCTCTCCCGATCGTAGTTGCGCGCGTGTTTCTTCTTGAGCTGCTGAACGTAGGCCACCCACTGGGAAAAATCTTTCTTGAAGCTCTTCCTCCCCGCCGCAAGGAGGTCGCCCAACCCGGTCCGGGCATCTCCCACAAACGACCAGGTCACGTTCTTCACCTTGCCGATCTCCGCGGCATCGATGTCGATGTGCGCGAGGAACCGGGCCCGGGGCGCGAACTCGTGGACCTTACCTGCCACGCGATCATCGAAGCGCGAACCGACGGCGATCAGGAAATCGCAGTCTTCGACCGCATAGTTGGCATACGCCATCCCGTGCATTCCCAGCATGTGCAGCGACATCTCGTGCGTCGTGTCCATGGCGCCGATGCCCAGGAGCGTTGTCACGACAGGAATACGGAAAGTGCCGGCGAAGCTCCGCAGCTCCCCCGAGGCATCGCTGTTGATCACGCCTCCCCCCGCATAGATAAGCGGCCGTTCGCTCTTCCCCAGCTGGTCGAAGAAAGCGGCGCACTTTTCTTCGGGCACTCGAGCCGCCTTGAGCGCCTGCATGCGCGCCTCGTAGCCTCGAAAGTGGAGCAGTCCTTCGCCCTTGAATACTCCCATCCAGTTCTGGACGTCCTTCGGAACGTCGACCACCACCGGACCGGGGCGGGCGCTGCGCGCCATGTCGAACGCCGTACGCACGGTTGCCTCGAGCTCCTCAGGGTTGTGGACAAGGAAAACATGCTTGGCGCAGGCGCTCATGATGTTGAACACCGGCGCCTCCTGAAAGGCGTCGGTGCCGATGGCGTGCCGCGGCACCTGGCCGCAGATCAGCACCACCGGAATAGAGTCGGCCATGCAGTCCCGGATCGGAGTCACGCTGTTGGTAGCGCCCGGCCCGGAAGTGACCAGAAAGACTCCTACCTTGCCGCTGCTTCTGGCATAGCCCGCCGCCATAAAGCCGGCCCCCTGTTCATTGGCCGGAACGATAAGCCGGATCTGCCTGCCATCGTGCGCGGCGTGGTAGCGAAAAATGGCGTCGTAGGTGGGAAGGATAGCGCCTCCGCTGTAACCGAAAATGGTGTCCACGCCCTCGTCGGCCAGAACCTGAATAATCATCTCCGCCCCGCTCATGCTCTTTCCGGCCAACGGGTGCCGGGCGGTGGGATGTTGTGTTATTTTCTGCGCCGTCATAATCCTCTCCCTTGACTCTTTACGTCTTCGTGGTGAGTAGAGAACAGTCTTTACCGCCAAGACGCGAAGACACAAAGCGTCATTTTTTCTGGCCCTTTCTGACCTTGGGTGCCGCGGCGGCCGCAGGGGGAGCTGTATGGGATGGCTTGGACAAGAATGCCATCATTTCGCGCAGCCGTTTCCCAACGACTTCGATCTCGTGGTTTGCCTCTTCGGCGCGCATGCGATTGAAATTCGCCCGGCCGGCCTCGTTTTCGCCCATCCATTCCTTGGCAAAGGCGCCGCTCTGAATCTCGGCCAGAATCCGCCTCATTGTCTCCCTGACGTGGCTGTCCACCACCCGCGGACCGCGCGTGTAGTCGCCGTACTCCGCCGTGTCGCTGACGGAGTAGCGCATGTAAGCCAGTCCTCCCTGATAGATCAGATCGACGATCAATTTCAGCTCGTGCAGGCATTCGAAATAGGCGATCTCCGGCTGGTATCCGGCCTCCACGAGAGTTTCGAAAGAAGCTTTGACAAGCGAGGAAACCCCGCCGCACAGGACCGTTTGTTCGCCGAACAGGTCGCTTTCAGTCTCTTCCTTGAATGTGGTCCCGATCACCCCTGCCTTCAGGGCCCCAAGCGCCCTGGCATACGCGAGGGCATTCTGCGTGGCGCGTCCGGAGGCGTCCTGGTGCACCGCAAGGAGCGCGGGCACGCCAACCCCTTCGACGTACAGCTCTCGCACACGATGGCCGGGCCCTTTGGGAGCAATCATGGAGACGTCCACGCTGGCCGGAGGAACCACCTGGCCGAAGTGAATGTTGAAGCCGTGCGCGAACATCAAGGTCTGACCCGAGTGAAGATGCGGCGCAATGGACTCCTGGTAGACCTTTTTCTGCGTCTGGTCCGGAATCAACATCACCACAAAGTCAGCCAGCTTTGCGGCTTCCTCGACGGTACGGATCGTAAGGCCCGCGGCCTTGGCCCTCTCAGCAGAAGGGCTGGCTGGATAGCACGCAACCATGACGTCCACACCGCTATCACGCAAGTTCAATGCATGCGCATGACCCTGGCTTCCATAGCCGACAATAGCCACGCGCTTGCCCTTGAGCAGTGTCAAGTCGCCATGTTGTTCGTAATAGATGTTTGCCATGATTCGTTTCTCTCCAAGGATTCTATGGTTTTGCCGATAGAGCGATATCTTCACGCGGAGGCGCTTTCGCCGTGGAATTGCGCTGCAACGCCACCTTCCCCGTTCGTACCATGTCCTCGATGCCATAAGGACGCACAACATCCAAAAAGGCTTCGACTTTTCCGGTGTCCCCCGTGACCTCAAAAACGTAGTTGTCCGGCGTGGCCGTAACAACGCGGGCCCGGAAGATCTCAGCCTCGGTCAGCAGCGTAGCTCTCTTCTCCTGGGGAGCGCGAACCCGTACCAGCACAAGCTCCCGTTCCACGCAGTTCGCATCGCTCAGGTCCACCGCGGTCACCACATCCACGAGCTTGTTCATCTGCTTCAGCATCTGTTGCGCCAGCTCCGATTCGCAACGAACGACCATTGTGATCCGGGACAGCGCTGCGTCTGAACTGCCTGCTACAGTGAGACTTTCAATGTTGTACCCCCTGGCACTGATCAGACCCGCGATCCTGGATAGGACGCCAAAACGGTTCTCAACCACAACGGACAGCGTCCTGGTAGGTTGTTCCGCCTTCGGTGGCGGCGGTTGCGATGCTAGGGTTGTCATTATCGTGTGTACCTAAAAGAAAAAAGGCCGTCACCCGGTCCGGACGACGGCCCTGGGAATAACCCAGTCTTTGTGCCCTCATCCGAACCGCGTACCGCGGCTAAGGATGCCAGTAATGTTGATGGGGGATACTGCGACCGGCACTACGAATCGGCTCGATAGGACCCGCATAACTCGTGTGAAATTAGCAAGAAACCCCGGGGGCTGTCAACAACATTCCTCGCTTCGTCAACGCGTCGTCATACGCCGTCGACTGGGTGACTCCCGTTATGATTTAGAAGCGCAGGAGTACCGGCGGGTTGTGGGAAGCCAGGACTCAAGAAGAATTCAAGCACCTCATTCACCCGGTCGTTCCTGGTGCAACTAGAAGTGGGTGTCAATTCACGCTGCCGGGAACTCCTGTGGAGAATTTAATTCGTGGCCAATAAAGGCGCCACGAATTTCACGAAAACGATCACTGCCATCTGGATGTCATTGGTTTGAAATACAATTGTTCACAAGTCTCTCCGGCCGCGCTGCTTCTCTCCCACTTCTAATTACACCCGGTGGTTCCCACGAATTTGCCTGCCCGCTTCCCTTCCCGTATAATGAATGCCTGATTTCAGGCCGGTCCCTCATCAAACACCGAAGCATCTTGAGGGCATGCAGTGGAAGGAATGACGGAAGAAACAGAGGTTCAGCAAGAAGAGCAGTTTCTCGAGGAAGTCCTCCAGCCAAAGGACGACCTTCGCTTGGAGCCTGGCGAGCTCGCGCGCTACGATCCCCTCAAGCGCTATCTTCTGGAAATCAGCCGATTCGCGCCTCTGACCCGGGAGGAGGAACATCGACTCGCGGTTCTGTATCACGAGACCGGAGACCGCGAAGCCGCCTACCGTCTCGTGACTTCGAACCTGAAGCTCGTCGTCAAGATGGCCATGATCTACAACAAGGTCTACAACAACCTTATGGACCTGATCCAGGAAGGGAATATCGGTCTGATCCAGGCGGTCAAGCGTTTCGATCCTTTTCGCGGAACACGATTGCCCACGTACGCCGCCTGGTGGATCAAGGCATATATCGTCAAGTTCCTTCTGGACAATTCGCGGATGGTCAAAATCGGGACAACCAACGCCCGCCGAAAGATTCTCATGAACCTGAGCCGAGAAAAGCGCGCATTGGAAGCGAAGGGGATCAGTCCCACCGCGCAGCTGCTGGCCCAAAATCTCGGAGTTGATGAAAAGGAGATCATGGAGGTTGAAAAGGGCATGTCCGGTCCAGACATATCGCTGGACGCGCCCGTGGACAGCGAAGGAGAGATCCGGTACATCGACACGCTGAACCTGGTGGAGCAGAGCGTCGATGAAAAGATCTCTCAAGGCGAGTTCCAGCACCTCATCGAACAGAAATTCCAAGAATTTGCCCAGACCCTCTCCGCAAGGGACCAGGACATTCTGAAAAACCGCCTTATCGCGGAAAATCCCCAGACCCTCCAGCAG
>WNGG01010392.1_pt1 | contig 10096 bp, 12 predicted proteins | sample 5400661 | NCBI WGS metagenome assembly WNGG01 (sample SAMN13153372, study PRJNA577476) | soil metagenome | isolation source: 100 cm soil or saprolite under Garry oak tree replicate 1 | place: USA:California | collected 2016-06-15
TCAGTTCTACCTTTGACGAACCAACTGAGGCGCATACTCGTCTCGCCGAAATGGTGCTGGAGCGAGCCAAACGCCTGGTGGAAGCAGGACGTGACGTAGTGGTGCTCCTCGATAGCCTGACTCGTTTGAGCAGAGCCTACAACCTGGCCGTGGAACCCAGCGGGCGCAGTCTCTCAGGTGGCCTTGACCCGGCAGCCCTGGTGCCGCCCAAGCGCTTCTTCGGAGCAGCACGTAAGCTCGAAGAAGGCGGCAGCCTGACCATTATCGCCACCGCGTTGGTGGACACAGGCAGCCGCATGGACGACGTGATCTACGAGGAGTTCAAGGGAACCGGCAATATGGAGCTGGTGCTCAACCGAAAGCTGGCCGAACGGCGCATCTTCCCAGCTATCGATGTCGCACTCTCCGGCACTCGCCGCGAAGAATTGCTCTACGACGAAAAGACATATCGCGCGGTCGTCACGATGCGTCGCATGCTCTCGAACTTGAGCGAGCAGCGGGGGCTGGAAGCAATGGAGGCGCTGCTCCAGCAGATGTCCAAAACTTCCAACAATGCCGAATTCCTGGCAAATCTCAATCGCAGCTTGGCATAATGGACATGTTCTCACGAAGCGAGGTCGTGGGCATCCTGAGGAGGACACAGATCACCTGTTCTTAATCGTCCGTGCGTTCCCAGAGCGGCACCAGCTTATGTTCCACTGCGTAAGCGGCGGCCTCGCTCCGCCGCGACAGGCCGAGCTTTTTGTTGTCTACGGTTTTTCTATCATATCAAATCCGTTTAAAGAGAGATGATTTGGGGACCCCCTATTACCTGCCCCCCAGGCAGGGTGCCCCGGCAGAGGGCTGGCTGCCCTCTGCACTCCTGCTGATTTTCATCACTCTTCAGCCGGATTTGATATCACACGAAGCTGCGATCTTCAAAACGCAATTGCACCTCATAGCGCCGGGGGTTGCGAGGGTCGATCAGCACATTGATGCTGCTGCCGGGTGGATGATTGATGGGCAGAGAAGCACCACCCGCGTAACTTTTGAAGTGATACACGGCACCCGTCTCAGGGTCTTTCCAGTCGGCACGGACGAAATATGATATGGTGTATCCGCTTCCGATAGACGACACATACTCCCTGTCGATCTTCGTCACCGTGGCAAGAATAGGTATTCCATGCTTACGCACACTGAGCGTGAGAAAAAAAGAACGCATGATGAAGATGATGCCGACAATCGCCAGCAATACCACGATGCTACTGAGAATAAGCAGGAGTACAGGCATGTATGACTTTTTGGCCCTCCCTGTTCACTATGGCAGTTTCTAACGTCAATCATATTGAAGTTTATCTCTCTATTAACATAATTCAATTGTAACCATTTGGGAGGGATGATGCCAATGTTGCCCTATCCACCATATACGAAGCCGGACGCGGCGGAGAACTCATTGTTGCGCGTGCTGGGAGGCGTCCTGGCATTCCTGAGCATCCTGCTGACGCTGCTGGGCATCATCTTGCACCAGCGTGTTCCAGACCTGATTCTCGCCATCATCGTGGGAATTTTCGCGCTACGCGTCCTCATCTTGTGGCTGGGAGATAAACCACAGCACCAGCAGCCCATTCCTGGGTGGTCGTCCATGGATCCGGTAAGGTATCCTATGCAGTCTCCTCCATATACTCCGGGACAGCCTGCTCCGTATGCATCACCATATTCCCAATCTCAGCCTCTCTACCAGCTTGCACCGGAGCAACACATGCAGCAAAGCGTGTCTATGCCGCCCGCAGCGGCCGCACCTCCACCACCAAAGTTGCCACGCTCCATCCGACCACAGCGGCCTCCCATAGTACCGACGTTTCCGGCTCAACCCGCACCACCACCTCAAGTAGTGCAACCAATACCACCATCACCGCCTCCCTCTCTCTGGCTGCCACCCGTATGGGATGGAGGGGATTGGACGCTTGACAATCTACCAGCATCACCGCCTACCTCTGTCGGGCTGCCACCGCCGGATGCTTCTGTAGCCATGCCATCACCAGCCCCGGTACCCAGGCCTTCCCAGGAGGGAAACTGGCAGTATGACGATGGGAAAAATTTTACACAGCAGCAGAGAGGAAACGATCATGGTACCGCATAATGTTCGTGCTCATCTCCCGATACTCTTTGCGCTCTTCGCACTCATCACCTTGAGCGCCCTGGCCATGTTCTCGACGCTCGTTTCCGGCGCGAGATCAGCATCTGCTGTCCCTGCGCGTTTCGTGCTGGCAAGCACTGTGCTGGCAGTCTCTCCCACGAACCTGACCGATTGCAGTCAATGCGTGGTCACCGTCATCAACGAAAGCCCCAGTAGGAGCCTGACCTGGTCTGCGACCAGCCGTGGCATATCTGGCGTGACGATTAACCCGGCAGGTGGAACGCTTCAACCCAGAGGGCAGGTTTCCGTGAACATCACGATGCCTTCCAACATCACCTGCCCTGCGAATGACACGATCACCTTTACCGGGCCTATGAACTCGGTCAACGTCTCCTGGAGTTGCTCGGCGCCGCCTACACCCACGCCATCTCTAACACCTACTCCTGTCACGCCTACGCCGACACCCACAGCTACCCCGTCACCGACGCCTTCTGCCAGCCCAACGCAAACCGACACCAGTCTCACGCCCACCGCTACGTCAGTACCTAACGGCGGCGGGCAACAAAATAACGGCAATCCCCCTACCGGCAGCGGCTCGCAGGGCAGTTCTGTCCCCAGCATCCTCCTTAGCGTTGCCGCCCTGCTGCTCGCCTTGCTTGCCTTCACGCTTTATCTCATCCCACCGGCGAATGCTTCGCTCCGCAACCGCCTGCTCTCTCTCATTCTGCCTGTCTCGTTCTTGAGAAGGCTTGATCAGAATCATTGATGAATGAACAAAGAATGTAGGGAGTTGGAAATCAGTCATTATTCCCAAGGTCTTGCAGATCGGTGAGACCATAGTTCTGCAGAGAGTTGTAGCTGTCTGAGCTTGAGAAAAAAGACAGCTAACGACGATTTTAGGCTTTTACCAGGTTAGCCGTCTTGATGGGGAAGCATGGTTTTGCAGAAAAACTTCAGTTAAGGTGGAAAGGACTCTGCCTCCACGCCGATCTGAAGGACGCGCACACCCCGCATATCCAGCCAGTAGCGTCCTTTCACACGCGCAACGCGAATGAGCGCGGTATCGCAGACGGGACAGCGCACGACTGTCCCCATCCCATGCATATAGACAGCGGTCGCACCAAGAGCATTGGTAGTGCTGCAGCTCGTACAGGTTGCCTGGACGAGCGTCATTTCAAAGGGGAAGATCTCTTGCAGGATGCCCGCAGCTGCGTTGCCATCAAGCTTATTCTCCATCATGCATCTCCTGTCGGTCCGAATCGTTCGGTCTTGATTCGTCCTGGTTCGTGTCCCAACGTTACGAGACTGGATGCGGCAGTTTCGACGAACGGGGTGGGGCCGCAGATGAACATCAGAGGTCGTTGATCAAGCGGCCAGGCCACCTCTCTCAGCAGGTCAGTATCGATGCGTCGGTGATATCCCGTCCATCCGGGCGGTTGCACACGGGTCAGAGTATGCACTACCTCAAGCATCGTGCTGCTTCTGACTAAGCGGTCGAGTTCGTCGCGGTAAATCACGTCCTCAAAGGAACGCGACGAATAGAGCAAACGGGTCGCAACGGTACTCCCCACGGCGATACGGTGGCGGATCATCGCCATCAATGGCACGATGCCCGATCCCCCGGCGACCAGCAGGAGAGGACCACCCATCTGCACCTCCCAGACGAAGTAGCCTCCGATGGGGCCGCGCAGTTCCAGTTTGTCGCCGACGCGCAGTTCATCGACAAGGTAGGGTGAGACTTCCCCGTCATCGAGCCGTTCGACGGTCAGCGTCAGACGCGGTTGCTCCTCAGGCGGCGAGGCGATCGAATAGCTGCGCTCGGCCTGGTAGCCGTCTTCGGCAGTGAGGCGCACATCCACATGCTGACCAGCTCGATGCCCCATCCAGGTGGGAAGAGAAAGCTGGATGCTCTTCGTCCGCGCGGTTTCTGCCTGCGTGGCCACCACCTCACCGCGTTGCCAGGTTAGTCGCCCCAATAGCGTTCTTCTTTCCATGGATCTCCGTGATTGTTGTAGCCAAGCGACTCCCAGAAGCCCGGTTCATCCTGATCGACCAATCGCAGACCCCGGACCCACTTGGCGCTCTTCCAAAAGTAGAGGTGGGGAACCAGTAAGCGTGCCGGGCCGCCGTGTTCGGGCGGCAGGGGCTGGCCTTCATACGTGTCGACCACCCACGCCTTCCCGCCCAGCACCTCTTCCAGGGGAAGGTTGGTGGTATAGCCGCCATCGCTGAAGGCGATCACGTAACTGGCATCGTAGGTGACCTGCGAGAGCAGCGTATCGAGGGAGACGCCTTCCCAGTGCGTGTCCAGTTTCGACCACTTCGTCACGCAGTGGATGTCTTTGGTCACCGTCTCGCGCGGCAGGGTATGAAATTCATCCCAGCTCCAGCGTTTCGGTTGATCGACCTTCCCTACAATGGAGAAATCCCAAGTCGCGAGCGGCGTATGCGGCGTCGGCCCTGCCGAGAGAACGGGAAAGCCGCGCTCGAAATATTGTCCCGGCGGGAGTCGTGCGCTCTTGTCGCTCTGCTGGCGACGACCGCGGAACCCGCGCGAGAAGAATCCTTCACTCATTTCGTCATCTCCTAATCTTCTTTCGCTTTTCTCAATCTGCTCCTTATTGTACCACCAGGTCCGCGACTTTTGCGTCACAGGTCAAGAATGACCTCATTCTACATAACACGGTTCTTGATATCAGGATGTATGATGGGGTCACTGTAATATTCCGGGCTAAACATACGCTAACGGCTTTTCACTGTTCCATGATTGCAGCATTTGTTGTGATAATGGAGAAAAAAGGCTCATGAGGGTCGTTGCGAAGCCTTTCCAACATCATCAATCTTTCAGATGAGTCAGCCTGGGAAGCCAATTCGCGGCTTAGCGTATGTTTAGCCCGGAATATTACAGTGACCCCTTTAAGACCTACCATCTCGCCCGAGAGGACTTCTGCCACATCCGACAGCCGGTCTACCTGGCACTTGGCAGCTTGAGCCACCCCATCGAGGAACACAAGGCAAAGGTGCTAACCAGCCTGTTCCCTGATATTCGCGTGGAGGTCTACGAGGGTCTCCATCACTTCAACCCGCCGCACCGGGCAGAGCCAGAGCGGTTCGCGCGAGCGCTGCGCGAACTCTGGACACGCAGCGAGATAGCCGCAAGCGTCAATGGGTGAACTGATAGCACGCGGTTTACCAGCTTCGTGCTTATTGGCACAGCCGCACAGCACCTTTGATAAGGAGGACATATGGAAACGATTACATCCAAAGACGGGACGATGATTGCATATCAGCATAGTGGTACAGGACATCGTGCATGTGCCTCCCCATGAGATGGAGATTCTGCGATCTGCTCCTAGTTGGTCGGCACGCATAGCGGCAGCACATACCATCCTGCGCGAAATGCGCGGGTCAAATGAGTATGTCTTCGAGCCTGCGCGCTTCAGTGGCCTGACAACCCCGACGCTCTTGCTTCTGGGAGGCGATAGCCCTGCGTTCTTCAAGGCAGGGATAGAGGCGGTTCATGCGGCTCTGCCAGACAGCCGGGTGGTCGTCATGCCTGGGCAACAACATACGGCCATGAATACTGCACCTGAGTTGTTCACGCGCGCGGTACTCCAGTTCCTCGCTCAAGAGAGCCAGATCGCGCGTCTTTAGTAGTCGTTCCTCTCGTGTAGTGAGGGCGAGTTGTAAAGGAGGGTTGGGGTGCGCGTACGATTGTTGCGTAGGCCTAACAGGGCGACCGCAAGGGATCGCCCCCATAGGCGCGAACTTAAGCCAGACCCCACCGCCACCCAGGGCGACCGCAAGGGATCGCCCCTACCAGACCGCGGATCAGCCCGCCAGGCCCATGTATAGTAGGGGCAGGGCTTGCCCCCGCCCATAGGCACCAACTGAAGGGTTGAGGGAAGCAGATGTTCGGCACCACCCAGGGCGGGGACGACCCAGGCGCGCGCGCCTCCGGTGTGGGGCCATGCTGCAACCCGCCTGAAGTTGGTGCGGATGGGCGATCCCTTGCGGTCGCCCTGCTTGCTAGAAAATGCAGGCTCAGGCTGGTAAAATGGCCTCTAACTTATCCATTATGATGTTTTCCCGTCGATGCTGTCCTGATCTGAAAATAAGCAAGCAAACACACTTAATATGAGGATGAGCCCTGTTCGATCTCCTGGCTGTATATTTTGGAGTTGTGTGGGTCTGGCCCACTGCGGCCCCTCGTCTGGGCGTGCCACAACGCTCGCCCTGTGCCCGCACGACCACGCCCATGATGTGACATGTGGTGTCACGATATCCGTGAGCGGTCGAGATCTGTGGCCCATTCCTCCACCCGATCCAGCCACTCGCGCATGAGGGCCTGGCACAGCACATCCTGTTCGATATTCACAAAATGTCCGGCCCGATCGAGCACAGCGAACGTCGCTCTGGGGTAGTTGTCCAGCAGATCCCAGGCGTCCCGGTATCCACAGAGCTGGTCTTGTCGTGCGGTCAGAATGAGCGTGGGGCCACCAAAGGGGGCGGGCAGGGTATCCACGTCAAAGGAAAAGGGGTCGGCCGCCTCCAGCCGCGCGTTGAAGGGGTGGTCGGCTATCTGGACCTCCGCCAGCACGTCGCGCACCGCCTCGACCACCGTGGGGCTCTGCACCACGATGAGGTCCGCGCCCGGCCCGAGCTCGGCCACCAGCGTCGGGTCTTCCAGCAGCGTGGCCCTGGGTGGGAGATGGGCCTGTGCGGGATCCGCCTTCACCTGAGGTGCACAGAGCAGCACGCCATCGATCGACGCTGCCCTGCGATAGACCACGCCACGGGCCAAGTACCCACCATAGGACAGGCCGGCGAGCACGAAGCGTTGACCGGGGATGACCGTGTCGATGAACGCCAGCATAGCGTCGAGCATCTGATCATGCGTGGCCAGACGGTCCACGCCCGGGGTGCGTCCCGTGCCGGGCAAGTCAGGATAGAGGCGCAGCCAGCCGTCCCGCTGCGTGAAGAGGGGTTCCATGAACCGTTCCATGACGTGGTGATCGCTCGGCCGCCCAGGCAACATCACGATGGGTCGGCCGGTGCCGTAGGTTTCATAGAAGATCGCGAGATCTCCGAGGTCACATTTCATGTGCTGATACCTCCGTTCATGCGCACACACCGTCGCCATCTGCGACGGGCCGGGAGCGCACGCACTGCCGCAGTCTGGCGACAAACCATAGTACTACCAGCGTGGTGGGAACCGCAGCGTTGTCGTCTTTGCGGGATCGACGCGAGAACCGCGAGGGTGTCATCCTCCTCGTGCGGATCGAAAAGACGTGACTGCGCGGCGGAGACGCGGTCCTACAAGGGGTAGCGCTGTAGGGTAGACGGCTAGCGAATGCTTTCTTTTGCGTCTACCCAGGCAGACACAAAGGAAAATCTGCAAGGCTTGGGGTGTCTGCCCGCAAAGCCGCGATGGTCAAAGAACGCCACAGAACGGCTTCATCTACCCCTCTGGCTTCGATCCAAGGGACTGGTTGATCTCCCAGAGGTTGCCTTCGGGATCGGCAAAGTACGCCGTGCGCAGCCCCCAGGGCTGGTTGGTTGGGGGTCTGAGAACCGTGACGCCCTTGGCCTTGAGCGCCTCGTATGCGGCGTCGACATCCTCAACACCAGCGGCCAGAAGCACGCGAGGCCCTCCCTCGATCTTCAGCTCAAGCGCCTCCTCACTGATCATGTGTGCGGCGGCTGAGACTTCCAGCAGGAAAAAGTGCACGTTTTCCATCTGGAAAGAGACAGAATCGGGAGTGCTCTCGCTCTCTTGCACCTGAAGCCCGAGCGTGTCCCGATAAAACGCCGTACATCTGGCCAGGTCTCGTACGAACAACTCAGTCGCCATGACTCTGTGAAACATTGTTTCCACCTCTTCTTTCTTAGTCGAGTCATGCACCTCTCCACTCGTTCAGGCGCAAGGCGTCTGTGCTCGACAAGGAACAGTATAGCACGGAAGGAGGGACAAAACTTCTCCGATCTTGCTCTTTTTCTTTTTGCAGGTGTCTACCATGGGTGCCTTGTGCCATCATGCGTCTCGCTCGGGAGTGATTGAACGCTGGTCCATTTTGTCAGCGGACCTGCTCTGCAATCCAATCCATTTCCCAGAGGGGAATTCGCCAGAGATCACGCCCCATATTCGTCTGGGATGTGCTTCCGCAAGTATGCCATGTCAATGCATTTCCTTGATGGCAAGCTGCCCCCATGCTCGGCAATGTCAAACATGGTGTCACATGTGCTGCCATCTTCTCTCACTTCCTCTTTCTTTTTGCAACTTATTTGTGGCATGACCCACTAGCTGGTATCTCTGGGACCTGATTGTGGTTGTCGAGAGCGTCATGGTAAGCATAGTCTTGCAGTTTCTGCAAAACCCAGTGGTAAAATGACAAATTCTCATGTTGTGCGGTCTATCCTAATCGTGGAATAGAATGAGCGTGAGAAGGCCGAAAAAGCCCGCCGTCATCGTGGAATGACTCTACGGTCAACGTGGAAAAAGTACATGGTACACCTCGGCACCTCTCTAGAACTGCCCGCTTGCTAATAGGAATTGGAACTCGTGGGCTTTCTCATCGTGAAAATCGAACTCCTCGACGCTCTTTCCGTTTGAATAACGTTTCCTAACTGCTTCCATGTTGAAACCTGCGGGGAAATCCGGCGGGAAACAGAGCGGTCACCTAATACCAGGTGGAAGAAGACAAGACATTTTCCGCAACTTTTCCCTGGAAGCGTTTAGCAGGAAATGTGATCAGCCAGAGCCATCAGAATCGAGGCTTTTCGCTTCATTTCTGAACGGATGTACTAAGTAGTCAGTACAGTGGTAAAATCTGGTCTGAGGAGACGCTTCCCAAACCCAGGTGATCCGGCCCTTTTTTGGGTTCGTACATTTTTGCAATCCATTGGGGTTGTGTGATGAATGACATTGCCTTCCCTTCACAACGTTATTGCAGTGTTAGTTCTTATTGAGATGGGCAAAAACGGATATTCAGGGATACAGGGTCAGAAACAATCCTTTCTTGCTGAAGGGGTGTTTCTGACCAATAGCGATCCATAAATTTCTTAAAAGCTACTTGCTATACCACGGGAAATGTAGGGTAATAATTTACAGACCATGCAATCTTGTTAGAGTTTCCGCAATGCTTCGTGCAAGGGTATATCTACTCCAGTGGGTACATATGAACAACGGAACCAAAGGCCATTTCGGGGGTCTGCACATAGGCGGAACCCACTTTTAATTGCTCTATGCGTGTGGTAAGGTCCTGGCCGGGGCGTCCTCGAATAAAACCTGCTACTTTTTTGGAGTCTGGATAGTTTACGCGGAAAATGACTTTTGTGCCTGCATTGCCCAGGATATCCTGGTGAAAATCATTGATACCCTGGCTGGCGACAATGACGGCTATACCGAACTTGCGGCCCTCCTTCATCAGTTTGGGCAGTGTAACGTCTTTAGCAAGGCGGTGCGCTTCATCCAGTACGATGGCGAGACGTAGACGGTCGGCATTACCCCAATGGAACATATCTTTGTAGAGCTTGCGAAGTGCAAAGGCTCCGGCTGCCATCTGTAATTCTTCAGCATAGAGATTGTGAAGATCAATGACCAATCCCTGACGAATTGTCGTGAGCATATCCGGCGCGTTCTTTATGGGTCGGAACAGGTTCATCTCTAGCAAGGGGCGACAACGCGCAGCGACGTTGTTAATATGGCGCTCCTGTTCCTTCTTCTCTATGCGTTTGAGAACCTCTTCGGGCGTTGGATAGTCCAGGTCTATCGCCTCCTCATCAGAAAATCCATGTGATTTATAGGCGTCTTGCAGGGCAGTAAATATGATATCGCGCTGCATTGGTCCCAAACCGGTGATATAGGCAAAGATCTCTGCCAGTGCAAAGCTATTCGCCATGCATCCACCTAAACCGTCATCTAGTGTGCATTCAAATGGAGAAAATGGCAAGCCTTTTGCTGCATCAAACACTGAAGGA
>WNGG01061140.1_pt1 | contig 10094 bp, 8 predicted proteins | sample 5400661 | NCBI WGS metagenome assembly WNGG01 (sample SAMN13153372, study PRJNA577476) | soil metagenome | isolation source: 100 cm soil or saprolite under Garry oak tree replicate 1 | place: USA:California | collected 2016-06-15
TGCGCAAACGCCGGATGCGCCCGGAACATCGTGCGTTTGACCGGAGGATCGCACAACGGAGTCTCGAGGTTTCCGAAGACGATGTCCCCCGAGCGCAGGATCGGCGCGACGTCATCGAACAGGTTGACCGGGCCGCGATCCGGCGGGTGACGGCGGCTGACATCCCCCGAGAGCATGAGATCTCCCACGGCAACCAGCCGGGATGTCGCACCAGCGGCTGGGTCGGGGCGTCTGTACAGTGTGGATTGCACTGGGGCCTACCTCACCTCGACCGGATCGATCGGCAGACGGTGCCCGCGCGTATCGGCGGACTCGAGGAGTCGCAGGAAGAGATTCTGAACTTGTGACACGAGACGTTCGACAGAGTAGCCGTGCGAGATCCTCAGCACACCGGCCCGCCCCATCTCTGCGCGCCGTTCCCGATCGCCGGCCAGCTCAAGGATGCGCGCGGCGAGAGCGCGCGCGGCGTCCCGTGGAACCAGGTATCCCGTCACACCCTGCTCGACCAGCTCGCGGCAGCCCCCGACGTCGGTGCACACGCACGGCAGTCCGGCCGCCATCGCCTCCATGACCGTGTTGGGCAGGCCTTCGCTCTTCGACGTGAGAACGAACAGGTCGAAGCCGGGGAGGAGGTCGCGGGCGTCCTCCTTGATACCCAGCAACGTGAAGCGATCCGCAACACCGCAATCGCGGATGGCGGTGCGCACCGCCTCCTCGTCAGGCCCACCTCCCACGATGCAGAAACGCAGCGGCACCGACCCCTTTGCGCAGAATGACGCGGCTCTAGCCAACATCGCAAGGTTCTTGATCGCCGCCATCCTGGCTATGGTGCCCACGACTATCTCGTCTTCACCTGCTCCGATCATGCGCCGGGCCGCCTGACGTTCCTCGGGGCTGGCCCGGGGCGGGATCACGACGGCGCTGCGGATGGTGAACACCTTGCTCCTCGGGAGACCAACACGATCCACCAGATCCAGACGAATGGCCTCGGCGTTGCAGATGACGGCTTCGGTGAATCGGATCAGCGTCCGCTCGACGAAAGCCATGAACCACGACATATAGATCCCGCGCTCGCCGGTCACGAGGATCGGCACACCGGCCAGGAGACCGGCGAGCCGCGCGTAGGCGTTCCCTTCATAATTGAACGAGTAGATCAGGTGCGGATTGATCGTCTTGAATGCACGCCGCATCGCCAGGAAACGCCTCCAGTCCAGACGACCGCGTCGTCGCAACTCTACCACCTTCACGTTCGCCTGCCTCAGAGCCACCGCCCATTCGCCTCCGCTCGCCATCGAAACAACCGTAACGTCGAAAGGACCCTGCACGAGACCCGAGGCGAGCAGGTAGACCTGTCTCTCCAGCCCGCCGATCGCGAGCTGCCCCACCACCAGGCAGATGCGGGGTCGCTCCCCGCGCTCGCCTACAGCCGGGGCCGCGCCAGGGCCCACGAGGCCAAGCCCTCCATCGGCACGGCGGTGGCCGCCTCCGCCGCCAGCGATTGATTCTCGATGACGGCCCGCTCCGCCATCCGCTCTAACGCGACGGCCAGGCCGAAGAACACCCACAGACCCTTGACCGCATAGACGTCTCCCGTAAGGCCCGCGATGAACAAAGCGAGAAGGCTGACCTCCACGACGACCGCGTGGATCTCGAGGTCCGATCGCGCCGTTGCCTTTCCGATCCGTATACATCGCCGCGCGCCGCGAATGGCGAAGCCGAAGAGGAGCAAAAACAGCGCCCCCCCGGGTAGTCCGTGTTCGGCCGTCACGCCGACGAATGCGTTGTGACTCGACAAGCTCTCGTAACGGAGCTCGCGGCCCCTGGCATATCGCGGATAAGCCTTCACGAAGTTCCCCGGCCCCACGCCGAACATCGGCCGATCTTCGATCATCCGCTCGCCGGCGCGCCACAGCTTCAGCCGGGAACCGAATGTGCCCTTTTGCCGGCTGATGGAGGGAACAATGCTCTCCGCCCTACTCCAGAAGGCGCTGGGGAGCACGTAAGTGAGCAGGCAGATCATGCCGGTCGATCCTGCGAGCAGGAGGAATCCTCCCTTCCTTGCCACTCTGTACCATACGAACAGGAGGGTCACCGCCAGCGAGATGAGACCGCCCCGCGAGAAGGTCAACCCGATGCCAAGAAAGAGCACAGGCAGGGCCGTGATGAGGACCATGTGGCCCAGCCCTGCTCTCGCCCCCTGGTGCAAGAGATAGGCGCAGACAATGGCGATATTGATGTAGGTTGCGAGGAGATTCGCGTTCTTGAGAAGTCCGCTGGCGGTGGGGGTCATGCCAAGGTAGTACATCGCCACGGCCACGACGGTGTTGAAGGTCGCCCAGATCACGAAGCTCCAGTAGACGCGACGGATCCTGGCCGGCGTATCCACCACGGAACTGAACATGAGCGTCGTGAGGGCGTACTGCGCGTACTGGAAGGTGCGGCCCAGCGCGATCCCTGTGTCAATTGCGTAGACAAGGGAAACGCCGGACCAGACCAGAAAGAGGAGAAGCACGGCGGCAAATCCGTCGAACACGAGGCCGGTCCTTCTCTGCATGGCGACGCTCACCAGCCAGCTGATGAGGATGACCACCCCTACAACCTTCATCGGCGAAATCGTTTCCTGCGAACCAAAAGCGTTCTCCACGAACAGGATCGGGATGAGGACGTGCAGGCCGAGATACGGCCGCAATGACATGGTCACGAGGCCGATCCCGGCGATGGTATAACCGATCCCCGCCAGGAAGAGGACCGGCCTGCTCATGGTGGTGCGGAACGGGCTCAACGGATCTCCAGTCCGAGCGTGGCGCACTGTTCTTTGTAGCGGGTCTCGGCGGGGCTCAGCACCCGGAGCCGGCTGCAGGCCTCGGCCGCGGGCCGCAGGTCGCGATGGCGCGTATAGAAGGCCAGGAGCGCGGCCCATGCCTCGGTGCTGTCCGGGTTGACGTTGGCGCCGGCCACGAACTGTCTTTCGGCCTCCCGGATCTGACCGGCTTTCTCCAGAGTCTCGCCCAGAAGAAGGAAATACCAGAGACCCCGGGCGTCTTTCTCGCGCGCGCTCCGGAACTGATCGATAGCGGCCGGCAGGTCTCCCAGCGCCGTGTAGGATAACCCCATGTGCACGTTCGGTGTCGGGTTGTCCGGCTGGATCAGGCTGGCCTCTCTGAGGTGCCGAAGGGCCTCGTCATAGTCTCCGAGAGTGTAAGTGGCGAGCCCAAGGCCATACTGGGCCTCGAACAGGTCCGGGGCCAGGGACACCGCCCGCTTCAGGAACCCGACGGAGCGCCGGGTCTGGCCCTTGCGCCACAAAAAGTCCCCTGTGGCGCTCTCGATCACCCCGCGCGGGATCATCGAGTCCTGCAGCCGCGAATCCTCGACCCCGCCGATCGCCGCCTCCAGGAGCTCAGGGGCGAGGTCGGGACGCGTCAGGAATGGGTGTTTCGAGAGAACGGGGAGCGAGGCGACGGACCGCCGGCAGTAGACCGCTGCCCGGCTGACGCTCCCCAGCTCCAGGAATTTCTCCGTCAGAAGGTCCTGGTAAATGTAGTTGGTGGGTTCCAACCGGGTCGCGGTTTCGAGCGCTGCGAGGCCCAGCCGTTCTTCGGGGAGCAGGATGTCGAGCGGGTCCTCCGTGAGCGAGGACAGGTCCAGAAGTTTCTTGTTCCGGAGCAGACGGGCCTCGTGGAAGTAGAGGTCCGAGGCCATCGACCAATCGTAGGCCTTGTAGGGTGTTTCATCGATGCGGCGCGCCACGAAGTCGAGCCCCGCGTGGACCGCGTCTTCCGGGGGCAGTGCCGTGCGGACGCGCACGCCCGCCCAAGTCTGATCCAGGCCGAAGAGGAGCAGCTCGGCCAGGTCATTCTCGAGGGTCTCCCGTTCGCCCCCGAGGGACAACCCCCTCTGATAAGAGGCCCAGGCGCGGGTGTGGTCGTTCCTGAAGAAAGCGCGTTGCCCACGCAGGCGCAGGATGCCCGACGCGTATTGGCGAGCAAAGTACGCGCTCTCCGCCGCGAACACGACGATGAATCCGAGGAGCAGGAACACTTTGCGGGCCAAGGAGATCACACCCTCGTCATGGGACCAGGCCCAGGAATATACGACGCCACCGGTGGGCCGGCAATCTCATTCGGTCCAGGGCCCCTCGATAGGCCGGGCCCTGAGCGGGTCCGGCGCGCTCTCGGCCGAGGGAACCTGAAGCGCGACGAGTAGCCCCGCCAAAAGCGCGCACAGGAAGGCGTTCGCCCCGATCTGAAGAGAGAAATCGACGGTTGAATGGAGCGCGATGCTCATGAGAGCCACGGCGATGCCGACGCGGAAAACCTCGTTCGGGTGTCTGAAGTCCCGCAGCGCCGGCCACCAGAAACGTTTGACGAAGACCGCAACTCCTGCAAGAAAGAGCACGCCGCCAACCGCCCCGGTTTCCCACAGAAGCTGCAGGTAGTCGTTGTGCGCCTTATCCCAGCGCCTTTCCGAGCCCGCCGGTGTCAGGGGTGCGAAACTGTCCTCGAAGGTTCCCAGGCCGGATCCGAGCCAGGCATACGCCGGAAGCTCTCGAACGATGCGTTGCCAGAGGATCGCCCGCAATTGGAACGAGGACTCTCCCGAAAGATTCCCGTAAGTCCCCAGCTGCTTTTTGACCGCCTCGGCCCCGATGAAGGAGATCAAGGACACGACGACGAGGGGAAGCGCCAGCGCCATGGACCATCGCAGGGCCTTCGAGGCAGTGCGGCGACAGAGCAGTGCCACGAGCACCGTCCCACTGATGAAGGCTGAGAGGATCCCGGCCCGCGACAGCGAAAAGAACAGGGACACGATCAGGATCACGGCCGCGAAAAGCGCCAACAGTCCCTTGCTGACCCGCCCAGGGTCGTCGCCGAGACTGCCCAGGAGCGCCGCGCTCCATCCCGGCCCCGTCGATGAAGGGCGCGCCGATGGCTCAGGGCGGCGCCTCGGGTCGACCAACCAGAAGACCAGGCTCAAGGCGACGGGGATCGCCATCCCGACATAGCCGGCAAAATGATCGTGGTTCACGAACGGACCGAAGGCCGACGGAGAAGTCCAGGACACGGCGGGGACCTTGCGAACCCAGTAGATCTTGCCGTTCCAGGTCAGGAGCTGCACCAATCCGAACATCGAGACCAGGAACGCGACGACAACCACCCAGCGGAGGATCGAGACGGCCCTCTCTTCGTCGGCCCATTTCCCCACCAGGAAGAACAGCGCCACCATGCTCGCGAGAAGCACGGAACGCCGCGCGGTTCGGCCGGGGTTCACGCTGATCGGTCGTCGCTCGCTCTCGTGGGTCAGGAGGAGCGGATCGTCGCGCTCCTGTCTCACGGTCTCAGTCTTGTCCTCGGTGCGTTCCCAGGACTCGAAGTCGACGCTTTCGTACAGGCGCGCGGAACCCGGAGAGACGGCCCGCAGCCATCGGATCGGGAGGGGCACGGTCTGCAGGATGCACAGGATGATGAACAGTCCGATCGGCATGGCCAAGGGAAGAAGTCGAGGGCGCGCCGCATTCGAAGAGGTCGCCGCGTCGTCACGTCCAGGATAAAAACGCGACAGGAGGAACACCAGAAGCAGGGACACGACGCCCCACTCCATGATGGCGATTGACCACGGCTCGACCGTGCCGTAGGCCAGAGGAGTGAAGCCGATGAGCGCCATGAGGCCCCCGCGAATGATCCGGTCGCAGCTTCTATGGACGATTGTCACGTCCGCTCCTCAGCGGTATGCGCCCAGGGGGCCCCGCAGCCGGCGCACGACTTCCCTCACCCGCTGCACGGCGGCCCTGTGGCAGACCAGCACCACGTTCCCCGAACGGACCGCCACGACGTCCTGAAGTCCGATGAACACAGTGAGCCCTTCCCCGTTGACCCCGACGCAGCGGCTCGCATCCAGAGCGACCATGCGGCCGATGGTCGCATTTCCCCGTACGTCCTTCTGCAGCGAGCCGCCGATCGCGTCCCAGTTGCCGACGTCCGACCAGACAAAGGGCGCGCGGAGAACCAGGAGTTCCCGGGAGCGCTCGAGCACGGCGCGGTCGATCGGTACCCGCGGGATCCGGCGCAACACCGCCGCCGGCGCCCTCCAGACACCTCGGGAAGCCCGGCGGGCCCACCTTTCCACGGGCACTCCCGGCATCACCTCCCGGCCCGTTGGCCGGATGTAGCCCAGCCCCGTTTCGGGGGCGCGGGGCGGCACGCCGATCGTGACCAGCCCCCCGGTCTTCCGCGCGGCCCGGATGGCGGAGCGCATCGCCGAGCGGAACACCATTGCGGGCCGGATGGAGTGGTCGGCTGGCAGCACCACCATGATCGCATCGCCGTGCCTCGACCGCAGCCAGTGCGCCGCGAGCGCCACGGCGGTGGCCGTGTCGCGGCCGACCTCTTCAGCCAGGGTGTGGTCCGGTGGTATCTCCGGCGCCTGACTGCGCACCCAGGAAACAGAGGACGCGGCCGTCGCGACGAGGACCCGGCTCGCTCCCCCGTCCAGCGAGAGGAAAGGCTTGGGCACCCCGTGTCGGGCCAGCGGCCACAACCGCGTGCCCCCACCTCCCGCGAGGATCACGGCTACCACCGTGGGGCGAGCCTTAATCGAAGAACCGGTACCAGACGATGCAACCGATCGCGCTGACGCCGTCCTTCCAGGTGATCTTCTTCCCCGATTCATAACCCCGCCCGTGATAGGACACGGGAACTTCGTAAATTCGGCAGCCGAGGCGCGCGACCTTGAGGGTGAACTCGGGCTCGAACCCGAAGCGATTCGACCGGAGCCGAAGGCGATTGAGGAGGTTCGCCCGGAAGACCTTGTAGCACGTCTCCATGTCCGAAAGGTTCAGATTTGTAAACATGTTTGAAAGTGTCGTCAAGAACCGGTTCCCGATATAGTGCCAGAAGAAGAGCACTCTATGGGTCTCACCCCCGAATCGCGACCCGTACACGACATCCGCCTTGTCCTCGAGGATCGGCTTGAGCAGGCGCGGGTATTCGGACGGGTCGTATTCGAGGTCGGCATCCTGGACCAGAACGACGTCTCCCGTGACTCTCGCAAACCCGGTCCTGAGAGCCGCCCCCTTGCCGCGGTTCTTGTCGTGATACAGGACCACGAGCTCCGGCGAGCTCAGACTCCGGAGAGCATCACCCGTCCCGTCCCTCGATCCATCGTCCACGACGATAACCTCCTTCGGGATCGGGACGGCGCGGACTCGTTCGAGAACCTCCCGGATGGTGCCGACCTCGTTGTAGACCGGGATGACGACCGAAAGCTTCATGCTCGAAAGGCGTCCACGGTCCGACGCAAGCCCTCTTCGAGGGTTACCTTCGGCTCGTAACCCAGGCGCAGACAAGCCTCGTCGATCGCAGCCAGGGAATGCCGGACGTCGCCGGGGCGCGGCTGATCGTGGATGGCCCGGATGGGCGAGCCCGTCAGGCGCTCCAAAATGCGCAGAAGATCCAGGAGCGTCGCGGCGGTCCCGCAGGCGATGTTGTAGGCGCGGCCGGAGACGGTGACGGGCGCCTCGCACGCTTTCAGGTTTGCGTCAACCGCATTGTCGATGAACGTGAAGTCGCGCGACTGTAAGCCGTCGCCGTAGATGGTCGGCGCCCGCCCTGCGAGGGCCGCAGTCACGAAATTGGGGACGACGGCGGCGTACTGCGAGGTCGGATCCTGTCGCGGCCCGAAGACATTGAAGTATCGCAGGGCAACCGTCTCCAGACCGTAGAGGCCGTAAAACACCCGGCAGTAATGCTCGCCCGCCAGCTTGCTCACCGCATACGGGGACAAGGGGGCCGGTGTCATTGTTTCCACCTTCGGCAGCGTCGGGCTGTCTCCGTACACCGACGACGAGGAGGCATAGACGAAGCGCCGGACTCCCGCCTCGCGCGCGGCGACGAGAAGGTTGAGAGTACCGGTAACGTTGACTGCATGCGTTGCCCCCGGGTCCTCCACGGAGCGCTGCACAGAGGGCAGCGCCGCCTGATGGAGCACGTACTGGACACCGCGCAGCGCCCGCCGTACCGTGGCCGGGTCCCGGATGTCGCCGTCGATCACCTCCGGCTCCGCGGCTCCCCGCTGCCGCGCCAGGATGGCCGCCGTGAGATTCTCGCGTCGGCCGGTGGAGAAGTCGTCCAGTGCGACGACCCCTTCGCCCCGCCGCAGAAGGGCCTCGACGAGGTGGGAGCCGATGAAGCCCGCCCCCCCTGTCACCAGATAACGCCTGGCGGGTGCCGTCAACGCCCGACTCCCGTGTAGACAATCCCGAGACTCTTCATTTGCTCGGGTTCGTAGACATTCCGCAGGTCGACCACCGTCGGAGATTTCAGCTCTCTTTTCATGCGCTCCCAATCCAGGCTGCGGAACTGGTTCCACTCCGTCGCGAGTACCAGGGCGTCACAGCCCCGGGCCGCATCGTAGACGTCCTCGGTGTAAGAGATCTCTGGCAGGATCCGGCGCGCCTCGTCCATGGCTGCCGGGTCGTAGGCGCGGACCCTGGCTCCCTCCTGGATCACCGCGCGGATAATCCGGATCGCCGGGGATTCGCGCGTGTCGCTCGTATTCGGCTTGAACGACAGTCCGAGGAACCCGATCGTCTTGTCCTTGAGACCGCCCAGCGCGGCTGCGATCTTTTCGACCATGCGCCCGATTTGCCCCTCGTTCACCTCGATCACGGCCTGGACGATGCGCGCCGGAACGCCCGCCTCCGCCGCCATCTTGATGACGGCCCGCGTGTCCTTGGGAAAGCATGACCCGCCGAACCCTGGACCGGGATGAAGAAACTTCCTGCCGATGCGGTTGTCGAGCCCCATGCCGCGCGCCACTTCGTGGATGTCCGCTCCGACCGCCTCGCACAGATCAGCCATTTCGTTGATGAAGGAGATCTTCGTGGCCAGAAAGGCGTTGCTCGCGTACTTGATCATCTCGGCGCTGACCACGTTGGTGATCACGAACGGCGTTTCGATCAGGTAGAGCGGATTGTAGAGATCCCGCAGGATCGCGGTTGCCTGCGGATCTTCGGTTCCGATGACAACCCGGTTGGGCCGCATGAAATCCTCGATGGCCGCCCCTTCGCGAAGAAATTCGGGATTGCTGACCACGCTGAACGGCACCTTCCGCTTCTGGTTTCCGTCGATCAGCTTCCGGATCATCGCGCCGGTCCCCATCGGCACCGTGCTCTTGGTGACCACGACCTTGTAACCGTTCATGTAGTGGGCAATGCCGAGCGCGACCTCGCGGACGAAGCTCAGGTCGGCGCCACCGCTGTCTTCGGGTGGCGTGCCCACCGCGATGACGCTGACGCCAAACTCCGCAAAGCAGGCTCCGGTCACCAGGCCCACATATCCCGTTCCCACGACGGCGATGTTCATGCCCCCACCTTCATCCCGGCGAACCACTCGACGAAGCGGCGGATCCCTTCCTCCACGCTGACCTGGGGCTCGTACTCAAGGAGGCGCCGCGCCTTGTCCACGTCCGCGCAGGTGGCCACGACGTCCCCCGGTTGCCCCGGCTCTTCTTCGATGACGGCCTTCTTGCCGAGGTTCTTCTCCAGGAGCTCAATCAGGTCGACGAGCCGGGTGGTCTGCGAGCCGCCCAGATTGATGATTTCGAATCCCTGCACACGCTCCATCGCACGCAGGACGCCATTGATGATGTCCGTGATGTAGGTGTAGTCGCGGCGGGTCGAGCCGTCACCGAACCGCGGCACCGGAAGACCACGGTCAATGAGACGGGTAAATCTATGGATGGCCATCTCCGGTCGTTGTGCCGGACCGTAGACCGTGAAGAAGCGCAACGCGAAGACGTTGAGCCTGTACAGCTCGTGATAGGTTGCGCACAGGAGCTCTCCGGCCCGCTTCGTAGCGGCGTAGGGCGAGATCGGACGATCCACCTCGTCCTTTTCGGTGAACGGCAACTTCGCGTTGTTGCCGTAGACCGACGAAGAGGAACCGAAGATGAACTTCGCGACACCATGGCTGCGGCACGCCTCGAGGAGCGTGCTGGTCCCTCGCACATTGACGTCGCAATAGAGCGCCGGCTGCTGGATCGATGGCCGCACGCCGGCGCGGGCCGCGAGGTGCACCACCACGCTGATCGGATGC
>WNGG01012548.1_pt1 | contig 10093 bp, 6 predicted proteins | sample 5400661 | NCBI WGS metagenome assembly WNGG01 (sample SAMN13153372, study PRJNA577476) | soil metagenome | isolation source: 100 cm soil or saprolite under Garry oak tree replicate 1 | place: USA:California | collected 2016-06-15
CGGCCGCCCGACCTGGTACCAGATGAGCCTTGCGGACCTGGACAAGCTCTTCCTTCGGGGGCGGTAAACCCCCAGCCGTTTTGGTCATGGGCCCGACTGCGAGCGGCAAGACGCCGCTCGCTCTGTCGCTCGCCCGCGCATTGCCGATAGAGATCGTGAGCGTCGATTCCGCGCAGATTTATCGCGGCATGGACGTCGGCACGGCGAAGCCCTCGCCCTCGGAACGCGGCGCCGCGCCCCATCATCTCATCGATATCATCGATCCGACGCAGACGTATTCGGCCGCCCGCTTCCGGGAAGATGCGCTGCGCCTGATGACCGAGATCGCCGCGCGCCGGCGCATCCCGCTGCTCGTCGGTGGAACTATGCTCTACTTCAAGGCGCTCCGCGAGGGCCTGTCCGAGCTGCCCGAGTCCGACGCGAGCGTTCGCGCGCGGCTCGACGCCGAGGCGGCCGCGCGCGGCTGGCCGGCGCTGCATGCGGAGCTGGCGAGCGTCGATCCGGCAACCGCCGCCCGGCTGAAACCCACCGATGCGCAGCGCATCCAGCGGGCGCTCGAGGTCTTTCGGATGAGCGGTGTGCCGATGTCGCAACTGCTCGAGCGGGGAAAACCTGCGGCCCTCCCCTTCCGCATCATCGAGCTCGCACTCATGCCATCCGACCGCGGCGCGCTGCATCGGCGCATCGAAGCACGCTTCGAGGCAATGCTCAAAAAAGGGCTCGTCGAGGAGCTGAGGGCGTTGCGGAAGCGCTACGCGCTGCGGCCGGGCTTGCCCTCGATGCGCTGCGTCGGATATCGGCAAGCGTGGCAGTTTCTCGAGGGACAAATCGATCGCGACGAGTTGCGCGATCGCGGGATATTTGCGACGCGTCAGCTCGCCAAACGCCAGCTCACCTGGCTTCGCGCGACGCCTGCGGAAAACTTCGACTGCTTTGCCCCGAGCCTGATTTCTGCCGTGACTGCGTTCGTCGAGCGGGAGCTCGCCACGCGTGCCTGAATCGCTTCCCGATTACCTCGCCGATGGGCTCGACATCGTTTCGATCGGGATCAACCCTTCGCGCTATTCGGTTGAGCGTGGCTTCTATTTTGCCAGACCGGGCAACCGCTTCTGGCCGACGCTGAACGCCTCAGGCCTGGTGCCGGAAAAGCTCGATCCGGGCATCGCGGCGATTGAAACCCTGTTCAACCGCTACCGAATCGGATTTACGGACGTCGGCTCAAGCGCTACCAGCCGCTGATCGCCTGGTTCCACGGCAAGAGTGGATTTGATCGGTTCCTGCGCGCAGCCATGCGGCTGGAGCGCCGGACCGCGCTCGGCCTGCAGCCGGAAGTTATCGGCACCACACGAATCTTCGTGACGCCCAACCCAAGCGGCGCCAATCCTGCCGCCAACCCGAAGGCGCTGCTGCCTTGGTATCGCGAGCTTGTGCAGTTGCGCGAGCAGTTACGCCGCGGCTGATCATACCATCAGCGGCACGATCAGCAGCGCGATGACGCGCCCAAAGTGCGTGTCCGAGAAGTGGATCAGGCGCATGAACCCTCACGAAGCCCCAGCACCTCCTCGGCTACCGTCTCCTGCTCTACCCATCGTTCGGCGTCGCGGATCGCCCCGAGAAGCTCGGTGGCAACCTCGCCGGACGACGCCGAAAGCAACGACTTGATCTCCTCGCGCTCGCCCTCCGGCAGCGGGAGACCCGCCGTCTGGAACCGCTTGAATGTCTGAACGTCCATCCACAACGGCTCGATGGCGACGGCGCTACGCTGGCGGAGGCTGCGCAAGATGAGGACGCCGAATCGATCCATGTCCCCCCAGTGGACGAGCGGCAGGGATGGCGCCGCCACGGCCAGCATCTGTAGGAGCCGAACGACCGCCCAGTTGGCCTGGCCCTCGCTCAGGAGAACGATCTCGTCGCGACCGTGCGCACGCAGCCATTCGACGTAGTCGTTGAACGTCGTCTCGTTCTCGATGCTGACGACTCGCTCAGCACGCATCTCGACCACGCGTGCGTCGCGCAAGTGAAGCAGGAGCATCCTACACGGCTCCCCCAACTCGTGGTGGAGGGCCGCTGCATCGAGACGCCGTCCCCGCTTCTCAAGGACGAAATGGCCGTAGCACAGCACGTCGATCGGCGTCTCGTTGCGAAAGATACCGAGACACTCAAGCGCCAAGCGCCTCCGCTCAGCAGGCTCGCGCGGCCCTTCGGCGGTCACTCTTTCGGTGAGCCCGGGCAGGTGCTGGAGCAAGGCGTCGACCACCCGCGCGTAACGCCGATCGCCTGCGCGGAGCCCCTTCGTCGAGCCAGTGGCACGCCGGGCGAAGTTGGCGAGCCGCACTGGCTGGTCGTTACGCTCAGCGAGTTCCATGCAGCGGGCCACCGCGCTCAGCTCATCTTCGAGGCAGGCCAAGCCTTCCGTGCGAGCAAGCTCGAACAACTCGCCGCGACAGCCGGCGAGTCGCTCGGTCTGGGCGCGGAGAAACGCGGCCGCAGCGCCGGTCCACTGCTCAGCGAGAGCGACCGCTAGGTCTGCCGCGTGTTTGCCGAGGGCGCTGACCTCGGCTTGGAAGTTCCGCGGCGTTCGTTCCGCGGCTGCGTATAGCACCTCCGATAGCCCGGGCCAGCCTTCAGCGCGTAACCTGGTATCCGCACGGACGAGATCCAGCCGCATCGCGTGGCCGTCATGTGCCGGCCGCACAGCGGCCGCGGAAAGAAGACGCACTGCGGCCTCCTGTTCCTCCCGCGTCCGACAGCGCAACACCATCTGCTTCGGAAGCGCGCCGCGACGATCGCAGCGGTCGAGGATCGCGGTCACGATGGCGCGCATGGCATTATCTTCGGCCATTTGTACGCGAACGCTCTCAACCGGATTTCCTCTCACGTGGGCTCTCGGCGTGCCGCAGCGCTGTCGCTGGCCGGCGTCGGGTCGGCCGGGCTCTCCGCCGGTGCTTGCGCGGCTACCTCGACGCGCGGCACGCCCAACACCAGGTCGGCCTCGTTCGGCCCGGCCGGACGATCGAACAAGCCGGTCTGCGCGCCGGGCCGCTCCCAGTGGTAGGGGCTCACGTAGACGTCCTGCTCAGGTGTCTTCTCCACGAACAGCGTGCTCGAGGCGGCAAGCGCCGGCGTCACGCCATCAAGCTCCGGGGTCGCCACGATGAGATCCACGCCAACTCGGTCTGCGAACTGCATGAGGACCTCGCGGCGACCGGCGTCGATGCCCAGGAACGCCTCGTCGAGCAGGAGCAAACGCAGCCGCGCATCGGTCCGGTCATAGAGGAGTGACGCCACGGCAATGACGAGGAGGTACGTGGGAACCGCCTGCTCGCCCGTTGAGCCAAAGCGTAACCTCTGGCGCGGGAGATCCTGCGCGGCACCGGCATTGCGGCTCTGGACCTGTAGCACGTATTCGAACCATCGCCGGTAGTCGAGAATCTCGGGGACCTCCCCCTCGCGCGCCTGCCGCAGGTCGTCGAGCCGGGCCTGGAAGAAATCCCGGAGTTCTTCGCGCAATGCCGGCTGAAGGACTGACTGCTCCCGGAGGAGGTCGAGCAGGCGCTGGAATTCCGGTCGCTGGCGAAGGGAGAACTGAAACTGACTCATGCCGAAGCGTAAGTCCGCGGCGAGGCCGTTGATCCCCTGGATTGTCTCGCGCAACTCGCGCACCTGCCCCTGAAGACGCCGAACCAGGCCGGCCATCACGACCCGCTCGAGCAGGTCACGTGTCCGCCCGTCCAGCGCTTTCTGGAGAGACTGGACTTCCGATTCACGCTCCTCGTAGACCTGCTCGACGGGACGGCTGGCTTGGTCGCGAATCTCCCGATCGGCCTCATCGAGACGGAACGCGTATTTCTGCCAGAGGCGCTCGCTGCGAAGGCCGTCCGAGGAGTCGAGCCACTGAAACGCACGCGCTCGCGCGCGATCTGCCTCCGCGACGAGCTCCGGTACGTTCCCAGCCAGAATCTGGTTGCCGCGCATGATACGGAAGGCATAGTCCTCGACATCGCCGCGATAGCGCGGCTCTACGAGCGGCAGCAATGCTTCCCGCCGGGCGTGCGCCTGCTCAGAGGCGGTCTTCAGCTCTGCGGCCGCCGCTGCTTCGTCGTCGGCGCGCTGTTGCGCTTCCTCGCGAGCGCCCCCGACTCTATCGATGGCTTTCTTCTCCGTCTCGCGCGCGCCATCGAGTTCCTGCTCCATGCGAGCAATGCGGTCGCGAAGGTCGGATACCCCCGCGCTGGCGACGGCCGCGGCAAGTTCTGCGTAGCGGCCTTTCAAGGTCGAGTGTCTTTCCTTTGCGCCTTCGACTCTTTCGTTGGCCTTCCGCTCCGCGGCCTCTCGCTCCGGGATGCGCGTCCGGGCTCCCGCTGCGGTCGAGACAGACGCGAACAGCGGACCTGGCGCACACGCACCAAGCAGATCCAGCGACTGCCGGCACGAGGTCGCCACCTCACGTTCCACCGAGGCCTGGTCCGCCGTGCGCCCAGCCTCGGCGAGGAGCCGCTCCGCATGGGTTCGGAGACGCGCCTCTTCCACGGCGGCCGCTCGAGCACGAGCCTCCGCGCCGAGGAACCTCGGTGCTGCGGCATCGACGCGTGACTCGGCACCGTGTTCGTAGATGTGGCCATCTACCCAGACCGCGCGCTCGGCGTCGCCGCGTGCTTCGCCGCCTGCAAGGATACGGACGTCGCCGGCGGCCCGGGACAAGTACGCGCGCCCGATGGCCGTCAGCGACGATGGACCCGCATCGGCCAGCGTCCCGAGCAACGTGCCGATGGGCGGGCTTCCGCCAATGGGAAGGAAGTCGGACGGGTCCACCACCTCCACGCCGGCGCCGTGCGCGATGACACGGGCGCGAGCCACCCCGTGCTGGTCCGGGGGAACGATGATGGCGCCGATGACGCGCGGGCCCAGGATGCACTCGATGCCAGCCCCAAGAGTCTCGGGCACAGCCGACGCAAGCTCGAACAGGCGGTATAGCGGAATCGCCCGATTCGCCTCAGTCTCCAGGGCGGTCAGGAGCGCCTCGTAGCCCGGGACGTCGGGCAGAACCTCCGCGCGCCTTCGAACCTCGTCAGCCTGCTTCACGGCGGCGTCCGCTTCGGCCCGCAGTCGCTGCGCTTCACCCTCGGCGATCGCGGCACGGCCGGCAGCACCGTCGCGCGCAGCCTCGAAGCTCCGCCGAAGCACAGACTGCGGCCGCTCGATCCGGTCAGGGCTTGTCGGAGCTCTAGGGTCGAGCGCGGCGACAGCCTCTGCGAGAGCGCCGACCGCAACCACGGCCTCGTGGTCGAGGTGCGCACGCGCGGCATCGGTGATTGACCGAAGCGCCGCCACCGCGCCGGCCTTCGCTGCATCGAGAGCCGTTTCCGCCTTGGCAGCATCTTGCACGGCGCGCCGGTGCTCCTCCTGACGCGCAGCGAGGTCATCGTTCGCGCGTCCCACTTCGCGTTCGGCCTCCTCCGTGTCGCGCCGAGCTTCCTCCTCGCGGGCGAGCAGGGCCGCGCCCTCGCTGGCTCGCAGCGCGCGCAAAGCAGCGTCGCGCGATGCGACTTCACTGGCCGCAGTCTTCTTCGCCTCTTCCGCTCGCGCGGCGCCCTCTTTGGCCTCCTCTGCCTTCTTGCGAGCTCTCTCGAACTTGTCCGTCGCATGTCGCCGCACGAGTTCCGCGCCGACGAATTCGTAGCGCGCGATCTTCTCCGTCTCGCGCTGCGCCTCCTGGAGCTTCTCGATCACGCGGCGCAGGACCGCGAGCTCGGATTCGAGGTCGGCGAGGTCGCTGCGGATGCCCTCGATTGCCCGAAGCGCCGAGCGAACTTCCTCGAACTCCGATTCGGCCGGTGGCGGCAGCAAACCAATGAAGAGGTCATCCAGGTTGCGCGCGCGAGCCACCATTTCGCGGTACGCCTTTCCGGCGGCGATGAGCTCCAACGCACGCACGTAGGCGTCACGGTCCCGGAAGAGGAGTTGTGCAACCGCCGTGCGGTATCGTCCCTTGTCCAGCACTGCGCCGCGGCCGAGCTGTTCCTCGAGTTCATGTCGGTCGCGCGGCCGGCGTCGAACGGCACCTGCCGCGTCACGATCTTCGGCGCACAGGCTCACCTCGTCGAGCGTGCGCCCGCGTGCGACGAATCCCCAGATGTCGGGCTGCGCGTCGAGAGATATTGCAAAGGCACCCGCCCCGAAGATGTGCGTTGTCCCCGCATCGTCTGCGATCTCAAGCGCGGAATACATCACCGAGGGTCCTCGCTGCGCGACGTCGCGCTCGAGGTCGTAACGGAGCACGATGCTCGCGAGGTTGCGGCCAGGTTCCGTTCGCGGACCGAAGCGGGCGGCCGCGTTGAACTCCATCTCCACGCCAGCAGACAGCGCGAAATGCACGGCGTCGAGCACCGTGGTCTTGCCGCTCTGGTTGTCGCCGATGAGGAAGAGGTTCTTCCGCACGGGCAGCGTCTCGTCCACGAGGTTGTGGAAGTTGACGAGACGGATGCGCCGGATGTGGAAGGGAGCGCTCACGTCTCCGTCGCCTCCCCGTCCGGACGCGCGGACGTTTCGGCCGTGGCGCCGTCCGGCTCGTCGCCAGGAGCGCTCCGGTATGCCCGAAGTACGACGCTGCGCGCGGCCAGCGAGGGGTCGTAACAGCGGATTCCGGGCAGGAACTCGTAGAGGAGATGTTCCGCCATACCCGCAGGAAGATCCTCGCCGGCCTCGGCCTGCTTTTTATCCACGAGCCGCACGAACCGGTGCCGATCGAGCTGCTCGAACAGCGGACCTGTCGCCTCAAATATCCGCGCCTCCGGCGGCGTTGCCTCTGCGAGCTCCTCCCGGAAGCGGCGAATCGCGAAGGTCACAAAGTCAGCGAGCATGAACCTGAGGTGCCGGTCGTCGTCAGGCGTGACCCCCTGGCGCTGTCCCTCCTCCTCGTGAAACTCGAGCAAGAAGGCAAAAAGCAAGCACTGGTCACGCCGCCGGAGGTCGAAGAGCGCACGCTGCGACGGGCGCACTGCCTCGTTGTACTGCTGGTCCTTAATCAAGCGTCCGCACTGGCGGTCTACGTAGAGGCGCCAGCCGAAGTAGTTCTCGAAGAGTTCGCGGAAGGACGCCTGGTTGCGGCGCAGAAAGAAGAACAGGTCGGGGTCGTCCTCCTGGTAGAAGAACGTAGATTCCGTGAGCACGTTGAGGACGGCCCGCACACGGTCGCGCCCACGACGGTCGAGCGCCAGTGCGCGAAGGTCTGCGGCCTCTGCTTCGGTCGGACGTGGATCGTCAGCTATGGTGGACTCCAGGCCCTACTCGGGTGAAGACGAGATCCGGCGCATCGAGGCGCCCGTCTGAAAGCGCGAAGCTGGCGCGTGCGTCCGGTGCCCCGTCGGTCCCCGGTCGGATGATCCGATACGAGAGGAGCTTCCTCGCTCGGCCCGCGCGGAGATCATGCACCTTCACCGCCTCCAGCAGCGAACGGAAGTCGGCAACGCCCGCAAGGGCCGCCTTGCCAAGCGAAGCGCGGCGAGCCCCCTGAAGAATCTTTTCGTCCACGAAACGACCTAGCTGCAGGAGGCGTAGCCGCTCGAGTGCACGGGACTGGCCAGGGCTTCCCCGCTTTTCCGGCAGGAACTCTCCGCGGTGTGCGGCGCGACGTGTCTCGTAGCGGCGCGCTGGCCGCGGCAGCGCCGATCGCTCCTCCGGTGTTCCGCCACGGAGGTCGGTCACCAGATGCGCCGATGCGAAGAGCCCGTTGACCCATGCGTTGGCCGCCTCCAGGTCATCGTCCCGAAGACGCGCCATCTCTCGCGACCGGTCACGCAACGTCTCAATCCGGATGTTTCGGGCACGCACGTTCTCGACGTGCCTGTGCACTCGGCGCACGACATCGCGGGCGGAGGTGTGGACGCGCTCGAGCAGCGTTTCGAAGCGACCTCCCGGAGCGAAGAACGGAACCAGATCGGCCAGGATCTGCCGGAGATCGCGGACCGCCCCAGGCGAGCCGCCAAGAAACGGATCGTCACGCACACGCTGCTCGGCATGCTCACGTGAGCGCGCAAGGACGGAGGCAAGCGTGGGCTGCAGGAGCTTGCGGGCCGTCCGGTGCAGCACCCGAGCTCGCTCGGTGGCCTCCGCCACGTAGTCCTCGACGTAGCGTTCCAGGCGGTCCACGACTTCCGCAAGCGCCTCCATGCGGAACGGGCTCACAGCGAAGCCGACGAGCGCCGCGTCGAAGGCGGCGAGTTCGCGCGCGGCGTCATCGATCTTCCGGTCCACCTCCAGACACAAGTAGGACAGCCGCAGGAGGTCATCCGCGTGCGAAGCAACTTCGGCCGCCGGCGCGCTCTCCGGGGTCTTCTCGTCGCGCTCAATGTTCTGCGCAATTCGAAGCGCTTCGGCGAGCCGCTCCGCAGCGTCGCGCAGGAGGTGGCGACCTCGGTCGGAGAGGGTGGCTGCCGCAGTGCGGGACCGGCCCTCCAAGAACTCGAAGATCGCCACGGTCTCGTCGTCGAGTCGGCAAAGGAACTTCTGGAGGCTGCGGTCCGCGAGGGTTTCGATCCGCCGAGGCTCGAGGCGGCGCGGCAGGAGGTTTCCCCAGTCCTCGAGCTGTTTCACGTCGCTGCGAAACGCCTCGGGCGCATAGGGACCGGGCTCCACGGTGGGCACGACGGTTAGCGCCTCCATCAGCAGGTCGTCGTAGTAGACTTCGATCTCGTGGGAACGCCTGTGGTTGAGGAGAAGCCATAGGAGCGCAGAGTAGGCCCTTCGCCGGTCAGAGGTCAGGAACCGCAGGCGATCCGTCGGGATCACCCCAACGAGCAGGCGTAGCTGGTTTGACCCTTCGGCGTCCACAGTTACTGCCCCTTTCGTGCTGGTGGTGACGGAGCGAGGTGCCTCCACAGCGTCCTCGTCCGCGCTTCCGGAGCGTACCCAGGCGTCGTCCACGTCCGGCGATCCTAATCGGCATTCTCCAGGTGCTTCGCAACGGGCGCTACGGCAAATCATGCAGTGGCCGGGCGCAGCAGGTCAAGCGCGGAGGCGCTTGCCACCTTAGGCGATGTCGGGAACCGGTGGTAGGTAGTGAAAGTGATAGGAAAACCAATCCGCCCGTCGTCGGTGTTCTGTGCCGATGCAACGCTGCAGTGATGCCTGAGCGGGCGCCCCATGCTGCCCGGTCGCGCTCGATCCGGGTTGCCGGCGCGTCCCGTGCGTTGTGTCCACTCATGACAAGTTCAGCCCTCCTTGCTGAGACTCCAGCGACTACTATGGCCTCTGCTGGCTTCTGGCGATCCATCCCCACACCTCTCGATGTCGGTAGCCCATGGCAAAACCGCTAGATCTCCCCGGGTATTGCGCACCCACCTTCACGCTTATGCGCGCCGGATCTACGCGGTGGTTCGGGCTTTGACGATATTGGCCGTCTCACCCGGACACCGCGCCTCTATCCGCTTACTGTTCGTCGCGCCAGCGCTTTACCTTCAGCTTCCGTCAGATTCGCGGTCGCCCGCGACGCCCTTGCCGTTCGGCTAACACTCCTCCTGTCAGGCGTGTAATGGACTCACCATCAAGTAGGTGCGCCCAGCCGGGCGCACCAATAGAAAAAGGCGGCCGAAGCCGCCCTTCCCTCACCCCTGCCCTCTCCCGCAAGCGGGAGAGGGAGAATTCCAAGTCACACCATCAGCGGCACGATCAGCAGCGCAACGATGTTGATGATCTTGATGAGCGGGTTGACCGCGGGGCCGGCCGTGTCCTTGTAGGGATCGCCCACGGTATCCCCTGTCACCGCGGCCTTGTGCGCGTCGGAGCCCTTGCCACCGTGGTGGCCGTCCTCGATGTACTTCTTGGCGTTGTCCCAAGCGCCGCCGCCCGTGGTCATCGAGATCGCGACAAAGAGCCCCGTAACGATGGATCCCATCAACACGCCGCCCAAGGCCTGCGGCCCAAGAAGTAATCCGACCAGGATCGGCACGAGCACCGGAAGCAGCGAAGGCACGATCATCTCCTTGATCGCCGCGCGGGTGAGCATGTCTACCGCTACGCCGTACTCGGGCTTGGCCTTGCCCTTCATGATCCCGGGGATCTCCTTGAACTGGCGCCGCACCTCGATCACCACCGC
>WNGG01010394.1_pt1 | contig 10092 bp, 8 predicted proteins | sample 5400661 | NCBI WGS metagenome assembly WNGG01 (sample SAMN13153372, study PRJNA577476) | soil metagenome | isolation source: 100 cm soil or saprolite under Garry oak tree replicate 1 | place: USA:California | collected 2016-06-15
GGTTCTCCTCGACTTCCTTGGGCGTCGGCGGCTTCACATCCTTGCCACCCGCGCGCTTCTTCGTGGCCACCATCAAAGCACCAGAAAGGAGTTGGGCGAAGAGACGGGATGGCTTCCTTAAACTTTTGGTCCTTGCTTCGCTCCGGGAGACCTAACGGCTCTTGCGAGGAGCAACGGGGATTACCAGAATCCCGGCCGCCGAGTTGGGGCACGGCCGTCATCGTGTTTTGGCCACACGACGAGCACGGAGCGTCGGCGGGGCCATCGGACGCGGCTTCCACTGAATGGCCAGAATTCCCCCGACCAAGCTCAGCATGAACCCGATCGGAAACAAAACTCCAAGCAATCCGCCGCCGATCAACAGGCTGGGCACGGAGGACAAAACGACGATGAGCCCCCACAGCATGTGGCGTCGCGGAACCATCCACAACCCGAGTGCGCCAACCAAAATGAGCGTGCCTGAGATCAGGCCAACAGCCACCAGCACGGCAGGCGCAAACACGGCGAGTTTTGGGATGTATACCCCCGCAAGACCACTGGCCAGGACCACAAGCCCGCCGGCCAGGGATAACAAGATTGCGCGAACTGGCTTCATCCGATGAGATTGCGGGATCCGGAAGTTCCCCCTCGCAAGTACTATCGCTCGGTACGTATTGGAAGCTGTCGACCGCTTCGCGGATGAAATCGAGGACAAGGCGACCTTCTCGAGGTCCCCGCGGGGATTTCGTGTCCGGCGGCCTCCCGACCGCTGAGGACATGATAGTTCCCGGCAGCGTCTTCCGACTGGGCCATCTCCGAACCTTTATCCCGAGCGGTCGACTCGGTTCGCCGTGCTCACCGCCGTCGTGGACCGATCCGGGGGAGGCGGTACCCGAAAGGTCAAAGCCGCGTTCGAGGAGGTGGCCGCGCGGTACGCGGATCATCGTCTTCACGTCGCCTGGCCTGTGTCCGCGGAAATCGTCTCGATGGCGATCATGGGCGCGACCAAGTCGAAGGATTCGGCTCACACCCTGTTCGTCTCCGTCCGGGCCGTCGAGTCGGGCCTGCTCGACGGGCTCATCGCCCACGAAATGGGCCACATGCTACGCACCGAATCGGGTCATCCTTCCCACAGTGCGGAGGTCTTCCGCGCGCTGTCGCGCGAAGTCCGCATCCCGCGGGCCGCCGAAGGAGCGTTCGGTCAGGCATTCAACCACATCCAAGACATCTACGCAGATGACCTCGCGTTCCTCGTCTTCGCGACGGACGGCGACGACCGCGCGTACGAGTTCTTCTCGCAATGGATTGAGGGCAACGCCTCGATGCGGGGACGCAACCGATGGAAGAACGTCGGCCTCGCGGCAACCAACGGGTTCGCCTTGGGCAATCTCGTCCGCCACGGTCGCCTCTCGAAAGACGATCCGCTGTGGGATCGAGCGCGCGCTTTCGACCGGGAGGCCGGTCTGGAAGTCGTGGGCGCCCTCGCAAACTTCTATGCGAACCTGCCGGAGAATCCGTCGCCCGAGGCATTCATCGGTCAAGTGAATTCGCTCGCGACGGTGATGACGCAGGCTGCGTCCTCGTAAGGCCGCAACGTTTAATACTCGCCCTATGCTGCTTCGCTATCTTCTGAGGTAACCTCGTGGCCGAAGAACTCGAGACCGCCCAGATCCCCCCGCACATCATGGCGGCGATGCGCGAGCGCATGAAGATGGCGCAGCGCATGTCCCGCATCAAGCACAAGATTGTGGTCATGTCGGGGAAGGGCGGCGTAGGCAAGTCGAGCGTTGCCGCGAACCTCGCGTGCGTGCTCGCGGAGGACGGCTCCGTCGGCCTCGTCGACGCGGACGTCACCGGGCCGGACATCCCGATGCTCATGGGGGTCCAGGACGCGCAGGTCAAGGCCACGGAGACCGGGATGGAACCGACGCTCGGCCCGGCCGGCGTCAAGGTCATCTCGATGGCCCAGTTGATCGACCGCGACACGGCGGTCGTCTGGCGTGGTCCGCTGAAGATCAAGGCGCTCAAGCAGATGCTTTCCGACGTCGAGTGGGGAGACCTGGACTACCTGGTGATCGATCTTCCGCCGGGAACCAGCGACGAGCCCCTCAGCGTCGCCCAGGAAATCCCCGACGCGGACGGCGCGGTCGTCGTCACGACGCCCCAACAGGTATCCCTCCTCGATGTGCGAAAGTCGATCGCCTTCGCGAAGGCCGTCAAGATGGACATCCTCGGCGTGATCGAGAACATGAGCGGCTTCGTGTGCCCGCATTGCGGAAAGCAGACGGACATCTTCAAGGTCGGCGGAGGCGAGGACGCCGCGAAGGAGCTCGGGCTGCCCTTCCTGGGGCGGGTGCCGCTCGATCCGCGCATCGTGGTCGGTGGCGATTCGGGCAAGCCGTTCGTGCTCGAGAACCCGGACTCCCAGGCGGCGAAAGCATTCCGGGCGATTGTGAAGAACCTGAAACCCCACCTCAAGGAAGTCAAGCCCCGGCCCACCGGACCTCTGGCGAAGTGACGACCGTCGTCCGGATTTCATCGGGGGCCGCAGACCCGAGCGAAGGATCGCATGCCGCAGAGCTCACGACCACCGCGCGACAAGCGCCTCGATCTGGGGTCGCGGCACCGCACCGACGATTCCGTCGACGGGTCGGCCGTCTTTGAAGAGGAGCATCGTCGGGATCGAGGTGATCCGGAATCGCTCCGCCGTCCGCGGGCTCTCGTCGACGTTCAGCTTTCCGAGACGGAGGGTCGCCGCGTGCGCGCTCGCGACCTGCTCGAGGATCGGCGCGACCCGGTGGCAGGGGCCGCACCATTCGGCCCAGAAATCGACCAGGATCAGACCGGATTTCTGAATCTCCGCATCGAACGTCGTGTCTGTGATGTGAATCGGTCCCGACCACGCGATGGCCGCGGGCCTGGGTGAAGACGCGGCCATGAGCTCCCGCACCTTTCGAGCTCGGATCGCGGCGAGCTCGGGGTCGTCCACGGAAGCGAGCACCTCGGCAGCACGATAAAAGGGTTTGTCGCGGCCTAGCGGGAGACCTTCGCAACCGGACCGAATTCCTCGGCCAGCGGGCCCAGCAGGCGTACCTCGCGCCGGACGAGTGCGATCTCGCGCTCGTTGAAGGCGGTCGGGTCGAACGGGATGAGGAGGATCGCCTCCCGCATGGCAACGGACTCGTTCAGATCGTGCACGAGCGCGAGGACGGATCCGAAATCGTTGTGGGACACCAGGTATTCCAGGCCATCGAGCAAGACGACGGCATTCTCGCTCACTTCGATGAAGTGTTCCACGGCGAGGGCGACTTTCTCCGGAGGACTGGGACGGACCGCGTTCTTTTCCGTCGCCACGCGGCTCAGCCAGAGGATCGGCGTTCGCTCGAGGCCATATTCCGTCATGACGGCCTTCGGCGCGCGCCGCGTGATGCACAATCCCTGCGTGCCGTGCGTCACGAAGTCCTTGAAGATCTCAAAGGCTTGGCTCGCGTCCCGCTCAAGGACCGCGTACGTGTGGCCTCGGTCCAACGTGTACGTCGGCTTCGTGAGCAGGTGCGCCTCGGCCTCGGGGACGATGAGCTCTTGCAGAAACGACTTCTCGCGGACCCCGAAGGCGATCAGCCCGACGAGGGCCATCTCGACGATGAAACCGGGTGCCCGCAGGTCGAGCCCGAAGTTCGGCAAGAGGATCTCGAAGAGCAGCTCGCCGACCGCGAAGCCGGAGATTCCGAAGATGATGAGGAAGGTGTCTCGGCGGATTTCTTCGCCGGGGTTCGTCCGCCGCATGTGCACGATGAACCGGTACGGCGCGTACAGGATGAGGGTCGCGACGGCGAAGCCGTTGATGAAGAGGAAGTACGGCTCGAACGAGATGAACGTCGGATTCACCTGGACGACCTGCACGGGGGAGACGAGGATCGTGACGATCGTCACGACCATGATGAACACGTAGAACACGTACGAATTCGGGAATTCGTTCGTCATGTAATGGAAGAAGTCCTTGCGCGAAGTGATTCCGGCCGTCGTCGCCACGACGATGAACGCGCCGATCGTGATGCCGAACAGGTAGTCGAACGTCGCTTGGACGCGTTTCGACAGGACGATTCCCGCTTGGACGGCTGGCGCGGAGCCCTGCCCCGGCTCCGTGATGTAGATGCTGATCAAGACGTTCGAGATGATCGCGCAGACGAGGAGGGACACGGCGAAGAGCAAGACGTGCTTCTGGAACGGCCGGCCGGTCTTCTGCCGTGCGATCGCGACGATGATCACGGCCGAGAGAAAGAGCGCACTCGCCGCGCTCAGGTAGGTAACAATGCTAGTTGCATCCGCCAGGGACGCTCACCCGTTCTGGACATACTCTAGCCTTCCTCGAGGCTATTTAAGCGGTCCCCGCCTGTTATCTGAAGCGATTCCATAGCCGACGCCGACCGGGTGTTCTCAGAAATAATAATCGTAACGGAGAACCAACGGGTCCCTCTTCATATGGGCTTACGAGGACATCTCCTTCGGTACCGTGCCTGCGCAATCATACAATACACTCGGCATCAACCCCGAGGATCTCGATCTGCTCTCGCGAACCGTGCTCCGTCTCGGCGGGTACGCCGAAGGCTTGTTCGACTTCCATGACTTCGGTTTTGACAAGAACTCGCTGAAGGACCACATCTCCAGCGTCCATGCGACCCTCAAGCGGCTCAAGGAGAACGCCCTGCCGGAAGGCCTCCCGCTCCGACCACCGAACATCCCGCCCGGGGCGTTCTGGGAAGACCAGGGAGAGGTGTGGAACTACCTCCAGACGCTGCGGTTCGCCGCCGGCGCGACGATGATGACAGAGCAGTACAGCCCCCACATGACGACGGAGAACCTGCACCGCGCGATGACGGCGAAGATCTTCCGGGAATGCGTCATCGGCATCCTCGACGACCTGATCGACAAAGGCAACTACTCCTACCTGGAGGCGAAGGACCTCCACCACATGGTCCTCAGCTCGATGCTCGACCCGGACTTCGACTCGACCAGCTTCACGAAACGGCTCGTGACGATGCTGCGTCAAGAGCAGATCCCGCTATTCGACTTGATTAACAACATCGTGCGAGGCTTCAACGTCCTCTGGAACAACTCGCCGCACGGTCACGACTACTTCTACCAGATGGAGATCATGGACGAGCGGGTGGCCTTGGGCCAAGCGCTCTCCATGTTCGAGAAGGAGCCGAACTTCTCGATCGCGCGGATGGAGAAGATCACGGAGGCCTTCTACGCGCCGGACGACACGATGCACTGGTGGGAGAAGCTCGGCGGGCACGTCTCCGCCGCGAGCCGGCACAACCTGATCGACATGGCCTTCACGGACCAGGCGTACGACATTCGACGGATGAAGAACTTCCTGGCCGGGTGGTACTACTACGACGCCGCGGTCATCCTGATGGACCATGTCGTGAGCATCCACCACGACCTCCGGAATGGCATCGCCAACCTCTCCTTGATCGCGATGCGGGAGAAGGAGCTCCGCGAACTCACGACGATCCGGAACTACAACCCGCACCTGACCATTGAAGACTACGACGGCCACCTGCGCCGAATCGCCGACCTAACGTCGAAGGCGATCCGCCTCGCGACGGCCGACATCCATGACGAGAACCTCGTCTATCCGTTCATGACGATCATGATGCCCGTCGTGATGATGGCGGACTGGATTGGCAACCGCGACGACATGATTCACACGTTCCTCGAGGCGATCGCGCCGACGATCAAGCACGTCGCCAGCAACGGGACGGTTCCCACCCGGGCGATCATCGAGGTCGCCGGGGAAGCGGCCCGCGGAACGTGAACGGTTAGGTCATCGCGGCCTCTCAGTCGGCGCGGTTTTTCTGGAGCGTTGTCGCCGCGCGACGAAGTCGGCGCATCATACGCCGGAAATGGTTATATAAGTCGAGGCGATAGGACAGATTGGGACCGCCCTGATGACGACCTCCTTGGATTTTGGGGTAGCCAAGGAGATGGCTCTCGTCGAGGCGAAGATCCGGCAAAGCATCGTGTCCGAGGAGCCTCTCCTCCAAGACATCGCCCGCTATGTGATCGACGCCGGCGGAAAGCGTATCCGGCCGATGGTCACCCTCCTCGCCTTCCGGGCGCTGGGTGGCACGGACGTCTCCCAGGCGATCGATCTCGCCGCGGCGCTCGAGCTCATCCACTCCGCGACCCTGATCCACGACGACATCAACGACGGCGGGGAGATGCGCCGCGGGCGCCTCACCGCGTACAAGAAGTTCGGGCTGCAGAACGCCCTGATCACTGGCGACTTCCTGTTCGTGAAGGCGTTCGGCATCGGAGGGAAGTTCGATGCGGAGATCGTCGAGCTCACGGCGGACGCGTGCGCCGCCCTGGCGGAAGGCGAGATCCGCCAGAAACGTCACGCCTTCGACACGAGCGTGAGCCATCAGGAGTACGTCGACATCATCACGCGGAAGACCGCGCTCCCGATCATGGCGGGGGCCAAGATCATCGGGCTCATCGCCGGGGCCCGCCTCGAGGACATCGAGGCCGTCGGGGAGTATGGGCTGAACCTCGGCATTGCGTTCCAAATCGTGGACGACATCCTCGACGTCATCGGGGACGGCGCGCGCCTCGGGAAGCGGACGGGCACGGACTTGCGGGAAGGGAATGTGACGCTCGTCGCCATTCACGCCCTGAATGACGGAACCTCGATTGACGTCCGCTCGCTGGAGCGCCTCATCGCGAAACGTCGGAAGCGAGAGGAGGACGTCCAGCGGGGGCTCGGGCTCCTCCGGGATTCCGGCGCGATCGAGAAAGCCCGCGCGGAGGCGTTCGCCTTCGGCCAGCTCGCGAAGAAGGCCCTCGACCCGCTTCCGGAGAGCGAAGCGAAGGCGAGCATGGTCCAACTCGTCGACTACGTCCTCTCGCGCGAATCGTGAGGGGGCGGCGCGATGCCCTCCCCGTACGACGTCATCGTCGTCGGCTCGGGGCCCGCCGGTGCCACCGCGGCTCGGTATGCGGCGCGCCGGGGACTGAAGGTCCTGCTCGTCGATAAGCGCAAGGAGATCGGCGTCCCGGTGCAGTGTGGTGAGTATGTCGCCCACAACGAGGAGGTCCGCGCGATCTTCCCGACCGTCACCGAGCTTGAGGATCTCATGGAGGTCCCGTATCGCGTGCGAGAAATCGACACTCCCGTCATCCGGATCTGGTCCCCGAACGGTCGGCGGTACGACATCCCGTTCCGGGGTTTCACCGTCCGGCGCGACAAGATGGACCAAGGCATCGCCGCGCAGGCCGTGCAGGAGGGCGCGGAGCTGATGACGGAGACGACCGTGGTCCGTGTGCGAGGGGACGAGGTCGAAACGAACCGCGGGACGTTCCAGGGCAAGGTCGTCGTCGGCTCCGACGGCCCTCGATCGACCGTCGCGAAGTCGGTCGGGCTCGAGTGGCCTGTTTCAGCGCCCGCGATGAGCGCGACGGCGCAGGGCGACTTCAGCGACGCTACCGATATGTTCTTCGGCAACCTCGCTCCCGGCGGGTACGCATGGATCATCCCGAAGGCGGGATGCGCCAACGTCGGCCTCGGGACCTGGGAGCGCTTCCGCGGGAACCTGCGCGACCTGTTCAACAAATTCGTCGCGGCTCGCGGCCTCGAGCCCGGGAAGGCGACGGGCGGTTTCGTTCCGGTCCTCGGACCCCCGCCCCGGACGGTGAAGGACAACGTCATGTTGGTCGGCGACGCCGCCGGCATGGTCATGGCGACGAACGGCGGCGGGAACAACGTCGCGATGATCGCCGGCCGGTACGCCGGGCTGACCGCGGCAGACCATCTCCTCGACGGCACGCCGCTCGACGCGTACGAGGCGCGCTGGAGGACGGCCGTCGGGGGGCCCTTGGCCGAAGGGGTCCGGATCAAGCGATTCGCCGATCGATTCTTCGGATCCGACCGACTGCTCGACGCCGCGATGATCCTCCTCGGCCGCCGTCGGATGGCGCGCGCGATCCGCTGCCAGCGACTCTTCTTGCCGGGCAGCGCGAAGGTCTTATAGACCCCGGGGCCATCGACGGCGGAACCGATGGACTTTCAGTTTCTCGGCGGCGCCTCCGAGGTCGGCCGCCTCGGGATGGTCCTGAAGAAGGGACCGACATCCCTCCTGTTCGATTACGGCCTGCTCCCTCGCGACCCGCCGCAGTACCCGATGCCCGCCCCGCCCGTGGACGGGATGTTCATCAGCCACGCCCACCTCGACCACACCGGCATGATCCCGTGGGTCACCCGCCGCCAGGACGTGGACGTCGTCCTGACCCCGCCCACCGCCGACGTCGCGGACCTCCTCCTGGCAGACTCCCTGAAGATCGCGGACGCGGAAGGCTTCGACGCCCCGTTCGACGACGGAGACCTGCGGACCGCGCGCCGCCGGTACCGGACAATCGATTTCGGCGACAATGTCGACATCGGAGACCTCGAGATCACGGCCCATCCCGCCGGCCACATCCCCGGCGCCACGATGTACGAAGTGAACGGGACCGAGACCACCCTGTTCACCGGGGACTTGCATACGCTCACAACCGATCTCGTCTGGGGGGCCCGTCCGGTCCATTGCGACACGCTCTTCATCGAGTCCACTTACGCCGGACGTCAGCATCCGGAGCGGCTCAAGTCGGAGCACGCGTTCCTACGGAAGATCGAGCAGGTCGTGAACCGAGGCGGCCTCGCGCTCGTCCCCTCGTTCGCGGTCGGCCGGACGCAGGACGTCCTCCTGACGCTCGCCAAGGCTCGGCACGAGGTCTGGCTGGACGGCATGGGGAAGAAGGTGAACTCGATCTACGTCGAGAGCCCCGAGTATGTCCGCTCCGTGAAGGCGCTCCGCAAGGCGATGAACCGCACCCACGTCGTGCGGAATCCGCGGGAAGGCGAGCTGGCGTTGCGCGGCGAGGTCATCGTGACGACGAGCGGCATGCTCGATGGGGGACCCGTGCTGCGATACCTCGAGGTGATCCGGGAGGACCCTCGGAGCGCGGTCTTATTGACGGGCTACCAGGTCGAAGGGACGAACGGCCGGCGCCTCGTGGAAGAAGGCGTGATCGATCTGTACGGCGTCACGGTCGACATCAAGTGCGAGTGGCAGAAGTTCGACTTCAGCGCGCACGCAGGCCACGACGACCTCATCCGGTTCATCGAAGGCTGCGACCCGCAACGCGTGGTCCTGATGCATGGCGAAAACCGCCAGATTCTCGCGGACGCGTTGGAAGGCCGCGAGGTGCTCTTGCCCCAGGAAGGGCAGTGGCACTCGTTCTAGATTCCCACGTTCTTGGCGATCATGGCCCGCAGCGCTTTCCCGACATACTTCAGGAGTCTCGGGTCCTCCTTGATGAGGGCCCAACCAACTTTGGACGGAAAGTCGATGTCGCCTTTCTTCTCGATCAGGCGCAGCATCTCCGGACTGTCGAAGATGTCGAACAGTTCCTCGAACTGCTCATCCGAGAGCTTGCTGAAGCTCTCATGAATCGCGAGGTCCTTGCGGAGTTCCTTCCCGATCGACTTCGTCCACGCCCGATGGTACCGGTGGAGCACCCGGCCCGAGAAGTCGTTCGTCTCCAACGCCTCGATTGCCGTTTGTGCGGCGAAGCTCGAACACGTGAGGGCCGTGAAGATGCCGCCACCGGAGACGGCTTTCGCCTGGCACGCCGCGTCTCCCACCACGAGAACGTTATCCGCGTAGGTGCGGCGAGGGAAGCCGAGCGGGATGCCGCCTGCGATGTACAGGATGGGCTGCGCGCCTTTCGTGTACTGTCGTACTTCGGGTCGAGTCAACATCTTTTCCAGGTACGCATACGCATTCCCTTCGCCGACGCAGAGTCCCACGCGGGCCGTGTCGCCGCTCGGGATGATCCATCCGAAGAAGCCCGGCGCGATCTCGTTCCCGATGAACAGCGTCACGAATCCGGGGTCTCCTCGGACGCCGGTCATCTCTACCTCGAAGCCGGGCAGGATCTTCCTCGGTCGGAGGATGTTGAACCACTTCGCCACGTTCGAGCGGACGCCGTCGCACCCGACGAGCAGTTTGGCGTGGAGTTTCCGCGGCTCCCCGTCCTGGTCGATCGAAATCTCGACCCCGCCGT
>WNGG01010396.1_pt1 | contig 10092 bp, 4 predicted proteins | sample 5400661 | NCBI WGS metagenome assembly WNGG01 (sample SAMN13153372, study PRJNA577476) | soil metagenome | isolation source: 100 cm soil or saprolite under Garry oak tree replicate 1 | place: USA:California | collected 2016-06-15
CTGCGGGTGAGCGATGCCGATGCCGAGATTGCCTTCCGCAGTCAGCCGCATCTGCTCGGAGTCTTTGCCGCTGAAGAAATCGCCGATGCGAAACGACAGCGCCCCCTTTCCGCGCGTGATCTGCCCGTCTTCACCGTTGTGAGCGAGGACGGTTGTGGTTTGATTCTCATCTTCTTTCAGCACGGTCAACGAAGCGTTCTCTTCCATCGGGCCGATAGCTTGCGTCTGTTGCGTCGTCATCTGCGAAAGGTCCACTGGCTGCACGTTGGCCGTCGCCTTTTCCACAATAACCGAGCCGAGCCTCTGAGTGATTCTTCCTGAAATGCTCTTGACCGTGATCACGCACAGGTAAGAGTCGTCTGCGAGAGGCTTAGCTTGCCCGTCTCGCAAGTGCCAGTCGAGCACGTTGCCGCCGCGCACCTCGTTGTCGAACAGCTTCTTGCCTGACGAATCGTACACTTCGAGCCGAATCTGCACGACTGATGAGGGAGCCGAAAAGCGCACCCACTCGGCCCATGCGGAGGCGATGATGATCACAGCAGAGCTCTTATTACTTCTTGCTGCATCACTCTGAGCTGGTGTTGTAGTGACAGTGAATCCCATGAGGACCGCAGCGGTTGTGAAACACAATATGAGACAGGCTTTTCGTTTGTGGCAATTCGACTTCCCGAACATATGAAAGTCTCCCTTCGCTCCTCGAAGGCCGCGGCTCCGACGGTCTCGTTGATTCAGTGCCTACCCTAACGGAAAACAAATGATGTCAATCCAGTAACTCTGGTCGCCCTTGCCTCGCGTATGGCCTAAATCCATACCCTCACTTATAATCTCGCTGCCGGTCTATGTGCGCAGCCAAAAGGTAGCGTGACCTCCGGAAGCACGCCGAACATTACCATGTGCTCCTGAAGCAAGTAACGAAAGAAGGCCAAAAGAAGACCAAAGAAACGACAAAATCTAACGGTGCCGGCTCACCTTATCTCTGTGCTGTGTGAGTAATTCTCTCAAGCCGCTGTCCAGTTTGATGCACTCATCGAAGTCTCGCTCTGCTTCGGTTGTCTTGCCTTGAATCAGAAGGACTAAGCCTCGGTTTAGATAGGCCACGGCCAGCCGGGGATCGATCTGGATGCTGCGGTTGTAATCAGTAATGGCTTTGTCCAGCTCTCCTCTCTCGCATAGGGTCGCTCCCCGATTGTTGTAAGCCATCGCCAAACCCGGATCGAGCGCGATTGCTTTACTAAAATCGGCGATTGCCTCATTCAGTTCTCCCTTTTCTTTCCGGGCAGCGCCGCGATTTACATAGGCTTTGGCAAGCCGCGGGTTGATTTCAATCGCCCTGTCGCAATCGGCGATTGCTCCATTTAGATCACTTCCGAGCCTCGCGTGAGCTCGGTTCGAGTAGGCTTCGGCGAAGCGATGGTTGAGCGTGATCGCGCTGCTGTAATCATCGATAGCACCATCAATGTCGCCTTTGGCTTTCCGGGCGTTGCCACGGTTGTAGTACGCGACAGCCGAGCGAGGAAGGAGCTGAATGACTTTGGTATAGTCGGAAATCGCACCGTCCAGATCGTCTTTATCTTGTCGCGCGTTGCCACGATTGCAGTAGGCTTCGGCACTGCCTGGGTCGAACGTAATGGCTATATCGTAATCCGCAATGGCGGCGTTGAGCTCCCCTTTGGCATACCGATCATTGGCGCGACTGAGGTACGCCTGTGCAGAACGCGAAGTTTGCGCCTGACAGAGCGAAGCGGAAAGGATGAGAAGGAGAATCACTGAAAGCATGCCATCGTTCTGTACATATACCTTTCGCATTTCGTCCTCCTTACATTTATTGCCGAGGCCAACGGCTTGCGGTACAATTAGCCTGCACTCACGGCTCTGAACCGAACATCGCCGATTGACCTCGCCGCAGACGATACTTCCGAAGCGACTCATAAGTCCTTCGCGGGCTCGGAAAACTTCGGAAAGAATTCGGAAAAAGGTCAGAAAGGTTCAGGAAACGGTAATGAGCAGCCAAGCAAATCAACTCCAAACGAAGCAATTCTACGAGTTCGGCCCATTCCGCGTAGACCCCGCGAATCGTCTCCTGCTGCGTGAAGGAGAGGTTGTCCCTCTGACTTCAAAAGTATTCGAGATACTTCTGGTGTTCCTCGAAAGCAGCGGAGAGTTGTTAGAGAAAGAAGAGTTGATGAGACGCATTTGGCCAGACAGCTTCGTCGAGGAAGGCAATCTGACCCGCAACGTCTCCACGCTCAGAAAAGCATTGGGCGAAAGCCCTGTCGAGCATCGCTACATTCTCACCATACCGGGTTATGGATACAGGTTCGCGCCGGTGGTCAGGAAAGTGACGGATAAGGACACGGCCTTAATAGTTGAAGAGCGCAGCCAATCACTAATCGTGATCGAGGATGAAAGGGAAACAGCGGACCACGAGGCGAACAGATCGAGACGCAAGGTTCGCTCGGTAGCCTTCGCCGCTTGCATAACTTTAATTGGTTTTGCGGCAGTCGCTTACTTTCTCATTCGGAATAAACCCAATCCGGGCGCAACCGTAAAAACCATAGCAGTGCTCCCGTTCAAACCTATTGGGGAAGACACTGGCGACGAATACCTTGGCTCGGGCATGGCAGACGCAATAATAACGAAGCTCAGCAACGTGAGAGAGATAGTTGTTCGTCCAACTAGCTCAGTGCTTAAGTATGTCGGTCGTGAGCAAGATTCGGCGGCGGTTGGCCGCGATCTCGGGGCGGACGCCCTGCTGGAGGGGCGCGTCCAGAAATTAGCCGACCGGGTTCGAGTCACGGTGCAGCTTGTAAGAGTAAGCGACGGTTCGCCGCTTTGGGCTTACAAGTGCGATGATCAGTGCGCAGACCTTTTCGCGGTGCAGGATTCAATCTCTGAGCAGGTGGCACGCGCATTGACGCTGAAGCTGACCAGCGAAGAAATAGAGCGGCTCAATAAGCACCACACTGAGGATATGCAAGCCTATCAGTCTTATCTTAAGGGCCGCTTCTACTGGAATCAATTGACCGAGGCGGGATTAAAGAAGAGCATCGAGTACTATAATCTGGCAATCGAAAAAGATCCGAACTACGCATTAGCTTACGCAGGGTTAGCTGACTCCTACGTCATACTTGGATTCGATTTCATGCCTCCCAAAGAAGTTTTGCCAAAAGCCAAGGAAGCAGCGATGAAGGCGTTGGCGCTTGATGAAACGCTCGCCGAAGCCCATATATCGATGGGAGCTGTCGAATTGTTTTATGAATGGAACTGGTCGGGGGCTGAGCGCGAAGCCAATCGCGCGAAGGAACTCAACCCGAGCTATGCAACTGCCATAGAGCTCAACACCAACTATGGTGACAGTCACCACTTTTACTGTCAGTATCTGGATGCGGTGGGGCGGCCTGATGAAGCCGTTATAGAGATTAAGCGGGCTCTCGAGTTTGATCCGCTCTCGCTGATGCTCGGTACAGAATTGGGATGGTCGTACTACAACGCGCGACAGTACGACCGGGCGATCGAAGCAGGCCGGAGTGTGACCGAAAAGGATGCGAACTTCGCCTTTGCATACCTGCCCATAGGCATGGCTTACGAACAAAAGCATCTGTATGAGGAAGCCATCACCGAGTTGAACAAGGCTAGAGCCCTCTCAGGAGACTGGCCGGGCATAGCGGCGGAACTCGGATACGTCCAAGCGGTATCGGGTAAGAGGACCGAGGCGAATAAGATAGCCAATCGATTGAGGCAGCGAGCGACAAGAGAGTATATTGATCCCTACAACATTGCCATCATCTATACTGGTCTTGGCGAGAAGGATCAGGTGTTCGCCTGGCTCGAAAAAGCCTACGATGTGCGGTCCACTAACATGATCTGGTTAAAAGTGGAACCGAAGTTTGACGGCCTTCGCTCGGACCCGAGATTCACACACCTGCTTCGGCGAGTCGGCCTGAGCTAATGCCAGGATAGATTGCTCAGCAAGATGTCTAAGTACTCTGAGCCAAGTATGCAGAGGCTATCCCACCGTACGTACTCATTCGATAGTTTCACGCTCGATCTCGCGCGCGGCTGCTTGCTTCGGGGCGAGCAGGAGGTCAAGCTGCGGCCAAAGGTATTCGACGCGCTCAAGTATCTGGTCGAGAATAATAACCGGCTTGTGACCAAAGCAGAGCTCATCCAAGCTCTGTGGCCTGATTCGTTCGTGACCGACGACTCGCTAGTGCAGTGTCTGGTCGAGGTGCGCCGCGCGCTCGGCGATGATGCACAGCAATACATCAAAACCGTGCCTCGGCGTGGGTACATATTCGACGTGGTAGTGACCGGCGATACCGTTGCTGGCGAAGCAGTCTATGCCGAGCAGGTCGAGGGTATCAGGATCGTAATTGAACGGGAGGACAAAGAACGAACGATAGCAGATACACTCCTCCTGCCTGCCGACTCTCCGGCTATGTGGATACGGCGGAAGCCTGCTCGAATAGTGCTCGTGGTCGTGTTGCTGCTGACCGGCGCGACCATCGGGCTTCGCTATTTCTGGGGTTCAGATAAATCAAAACTAGCGGCGCCGGCCACACAGGTCAGGTCAATTGCCGTGCTTCCGTTCAAGCCGTTGAATGCCGACGGCGGCGACGAATACCTCGGGCTCGGGATGGCCGATTCCTTAATAACGAAGCTGAGTAACTTGAGGCAAATCATTGTTAGACCCACAGGCGCGGTGCGCAAGTACTTGGCGCCGGATCAAGACCCCCTCGCCGCCGGCCGAGAGCAGCGAGTTGACGCAGTGCTGGAAGGGAGCATTCAGAGGCTGGACCAGAAGGTACGACTGACGGTGAGGCTCCTTAACGTACAAGATGGGTCGCCGCTTTGGGCATACAAATGCGATGAGTACTGCACAGACATATTCGCGCTCGAAGATGCTATCTCAGAGCGCGTGGCAGGTGCGCTGGCGCTGGAACTAACAAGCGAAGAGAGGAAGTTGCTGACCAAACGCTACACTGAGAACGCGGAAGCCTATCAGCTTTATCTGAAGGGTCGCTACTTTTTGAACAAGAGGACCGCGGAGGGCATTCAAAAAGCAATTGAGTATTTCCAGCAAGCGATTGAGCTTGACCAAAATGACGCGCCGGCTTATTCGGGTCTGGCCGACTGCTATCTTCAGAGTATCTATTTCACTTCGACCCCGCCCAATAAGCTCATTTCTAAAGGAAGGGCGATGGCGCGGAAGGCGCTGGAAATAGACGAATCCCTGGGCGAAGCGCACGCCCTGCACTCAATCCTCATCGACGCGGAGTGGGATTGGAATGAAGCACTGAAGGAGGGCCAACTGGCGATCAGCCTCAGCCCGGGCTCTGCGAGGGCCCACCAACTGTTTGCATTCATCCTGGTCAAACAGCGCCGATTCGATGAGGCCCTGGCTGAGATCAGAAAAGCGAGAGACTTTGACCCGCTCAATCTGGTAATCAGTGCAGACATTGCTGAGATCCTTCGTTTTGCGGGCCGCTACGATGAAGCAATCGAGCAGTGCCGCAACACCCTCGAAATGGACCCGAATTTTTCCATGGCGCATGCCCATCTCGGATTCGCATATCTGGCAAAGGGAATGTACAAAGAGGCACTCGGCCCCCTTCAAAGAGCGGTCGAACTGGAGGGCGAAGGATCTGTGAGGATGATCCAACTCGCAATCGGGTACGGATTCGCCGGTCAGAAGGAGAAGGCTCGGGAGTTTCTCAAGACACTAAAAAAGAGGGCCAAAACAGAATATGTAGACCCAATGTGGATCGCCGGCCTTTATGCCGCGATTGGCGCCAAGGATGAGGCACTGGACTGGATTGAAAAAGCGTACGACGAGCGCTCTCCTACTGCCCCCGCGTTATTGGTCGATTCGAGGTTTTCCACGCTACGATCAGAAGGTCGTTATCAGGCGGTGCTGAGCCGAATGGGCCTTGCGCAATAGTCGCGAACAACTTTTCGCTCAGCTCGCTGGCAGAATTACAGGGCGAGACCGCATTGGCCTCGCCCCATGTTCATTATGGCGGAGCGACTAAATCACCGCGCGTCGCCGGTGCTTGCGGCGTCCTGGCGCCGAGCGGGAGGCTCTGGTCTGCCAACGCCGAGGTTGTTGTAATTCAACGCTGCGTTGAACAGCAGGAAGAAGCTTCCCTGAGTCTGGTGCCGCCACATCGGATTGTTAGCGAACATCACCACATGACCTTTGCCCACCGGCACATCAACCACTGCAGCTTTGCCCGCCAGTTCCGATCCACCCGCGAGCATTCCGCTGATCAACAAGTCCTTCTCATTCGAGTTGAATCGCAGCACGACTCGAGGTCGCATATTCGGAGGCGGAATCAAAGCCGCTGCGAACTGGCGCAGCTCTTCGGGAATGCCTTCTTCGCCGGGTCGGGTCTGTTGTTGAGGACGCTGTCCAGCCTGCGGCATAGACTGAACGATGTCGGGATCGGTGAGCGTACCGCGGCCTGAAGGCCTCTGCCCCGGCGCGCCTCCGCCGCCACCGAAGCCTCCACCGCCACCGCCTCCACCGCCGCCGCCGCCAAAGCCGCCAGGGATGGCGCTCACGTTCAATAACGGTGATTGATTGAAGTAGACCGGCAAAGCGTCACCGTAGCCATACGCGATCGGGCTCTTCTTGTCTGCAAACGTCGCGCTGAAGACCGAACCTCGCGCCTGAAGCTGGCGGCCCTCTTGAATCGACACGCCGGTTGTGATGCCGTAGTCGATCGGTATCTGCGAGACGCCCGCGATTGTGATGAACAATCCTCCGTCTTCGACGAACTTTTGAAGGTTGACCATCCCGCGAAGCTCGATGCCGCCGCGCATGTCGTCAGTCCAGTCGGGCGAGGAACCCAGATTGGGCGTGATATCAGATTGCTTCCACGGAATCGGGTCGCCGCGCTTGGGCGTGCCGTTGACGATCGATTGGGCCGAACCGCCCACGGGCGGGAACAGAATCACGTCGTACTTGTCTTTGATGTTCGGCGTGTCGCGAAGGACGTGAACAGAGATGTACGAATACGGTATCTGAAGCTTGTCGAACTCGATTCTAAACCAGCCCTCGTTCTGTGTGTTGGTCCAGGTGTGAACGATCGCGATTCGCGGGACGGCGATCTCGTGGGTCTTCACCTCGGGAAGCTTGTCTACCGCAACCGCTGTCAACCCAAGTTCAGTCACCGCCGCATCAAGCTTCTGCCTCAAGTCGGCTGGATTGCCATCGGTCTTGATGATGAACGAACCGGCGCTGAAAGTCTGCTCGCCGATCTTGAATGAATCCTCTGCCGCGTTCATCTTCACGTCTTTGAGTTTGTACCTCAGCGTCATCAAGGTGTTGTCGGTGTTATGATTGATCACGAAACCGGCTGTGGAAGCCGATCCTGAGACTTTGCCACGAACCTTTGCATCGCTGGTCAACAACACCATCGGAGCGTCAAGCACGCTCTTGTCAGTCACGCGGACGGTCTTGACATTGCGAAGCGCGCCCAACGTCCAGCCCGTGTCGTCATAAGGTCGCGGGTCGTTCACGTTGTAGTACTGGGTGTCGAAAAGCATATCGGCCATTCGCGAATAAGGCTGATCCATCCGAACAATGTAAGACCCCGCCGGAAACTTCTGGTCTTTGACCGAGAATTCTTTGGTTGCCGTTTGAACTTCGACTCCCATCAATCGAAGCAGGTTAACCGTGTCCGCAGCTTCGACCGGACGAGGATTGTCGCCGGGGATCACCCAGGCCGCAGGGCCTTCATTCGCGGCCTTGAGAATCGAGCGCTTGCTCTTCACGTAAAAGTTGTTGAGGAAGCGGTCCTTTTGACTGGCGACATAGTTCATCGCGAAAAGAATCGCCGACTGCTGGAGGTTGATGTTGTTTCGGATCGACCACTTTACCCACGGCAGCGGAGGATTCGGTCGAAACCAATCGCGCTGAGATTGAGGCCCGACGTTGCGCACGCTTGTGTCAGCGCCTTGCCCCCCAAACGTTTCGTAAAACCGCCCAATCGCGTTGTGGCCGTTTGCGACGTAGAACATGTAATTCGGCGCCCAACCGTCGTAGAACCCGTGCGTCCACACGCCGGGCACTCCGCGTTTGGTCATCTCCTCGATCTCGTGATACGCAAGCACGTGCCATTCGTCGATCACCAGCGGATCGAGCCACGCGTTGTAAGGACCCGTGCCGGTCGAGGTGTACAGGAACGGAACCGACTCGTGCAGATCGTGAAGTATCGCCGGATGATATTCCAGGAACGTCTTCATTTGATTTCGCGAAAGCGCGAGCGCCATCCCCAACCCGTCGCGGTTGTTATCGTGCGCGACGTACTTGCCCCAATAGAGTAGCGGCGGCGCCTGCTTGCCAGGATTCGCCTTGCGATAGTTATAAACATCGACCGAACGGTCGCGGCCATCGACTTCGAGCGCGGGCGTGATCAGCACGACGACGTTCTTGCGGATCGCATCGATGAACGGCGTGTCCTCCACCGCTAAGCGATATGCGAGTTCCATCAGCATTTCGCAAGAGCCTTGCTCGGGCGAATGTATCGAGCCGGACGCCCAATACATGATCTTATCTTCGCCGATCAGTTGCTGCGCTTCGGCGTCGGTAATCTTGCGCGGGTCGGCGAGCCTGGCGTTGATCTCTTTGTAGCGGTCGAGCCTGGCGATGTTCGCTTCGTCGCTGACAACGACGAGCATCTGCTCCTTGCCTTCCTCGGTCCGCTCGGGCGCGGTGAACACTCGAACGCGCGGCGTCGCCTTCTCAAGCTCGCGATAGTAGCGATACATATCCTTAGTGTAAGTGAGCTTGTTAGGCGTGCCGATGACGTAGCCGAGAACTTTGTCCGGCGACGGCACTTTGTCCGACACGGGCAGGTGGTCGACCAGCTCGGTCAAGAAGTATTTCTCGGTTGTGTACTCTTTGATCTTAGCCGAGTACTCTTCGTTGATCTTCGAAGCGCCGGCCGCGGCTTTGGCTTTATCTTTCTTCTGCGGCGCGGAAGCGGCAGCTCGCCCGGCGGTTGTGAACATCGCGAGCATCGCGCAAGCAAGCACAAGCGCGCACGATTGCCTGAGAGCAAACAAACGTCCTCGGTTCATGGTGTCCTCCATAAAGAACGGTCCGATAAGCTGTCAGCTTGTCGGAATCTTTTAGTCCTGGAATCGCGGTAGAGAAGATAACTTAAACGCTGACGCACAGAAAGTCCAAGGCAGACCATCAAGGCCTTTTCATCCTGTGCATCCTGTCAATCCTGTCTAATTCTGAGAAGCTGGCAGAGCGTGCTCGCGTCCGCGCCAGTGGAAGCACGGCCACGAGCGCGCCCGCCTGACGCCTAAGACTCAAAAAGTCTCAAGCCGGTTACAAGAAATTCTGCGCCTTCTCCGGGCCGTATCGGGTTAAGGTGATTGCGTTCCGAATTGGTTCGTGATTGCTGGCCTCTGAATCTCTGACCTCTGGCTTTTGGGGCTCGCTCTTGTCATTGCCGATGGATCGCAGTATGTTTCAGTTATGATTGATTGGTCGTCCTGTCCTGCCGTTGAACGAGATCCAGAGAAGGTCAGCGGGTCATGGGTCTTCCGTAACACTCGCATACCTGTCATCGCGCTGTTTGAGAATCTTGAAGGCGGAGCCTCCATTGACGATTTTTTGTCGTGGTTTCCGGGGGTGACCCGAGAGCAAGTCGAAGCTGTACTCGAATACACAATTCGAAGTCTGAAAACCGAACGCCAGGCTGCCTAGCAATGAAGCTATTGCTCGACCAGGGAACCCCGGTTCCGCTACGCAAGCATTTATCAAATCACACGGTACAGACAGCGTATGAAAAGGGGGTGGAGCAATCTAAAGAACGGAGACCTGCTCACTCAAGCTGAGGCAGAGGGCTTTGATGCGCTAATCACGACAGACCAGAATCTTCGTCACCAACAGAATCTGACGAAGTGGAAGATTATCTCAGTTGTAGTGTTGCTGACTACAAATTGGCCTAGAATCAAGAACAGTGTTCATGTCGTCGTTCAAGCGATAGAAACTCTAACGCCGGGCAGCTATGTTGAGATACCGATCCCGTGAGAATGTCGCGGTGAATCGCGTTCGGGGTCGTAGGCAAG
>WNGG01010397.1_pt1 | contig 10091 bp, 1 predicted proteins | sample 5400661 | NCBI WGS metagenome assembly WNGG01 (sample SAMN13153372, study PRJNA577476) | soil metagenome | isolation source: 100 cm soil or saprolite under Garry oak tree replicate 1 | place: USA:California | collected 2016-06-15
CGTGGACGTGCACATCAGAAGCCTCAGAAAGAAGCTCGGCTCTGAAGGGACTCGGATCCTCACCGTACGGAATGTCGGGTACCGGCTGGACACCACCTCGCCACACGTGAATCCTGGATCACAGGACGAGCAAGCCCCGACATTAGAGTAGGCCCTCGTCGAGACCGGCTCGACTCGCCGAGTAGTTCTGTCCCCGAGAACTTTCGCTTCCGCCCACAAACCCTGTCCTCGCTACGTAGATTTGGCACTCCTTTACGCTCTCTTTTTACCTGCTCTTAACCTGCCTCTCCTGAACCTCTTACGTACGCACATTAGTCTCTGGAGCATACATTGCCGAGGACCCTTTCCCGAGAAAGGCAAACCCACTGTGAGGTGGGGACGCAAAGCCGTGGATCAGGTCACACACCTGATAGCCGGGCTGCCGAAGAGGGGGTGCCCCAAAGCTCCACGGGAACATGGTGGTCTTCGGCCCCCGACTCAGGGAGGCCACTGTGTTATCAGGAAAGTTATCAGGAAACCGCACGCTTGCCGGCCAACTCCGCCGGGTGTTGCTTCTGTTTTCCCTCATCTTGCTTTGCCTTTCTACGCCAGCCCATGCACAGCTCTGGTCGGGTATTCTTGATCCCAGTCGCGCCGTAGACTGGAGCCAGGCTGGCATCCCCGGCGGCATCCCGAATCGAACCACCATCTGTGCCACGCTCAATCCCGGCGCGACGGCGGCGCAAATTAACGCTGCGATTGCGGCGTGTCCGGCTGGTCAGGTCGTCTTTCTCAATGCCGGCACCTACAACATCTCGGGCGGGATTACGTTCAACGGCCGAAGCAACGTCACGCTCCGTGGCGCTGGCCCCGATAAAACGTTTCTTGTATTCAGCGGTTCGGACGGTTGTGGCGGTTTGGGTGCGGATATCTGCGTCATCAATCCGACGGGGTATGGGCCAGGCGGATTCCTTCCTGCCGGTAATACTGCGAACTGGACGGCAGGCTATGCCAAGGGCACAACGCAAATCACCCTTGACAACGTCGCTGGGGTCTCAGCCGGGAGCGTCGTCGTGCTCGACCAGCTGGATGACATATCCGACAACGGTGGCGTGTTCATCTGCCAGACAAACCCCCAGTGTGCGACTGAAGGACCGGGCGGTCAGGGACGAAGTGGGCGCGGTCAGATGCAGTTCGTGCGGGTAACGGCCATCGTTGGCAACGTCCTCACTATCACGCCAGGTCTCTACATGCCGAATTGGCGCAGCAGCCAGAGTCCAGGCGCCTGGTGGACTGGGCAGCAAGCGGAGTCGGATGGCGTCGAGAATCTGTCAATGGATCACACGAATACGACTGGGTACTCGGGCGTCTACTTCTTCAATGCCCACAATGGTTGGCTCAAGAACGTCAGGTCCATAAACGGCAAACGTAATCATGTCTGGCTCTATCTGTCCTCGCACATCCAAGTGCAGGATAACTACTTCTACGGCACGCAGAATGCGGCCTCGCAGAGCTACGGAATCGAGTCCTACGGGAGCGGCGATAACCTCGTTCAGAACAACATCTTCCAGCACATCACCGGCCCTATGATGACCGATAACACCGCAGGAACGGTCTTCGCGTACAACTACTCCATAGATGACTATTATAACGTCTCCGGTTGGATGCAAGGCAGTTCCTACATACATGCGGGCGGCGTCGGGATGATATTGAATGAAGGCAACGACGGGGCGGGGTTCACGGCCGACGCGATCCACGGCACCTCCGATTTCGTCACGGCGTTTCGCAACGTCTGGCTCGGCTGGGAGCCGGGCAAGACCACGCAGACGGTTCCCGTTCATCTGTACGCCTTCCATCGCTACTTCAACCTCATCGGCAATGTGCTGGGGAGAACGGGCACCCACACTCAGTACGAAGACGCCGCGCCGTCCGGCACCAACGGCAACAGCTCGATTTATGTGCTCGGATGGGCCGGCAATGAAACCAGCTTTCCTGGAGTCCCAAACGACACAATCGTCAAGACAACGCTTATGCGGTGGGGCAACTACGATGTCGTGACCGGAACGTCACGATTCGTGGTCAGCGAGGTGCCCTCAGTTCTGAGCCAATTCGCCAACCCGGTCCCGCCGAACAACATTCTGCCGGCCTCGTTGTACTTGTCCGCGAAGCCGTCATGGTTCGGCTCGGGGACCTGGCCTCCCATTGGCCCAGACGTGACGGGAGGCCAAGATCCGACTGGGCATGCCTACAAAATCCCCGCCCGATTGTGTTATGAAGCCGCGCCACAAGACGGTGGGAATCCGTGGAAGGTTTTCAACGCGAACACCTGCTACAACACTACATCTCTTCCCGACACCACCCCCCCCACAGTTTCGATCACGGCTCCCGCCAACGGCGCGACTGTCTCAGGAGCCGCAGTCGCGGTCTCGGCCAATGCCTCGGATAATGTCGGTGTGGTCGGGGTCCAGTTCAAGCTCGATGGGGCCAATCTGGGGGTAGAAGTCCTGAGCGCGCCGTATTCGATCTCTTGGAACACGACCGGCGCCACAAGCGGCTCTCATAGCTTGACTGCCATCGCCCGCGATGCGGCAGGAAACACCGCTACCTCCGCCGCGGTCAGTGTGACCGTGGACAACACACCGCCGGTGATTTCCACCGTGTCTGCCTCCAGCATTTCTTCCTCCGCAGGGACCATTACCTGGGCCACCAACGAGGCCAGCGATTCGCAGGTGGACTATGGCCTGACAACCGCCTACGGCAGCTCGACGCCTGTGAACGCAAGCCTGCTAACAGCTCATGCTGAGACACTGACCGGGTTGCTGGCCACCACCACCTACCACTACCGAGTGAAGTCGCGCGATGCGGCCGGCAATCTTGCGACGTCGGGCGATTTCACGTTTATGACGCTTGTGGTGAGCGCGCCGACGATCATGAGCTTCACGCCCACGAGCGGGCCGGTGGGAACCAGCGTGACGATCAGCGGCACGAACTTCACCGGGGCGACGGCGGTGACGTTCAACGGGGTGAGCGCCGCGCCCTTCACGGTGACCTCGGCCACGGCGATTCAGGATACGGTGCCGACAGGGGCTACGACGGGGCCGCTGAGCGTGACCACGCCCGGGGGCACGGCGACCAGCACCAGCGCGTTCACGGTCACCAACACCGCGCCCGACACGACCCCGCCCAGCGTTCCGACCAACCTGAGCGCCAGCGCGGCGTCCTCCTCGCAGATTAATCTCTCCTGGACCGCTTCGACCGACAATGTGGGCGTGTCAGGATACACGATCTATAGAGGGGCGTCGCAGATTGCCACAACCTCGTTGACGAGCTACTCGGATACGGGCCTATCCCCCTCCACTGCCTATACCTACACGGTGGCTGCTTATGACGCAGCGGGGAACGTTTCAGCTCAGTCTGCCGCGGCTTCCGCTGTCACCTCGTCCCTGGACTCGACTTCAGGCCTTGTGGCAGCCTATGGCTTTAACGAGGGCAGCGGCAGCGTCACGTCGGACTCTTCCAGCAACAGCAACACCGGCACCATTAATAGCGCTGCCTGGACCACTTCCGGCCAATTCGGCAACGCCTTGTCCTTTAACGGCACCAGCAGTTATCTGGAGGCTGCCGACATCAATGCCTTGACTCCCGGCACAAGTGCAACCTTCGAGACCTGGGTGTTCTTGAATAGCGCCCCGACCGAGATTGCCTCGGTGTTCAACAAATGGAGCCAGACCGTGGACGATGAGTATCTGCTGGGCATCAATCCCAACCAGACGCTCTTCTTTGCCTGGCACACCACGGGAGGCGATACGTGGCCCTCAGTATCCTTTAACGGCACCAGTGGCACCAGCGCAATACCGCTCAATACTTTAACCCACATTGCCGTGGTGAGAAACGGGGCAACTCTGAGCTTCTACATCAACGGCAACCTCGATGCCTCGCTCAATGCCATGGACACCAATGTCTTCCGCAACGGCATCAACACGCTGCGCCTGGGGGGACAGGGTCGAGGCGGGAGGAATCGATTCTTGAACGGACGTCTCGATGAGATGCGCATTTACAACCGGGCCCTAAGCCAGGCTGAGATCCAAAACGATATGAACACGGCAATTGGGGCCCCGCAGCCTGATACGACGCCGCCAACAGTTTCTCTGACAGCTCCATCCAATGGAGCGACGGTGACCGGCAGCGCTGTGACCGTGTCTGCCACGGCTTCGGATAATGTGTGGGTGGCCGGCGTGCAGTTCAAACTGGACGGCGCCAATCTGGGGGCGGACCTGACAACCGCGCCCTACACTCTCTCCTGGAATACGGCGACAGCCTCCAACGGGCTGCATTCCCTCACCGCGGTGGCCCGCGACGCGGCGGGGAATACCGCCACTGCCGCCACGGTCAGTGTGACCGTGGCCAACGACCTCACCTCTCCTACGGTATCGATCACTGCGCCGGTCAATGGGTCCACCGTGTCGGGTTCGGTTACGGTCTCAGCTAACGCCACCGACAACGTGGGTGTCGTCGGGGTCCAGTTTAAGTTGGACGGCGCCAACCTGGGCACCGAGCTCACCACCGCCCCGTACGTCCTGTCCTGGAATACCACTCTGGCCCCCAGCGGCACGCATAGCCTCACGGTGGTGGCCCGCGACGCGGCCGGTAACACGACACCCTCCAGCGCCGTCAGTGTGACGGTGGACAATGCCCCGCCCGTGATCAGCGCGGTGTCAAGCGCCAGTGTGGGGTCCAGCTCCGCCACGATCAGTTGGACGACCGACGAGGCGAGCGACTCGCAGGTGGAGTACGGTCTCACAACCGCTTATGGCAGTACAACGGTCCTAAATGCCAGCCTTATCACTGCGCACTCCCAGGCGTTGAGCAGCCTTGCGGCCGGGACGTTGTACCACTATCGCGTGAAGTCGCGGGATGCGGTGGGCAATCTGGCGGTCTCGGGCGATGGCACCTTCACGACCCTGGCCCCTCCGGACACGACGCCGCCCACGGTGTCGATCACGGCCCCGACTGCTGGCGCCACGGTCGCCGGCACGGTGACGGTCTCGGCCAGTGCCACCGACAATGTCGGCGTCGTGGGGGTGCAGCTCAAACTCGATGGGGTGAACCTCGGGGCGGAAGTAACGAGCGCACCCTACACTCTCTCGTGGAACACCGCGACAGCCTCCAACGGCTCGCATACGCTCACCGCGATGGCCCGCGACGCTGCGGGTAACACCGCCACTACCGCTGCGGTCAGCGTCACCGTGGATAACGCGCCGCCTGTGATTTCCAGTATGAGCGCCTCCGGTATCACCTCCAACTCCGCAACCATTAGCTGGACCACGGATGAGACCTCGGACTCGCAGGTGGAGTACGGCACGACCACAGCCTACGGCAGCGTGACCGCGCTGAATGCAGGTCTTGTGACGGCGCACTCCCAGGCGTTGAGCGGGCTTTTGGCCAGTACCGTGTACCACTATCGCGTGAAGTCGCGGGATGCGGCCGGGAACCTGGCCACGTCAGCGGACGTCACGTTCACGACGGTAGCGCCGCCCGACACGATGCCGCCCACGGTCTCCATCACGGCCCCGGCCGCCGGCGCCACGGTTGCGGGCACGATCACCGTCTCGGCCAGTGCCACGGACAACGTCGGTGTGGTGGGGGTGCAGTTTAAGCTCGACGGGGTGAACCTCGACGCGGAAATCACGGCCGCTCCGTACTCTCTTTCGTGGAACACGACGGGAGCCACCAATGGCTCTCATAGCTTGACCGCCGTGGCGCGCGATGCCGCGGGGAACACGGCGCCCTCCAGCGCCGTCAGTGTCACGGTGGACAATGTCGCGCCCGTGATCAGCGGGGTGTCAAGCGCCAGTGTGGGGTCCAGCTCCGCCACAATCAGTTGGACCACCGACGAGGCGAGCGACTCGCAGGTGGAGTACGGTCTCACGACCACCTATGGCAGTTCAACGGTCCTGAATGCCAGCCTTGTGACAGCGCACTCACAGGCCTTAAACGGGCTTTTGGCCAGCACCGTGTACCACTATCGGGTGAAGTCGCGGGATGCGGTCGGGAACCTGGCCACGTCAGCGGACGTCACGTTCACCACGGCGGCGCCGCCAGACACCACGCCGCCGAGCGTTTCGCTGACGGCGCCATCCACCGGGGCGACCATCTCCGGCACGGTGACGATCTCGGCTACAGCCTCGGATAACGTGGGCGTGGTGGGGGTGCAGTTCAAGCTGGACGGCGCGAACCTGGGCGCCGAAGTCACGGCCGCGCCGTACTCGCTTTCGTGGAACACGACCCTCGTTGCCAGCGGATCTCATAGCTTGACCGCCGTGGGGCGCGATGCGGCGGGGAACACGGCGACCTCCAGCCCCGTCAGTGTGACGGTGGACAATGCTCCGCCCGTGATCAGCGTGGTGTCAAGCTCCAGTGTGGGGTCCAGCTCCGCCACGATCAGTTGGACGACCGACGAGGCGAGCGACTCGCAGGTGGAGTACGGCACGACCAGCGCCTACGGCAGCGTGACCACGCTGAATGCAAGTCTTGTGACAGCGCACTCTCAGGCGTTGAGCAGCCTTGCGGCCGGGACGCTGTACCACTATCGCGTGAAGTCGCGGGATGCGGTCGGGAACCTGGTCACGTCAACGGACTTCACGTTCACCACGGCGCCGCTGCCCGACACGACGCCACCCACGGTCTCGCTGACCGCACCGGCGGCCGGCTCGACGGTCGCTGGCACGGTGACGGTTTCGGCTAGTGCCACCGACAATGTCGGCGTCGTCGGGGTGCAGTTTAAACTCGATGGCGTCAACCTCGGGGCGGAAGTGCTGGCAGCCCCCTATGCCCTCTCCTGGACCACGACCGCTGGCAGCAACGGGACGCATAGCCTGACTGCCGTGGTCCGCGACGCGGCGGGCAACACGGCGCCCGCCAGCGCTGTCAGTGTGACGGTGGACAACGCGCCGCCGCTCCTGAGCAGCGTGGCGAGCACCAGTATCTCGTCGAGTGCGGCCACCATCACGTGGGCCACCGATGAGGCGAGCGACTCGCAGGTGGAGTACGGCACGACCACAGCCTACGGGCAGGTGAGTGTGCTGGCCAGCGCGCTGGTGACTAGCCACAGCGTGGGGCTGAGCGGGCTCTCGGCCAGCACCGTGTACCACTACCGGGTGAAGTCCCGCGATGCGGCCGGGAACCTGGTCACGTCAACGGACTTCACGTTCACCACGGCGGCGCCGCCGGACACCACGCCGCCTACGGTCTTCATCACGGCCCCGGCCGCCGGCGCGACGGTTGACGGTACGGTGACGGTCTCGGCCAGCGCCACGGATAACGTGGGCGTCGTCGGGGTTCAGTTCAAACTGGACGGCGCCAGTCTGGGCGCGGAAGTGACCACGGCGCTGTATGTTCTCTCGTGGAAAACCACCACGGCCAGCAAAGGCGCACACACCCTGACGGCGGTGGCGCGCGATGCCGCCGGCAACACTGCCACCGCCGCAGCCGTCAGTGTGACGGTGGTGAGAGCGCCGACGATCACGAGCTTCACACCCACGAGCGGGCCGGTGGGGACCAGCGTGACGATCAGCGGCACGGACTTCACTGGGGCCACAGCAGTGATGTTCAACGGGGTGAGCTCCGACCCCTTCACAGTGACCTCAGACACGGCAATTCAGGATACGGTGCCGGCGGGGGCGACGACGGGGCTACTGAGCGTGACCACGCCCGGGGGCACGGCGACCAGTTCCAGCGTGTTCACGGTGGTCAACCCGCCGGTCATCACCAGCGCCGGCACGGCCACGGTCCAGGTGGGCGTGGCGTTCAGCTATCAGATGACCGCCACGAACAGCCCCACGAGCTTCGGCGCCACGGGGTTGCCCGCGGGCCTGGCGCTCAACGCCACGACCGGGCTCATTTCTGGCACGCCCACGAGCGCCGGGGCCTCGACGGTGACCCTGAGCGCGACCAACGCCGGCGGCACCGGCACCCAGACGCTCGCGGTCCCGATCACGCCGGCCACGCCAACAGTTTCAATCACCGCTCCGTCCAACAATGCCATCGTCTCGGGCACCGCGGTCGCCATTTCAGCGACTGCTTCCGAGAGCGGCGGCGCCATCGCCGGCGTGCAGTTTAAGCTCGACGGGGCGAACCTGGGGGCCGAGGTCACGGCCGCGCCGTATACCCTCTCCTGGATCACCACCACGGCCGCGAATGGGGTGCACTCTGTCACCGCCGTGGCGCGCGATGCGGCGGGGAACACGGCGACCGCCGGCGCCGTCAGCGTGACTGTGGACAATGCGCCGCCGCTCCTGAGCAGCGTGGCGAGCACGAGTATCTCTTCGAGCGCCGTCACCATCACATGGGCCACCGACGAGGCGAGCGACTCGCAGGTGGAGTACGGCCTCACCAGCGCCTATGGGCAGGTGACGGCGCTCACCAGCGCGCTGGTGACCAGCCACAGCGTCGGGCTGAGCGGGCTGTTCGCCAGCACGTTGTACCACTATCGGGTGAAGTCCCGCGATGCGGCAGGGAACCTGGCCACGTCAGCGGACGTCACGTTCACCACGGCGGCGCCGCTGGGTGACACCGCGCCGCCTACGGTTTCGATAACGGGCCCTGCTAATGGGGCGACGGTCGCCGGCACGGTGACGGTCTCGGCCAGCGCCACCGATAACGTGGGCGTCGTCGGGGTGCAGTTCAAGCTGGACGGCGTCAACCTCGGGGCAGAAATCACCAAGGCGCTCTACACCCTCGCCTGGATCACCAGCACGGCCAGCCAGGGCAAGCACACCCTGACGGCCGTCGCTCGCGACGCTGCGGGCAACACCGCCACGTCGAGCAGCGTCACCGTCACTGTCACCTCGTTTGCGTTCTAGCGCCGTCATGTCCTGGACCCCCAACGAACCCAGCGACCCGCAGATGAACTACGGCTAATAAAGGATGATGCGTGGTGCGATGCTCACTTCCATTGTGGTGATCTCGCGGGCTCCATAGAATCGCCAGCCTACTGGGTGGGAACGACCGAACATGGCGCAAACCATCCTTCTCGTCGAAGATGACCCGCACGTCCTCTTGTCTTATCAGGAGGTCCTCAAGCCCAGCGGGTATGAGGTAGTCACAGCCGATTCTGGCGAGGCTGCGGAACGCATCCTGAGGACATCATCCATCGACGTCGTGATCACTGATCGCAAGATGCCCAAGATGGGCGGTCTCGAGGTCCTCAGGATCGCAAAACAGGTGGATCCGGAGGTCATCGTGATCCTCATCACCGCCTATCCGACCGTGGACACGGCGGTAGAAGCGATGAAGTTTGGCGCCTGCGATTATTTGATCAAGCCGTTCTCAGTGGAGCAACTCCGAGCGGTAGTCAAGGAGGCGTTAGAAAAGCGGAAGACGAAGGAGGCCTACGGACTGTTAAAAAGCCAGGTCCGCAGTTCATTCGCGGTGGCCGGCATCGTGGGACAAAGCCAGGGGTTGCTGAAATTGCTTGACGAGATCCGCAAGGTTGCCGCTGTGAGCGCGAATGTCCTGATCCTGGGCGAGAGCGGGGTCGGCAAGGAGCCGGTCGCTCGAGCCATCCATGAGAACAGCAGCCGTCACGAGCGCCCGTTCCTCCCACTCAATTGCGCTGCAATCCCGGAGACCCTCTTAGAGGCAGAATTGTTCGGCTACGAACGAGGGGCGTTCACTGGGGCCCAAGCCGCCAAGGAAGGGTTACTCGAGGCTGCTGATGGCGGAACGCTTTTCCTCGACGAGTTCTGCGAGTTGAGTCCCGCGCTGCAGGCCAAACTGCTCCGGACTCTGGAGGAGGGTACTGTCCGCCGACTGGGAGGGAGGAAACCGCTCCCGTTTGACGTGCGCTTCATGGCCTCCACGAATCAAGACATCCGCGAAGAAATCAGACTGGGAAGGTTCCGGCAGGACCTGTTCTTCCGCATCAACGTCATCGAAATTCGCGTACCCCCCTTGCGGGAGCGGCGGGAAGACATTCCGCTCCTGGTCGCCCATTTTCTGGAAGAGGGCTCGAAGGGCTCCGGCAAGGCGATCGAAGGCATCACGCCCGAGGCGATGGAGTGGTTGACGCATTACGATTGGCCGGGGAATGTGCGGGAGTTGAAGAACGCGAT
>WNGG01012959.1_pt1 | contig 10090 bp, 8 predicted proteins | sample 5400661 | NCBI WGS metagenome assembly WNGG01 (sample SAMN13153372, study PRJNA577476) | soil metagenome | isolation source: 100 cm soil or saprolite under Garry oak tree replicate 1 | place: USA:California | collected 2016-06-15
TCTTGCTCTCACCTATCTCGAACTCCTCGAACGGCTTGACCTCCACGAGGTCATGGTTGTTGGATTCTCGATAGGTGGCTGGATCGCGTCTGAACTCGCCGTGCGAGACACGACGCGCCTGGGCAGCATCGTCCTCGTCGATGCCGTTGGCATCCAGGTCGAGGGTCACGAAATCGCCGATGTGTTCCCTCTGACTCCTGACGAGTTGTCAGCGCTGAGCTACCACAACCCAGCGGCCTTCCGCATCGACCCCGCCACCCTTCGCCCTGACCAGATCGCAGCGATGGCAGCGAACTTCCAGGCGCTTGGGGTTTACGGGCGGGAGCAGGGCATGCACGATCCGAAGTTGCGCCGCCGACTTGGTCGCGTGACGATTCCGGCACTCGTTGTCTGGGGCGAGAGCGATGGCGTTGTGGACCCTGATTATGGCCGTGCCTACGCCCAATCGTTGCCCAACGCTCGCTTCACACTCATCCCAGAAGCTGGCCACGTCCCGCAGATCGAGCAGCCTGAGCGCCTGCTCACACTCGTGTGGGAGTTTGCGGACAGCATCGCGGCGACGCCGCCGGTCGCAGGATCGTTCGAGGAACGTTGACCCCATGAGCGAAGCGTGGGAAGGCATCATGTTCTGTTGCTCGACGCGTGGGAACCTGATTTCCGTACACAAAGCCTGTGAAGCAAACACTCCTCCCTGCATCATCTCATGCTGGTTTGGCGGCTGCCTCCGACCTCGCGATGGTCTGGCAGCCGCTGTGCCAACAACCACTTCACTTCCTTTCCCTCGCCAAGGTCTCTTTGTCGCAGGAAACGAAAGGGGGTTGGCACAACTCAGCTTCGCAAGCTGCTTGTTCCATCTTTCTCAAGTGGCAAGCAAGGGTCTCAGGAATGGATAATGAATCTAGCTCATGCACGCTTGGGCTGTTGAAGTGTTACGACCACATGACGGAGAGTTTGAATCACGTCTGTAACCTCGGAAAAAGTCGGAAGCAAAGGGGAACACTTTTAAAGGGGCTAACTCCCTGGTTCATGTATTTCGGTTGCGCTTCCGTTGGGACGACGCAGCGAGCGGATCGCCATCGCCAACCGGCGAACTCCGTCGCGTATCTCCTGCTCGTCCACGGCAGCATAACCGAGTACTAACCCCCCACGGCGGGTCGGTTCGCTTCTAAACACCGATACGGGGATCACCTCAACCCCATACGTAGCGGCTTGCTGCGCTACTGTAGAGTCATCTATGTGAGGAGGTAGCCAGCCTACAAGATGCATTCCAGCTTCCGGTGCATGTACTTCGAGCAGCTCTCCTAGCTCACTTGCCACCGCTGCTATCAATGCTGCTCTGCGTTGAGCGTAGAGTGTGTGCATACGCCGGATGTGGCGAGTGAAATGTCCCTCCGTCATGAAATCGGTAAGCGCCATCTGTTCAAGGATAGGAACATGCCTATCCACAAAGTGGCGTACAGTCACAAAAATATCTCTCAGATCAGGCGGCACGACAAGATAGCCTAGACGCAATGCTGGAAAGAGGACTTTGCTGAACGTGCCGAGATAAATCACGCGATTGGTTCTGTCAAGACCTTGTAAAGCCTCCAGAGGGCGACCACTAAAGCGATACTCGCTATCGTAGTCGTCTTCAAGTATCCATGCATTGGCCTGATTTGCCCATTCCAACAAGGCAAGTCGTTGGGCCAAACTCATCGTTACCCCAAGGGGAAATTGGTGGGAGGGAGTGACGTAGGCCACGCGTGCCTGTGGACACCGTATTCTCCCTGCGTACACATCCAGCCCATCCTCTTTGACTGGTATAGGAACCAGTTGCGCTCCTGCACCTTCTAATGCACCTCGAGCGCCAGGATAACCTGGCTCCTCAATCCAGGCCATATCACCCGGGTCGAGTAATATGCGTGCCGCCAGATCAAGTGCTGCCTGTGCGCCTGCAACGACAATCACCTGGTCCGCTGTGCAACGGACACCTCGTGTGACACCAATGTGAGCGGCAATCGCCTCACGGAGCGGATGGTAGCCTGCAGGGTCCTGATTGTCAGAGGGATTCTGGAGGGAATACCGCACCCGCCGTGTGACCATCTGTGCCCATATCTGGAATGGAAAGAGATCGAGGGCAGGTACGCCCGCCCGAAAGGCAGGCAGTTTACCAGGCTCTGAGGGAACCTGTGGCCTCGGCATAACAGGCATGTGTGCCATATTCATCCCTCGCTGTGAAACGTGAGAACGGGAGGTATGATCCTGGGCAGGTTGTCTCACCTGGGAAGGAGAGGAAAGAGTGAGGAGCGTCTCAGGAGTCACACGCGCAACCGAGGTCCCATACCCCACTTTGCTGTCGATATACCCTTCCGCAAGCAGCTGCTGGTAGGCAATGTAGACCGTGTTGCGAGAAACTCCGAGCTGGTCAGCAAGGGTACGTGTAGCAGGCAGCCGAGTTCCATGTGCCAACTGTCCTGTAAAAATGCCCATGCGCAACCGATCATACAACTGGCGGTAAAGAGGGACAGACGAGGTAGTATCGAGCACAATCATGGGCTCGTGGTGGAATGGTACCCGTTTTGGCATGGACGTTACGGCCTTTCTTTCTTAAGAGACGATCAAGGGAAATGGCACCATTATTGTACCCAGAATTGGCTCTTGTAACAAGGCCATTACCGTGTTAGATTCTTTGTATGAGGAATACAACGAGAACGCTACAAGCAGTGGCTTGCAATAGAAGCAGGAGGGAAAGCAATGCAATCACGAATTGAGTACGCAGAAATCGCCCAAGGTGCGATAAAAGCTATGTTTGGGCTGGAGAAGTATGTGGTTGAATAGAGATGAGAAGAAGTGTTAAGAAAGGTGGAAGATCCCATGACCGGTGTTGAAATGTTGGCTGACCTCGTCGCCTCGCTCGCTGAGGGCATCCACAAGGTGGTGACAGGATTATCAGTTGCGGAACTGACGTGGCGACCGGATGCCGAAGGCAACAGCATTGGGGTCACCGTGTGGCATTGTAGCCGCGGGCTGGATGTGCTGAAGGTAGGCTTCTTGGAGCAGCAGCCCGCTGAAGCCGAGCAATGGTACACCCAGGGCTGGGCCAGGAAGACCGCCTATGACCCCCGAGGCCTCGGCACCGGTGGCCTGGGCATCCTTGCTGGCTACACGCAGGAGGAAGCAGCTGCGATCCCGGAGCTTTCCGCAGAGGACCTCCTGGCGTACCTAGATCAGGTGGCTGAAGTCCTCCGCCAGTACCTCCTCTCCTTGCCGGAAGGGGCGCTTTCCCAGCCAACCATGTTTGCAGGCGAAAGACTGACGGCATATCAACTGATCAAAGAAATCGTGCTGGGGTGCGTTGGGCATCTGGGGGAGATCGAGGCACTCAAGGCATTGCAAATACGAGCCAAACAGCGCTCGCCTGGGGAGACGAGAAGGAAACCTTCGTCACAACAGCAGAAGGAAACCGTGAAGCGTTTGTTTGACGCGGTTCGACGACGTGACGAGGTTGGCGTCTTGGAGGCGTACCATCCCGAGATTGTGATTCACGAAGCGCCCTGCCTGCCTTATGGTGGAGACTATCACGGCCATGAAGGAGCCCTTGAACACGTGAATGGTTACTACCGGACCTGGGAGGCGTTGAAGCCAAGGGAACTCACCGAGGAAGTTGTTCGGGAATATGCTCCTGTCTTCCTGGAAACCACGCAGGATTATGTGGTGGTCTTTGGGCGAAATACCGCCTTAGCACCGCAGAGTGGAAGAAAGCTCGATGTTCCAGAGGTGTGGGTGTTTAAGATGCGGGACGGCAAGGTGGCCGAGTCGTGGATGTTGAACCAGGATACTGTGGCGATCCTGAAGTTTCTGAAGGAGGCTCAGCAGCAGACCCCGTCGAACCTCGCCAAGAGTTAGCATCCCCAAGTGGTCTTCGCCGAATGCGTGCTCAATCGCGCCAAAAACTCTGAAATTACTTTTTCCGGAGTTACGACGGAATATCTCCAAAGGTGTGGATCATTGTTCCTTTTCCCTCTTGACTTCAAGTGTACTTGAAATTGTATGCTGGTGGCAGGAAAAACGCAACACGAACTAAGGAGGTTTCATTGATGTCATCTCAGCCGTCTGACCCGGTTGTGGCGTGCAACATCACTGCCATTCCCAAAGAATTTCGACAAGTCCATCAAGCCCACACCGAACGAGTCTTTGCCTCAGCGCAAGAAGTACGAGAACTTTCCACGGGCTATGCCTGGCGACTTCCCAACGAGACGGACCTCTTGCAAACGGTGGTGGCGTTTCTCAGCTACGAACGCCTCTGTTGTCCTTTCTTTCGCTTCACCCTGGAGATTGAGCCAGATCAGGGGCCGGTTTGGCTCAAGATTACCGGAGCCATTGATGTAAGAGAGTTTTTACGAAGCGAGGGGCTGGTGCCAGCAGCTAAGGGTTCTCCATCTGAGAGCGTGTGAAACAAAACGAGGTTGAGTCATTCTTGAGAACAGGAAGCAACCCTCGACCAGAGAACTGCTTCCTGTGTTTTGTCAAGTGTCCCTCTCTCTGTCACCTTGGAGCTGTCCACACCCACAGGAAACGGGACGACCGTTCCCACTTTTACAGGCATTGGTGACGGGGTGCGTTTCCTTTTTTTGCATTGAGCGCAAGCGAACATGGCTGGGGTAGCTGCGCGAGCCCAGCCACTACTATACGACGTGTAGGCGCTCGTGGCCGTCACTAGTAGTGGCTGGGCTTGCTCCCATAGGCGTTCACTTAAGCCAAGAAGGACCTGTGTTCAAGGGAACGTCCATGAGGTCACCCCGCCTGCCATCTGTCATCCCTTCGCTTCTCGAGAGGCGCAGGCTCTGAGCGCGAGCTTTGGATCGGCGCTGGGCCCAGCCAGAGATCCTTCGCTGCGCTCAGGATGACAGCCGTGCTGAAGTGAACGCCTATGGGCTTGCCTCAGCCATGCAAAAAACCGAAACGCACCCATCATGAACGAGCATCTTGCGAAGCTGCTTGTTCCATCTTTCTCAAGTGGCAAGCAAGGGTCTCAGGAATGGATGAAGCACGCAGAGCACAGTGGGCTTGGCGCCTTGAAAGAGTTTGTCACACGAGCGTCCTGTTGGAGTTGACATGAAGAGCCTGGTCAAGCCGAAGGCCTGACCCAGAGACAGAGCAGAGCAATGCCATGCAACGCTTGCACTGCTCCTCCTACACGAATAACTCTGGCTTATGTATGCTTGGGCTATTGAACTGTTACGACCACATGATGGAGAGTTTGAACCATGTCCTGCCAAGCTTCGTCACGATCGGACCAACGGGTGAGAGGTACAGCATTGGTGGGAAGCACTTGGAGTCTGGCAAAAGGGGTTCGTCTCGCAGCAGCTCGTCTTGGTGGGCGTAGCTGAAGAAGATTTTGACTGGCCTTGTAGGTTCTGTCTCCATTGCGCGATTCCTTCCTTTGCTCTTGAGACACTTTCCAAAGAGGGGTAGTCCATGAAAAAGGGGCCCATTGAGTTAAACGTCGGCACTCCTTCTTTTTAGATGTCGGCCGCGCTGCTTGAACTCTTCCGCACTCGTGAAGTTGTGCGCGATGATATAGATGTGCGCAAGCAGGCGTATATGCTCGACGCCATCACGCTGGGTTTTTTAGTGATTGACCAGTATATGAAAGTTAACAAAATACTTACGGTCGTGGGAGAGGCGGCATTTATGACGCCAGTCCGCTTCACAGGCGGACTGGCGTCATAAATGCCGCCTCTCCCACCATGTCCCCATAGCCGGATTCATTTGTTAACTCTCATATACCCGACGACTTCAAATATTCTGACGAGGAGGTTGCGGATATAGCGGCTGAGGCAGTCAAGAGGATATTCGAGCCATTTCGGCCTTCAGATTCGCAGCCAGACGAGAAGACAAAGCAGGAGATAGCGAACAGTTTCATTTCGTCTCTCGATAACATCTTAGCTCTCAGGAGTAGAATAGATTCAGGAGGAGGCTCCATCATGACAGCTCAAGAGCCGATGATAGTAATTGATAACTTCCATAAGTCTGGCTGGAGCCTGAACAGCTCCCCAGGGGTACTACTCTCTCGGTGGTAGGGTTTTTGGGAGTGGAGACGTCATCTCGCGTAGGGGCCCTTGTGGCCGTCCGCGGGGGGGGTGGAAGAGCCCCACTCTCCACCAGGCACGGCGGGCAGCCACAAGGGCCCCTACCCCGCTCCACGCTTCCCCTGCCCCTACGCGATTGACCCATCCATTGCAAAAAGCCTACCCCTACGCGAGCCCCCTCACTTTGAGTAATTTAAGGAGAAGATTAACAATATGAGTGCAATCATTGAAGTAGAAAAGCTGACCAGAAGGTATGGCAGCAAGCGCGGTATTATCGACGTATCCTTCCAGGTGGAAGAGGGCGAGGTTTTTGGCTTTCTTGGTCCCAACGGGGCGGGCAAAACGACGACGATTCGCCTGCTGATGGCGCTGCTGCGTGCCGACGCGGGCACGGCGCGCATCGCTGGGCTGGATGTCTGGCAGCAATCTGTGGAGATCAAGCGGCTGATCGGCTATGTGCCCGGCGAACCCTCGCTCGACGCGAACCTGACCGGCGGGCAGATTCTGGAATACTTCGGGCATCTGCGTGGAGGCATCGATCAAGCCTATCTCAAGCAGTTGATCCAGCGACTGGATCTAGACCCCAGCCGCAAGTTTCGCCAGTATTCCAGTGGAAATAAGCGTAAGGTGGCGCTGATTCAAGCCTTTATGCACCGCCCGCTCGTGCTTTTTCTGGATGAGCCGACCAATGCTCTAGACCCGCTCAACCAGCAAGAGTTTGAGCGGATGGTCAAAGAAGTGCGCGATGAGGGGCGCACCGTCTTTCTCTCCTCGCACATCTTGAACGAGGTCGAACAGACCTGCACCCGCGTGGGAATCATTCGTGAAGGGCAATTGGTGCGTGTCGGTGGCCTGGCCGAAGTGAAGGACATCAAGCACTATGAAATCACGATCACGTTTGCCAATGCTGTCCCTGCCGAGGCATTCAAGCGGCTTTCCGGAGTGGCAGAGGTGGAGACACTCGCTGATGGACATACGCTGCGCCTGAGGATGCAGGGTGGGGCGGATGCGGTGATCAAGGCGGCAGCGCAATACGCTGTCGTCTCCCTGACCAGTCACGAGCCGAGCCTGGAAGACATCTTCCTGCGCTACTACGAAGGCGACGGCCAGGCTGTCAAGGAGGCCAGCTATGTGGTTTAGGAGCGTCTACCTCAAAACCCTGCACGAGTTCCGCGTGGCCATTGTGGGCTGGGGCGTAGGCATGGGCCTGCTCCTGTATGCCATCCTGTCGGCCTTTCCTTCGCTGGTGGAAACGCCACAGGCGCGGGCCTCGCTCGTCAGCCTGTCTGGCTCGTTCGCGTGGTTTGCCGAGCCAATCGCGGTGGACACCCCCGGTGGCTACACCACCTTTAAATACGGCCTGACCATCTTGCTCATTGCCATTTGGTCGCTGCTGGCGTGCAGCCGCCTGCTGCGTGGCGAAGAGGAGCGTGGCTCCCTGGATGCCCTGCTCACGCTGCCGCGTGGGCGCGGGCGCGTCGCACTGGAAAAGCTGGCCGCCGTTTGGACAGCCCTGCTGGGGATGGGCGTGCTGATCGGGCTGCTGGCCTTTGCGGGCGGCAAGAGCGTGAGCGCGGACTTTGGTCTCGTCGACGCACTGCTCTTTGGCTTGAATGTGGCACTCATCTGCGGCGTCTTCGGGTCTATTGCACTGCTACTCTCCCAGTTCACCCAGGAGCGCGGCACGGCGGCAGGATGGACGGGCGGCTTGTTGCTGGTCTTTATCGTGCTGGATATGGTCCATCGTGTCATCCCCGATACCGAATGGCTCAGCCGCCTTTCCCCCGTCTACTACTATAACCTGAGCAAACCTCTAGTGTCTAGCTACGGCACCAATCCCGGCGCCATGCTGATCTTGCTGGCACTGTGCATTCTCTTAAGCGGAGTAGCCGTCTGGCTCTTTGTGCGGCGCGATGTGGGCGGGACGGTGATGCTGCCCAGCTTTCTGCGCCTGCCAGAGCGGGCTGTGCGGCCAGAGCGTGCGCTCCCGGTGAATGCCTGGTCGCTGCGCTCGGTCTATACACGCAGCCTGGGGATGATTGTGGCTCCCACATGCTGGTGGACACTGGGCATCGCCGGGTTTGCCGCATGGATGGTGGTGATCGTCAAGCAAACTGAGGACAAACTCAAGACCATTTACGAAAGCTCACCGATGCTGAAAGATTTTATCACGAAAGTCGGCGGCGGCGATGTCGCCACCAATGCCACCCTGCTGAGCGCGCTCTTCGTCCTGCTGCCGCTGCTCATTATGGCCTTTGCCGTCACCCAGGCCAACCGCTGGTCTGCTGATGAAGAAGATGGCCGACAGGAGCTGGTATTAGCAACGCCGCAGTCGCGCCTGACCGTCTTGCTGGCGCGCTTTGGCGCGCTGACCACAGCCAGGGTGATCATGGGCGTGCTGACGCTGGCCGCCGCGGTGCTGGCTTCTGCAGCCAGCGGTCTCTCGCTTGATGGGGGCAATCTAGCCGCCGCGACGCTTTCGATCATTCCGCTAGGGCTGCTGATGGCTGCTCTCGGCTACTTGCTCTCTGGCTGGCTGCGCACAGCGATAGACACCGGTCTCTTGAGCTTTTTGCTGGTGATCTGGTTTTTCATCAGCTTTGTTGGTCCAGGGTTGAACTGGTCGGATACGACACTGCGGCTCTCTGCCTTGTACTACTATGGCACGCCGCTGCTGCATGGTCTGCCGCTGGGAGACATGCTGGGCGTCCTAGCTGTCGCTGTGGTGGCGCTGGTGATTGCGTCGGTGCGCTTTGTGCGCAAGGACATTGGGCGTTAAAGAGCTTCATTGTTTGGCGAGATCCCTCAAACAAGGGTCGATTCTATCCTCTTTCAAGGGTATACTCTAAGAAGAAGAGAGGGGTCGATTCTATCCTCTTTCAAGGGTATACTCTAAGAAGAAGAGAGCTAATCAACAGTGATTGAAATGGGCTTCCAATGTATGCCAATGTGTTCAAGATGAACACATTCTTCCTTGCCTCTTGACAACAAGTAGCATAAGTGCTACAATATATACATGAAAAAGAAAACATCTCCCGTTTTACGGGCAAGAGAAGAGACACGCAGACAACTCAAGATTATTGCAGCTCTTACAGGGGAGTCGATGCTTGATGTGCTAGACCGACTCATCAAAGCAGAATTAGAGCGTGTACAACAAGAACAGAAGAAGGAGAAGTAGGTATGGTCACAGTCGTACGTGGGTACAAAACCGAGCTAGACCTCAATAATGAGCAACGCGCAGCCTGTCTGAAACATGCGGGCGCTTCTCGGTTTGCCTACAATTGGGGACTGTCTCGAAGCATTGAATCCCTGGATGTATGAAGTCTCGAAATGTGCTCTTCAAGAAGCCCTACGGGACTTAGATACAGCCTATAAGCACTTCTTTCGCAGACTGGCACTCAAGAAGCAAGGACTGTTCAAAGGGAAAGTGGGCTTCCCTCAGTTCAAGAAGAAAAGCAAGACTCTCGGCTCATTCCGTTTTCCAGAGGGGAAGAAAATTCATGTCTCTCCTGATGCTCTCTTTCTCCCTCGTTTAGGTCGCTTGCGCTTGCATGAGCATGGCTACATCCCCACTAATACGAAAGTACTCAATGCTACGGTATCTGAGAAAGCCGGACGATGGTTTGTCAGTGTCCAGGTTGAAGAAGAGCAGGAGAAACCTGTAACCACTGCCACTACGGCTATTGGAGTAGACCTGGGTATTAAGACGTTGGCTAGCTGTTCAGACGGCACGGTCTTTGAGAATCCACGTGCATTGAAACATGCTCAGAAGAAACTCAGACGTTTAGACCGTGCTAAGTCACGTCGCAAGAAAGGAAGTAAGAACCGTTACAAGGCACGCAAAACTCTAGCTAAGCTTCATGCTCGCATTGCCCATATCCGAGCGGATGTAACCCATAAACTCACCTCCCATCTGGCAACACAATATGCTCTCGTGGCTATTGAAGACTTACACGTCAACGGCATGCTTAAAAACCACAAGCTGGCCCAAGCGGTCTCTGATAGCAACTTTGGGGAGA
>WNGG01019835.1_pt1 | contig 10089 bp, 8 predicted proteins | sample 5400661 | NCBI WGS metagenome assembly WNGG01 (sample SAMN13153372, study PRJNA577476) | soil metagenome | isolation source: 100 cm soil or saprolite under Garry oak tree replicate 1 | place: USA:California | collected 2016-06-15
CGCGCCGTGCTCGTGCCGTGCTCGTGCCGCGCCGTGCTCGTGCCGCGCCGCGCTCGGTGCCGCGCTGTAGCCGGACGCCGCCGCGGCTCAGCCGGAGGCGGGCCAGACGACCGGGAACAGCGGGTGCTCAAGCGGCGCCCCGGCGGGCAGCTCGTCGGCCAGGCCATCAAACGGCGGGGACGTGCGCCAGTCCCGCCGCGCATGCCTCGCGGCGGCGGACAGGTAGCGCAGCGACACCACCCGCCGGCGGCCCGGGTAGGGAAACCCAGGCGCGCCGTGCACGGTGAGGAAGTCGAAGAAGATCGCGTCACCGGGCTCGAGTTCGAACCGGCGGATGTCGAACGCCGGCCGGCCGGCCTCGATGTCGGGCAGCTCGGCCAGGCTGCCGTCGGGAAACCACTTCGCCTCGCCGGCCAGGAACGTGCGCGGCATCAGCCACGGGCCGCGGTGCGTGCCAGCGACCAGCTCAAGGCAGCCGGCCTCGGGCACCGGGTCGACCGGGATCCACGCGCTGACGCCCTGGCCGTCGACGTTGTAGTAGGGCTGGTCCTGGTGCCAGGGCGTCCGCTGCCTGGTCCCGCCCTCCTTGACCAGCACGTGGTCGTGGTAGAAGCGGACCTGCGGGGTGGACATCAGCGCGGCGGCGATCTGCGGCACCCGGGAATGCCGGGCCAGTTGCTCGATCTCCGGGATCTCCCGCCAGCGGCAGAAGTCCTCGAAGAACGAGCCAGGGTCATCCGCGGCGCTGGCCACCTGGGCCAGCGGGCCGGGCGCGGTCAGCACGATCTCGATCGCCCTGGCCGCGGTGGCCAGCTCACCGGGATCCAGCACGCCACGGATGCATGCCAGTCCGTCCCGGGCGAACGCGCCAGCAAGTTCCTCGTCGGCTGACCACGGGGCCATGCCATCAGCGTAGCTAGAAGTCCGTTACTGCCGAACGTCTGTTGAGAAGCGGGCGATGCAGTCGGCGACTTCGCTGCGATCGCCCGCCTGGGCAATGCAGTTGTCGAATCTGGTGAAGACGCTCGTATTCCGCGCTGCCCACGTCCCCACGCGCACGCCGAATACGACTGCGATGATCATTGCCAGGGCGCCGCAGACAATCCCGGCAGTGGCTTGCCCGGGGTTGGTGGCGCCCTTCGTGCGTCCGCGCGTGATCGCGATGATGCCGAGGACGGCGGCGACAATCCCGCCGAGGAAGCCGAGCGGGAACAGGACGAAGGACAAGACGGCCACCAGGCTGGCCACGCCCAGGACGAGCGCGGTCACCCCCAGCCCGTTCCTTGGGCGTGCCGCAGGCTCAGCAGGCGGCCGGCCGGGTATGGGATATTGCGAAGTGCTCATGATTTCCCTGCCCTTTCTCAGGCGTGGCTGGCGGACTTCTGCCCTGACCTTTTCGCTCTCCCGGGGGCGGCTCTGACGTTCCGCGGGCCGGCCGGGGCGGCCGGCCGGTCATAGGTAATCCCTGCGTTGCAGCATCCGCAGGCAGGCCCATCCGGGTAGCACCGGCAGCCAGTAGGTAGACAGCCGGTAGGTCAGGACGGCGGACACCGCGGCACCTGCGCTCAGGCCAACCCCGGTCAGCCCCGCGACTAGCGCTGCCTCGATCGCGCCCAGCCCTCCTGGCGTCGGAGTCGCGGCCGCGATGGCCGATGCACCCAGGTAGACGACGGCGAGCGCGGCGAGACCTACTCCGCCGCCGAAGGCTTCCACCGAGGCTGCCAGCCCGCCGATGTAGGCCAGGGTGATAAGCGACGAGCCGCCGACCAGCAGCGTCAGCCTGGCCGGGCTCGCGGCCACCGACCTCAGGCTGGCGAAGGCGGACCGCGCCCCCGTCAGCAGCCGCGTCCTGGCGAACCGCCGGCCCTTGCGGGTGGCCAGGACGATGCCGACGAGTGCGGCTGCCACGGCGAGGATCAGCAGCAGCTTGCTGGCCGACGGCAGCTTGAACGCGCGCGCCAGCGCGCGGCCCGCCACCGCGGCGAAAATCACCAGCATCACCACATGAACCAAGGCGCCCACGAGGGAATTGACTCCGACTGCGGCAACGCCAGCCGCGGGCGGGACCCCGGACTTCTGCAGGAACCGGACGTTCAGGGCCATCCCGCCGATGTTGGCGGGCGAGACCCGGTTGATGAACGATGAGGCGGCCTGCGTCAAGACGGTCGGCCAGACCGGCAGCCGGACCGGCACGCTGCCGATCAGCGCTGCCGCACTCGCCAGGTAGGTCAGCGCAGAGGCCGCGATGACGGCTGGCAGCCAGGCCCAGTCCGCCGACTGGAGAGCCTGCCAGCCGCTGCCCACCTGGGCCAGTTTGGGAAGTACCAGGTAAAAAGCACCGGCCGCGGCAGCGATCATCAGCAAGGTACGGGGCCGGACGCGCTGCAGGCTGGCCATCGGCCGATCGGTCACGCCGCCGGCGGCCTCGGCCGCGGACCGTGCCTTCGCAAGCAGGCCGTCCCGATGAGCAATGGCGCGACGGGTGGCGGCCGAGAGAGCCAGCGGCTGCAGCAACGGCACCGCCGCCGCGACCCCGGACGCGCCGATGACCGCCGCCGCGCTGGACGCAGCCCGCTCCACGCCGGCCAGGATGGACAGCGAGGCGACAAGCTCCGCCACATCGAGATCCCGCTGCCGTGGCGTTGAGGCAAGGTCGGAGAAGCTGAAGTCGGTGAGCCGGGCCCGTCCGGCGCTGTCGACCATCACGTTCGCGGCCCGCAGGCCGCGGTGGGCGATCCCGGCCCGGTGCAGCTTGTCCACCTCGGCCCACAAGCCGCGCAGCAGCTCATCGCTGATCTCCGGCGCGGGGATCTGCTCCAGCGAGCAGCCGTCCACCTGCTCCATGACCAGCAGCGCCGTTCCGTCCGCAGCCTTGATCACTCGCTCGACGCGCGGGACATGCACGCCGGCCCGCTCGGCGACCATCCCCACGAGTGCCTGGTGCTCGACGGCACCGATGACCGACGCGGCCGGCCAGGTGTCTCCGACATTCCGCAGGCGAGCGAACCGGTATGCCCGGTAAAGCACGTCGGCATCGCGCTGATCTGCGCCGATGGCCTTGATGAAAAGCCGCCGCCCGTCGTCGGTGACTGCGACAAAGGGCCGCGAGCCCTTTGTCTCAACGCGCGCGGGAAGCACGGAGCTGACCGGGCAACCGGCCGATCGCAAGGCCGCCGCGATCTCATCGGGTCCCATCCGCCGGTCCGGAACGCCGAACGCGACCAGGATGGCGGCGCCCGCGGTGATCCCGGCGGCGAGCGCGAGGACCAGCTCCGGCGGCGGCACCGCGCCGGCGACCAGCAGCGCCGCGCCCGCCGCCAGCAGCGTGATCCACGCCGTCCTGCGCCAGGGCTGGCTCAGCCAGCCCGATCCGGCCACGATGACCGCTGCCGCCAGCGCGGTCATGGCCGGGCGCGCGGACGTGGCGCCGGCTAGCCACGAGTCACGCCCGGCAATGACCGCGATCACTGCCGTCCCGGTCAGGACCAGGCCGGCCGCGATCAGGCGGATGACATCACCAGGATGACGGTACCGGGACTCCCCCAGGAGCCGGTCCGTGCTCATGCCGGTCCCTGTCTTCCCCCGGCGCGGTCACGCGGCAGGCCGACCGGGCCAGGGGATTCGGCCGCATGCCGGCGGCTGCCCTGCCGTCGCTGGATCTGGTCGGTCACCAGGGCTGTCACCAGGGCGCACGACGTTCCCAGCAGGATTCCGGCAGCGGCGTCGGACAGCCAGTGGGCACCGAGGTACGCACGGGAGAGCCCCATCAGGATCGAGAAGGTGACCGCGGCCAGGGTCAGCCGCGCGCGGCGGCCGGCCGGAACCAGGGCGAAGACCGCCGCGATCACGGTGACCGATGCGGCAACGGCGTGTCCGGACGGGAACGACGCACCGCTCGTCGCGACCAGCGACCCGGCGGGCCTTACCCGGTCGTAGATGCCCTTGAGCGGGCCGATCAAGGCCTCCGACAGCAGCACCGCTGCGATGAACGCGGAGAGGTGCCACCACTGACGCCGGACGGCGAGAAAGCCGGCAACGGCGATCCGCACCGGCAGCGTGACGTAGACGAGCCCGAGGATGTTGAAGACCTTGGCGAGGGCGGTGAGCGGCTCGGCGCGGCCGGACAACATCAGCCGCAGCCAGGCGGCATCCAGCTGCTGGATGCTGCTGAGCACGCCGTGGCTGGCCACGGCAGCGAACAGGCCAGCCGTGACCGCCACGATGACCGCGGTGAGGATGGCAACCCGCCGGGGGTCGGCGAGCAGCTGCCCCTCCTCTTCCTGCGCTGCCACGTCAGGGTTCATCCCGGGCATGGGGCTCCTCGCCCGCACAAGGCAAGGCCCTCGGTGTGCTGGACGTAGCCGACGAGCCTGGACCGCGGGATGAACGTCACGGCGGTGTCGGCCGCGCCTGCGAGGACCGGGGATGCGCCGGGCGCGAACCGGAACCGATAGCTGACGCAGCCGCCGGGGAAAGAGTAGAAGCGCAGGTCGGAGAACTCCGGCGTCAGGCTTATCGGGTGCTCGAACCGCCGGGCGCCAGGCTGGTCGGAAGGAATCTGGCGGGCGCCGGCGGTGTCGCACGCGGCGGCCAGGGTGATCGTCGCCGCATGCGGGCCGGCCTGATCGGATGCCAGCCAGAAGGTGGCCCGCCCGCTGGCAATGTCCGCACCGCCGATCCGCCAGCCTGCGGGAAGCGCGGCGATGCAGGGCAGGTAGGCCGCCGATGGCACCGCCTGCGCTGACAGGATCATCGAGTGGCCGGTACCGCAGGCGGGCGCATAGGCGCCGATGTCCTCGGCGGGGAAGAACGCCTTCCCGCCGATCACCACCACCAGTGTGGTCGCGGCGAGCATGCCCGCCGCCAGTCCTATGCGCCGGACGCTCCAGCGCTGCAGCACGATCGGCCGCCGCTCGGGGGCAAGTCTCCTGAACTCGCCGAGCAGGTCGCGCGGGTCCCGCTTCATGAAGGCGCGCAACTGCGTCGGGCTCGCCACTCCGCGGGTAGCCGCGAAGGCTTCCGACAGCTCGGCCTCGGTGAAGTAGTGCAGCGCCCGCCGGTAGACGCGCTCCGGGTCGCTGCGCACCGCGAGCACCAGCATCATGTTGCCGAGATCGACCGCCTGCCGCCACGGTGAGGGACGGACCTGGACGAAGAACACGTCGATCAGCAGCAGCTGCCCGTCTCGGACCATGAGATTGCCGGGCTTGATGTCCCGGTGCGCGATCCCCGCGTCCCACAGCTTGCGGATGAGCTGCAGCCCCTGGTCGATCACTCCGTCATCGACCGCTGCCTCGCCGATCTCCACCGCGCCGTGGAAGAACTCGGTGACCAGCATGTACTCGCGCTGTGGCGTGATCTCCACGATGCCGTAGGGCCTGGCCGTGCGGACTCCGACGTCGTCCAGCAGGCGCAGGGCGTAGTCCTCATACTCCACCAGCCGCCGTACCGTCTGGAACGGATGCTCATCCTCCAGGGAACCGTAAAGGATGGTCCGCCACAGCTTGTACCAGCGGTCAGCACGGACATGTCCCTTGGTGTACAGCTTGGCGAACAAGTACTCGTCCGGATTCCCCTCGACCTGCAGCCGCAGCGGCGTCGAGCCGGCCGATGACTCGAGCCCGACCGGCCTGATCTCGGTCACGGCCAGACCGAGCTGGTCGCGCATCGCTTGCACGATCGCCTCGCCGCGGCGGCCGGTAACGTCCACGTGCGCGGTCTTGCCCCGCCGGTAGACCACCGGAAACACCTGGTTCGGGGTGAAGAACCGGAACGCGGTGACCGGGATCGCCACGCCGAGCGCCACGCCGAACAGCACGTCATCGGGATGGTCGACGCCCAGGTACAGGCGGGCCAGGCTGAACAACACGATGACGACCGTGATGGCCAGCTTCGCGTAAGTGCGGGGACGGCCCGCGACAGTCAGGCAGTAGGCGATGCCCATCAGGAAAACCGTCAGCACAGCCACCGGGGGGGACGGCGCGGAGTAGCCGCCCCAGCTGGCGATGATCGGCACGCCGTACGGACGCGGCCTGGACAGCCCGTTATAGATCCACTGCCCGATAATTTCAAGGAAGAAAAGGCTGCTGACGAACACCAGCAGATGCCGCCAGCGCCGGAATACCATGATCAGCGCGACCACTGCCAGTCCGATCACCGTGACGCCCCAGCTTGAGCCTGCGACCTTGATCCCGTTGGCCACATCGGTCAGCCACGGCGTCCTTATCTCCGCCAGCCGACGGAGCACCCAGGTACTGGCCTGATCACCAAGCCGCAGCGACGGGGAGTGCTGCGAGACCAGGATCGCTCCGGCCAGCACCACGGCCGCCAGTCCCAGCCACGCGGTGGTGCTGAGCGCGATCGGGTGCGGCAGCGGCGGCGGCGCGCCGGTCGGGCGGCGCTGACGGCCCGTCCGCCGCTCGGCCACGCTGGCCGGCCGACCGGATGCGCCGCCCTGCGATGTCATTGCCTCGGGGTTCTCGCTCACCGGACCGCACCTTTCGTGGCGGCGAAACCGTGGCTGCGCAGCCAGTTCCCGGCCACCCGGCGCGGGTCCTGCCCGGCCAGTTCCACCCGCGCGTCGAGTGCCCGCAGCGAGCCGGTATCCAGGCGGGCGGACACCGCGTCGAGCGCGGCGACCAGGCCTGCGCCGAACCGGGCGGCAACATCGCGGCGCAGCAGCGGAGTGACGTTCTCGGCCGGCTGCAGTCCGCGATCGTCGGTCAGTGCCACCAGGTGCCGCGCGGCGATGCTCGGGTCCGTGCTGAAGAGCAGGGCGACGTCGATGTCACCCGCCTGAAGAGCCTGGAGCGTAAGCGGCCCGCCGGCGTCAAGCGGGACGAACTCGCGGAAGCGGAGCCCGTACACCCGTTTCAGTCCCGGCAGGCAGTAGGCCCGCCCAGCGCATTCGGGCGGCCCGCCGAATTTCAGCCCTGGCGCCACCGCCGTGAGGTCGGCGACCGATCGCAGGTGGTAACGGGCCGCCGTGGCCGCAGTGACCACGATGGCGTTCGCGTCTTGTGCCGCCGCCGGGCGCCCGACCACCAGCCGCTGGCCAGGCCGCCCATCAGGGCAGGATCGACGAGCTCACGGCTGCCCAGGTCCGGCTCGATCCGTACCGGGAAGCCTCTCGCCGCCAGCGCGCCCCCGTAGATGTCGGCAAGCAGCACGCTCTCCGGGAAGTCGAACGACCCCACAATCACTAACGCGCCGGGCTGGCCGGCCGGGCCTGCGCCGGACGGCGGCCCACGGCCGGCCAGGAGCCCGCACGCAGAGCAGACCAGGCCGAGCGCCATCCATGACGCCGCGCGACGCAGAACTCGCGGAGTCCAGGTCACGCCAGTCACCCCCCGACCTCGCGGACCTTGGTGTCGCTCGTGCCAGCGCACATCGGTCAGGCCGACCTCTCTGCAGGCACCCGGGGCGTCACGTATTGCCACGAACCCCCCAGCCAGGTCAGTACCAGCATGTAGCGGCAGGCTGTGAATGTACATGTGGATCGCATGGAATTTCGTCGGCGGCCGAAGCCACCTGGCGTTATCTGCGCGTGTTACCCGGTCTCGGCGTGCAGCGACTGCATGGGCAGCGCGGCAGCGCGGCAGCGCCCGCCAGGCTCGGTTGCTGCGGGCAATGCAGAAGGTCACGCCCGGTAACCTAGACCGCCATGGATGAAGCCAGCTCACCGGCGGCCCGGCGCGGCGCGGCGCGGCGGCGGTCCCGGTGGCTGCTGCCCGGCGGGCCGGCGGTCGTGCTGGCCGTCCTGACGATCGACGTGCTGGCTAACGGCCCGCTGGTCCGGCTGGACCGGCAGGTCTGGTCGGCGGTCCGGCCGATCGCGCACTCACCCAGCTGGCAGTGGGCTGGCGGCAGCGCGTTCAGCCCGGCCCAGCTCGTCGTCGACCTCGCGGATCCGCACCTGGCCGTGCCCGTCCTTGCGCTGGCCGCGATCGCGGCCAGCGTCGGGCTGCGCCGCCTGCGCCCGCTGCTCACCGCGGCGGTCGCCGTGATCCTGCTGGTGGCCACCGTCATCCCGGCGAAGCTGCTGATCGGCCGGCTGGCGCCTGGCCAGCTCCGGCTGCAGCCTGGCGACCTGGGCGCGTTCCCGTCCGGTCACACCACCACCGCGGCGGTCTGCTACCTGCTCGGGGCGCTGCTGCTCGCCCCGCTGCTGCCTGCCGCGGGCCGCCGCGCCCTGCTGGTGATCCTGCCCGCCTGGTGCGTGATCGTCGGTGCCGCCCTGGTGTGGCGTGACTACCACTGGGTCACTGACGTGGCCGCCGGATGGGCGCTGGCCGCGCTCATCCTGCAGGCAACCTGCTGGCTGGCCGGCCAGGCCGACCGGATCGCCCGGATCGGCCGGGCTGACCGGGCCGACCGGCGCGACCCGCCGGACCGTCGGCGCGACCTGCCGGACGGCCGGCCGGCGGCGCGTACTCCCGGCTGACTATGCCAGCCGGAGTACCCGCGGCGGACAGGCAGCGGCCCGGCGCCGGCGGCCCGGCGGCGGCCATGCGGCCCGGCGCCGGCGCCATGTCCGGGCAGCGGCCGGCGGCCGGCGCTACGCTTCGTTTCCGGGAGGACGACATGGCGCGGATCGGCGGGATTTACGGACCTGACGCGACGTTCCTCGGGGTGCCGGCCGCTGATCTCGCGGACCCGGCGTCCTGGGCGGGAACCGACATCATGATCATCGGCGCGCCGTTCGACGGCGGGACGTCGCACCGGCCGGGGGCCAGGTTCGGCCCGCAGGCGATCCGCTTCACCGACTACTTGCCGCACGACGCATCCCGGCCGCACCTGGCGCTGGGCGTCGACCCGCTGCGGGACCTGCGGGTGGCCGATGCCGGCGACGTGGAGATGCCGCCGGGTGACACCGAGGTATCGCTGCGGCGCCTCGAGGCCGCCGTGCACCGCGCCTGCCACGGCGGCGCGATGCCGGTGATCCTGGGCGGCGACCACACGGTCGCGCTCGCCGACGCGACGGGCGTGGCGCGGCACGTCGGCTGGGGACGCCTGTCGATGATCCACTTCGACGCGCACGCGGACACCGGCAACACCCAGCTCGGCTCGCTGTACGGGCACGGCACGCCGATGCGCAGGCTGATCGAGTCCGGCGCGGTGCGCGGCGATAGGTTCCTGCAGATCGGGCTGCGGGGTTACTGGCCGGAGCCGGAGACGTTGGGCTGGATGGCCGACCGGGGCATGCGCAGCTACGAGATGGCCGAGGTGGTGGCACGCGGCCTGGACGAGTGCTTGACCGAGGCCTTCCCCATCGCCACCGACGAGTGCGACGGGGTGTTCCTGTCGGTGGACGTCGACGTCGTCGACCCGGGAATGGCGCCGGGCACCGGCACGCCGGAGCCGGGCGGGCTGACCGGCCGCCAGCTGCTCGACGCGGTGCGGCGGATCGCGATGGAGCTGCCGGTGGCCGGCGTCGAAGTGGTCGAGGTGGCGCCGCCGTACGACCATGCCGAGGTGACTGCGTTCCTCGCCAACCGGGTCGTGCTTGAGGCGCTGTCCGGGATCGCCTGGCGGCGGCGGGCTGAGGCCGCGGCCGATGCGGCGGCCGGGGAGGGCGCGGGCGCCGCGGTGCGCCGGCCGGAGCAGCCGCTGCTGGACGGCCGCGAGCCGGCTAGCGAAGGCTAGCGCCGCTCACCGCGCGCCGCAGGTTTCGCTGGTCGTGGCCCTTTCGCTGCACTCCGCCCGCTGCCTACTGCCACTGCCCGCCTGCCCGCGGCCCGCCGCAGACTACCTGCAGCCCGCGCCCGCTTCGTGCGGCCCGCGGCCCGCTACCTGCCGGACGCCGCCGATTTCGCCGAACCCCGCCCGCCGCCTACAGCCCACTGCCCGCCGCCTACAGCCCACTGCCCGCTACCTGCCACCTCTCCCGCCGCCCTCCAGCACCTCTCCCGCCGCCCTCCAGCACCGCAAACCCTCCACGATCATGAAAATCAGGGGGCCTGGCCGTGATCTTGGAGAGTTGTGGGTGCTCTAGCACCGTAACCTCTCCAAGATCATTTAAATCGGAGGATGCCGAGCGCCGGAAGCTGCGTCGGGCGGGCTGCGGGGCCGGATGTGCCGAGCCGGGCC
>WNGG01058476.1_pt1 | contig 10089 bp, 8 predicted proteins | sample 5400661 | NCBI WGS metagenome assembly WNGG01 (sample SAMN13153372, study PRJNA577476) | soil metagenome | isolation source: 100 cm soil or saprolite under Garry oak tree replicate 1 | place: USA:California | collected 2016-06-15
GCCGGCTCAACTTCCCACCCCATTGGCCCTGGACCCATCACATCCAAGCCACCTTCGGGCGCCTGCTGGCGATACCAACCCCCACCTGAACCCCGCGCCACCCACCGAACCCACAGCACACCCCCACCCGCCTGGAGAACGGCGCCCACCGAGACGACACTCGGCACAACAGGCATGCCCACCCACCGAAACCGGCCCGATTTCTCGAACACGTGCGGGCGGACCAGCCCCGGCTACGGCGGTTGCAACGCCTGGCAGATGCGACGGGTCTGGCCGTTGCTCAACGGGGGTTGTCGCACGGGTCGCGATATCGTCTCCGCCATCCGCGATGCCGGATTCTCCATCGAGGGATCCTTCGCGTTTGTCTTTCCGCAGCACCGTGGCCGGCATCCCACGAGTGCACACATCCTTGGCCGGGCGAGGCGTCCCACGTCGGGCTAGTGTCCTGCGCCTTAAATTCATTTACATATTTTACCACCAGTTTCCGTTGGCTGGGACCGGATGCAGCTCGCAGATTTAGTAAAGGAACTAATGACGCAGGACACTAGCATGGTCAGGAGTTTCATGCTATGTGGCCTGCGGGCTGGCTGGCGCCTCCGCGTGGACCGGTTCGTCCTGGTGACCGGTCACCGACGTGGCTCCAGCTCAAAGATGGCCGACGCGGCGGGGGTTTCGATGACACGTCGGCGCAGGCACGTCCAGCCGCCGTCGGCGAAGACAGTGTCCCACTCCTGCAACGTAGGCAGATAGACACCCATCAGCGCATGGCCGACTTCGAAGCCCAGGGTGAACACCGGGACCTCGTTGTCGGGTATGCCAGCGGTTCGCGCGGTATCGCCGAGCAGGAACCGCCGCGCGTTGGGAAACGCCTCCCGGAGCCGGCGCAGCGACGCGACGCAGTTCTCCCGGGGCCAGAAGTCGTGCCCCATCATGAAGCAGGTCAGCAACTCCACCGGGGCATACTCCGGTCTGGGCGTCAATGATCGCGCGTCCGCCTCGACGAATGTCACCCGGTCGCCCAGGCCGGCACTTCTGACCTCGGCTTCGGCGAAGGCCAGGGCAGCCGGAGCGACGTCGAGCCCGAGGCCGCGTACGTGCGGATACCGCTTGACGATCTGCAACAGGCGCTCGCCGCTGCCACTGCCGAGATCAGCCACCATCGAAAAGCCGATATCGAGGCCCTCCATGACCCGCCAGAACGCCGGGTCGAAGAAGTTGGCGTTGATTTCGCGACAGGCGTAGCTGATCGCGGCCGCGTCCCGGGTGTAGAAGGCTCCCCTCCGGTTGTCGCGCGGCAGCAATGCCGGCATCCGTCGGAACAACTCGCCACTTCCCTGGGTCAGCCAGTGAAACAACGACCTGGTCGCACACACCTCTTCGAAGACGGGCCCCGGCAGTACCACCGTGCCGTGTCGTTCCACAATGTCCACAGTGGACAGTGCGTAGAACATCGCGAGCGTGGCTTCCAGGTCGAGCGACCTCGCCTCCGCGAATTCATCGATGTCCAGCTTGTGGTGGTCATGCAGCTCGTCGAGTGCTCCCAGCTCCCAGGCCGCGCCGACGGCCGCAGCCGCCACCGCCGAGTTGAATATCCGAGCCGCCGCGGTTCCCACCTTGACGTCCATGCTCACTCCCCGTTAGCACACGCATCGGATGTTGCAATACACTAGTCAGCGATACACCAGGTCAGGCAGCTGTCGTCACCGCCGAGGTCACCAGTTCGGTGACGATGGCCAGGCGATCGAGAACCTCCTGTTCGGAGTCGCCTCGCACGGACACGATGGCGATGGCGTCGTTGCAGTTCGCCGGTGCCGACAGAAGGTCGCCCGGCTCAGCCAGAATCTGCGCTTCGAGAATCCAGGGCTCCTCAGGAACCCGGACCGGTTCACGCAGCACACCCGGCCCGCAGTAGATGACGACGAAGCCCGTGTAGTGTTCGGCCGGTGGGCGGCTGGTCGGGACCGTCCCATGCAGTTGTGCCTGCACCACCGCCTCATCGAGGTTGATCCCGGTACGGGAGAGGAACGCTGCGATCACCCCGCCGCCACCGGCCCGGGCACCGATCTCGCAGAAGTAGATTTCGTCACCCGCGACGAACATCTCATGATGGGTCACTCCGGTGAATTCCGGATAGCACGCGATCACCCGCTGATTGAAGTCCAGCAGGCGATCGAGCAGTTGGCCCGGTGGTACCGAGATGTCCCGGCTCGGCGCCAGCGTCAGGTAGGAGGTGGTCGGGTCGAGGTAACGTGCGGCCACCGCGACCACGACCTTGGCGTCCTGTACGACACTGTCCACGTGGAACAGTTCACCGTCGATGAACTGCTCCACCTCGAACTCCTCAAGCCGGTCTCGAAACGACTCGGCGAAGCCACCGACCTCTCCGGCCGTGGTGAGTATGGTGACATCCACCGCTCCCGCACCCAGGCGGGGCTTGGCGACGACCCGACCATGGGTGCGAAGTAGGTCAACGGCTGCGGCCACGGAGAACGGAGCGAACTCCGGTACCCGGATGCCGCGGTCGCGCAGGTGCTCCTTCATCATGATCTTGTCCCGGAACAGCAGGGTCTCGTCGACCGACTGCCCCGGAATGCCGAGCTCTTCACGTAGTTGCGCGGCCAGTAGCAGGATCCGCTCGGTGACGGCGACCAGGCGTACCGGTCGTGTCCCACCGAACGACGCCTGGAACCGCACAGCATCGGCGAGCGCGGGTTCGTCGTACCGGGGCACCGCGACCACCGACTCCAACTCGGGCCCGACCGCCTCGGAAGCCTTTTCCAGTGTCGTGACCAGCCGTACCGCGTACCGGTCGGCTGGCAGGAACTTGCGACCCTGGGCATCCTGGTAGAACGACAGGCCGATCCGGTCCAGCAGGATCACGGGCATGCGATCTTCCGATGCGTCGTGAGCGGACATCAGATCCCTTCCTCGCCCGGCACCCGGCCGACCACGGGCGTCGCACCGTCCAGCACAGACCGCACGAGTTCGGCCACCCGCCGCCGGCTGCTGGCCTCGGCGTCACTGGACAGGTACGCCCGGTGGCTCGTCACCACGACGGCGGGATGCCGGAGAACCGGCTTCCAGGCCGGATCGTCGTGTGGATTCTCCGGCGAGAACACGTCCAGCCCCGCTCCCGCCAGCCGCCCACCGTCGAGCGCCTCCCCGAGGGCGACCGGGTCGATTAGCGCACCACGGGCCGCGTTGACCAGGTAGGCACCGTCGCGCATCAGCCCTTGCGGGCTACCGCCCGCCCTATCCGGCCGAATCCGACGATGCCGAGGGCCCGCCTACTGGTCCGGCGCGGCGTGCCTCCGGCGTAGATGTCAAACCGCCCGCCGACCAACGACAGGTGCTGCGGTAGGACGGCCCGCTCCAGGGCCAGCGCGAGCGCGGTCGTGTGCGACGACACCTCGTCCACACAGTAGTCGGGCACGTTGTACGCGAGCAGGCGACGCCCGGCCAGCAGGACGGCATTGAGGTTGTCGACTCCGACGCCCTGGCGTACCACGGCGACCAGTTGTTTGCCGGCGGCATCCAAGAGGTCCTCGGTCACCTGGCACCGGTACACGACGACGACCTGGGTGTCACGCACCCGTTCCAGCATCGCCTCACCGGTGAGCTGGTATCGCCCGTCCGCGAACGGTCCAAAAAGGACCTCCGCCCGATCGCCGAGGACCTCCGCCTCGACTGTCGCCAGTGCCTCGTCAATCCGGGAACCGTCGATGAGCCAGGGTGGATCCGTGTAGAGGACCCGAGGTCTAGTCATCGCGACCACCCTTTAGGGAAGCGTCGTGGACATCCTCGGCGGTAACCAGGCGCGGATTGTTACGGGCTCGGGCGGAGTTCACCGCATCGGTCCAACTTCCGACCCATTCCGCGCGGTCCAGCGCCAGGTCGGCCAGGCCCGTCGGCTCGCCTCCGGCCTTTAGCATCCGTTCAAGTAGCGCGGACAGGATGCCGCCGGTCGCCGCCAGGCAGGTACCTTCAAGGTCGGCCACATACCCGGCGACCGTCTGCGCCCCGGCCGGGTGTCGACAGTCACCGGGGCTCACGGCCGCGTTGTGTTTGAGCAGCCAGCGCATGTGCAGCGCGACGGCGAGGCCATGTGGAAGGCCGAGCCTGCCGGTGAGCCCGTACGACAACGCGTGTGCCGCCGTCGTCCGGGTCAGGTTGATTGCGGCGCCGCTGAGTGCCGCGGCCCTGGCCAGATCGGCGGTGATCGTACCTCCCGGCGGCGAGGTTTCCGCCGTGACCGTAGCGTGCAGCGCCGCGACCGCGATCTCGAACGACTCCCAGGCGATCGCCCGCGACAATGCCGACCCCGATACGGCCCAGTAGGACTCGATAGCCTGGCACAGTGCGTCGGCTCCCGCCGCCGCCGCGACTGCCGGAGGGACGCTGGCCGACAGTTCGGGATCCACGAGGACCAGATCCGCCCGGGCGACTCCGGAGTCGAGCGACACCTTGCGGTGTCCCACATAGACGGTCGCGAACTGGGTGAGTTCGCTGCCTGAACCGCACGTCGTGGGCATCAGCACTAACCTGGGCCGACGAGCGACCAGCGGGACGGGGTCGACCAGGTACCGCGCCACGTCATCGGGCTGAGACGCCAGTACCGCCACCATCTTCGCGAGATCCATCGCGCTGCCGCCGCCCACTCCCACGACGACGTCCGGGTCGGTCCGCCTGGCCACGGCAACGCCGTGCCGGACGGTGTCGATGGTGGGGTTGGGCGCGGTCACCACGAGGTGCTCGACCCGTACGCCGGGCACGAGGCGGGCGATGACGCTCGCGATGCCGGACCGCTCGAACGATTTCCGTCCCCGTACCAGCAGAACTTGTCGTGCCCGGGTCCCGCAGACCGGCGCCGCCCGGTCCGGCCAGGCGCTGCCCAGGAGGTCGGGCAGACGATGGCGGGCCCCGGGACCGAAGTAGGCCGCCGGATGGCCGGGCAGGGCCTCCAGGTCATCGAACACGCCTACCGCCACTGTGGTCATCGCAGCGCCCCGGCCATCGTGCCGGCGAACCGCACGGCGATTTCATCCGGCGCGAAAGCCTCCGACGCGCGCCCGCCAGGAGCCGCGTCGAGCCGTCCGCGTACGACGAGGAGGCTGGCCTGGGTTGATCTGAGTGCCCACTGGACCGCGTCGGGCAATCCGGCGACGGAGTCCACCGTCCGGGTTTCTCGGTAGCCGCACGCCCTCGCCAGCGCCTCGAAATCGGTGCCGCCCGCGGCGGTCGGCTGCGCCCCGGTGGACTCGTAGGCGCCGTTGTCGAACACGATGTGGCTCAGGTTGCGCGGCCTGAAGTGTCCCACGGTTGCCAATGTCCCGGCGTGCATCAGCATGGCGCCGTCGCCGTCGAGCACCACGAACCGGTGCTCGGGTCGGGCCAGAGCGGCCCCGAGCGCGATGCTCGCGACATGGCCCATCGAACCTTGCATGTAGAAGTGCGTGGCACGGTCGCCCTGATTGAACAGCTCCCTGGACAGGCAGCCGGTGGTGGCCAGGATGCGCTCGTCGGTGACCTCGGCGAGCAGCGCGGCGATCATCTCACTTCTGGTCGGCTGGGCCTGCTGCCTTGTCTGGTCCTGCGTCGTGACCCAGATCTGGGGCCGCGCCGGATCGGGCGCCGGCCCGCCGGGCGGGTCGGCGATGGCTCCCTTCGCCACCAGGATGAACGGTGTGAGCCGCTCCGCCAGCGCGGCTTGCGCTTCGGGGAGTACGTCGTCGAGTGCTGCCTGCCCAGGGCCGACCATCCAATGTGGTATTTCCAGCGAACGCAGCCAGTCCTGGGCGACCCTGCCCATCCAGTGGTGCTGTTGTTCGCCCGCGCCGGCCCTCGGCCAGCCCCGCATGCTCATGAGCACCAGAACCGGAATCCGGTAGGGCAACACCAGCGACGTCAACGGGTTGATGAGGTTACCGAATCCAGAGTTCTGCACCATGACCGCCGTCCGGTCGCCACCCAACGACGCCCCGGCGGCCACAGCCAGTGCCGAGCCCTCGTTGACCGCCGCGACGTAACGCAGATCGGTGGCGCCGGCCTGAAGCAGCCGCAGCGGTGCGGCGAAGTATGAGCAGGGTACGCCGGTGACCAGGCGCACGGACAGCGCTGCCAAGCCGTCGAGCAGGCTTTCCCCTGAGGCCACCGAGGTCATTGGTCTGTCTCAAACGCCGCGGTCATGCCCTGCAGGCCGAAGACCTCGCTCATCGGTACGATCTGCTCGGCGACCTCTCGACTGCGGCCAGCGTGCGACAGCACGGCAAGGGCGGAGTTGATGCCACGGATCGCCGCCCGGATGGCGTGATTGGCGTAGATGACGAGCCTGAACCCGGCCGCCTTGAGTTCGTGCTCGTATACACCGTCGTACGTGGTGGGTACTCTGGAGCGGTTCACGGCTCTTGCTGTGTACGAGGACCGCGTCGGCGCCGGCCTCCGCGTACGCCCGCGCGCGGTTCACCGCCTCCTCCAGATCCAGACCGGCGACGAGGGCCTCGGTCCGCGCGATGAGAATGAAATCCTCCGACTTCTGGGCTGCCTTTCCCGCCTTGACCTTCGCCACGAAATCCGGCACCGGGACCAGGTCATGGGCGACAGCGGCGAAGCTGTTCAGCTTCGGAAACATCTTGTCCTCGATGCAGATTCCGGCGATCCCTCGTCGCTCGTAGCTGAGGACCGTGTGCTCGACGTTGCGGGGGCCGCCGAACCCCGTGTCGCAGTCTGCGATGACAGGCACCGGGCAGGCCATGTCCATCGCTTCCGCCGCGTCGAGGAGCTGGGTCATGCTGAGCAGGCTCGCGTCAGGCAGGGCATGGCTTGCCGAGATCTCGAATCCCGACGCCCAGATCGCCTCAAAACCGGCGCGCGCCGCAAGCAACGCGGTCAGTCCGTTGTGTGCCCCGACAGCACGCACCAACTCCGGGCCGTCAAGCAGCCTTCTGAGTCGTATCGCCTTCGCCGTCGTCGCCGAGCTCCCCGTCATGTACTCGCCTTCCTAGCTCGCCCCTCCCGGGGAATACCAGAGCCTGTCCTCGTTGACGTACCGATCGATGCCGCCAGCCGCCATCGTGCTCAGCGCGAACCGGATTTCATTGGTCACCGCCCCACCGATGCGCAGCATCAGCACCCGTCCAGGGGCCGCGTCGCCGCGGCGCAACGCGATCGGCACCTGGGGGAGCACGTAGCAGGAGTCGCCTGGTGCCAGCTCGCAGGAGTGGCGGGTACCCCGATGCTCCCAGTGGATGGTCAACGGCTGGTCGCCCAGTACGTACAGGTACTGGTGCTGGTAGGTGACCAGCCGACTGCCGTCCCCGGGCTGCCTGGCTTCGACGCTGACCTCCACCGACGTCGTATGCGGGTGTAGCGGGTCACCGGCGAGTTCGGTCACGGTGTAGGCCGGCTGCCCGGCCGGGTACCGCCACTCGCGGGCGTCGTCCCGCCGCCTGATGTGGACGCCGAACCGGGTGCCGTCGGTGGCGGGCAGCAGATCCCGCGGTGAGACGTCGAGGGCGGCGGCGATCGCCGTCAACTCCGCTTCCGTCGCGGCGACCTCGCCCGAGCAGATCAGGCCGAGGCGGTCCGGACCGACCGCGGATCGCCACGCCAGTTGGGCCTCGCCGACCAGCCTGGCGTCGAGAAAGGAGCGGATGAACTCGCCCTGCGCCGCCGGCGGCTGCACTGGAAGCGCCAACTGTCGGGCCGTTTCCGGTCCCAACACCGACAGCTCTCGCTGAGCGTCGCCGGGCAGGCCCCCGCCGTAGGTCAGCGCCAGGATGTACGCCGGCTCGTCGGCCGAACGCGCCGCGAACGTGTGCGGAGCGAAAGGCAGGCCCCACACCGAATCACCGGTGTTCATCTCCTCGCAGTACGACGTTCCCTGCCATCGGTAGTAGTAGTTCACCGGGCCGACGAAGTATGTGAACTGGTAGAGTAGGTGCCCGTTGTTCCAGCGTAGAGCCGGGTTGTCGACGGACGGGTCGTCCACGACGCAGAGCATGCGGATCCATTCGGGGCGGAACGACGCCACCCGCGACATGGCCGTGTCGCGATATTCGTAGTACGGCGCGCCACCGCGGCTCAGGATGCGTGAACTGGCCTTGGACTGGTCGGCCGGAAACACGGTCACGCCGTCGGGGCAGTCGTCGTGCGCCGGCAGCAGATCCCGCTCGTTCAACGGCCAGACTTGCGCCGCCCGCCCGATCAGCTCCCAGGTGATGGGCTTGCGGCCTGCGGTCAGAGCCGCAAATTCCCCCGCTGACAGGCCCAGATCGGCCTCGGCCGACCCGTCGTCACGCTTGAGGTCGTTGGCCGCAGACCGCAGCAGCCTGGCGGCTCTGTCCTGAAAGCCCGGCGAATCCATCCTCACCCCTTGCCCTGAGCCGTTACGGGACCTGCTGCCCTGGACGGTTGAGGCACCGACCCCTCGGTCGGCCGGTACGCCGCGGCAAGCAGCCGCGAGGCCTGTCCCAACAGGCTCTGGCGCTCGGTACCGATACCGATCACGTGTCCGAAGAGTTGCTGGCTCCGGCAGCCTCGAAAAACCTTGCCGTCGCTGTGACCGATGCCGTAGTCGATCTCGTCCAAAGCGTTCCGTGAGGCGCTCTGGATCGGCCCGTGGAACGTGGCCAGGAAATGGGCGAACGGCAGCGTCTGGGCGGCGTCGCTCGATCCGGTGTAGACCACGTGCATGCTGCGTCCGTTGACCACGCAGACGGCGCACGTGACAACCTCCCGCGAACGGATCGCCCCGTAAACCACCAGCCGGTCCCCGAACGCCTCGGCCAACGCCCCGAGCCGCCGGCGCTCCGCCGCCTCATCGGCGTGCTGGCCGTAGCGGCGCAGCAACGCGCACCGGCCGGCCAGGATGTCCTCGAAATGTTCGCCGACGTCGAGCCGCCGTACGTCGAGGCCGGCCTCCCGGGCTCGCCGTTCCTGGCGGGCTATGTCCGCTCGGCGCCGGCGCGGCAACCCGTGCAGGTAGCCATCCCAGTCGTCCCACCACACGGGTAACACCGACCTCGTCGTGATCGGGTAGGTCGAGCCACCCACCCGGCCAATCACGCCGGCTACGACGGGGCCGGCCGAGTACAGGATGTGCAAGCTAACCACCCCGGTCGCGGCACACCACTGGCTGACCTGTCTGATCAACCGCTCGACCGCATCGGGGTCGTCGGCCAGGTGCCCAGCCGGATCGCCCAGGTATCCGGGCGCCACGAGCACCAACGCGGGCAGCGTGCTCCCGCTACCCCGGTCGAGATCCGTTAGCCCGGCGGCCCGCCAGGCACGGCCGGGCAGCGCGAACACCGGCGGCTCACGCCACAGCACGGCGTAGGGGTTGTACGCCTCGTAGGCGTCGGGATCGGAGACCAGTACGGCACAGAATCCCAGGTCTTCGCCCAAGGTGACGGTGAACACCTCCCCGGGCAGGCGGCTGGACATCACCGACAACCACGCCTCGTCGTGCAGGGCGGACCTCGGTTGGAGGTGACGCCACGCCGCCAGGTCCAGGCCGCGCACGATCCGCGCCGTCGTCATGTCCGCTCACCCACCATGAACCGACCGAGCCGGTGGCGCTGCAGGCCGTAGCGTTGTTTGAACTCGTCGTTGCGCCGTCCGAACTCGAGCGTTCGTCGGCCCAAGGCGAGCCCCGCCTCCAGTTCGGCGTGGAACAGCACGTACTGGGGGCTCCAGTTGAACTCACGCGGGTAGCGACAACCACCCGCCCAGAAATGGGCCCGGGTCTCATCGAGTAGGCAGATCGAGGTGGCCAGCAGCGTGCCGTCGAGATCGATGCGAAGGACACGACAGGCTTCACCCATACGCAGAAGGAGTTCGCCGAGTTCAGTTGGCGGGTAGTAGCCGGGCGCGTGCTTGTCGGCCGTGATCGTGCACAGTTCCAGCACGTCGTCGCCGAGCGCGTCGCGGCCCTCGTTGAAGGTGATCTGTACGCCGGCTCGCGCGGCCCGGCGGACGTACTGGCGCAGTGACCGCCGCGACGCCCTGCCCGTGGCCGCGAGGTGATCGTCCACAGTGAACCCCGTGCCCGGCGGGACCAGGCGGTAGCGGGGGGTGGTCTCGTTCCCCATG
>WNGG01010399.1_pt1 | contig 10088 bp, 12 predicted proteins | sample 5400661 | NCBI WGS metagenome assembly WNGG01 (sample SAMN13153372, study PRJNA577476) | soil metagenome | isolation source: 100 cm soil or saprolite under Garry oak tree replicate 1 | place: USA:California | collected 2016-06-15
CCAGAGCGAGGCGGAACCGGTTCCCGCCCACCAGGTGCGTGGCATGCTGCTCATACTCACAGATCGTTTCGAGAAGCTCGGTGTCCGCCACCAGCGTCTTGTCTGCTTTAAAAGTAATCGGCTTGGTAAATGTTTTCCGATCGTCGAGGGTCATTTCGAAGTCCATGTGTCCGAAGTCGCGGCGGTGGAAACGTTCGGTGGTGCGGAGGGATTCGGAGTGAGGGTGCCCGACAAAATCCAGCCAGCTTCTGTCATTGAATCCAGCGGTCGTAACCACCAGCGTATCGCCTTCCCAGTGCCCGACCGAATGACCCAACCAGGAGGGATTCATCTCCTCGGGGTCGGGCAGCTCGCGGCCATCGGTGAAGATGGTGCGATGGACATCGCTGTTGGAAATACCCTCATTGATAATCACCGTCAACGACGGCGTCTGGACGATCCGCGACATGCCCGCAAGATGGTAGTACGGCGGAGGGTCGGGCAGGCAGTGCGCGCGCGGACTGTCCGCTCCCAGATCCAGGACGTGTTGCTCGTAAAGAGCCTGCGCCGATGGCTGAATCTCGCCGGGCTTGAGGTCCACGGCGATATTCCGCAGATACGGGCTGCCCCCCGGCGCGCGCCAGATGCCCGACAGGTCGGGCTTACCGTCTGCGGTCCGAGGCACGGGCGCCGACACATCCGGCTTGCCGTCCGGAGTTCGCGGAATACCTGGTGTCTTGAAATTGACCCACTGTGCTGCCAAAGGAGCAGACAGTAAGAACGCGTAGGTTGTCACTGCGGCCGCCGCGTAAAAAAGTTTCGCCTTCATCCGGAGCCTCCTGTGATCGACAAGTTTTGTCAGAATATCACCTTCAGCGCAAGCTGAATTTGCCGCGACGAGGTCGCCGTCGTAGAAGTCAACCCGCGTTCATCGGCGGATGAAATCACGAGCTTCATCCAGAGTGTCGAAAATGTTGAGAACTTCGGCGAGCTTTGTATGTGCCCAAAGAAGGCGTACGCGTTCAGCGGGTTTCAGGAATACCAGTGTGCCATTCGCCCGTTTTACTGAAGTGTGAGCGCTGATCACTTGGCCGCAGCCGGAGGAATCCAGATAAGGGACGTCGGAAATATCGATCACAAATCTTCTCATTCCCGATTCAAGCTCGTGCAGCACGTGTTCGTGCAGGCGGAAAAGAGACCCATCGAGGACCATTCGCCCGGAGATCTTGATCCAAACGATGTTGTCTCTGACTTCGGAAGTGATTTCCACGCTTTTAACCTGGTAATCCGGAATAGATCATCCCAGAGCGCTTTTCACTCGCTCGGGCGTGAAGGGTATCTGGCGCAGCCGCACACCGGTGGCATCGAAGATAGCGTTGCAAACGGCGGCCGCGACAGGAACGGTGGCCAACTCTCCGGCGCCCGAGGGCTCGACGTCGCGCTGATCGACCAGCGCGGTCTCGATTTCGGGGACGTCCGGAAATGTCAAAACGGGATATGAGCGCCAATCCAGGCTGGTGACGTGAGATCGGTCGAATTTCACAGCCTCGAAGAGAGTCCGGCTGATTCCTTGAAGAACAGCCCCTTGGACTTGGTGCCGGAGCCCTTGCGGATTGATGATCCGGCCACAGGCCACCGCGATGACGATTCTGGAAATACGGACGCGTCCGCTGCTCCGGTCGACTTCGACCTCTGCAACGACAGTGGCGCGTTTCTCTGGGCCGTGCTCGCCGAAGGAGATTCCGCGACCGCTCACCACCGGCTGGTCGGCATTCGGCCGAGGCGATGGCCGCGTCTGCCAGCCGGACTTTTGTACCGCGGCCTCCAACACCTGCAAGGCCATCGCATCCTTGAGATAGCGACGGCGGAATTCGACTGGATCCACCTGCTGGTCCGCCGCGACTTCGTCAACAAAGGATTCAATAGCGAAGTTGCCCTGTATGCGTCCGGGTGCCCGAAGATAGATCGACCGGAAAAGCTCTTCGACGAAATGACCCAACATCCGTGTGTTGGGGAATTCATAGGAAGGCGGATAGGGACCTCCCGACAAGCGCTCCCAATCCGGGTTCCCCCCGGCGAGGCGCCAAGCCAGGGAATTGCCGGACTCGCCTCTGGAATGACTCTGCGACCATTGTTGAAAATCGAACGCCGTGATATGACCCTGCCGATCCAGGCCGGCCCGAACGTCCATCGTCATTGCCGGACTCATGGGTTCCCAACCGTGCTCGTCGTGGCGCATCCACTGTACCCGTACCGGTCTTCCGACCGACTGCGACAGCAATGCCGCATCAGCGGCGGCATCGTCACAACCCAGCCTTCCGTATGAACCGGACGCTTCCGCCCAGATGAAGCGAACGCTTTCAAGCGGAATGCCCAGCATTTTGGCCAGATTGCGGCGATCCCCTTGAATCCACTGTGAACCCGACCAGATGGTGGCGCGCCCATCGCGGACATCGGCTACCGCGCAAGACGGGCCGAGCATCGCGTGAAGCTGGACCGGATAGGTGTAGGTGGCTTCGAGGACCTTGGCCGCGCCGGCCAGCGCGGAGTCCACATTGCCGGAGTTCAGGACAACGTCGGTCTTGACCGGCTTGCTGCCGCGAACACTCAGGTGGAGGTCGTTATAATCCGGCAACGTTCGGCCTCCCGTCCATTCGACTTTCAACAGCCGGGCAGCCTCAATGGCCTGTTCTTCGCGTTCGGCAACCACGCCCAGAAAATTACCTTCCCGTACGATTTTCACCAATCCGGCCACACCGCTCACGGAGCTCTCATCGATACTGACGAGGGTACTTCCGATCTTAGGGGGCCGGATAACCCGGCCATGGAGCATCATGGGGACCCGAACGTTATGTACATAGCGGAATGAGCCGGTCACCTTGGCGGGAACATCGACCCGCGGAATGGACTTGCCGACGAGGCGCAACTCGCCAGGTCCCTTCAGATGAAGCCCGCCCGACCGAACGGGTTGGGTAGTTAGACCGGCCGTGAGGGTTTGACTCAGGTCGCCGACGGTCCCTTGATCGAGTTTGGTACTGAAGCGGCGTCCGCCTATCAGTTCCGCGTACGAGATCCGCTTCGAGGGGACCTTTCGCACTCGAACGATTCCGTCTACGACATCGAGTTCATCGGCGGACACTCGGAATCGATCCGCCGCCATCTTCAACAAAGTCCGGCGTGCTTCGGCTGCGGCGACCCGCAGAGGTTGAGCGCCTAGCGAGACGTTGCTGCTGGCCGTCGATTTTCCCTGATCCGGGGTCAGCTCGGTATCACCCATGACAAGCTTTACGCTCTCGAACGGCACGTCCAACTCGTCAGCGATCAGTTGGCCGAATGCGGTCTCGATTCCGGTGCCCATATCGATTCGGCCCGTGTAAACCGTCACCTTGCCGTCACGTCCGATCGAGAGCCACGAATCGAGTTCCTCGGGAATCACAGGCTTTGCCGATGGAATGGGGGGCGCCGCCGTCTGACTCCATGCAATCGCCGGTGAGATTCCGCTGTGAAGACTGAAGCCGACGATCAACGCGTCGCGCCCTTTCCGCACGAATTGTCTGCGGCTGATCGGTTTCATATCCTGGCTCGACCTTGGGCCGCGCGCTTCACAGCCCGGATAATTTCGAGATGCGTTCCACACCTGCACAGTACGTTGGCCAGGGCCCGCCGAATCTGTTCGTCGGCCGGATTGGGACTCTTATCTAGAAATGCCTTTGCGGTCAGGATGACGCCGCTCATGCAGTATCCGCATTGTGCAGCTTGCTCTTCAATGAAGGCTTCCTGAATCGGGTGAGGATGCTGTAGCGTGCCGAGCCCCTCCAGCGTGACGATCTCCCTGGTTCCCACCGCCGACACGGGAGTGACACACGAGCGGATAGGTTCGCCGCCGGCAAGCACTGTGCACGCTCCGCATTGCCCAAGCCCACAACCGAACCTTGGCCCATTCAACCTGAGGTCGTTCCGCAGCACGTAGAGCAGTGGAGTTGCCGGATCGACGTCAATCGTCGCCGCGCGTCCGTTGACTCGTAGCTGGATCCGCATGTTACCTCGAATAGTCGCACTTCATGCTAAACGTACAGTGCTGGAGGCGGCAAGGTTATTCTCCCCCTCTGTGCGGGGGAGACGCGAGCGAAGGCGAGCGAGGGGGTCGCTCACAGATAACGTAGGCCCAGTTGACGCTGAACGGACGTCGGCGTATGGTCTTCAATGGGCTGAAAACCAACTCAGAAAACTGGAGGTATTCATGACCGGTCGAGTTCTTGCCCTACCAGCCGCAGTCGCGATGATGCTTGGGTTTGTGTTCCTGCGCCTCGTTGCAAGTGCGCAATCCGCCGGCCCTCAGAGTGCCCAGGTCTCGTCATCTGATGCGAAATCAAAGGTCGCGGCGAAACCGTGGACATCCCCCCGGACACCGTGGGGCCATCCGGATCTGCAGGGCGTGTGGGATTACCGCACCATTACTCCGTTGGAACGGCCGCGCGCGCTCTCAGGGAAACAATTTTTGACGGATGACGAAGCGGCAACCTTTGAACGGGAAGAAAATCGACGCCAGAATCGTGATCTCATCGATCCAGAGAAGGGAGGGCTGCAGTACCCACCCGGCGGCGTTGTTCCCTACAACGAGTTCTGGTACGACCGCGGAAACACGGTGGTCGGATCCAGGCGCACGTCGCTGATTGTGGATCCACCCGACGGCCGGCTTCCTCCCCTAACTCCGGAGGGGAAGAAACGTGCTGAGGCCGGCGCGGCGGAGGACCGTGAAACCCAGCTTGGACGTCCCCGTGCAGACTCTTACGAAGACCGGCCGCTTTCGGAGCGCTGCATTCTGTCTGCCGGCACCTTGCCCATACTTCCGGGCCCCTACAACAACAATATTCAAGTTATCCAGGGTGCCGGATATGTGACGATTCTCAACGAGATGATCCACGAACATCGCATCATTCCGCTCGACAGACGCCCACATCTCGCCCCGAACGTCCGCCAGTGGCTGGGTGACTCCCGCGGGCATTGGGAAGGCGATACGCTTGTTATCGACACCACAAACTTCTCCCCCAAATTCGACTTCAGGGGGGCAGGCCCGAGCTTGCATGTGGTCGAACGCTTCACACGCGTCGCTCCGGACACGCTTCAGTACGAATTCACGGTCGAAGATCCGACGATTTGGACGAGACCCTGGACCGCCGTGATTCCCATGAGGAAGAGTTCGGAGCTGATCTACGAGTACGCCTGTCACGAGGGGAATTTCGCCCTCAAGAATGTTCTCGCCGGTGCTCGCGTTCTGGAGAAGCGTCCCAGCCGCTGACGATGCACGGTTGCGACGCAGATCAGGGTTTAACAGAAACCTTAAGCAGGCCGGTCGTCCAGCAGCATTGGAATCCGCCGCCGCCATCACCGGAGTAGTCGTTGACGGTGAGGTGCAGGACATAGTCGCCGGGTTCGCTGAACTTCACGTTGGTTGTCGCTTTCCCGCTGAAGGCTGTGTTATCGGTTCCAGCCGGCAACTTCTCGACTTCGGGTTTGGCTTTGTCGAAGGTTACTGCGCCGGGCCCCCGGTATTTCGACCAGGTGAGCGTCACAGGCGGACGCGGACTTGTCAGCGGCGCGCCCGTTCCGCTCGTGTATTTCATGTCGTCTTCCAGCCAAACAGTTATGGCGAGAGGCGCCGCTAATGAGGCAGTCCGGACCGGAGCCTTGTTCAACATGGCCAGTGGACCCTGGATCTTTTGCCCGTTCGGCTCGAACCGGAGCACGGGCGGCGTGTTGTTGACTGAAATTTCGCTGAAAGGGCTGATGACGTAATCTGGATTCAGGCGGAGAGGAATGCTCGTCGCCTGCCCATTGGCGATGACCGTCCAGGTCAATTTATCTTGCGGGGTGAAATCCTTCGGTACAGGAACCATAAACATTCCCCACTGACGGCCCGGAAGGAAGTGCGTCGGCTGGCCCATGTCGGGCCCGCCCGGCTCGATTTGATTATTCGGTCCGATGGGGATGTCGAGTTCCTGCTGAGTGTTGCGATTGAAGTATCCAACCAGAAAACCGCGATTCCCGTCCTCTTGATTGAACCAGCCTTCGAATGCGCCCGTCGCGCTCGCGCCGAATTGCTTCCGCGGTTCTGGAATCTGCTGAGCCACCAACCTTAGCGTCGGGCCCACCGTCCGGATCGCTTCGGTACGCCGCTTCGCGGCCTGCTCACTGCCGGCCGGTTCCCCCACGCAAAGCGCGCCGCCAGCGAGGGCGCCGGCGGCGCACAGACTTACGAGTTTCTTCACTGCTAGTTCCCGTCAGTCGTCGCTTTCGTGGTTTTACTCTTGCGTGCTTCGAGGAGAGACTTGTATTCGTCGTCGGTCAGATAGACGACGTTGATCCAGGCGTGAGCCATTTCATCGACTGTACGGTCGCCGTAGCCCACCCACTGATCGGGATCGGGATTGTTCTTGTTGTTCCGGGTGTTGTCGTACCACGCCGTCACGTGGATGACGGTTCCCTTGGGGAACACGGGGGCAGCGTCATCGGCGAAGATGTAGTTCGTCATCCAGTTGAAGTTGAAATTGCCGACATAGCTGACGATCTGAGAGCTGCCGTCCGGCAGAATGGCTTCGACCTGCATGGATTTGCCGCGCAGGTGGAAATGGGGCTGGAAGTTTTCGAGAACCGCGTTCTCCTTCAGCACCGTGAAGCCTTCTGTCTGCGCATACGAATTCGGCGGAATATCGAGGAATCGATTGCCTCTGATCCCGGTGAACCCGACCAGATAACTGCGCTTCTTCGGCTCTTCACCTTTCTTATAGAGCCAGATGCCGATCTCGGAGCCGGCTGTGATCTGTTCGCCCACCGCGTGAATGTGCTGGTCCCACGCGATCTTCTCGCCCGGCACGATCAACTTTCCCGTGCCTGGACGGAACAAATCATAGCCTTTGCCGATGGCCCATTCCATCAACTGAGGACGGCGGTTGACCAGATCATCATCATCGCGGACGCGGCCGGGGCCATTCGCGGTACCGGTGTTGATAGCTTCGGGATCGTTGTTCAACACGAGATACGCAATCGAGTGATGAATGATTCTGCGGCCCTTCAGGTTCGTCGGACGAATCTCAACCATCCTGGCCCAGCGGGGTTCGGTGAGCGGGATATCCGACATGGGCCGGAACCAAACGTCCTGATGTTGGGCCGGCATGGTGTATTCCGCCGACTGGATAATGAGGTCCGGCGGCCCTAAGCCGTCTCTCACCGCTTGCCATTCATTATCGGTGACGAGAGGCTTCGGAGGCGGAAGATCCTTCGGATCACCCTGTAATGCGCCATCGTCCACCCAACGGACAATGGTGTCGACCTGCTCGTCTGTCAGCGACATGTCGTTTTTGAACTTCTGCACGCCAACGCTGCGATCGAGATGCCACGGCGGCATTTGCCGCGCGATGACGCGCTCACGGATCGCCTTGGCCCAGGGTCTCGCGTCCTGATAGGTGATAAGAGACATCGGCGCGATCGAATTCGGCTGATGGCACTCCTGACATTTCGCCTGAAAGATGGGAGCGACATCCTTAGAAAACGTCACCTGCGTGGCGCCGCGCGCATCCACTGCCATTCCCAACAGCGATAGCGCGGCCGCAATCACGAGCACGTTGACTCGCCATCCCCGGAAGATGGAGTTCGTCATAACCGGCTCCTTTCACAATTCGTGGACTCTCATTATAGCTCTTGGGCGCAAAGGCGCATAGAACTTGCCGTCGTGAGACGCCAAATTAGTGATTCGGAAAAGGACCCGGCTGCGGCCGGTTCCGGTTTTTCAAGACGGTGTGACACTTTGGTTATGGTACTTGCATGCCACCAATAAGCTATCTGAATTGCGTTCTTGCAAGACGGGACGATATGCACGTACGGTGAATTTCAAAAATTGGAAAATAAGAATACGGAGGCGATCTAAGGATGGGAAACCCTCAATGGTACGCGCTTCGGGTCAGACCGCGCTTCGAACGCATTGTTGCCCTACGGTTGCATCAACGTTCTGTCGAACCCTATCTTCCGCTCCGGCGAATGGGTCGGCAAAGAGTTAACACGCATCCCATCGAATTGCCGTTGTTCCCAGGGTACGTATTTTGTAAGTGCGATCGAGCGAGAGTGTCTTCTTTATGGGGCATCCCAGGTGTGCTCGCAAGGGTCCGCGGGACTGACGGAATCGACGTCGTGCCTGAGCAGCAGATCACCGATCTCCGGCGCATCCTCGCGGCTGGACTACGCGTTCAGCCATGCCCGTTCATACAACAAGGAAGGATCGTGATGGTCGAAGACGGTCCACTCAGCGGCGTGACGGGCATTCTCGAAGAGAGAGCAGGTAAGCGGCTCCTTGCTCTTTCGATTCCGCTGATACGCCGGTCGATTTTTATAAAGATCGATGACGTCCATCCAATCTCGTTTCGATCCGGCGCGGCGTTCCCATTTGGAACCGGCTATAGGCAAGCTAACCTCTCGCTGGCAGGCATCATGGAGTGTCAGCGTCGCTAGATCGCTTCCTCAGCAAGAACACTCGTGATGAGAAAGCCCGCCAGTTGCAAGGCATCGTCACTCGCTTCCGCAGTATCGCACGTGGTCACTACGGTCCTGATTCGGCTCAGTACAAACAAGCCGGCGGTACGCCGTTGAGTGCACGCAGGTCCTCCGCGCGCAAAGCCAAAAGCGGCTTCGGCAAATCAGCCGCCTCCCGCATACTTGCGCGCGCCAAATTGTGAGGGTCTGCTGTTGACGTCGCAGCAGCGCTCGCAATCACGCATACCAAACGAGCAGCCGCAGGCGCCGGCTTCAGCCGGCGCGGCCGGACAATAGGCCGGCTTAGCCACCGACTTCAGTCGGTGGGGTTTATTGACGGCTATGCAGAGCACAGTGGCGACAGACGTGTGTCGTGCCTCCAGCACTCTGCTCGACCGTGCACCGTTTTCCGCCGGTTGGTGATACGATTCCTTAACCATGGATCTACATCAACTGGCTATGGAGCGGGTGATCAGAGTCGGTCGCTGCTTTCATCGTCGATCGGAGCGAGAGGGCCGAAGAATTGCGGCAGTCGAGCCCGTTTGCGGGCGTGCTGGATGCGCGCGAACGATGGCGCGTCTGGCGCGAGACGCGAGAGAGGTTCGTGGGTGAAGGATGACGCGCGCCCAACTCGAACATCTGATCCGCGCTGCAGCCGGGACCGCCGACGACGACGATATCGAGATTATCGGCAGTCAAGCGATTCTCGGACAGTTCCCCGATGCGCCCCCATCAATGCGTGTGTCCGCCGAAGCCGACTTGTATCCTCTTCACCATCCCGAAAGAGCCGATTTGAACGTTGAAGGCGTCTGTGGTTGATGTTGCCGTCTGGGGACCGTATGTCGCGATGGCGATCACCTTAAAATGCTTTCTCGTGGCGCAACCCGATTGCGGTGCATCGAGCAGCCTTGGTGTAGCATCGCTTCGGCACGGTCCAACTGCCACAGCGTCCGTCACGCAACTTTCGTTCGAAGCGGCTTAATCTTACGGTAATCTGCTTCGCCAGCCGTGGATGCTTTCCAGAGATCCACATCCTGCTGAAGGCCCAACCAGAATTCCGGCGTCGTGTTGAACAGCCGAGCCAGGCGATGCGCCATATCTGCCGACAGACTCCGCTTCTCGGTGACGATCTCATTAACCGTTCGCCTCGAAACACCCAGCAAGAGGGCCAACCTTTCTTGAGTAAGCTTTGCCGCCGGCATAATCTCGTCGCGCAGCAATTCACCTGGATGAGTGGGCGGCAGTTTCTTCTGCTTGGTCATGATCATTTGCTCCCTTGGTGATAGTCCTCTAGATTCAGATCCGACACATCGCCCTCTTCGAAACGGAACGTGAGGCGATAATTCGCAGTCACGGTCAGCGCGTATTCCCCTTTACGATTACCCTTCAAAGAATGAAAACCAAAGCCCGGAAGATTCAGATCGCGGAGTTCTTTTGCGCGATTCAAGACGTTCAAGCGCAGTTGAATCCGTTTCGTCATATCGCCGGGGATGCCCTTCGCCTTTCCGGTTTCAAAGTATCGCTTTAAACCGGCGTGCTTGAACGTGCGGATCATCTCGTTACAGTGTAACGCACTTAGTTACAGT